>WNFI01521906.1_pt1 | contig 14448 bp, 12 predicted proteins | sample 5400471 | NCBI WGS metagenome assembly WNFI01 (sample SAMN13153348, study PRJNA577476) | soil metagenome | isolation source: 100 cm saprolite on Douglas fir-dominated hillslope | place: USA:California | collected 2013-09-17
CCTATGGCCGCCGGACGTCGATCCGGGTGAGACAGTGGCGCTGAGCTCGGAGCAGCTATCAATGCTGATTGATGGCGTCGACTGGCGCGCGCCTGAGCGATGGGCCACCGTCTGCTCCCTCATCGCCTCTGCAAAACTCAATGACGTGGAGCCCTTCGCCTATCTCAGGGACACTCTCCAGCGCATGACCGAGGGCCATCCGATGAGCCGGCTGGACGAACTCCTGCCCTGGAACTGGCCTAAAATAGGTGTCAAGCACTAGCCAGGTGCGATCGCTGGACGCTTACCACCGTTGTAAGCATCCATTTCTCACACACTTGTTTCCTGATTCTCGGAGCGCATTACATCGCCCGCCAGCTCGCCGCGCTTGGACAGGATGTTCGTTTGATCCCTGCGCAATACGTGAAGCCGTTCCTCAAGGGGCATAAGAACGATTACCGCGATGCCCAGGCGATTGCGGAAGCCGTGCAGCGGCCAACCATGCACTTCGTGGCGATCAAGACGCCGGAGCAGATGGACCTGCTGGGACTGCATCGTGTGCGCTCGCGCCTCGTCAGCCAGCGGACGGGGTGATCAATCAAATCCGCGGCTTCCTGATCGAGCGCGGCACATCATCGTGCGGCAAGGCGTGATGCCGTTGCGCAAGGCGCTGCCCGACATCCTGAGCTCAAATGCGGGCACGCTGTCGCCAAGAATGGTCAATCTCATCGCCGAGCTGGTCCAGGACTGGCGTCGATTGGACGAGCGCATTGCAGCGGTGTCGACTGAGATCGAATCGCTTACGGAACAGGATGAGGGTTGCCGGCGGGTGACGTCCGCGTCGAAAAGGCGCGGCGTTCTGCAAGTTGACGGTTATGCCGGATTCGAGCGGCTGACCGACCGTGGCGACATCGTGCTGGCAGCCTGTTGGGCGCACACACGGCGCAAGTTCTTTGACGTTCACGAGGCGACCGGCTCGCCCATCGCGGCGGAAGCTTTGCGCCGCATTGCCGAACTCTATGCGATCGAGAAGTCTATACGGGGGCGCACTGCCGAAGAGCGCCGGAGCGTGCGCGATACCCAATCGCGACCGCTTGTCGAGGCGATGAAGCCTTGGCTCGAGGCGCAGCTTGGTCGCATTCCTGGCCGCGGTGGCCTCGCCGACGCGATCCGTTACACCCTTTCCCGCTGGCCGGCCCTCTGTCACTTCCTGGACGACGGCCGTATCGAGCTCGACAACAATTCCGTCGAGCGCGCGATCCGACCCGTGGCGCTGGGGCGCAAGAACCATCTGTTCGCCGGCTCCGACGGTGGCGCTGAACGTAAATGGCCGTATGTCACGGTTACGACGCTCTTGGGAGCCGAAGCGGTCATGGGGTGGGCGGGGCCCCGGGCACCCCGCCCCCGTTCCATAACCTGTCATTCTGCGAATGGATAGGTCTAGCGAGGCGGCAACGCGCGGCAGATCTCATCAACCGTCGACACCCAACCGAAGGACGAAAATTTGCAAAATGCTTGCGGTTAGGCGCCGTGTCGCCCCTGTTGCTCGGGCATTAACATTCCCTGACTACAGACCTCAGCAGCATGGTGGCTCGGTTTCGAAATGATGCTTGATGGCGCGGTCGAGTTTGCGGATCGCGGCGGCGAATTCGCCGTTCTGTGCCATCAAGGAGCGCAGTCGCCCGAGCATGTCCTGGCGCAGTGCCGGATAATCGATGCCGAGCACGCGCCCCTCCCGCACGATGGGACGCCCGGCCACAATCAGCTCGTGGATATGGCGCGCGGTGGTCCGTGTTAACAGCAGATCGACCGGATCGAGATTCGGATCCAGGCGATCGTCGTCCACCGCGTTCCAGTCGAGCAGCAGGATGTCCGCGGGTTGTCCGGCCGCGAGCTCGCCGCCATCCTCCATGTTCAGAACCGAACGGCGGCCATTGCGGAACGCCATCGCTAGGATGTCAGCGCGGCTGACATCGATGCGAAACCCGATGCCGCTGTGCAGCAGATGAGCTAGCCGCATGTCGCGCAATCCATCGTCGTCTTCGTCGAGCGCAAGACCGTCGAGCCCCAGCGCGACGCGGCAGCCGCGGCGCACCATTTCCGCGAGCGGGGCGATTCCCGAGCGCAGCCCGAGGTTTGAGGCAGTATTGACGGCGATCGTCGCCCCGCGCTCGGCAATGAGCTCAAGCTCGTCGGGCCGCGCCCAGGTGCAGTGGGCGAGCGTTAGCCGCGGACTAAGGAGCCCGATGCGATCGAGATAGCGCACGATACCGTCGGGGAATTCCGCATCCGCCCAGGCGCGCTGGTAGCGAGTCTCGAGCAGATGCATGTGCACGCGCCGGCCGGTGCCCGCGGACGCCTCGGCGATAGCTTCGAGCAGCCCGGTCGTGCACCACTGCACCGCGTTGGGCCCGTATTGCACGTCGAATGTCGGCCTTCCCACAGCTGCCGCCACCGCATCGACCAACGCGATCATCTCCTTGACTGGAAGCGGCGTGCGGATGAATTTCCGCGCGATCTCCTCGCGCGACAGCGCAGGCAGCGCGGCGAGAATCGGTTCTGAGGGCCCGTACACCAGCGGATTGCGGTCTCGCAGCGCGACCGCAAAGCCGACGCGGACGCCGACGTCGCGCGCGGCGCGCGCCACTTCCTTTGCTTCCGTAGGCAGATCGGTGAATCCCTGCACGCGCGTGTAGTGCACCATCACCACGCCGGCACCGCCGAGCGCGCTGCGCGCGAGCGACACCGCAGCCGCCAGATAAGGATCGATTGAGGGCACAAGCGCCAAATAGTGCAGCCAGGTCTCCAGCGGCTTGCCGGAGGCTCCGAGCGAGCTAGAGCGCACCGTACGGGCGTGGTCATGGGCATTGGCGAGCGGCGGCATCGCCAAGAACGGCTCCGCTGGCCGTGCTGCTTCGATCGCGGCGATGCTCTCGCCGTCGATACGGATCGTGCGCGCGGCCGAGGCCGGCTTATCCGCCGCCGTCAACACATGAGCGCAGTTGAGCTCGCGCATCGCTTAAGCCTATGTTGCCGTCAACCATCGTGAAGTGTCTTAGCCTGTCATTGCGTCTTCGCGAAAGGAGAGCGCGGCGCCGAGTGGCGTCCGGTCAAAAACGAGGCAGTGGTTGCCTCGACCTAAGGCAAATCATTCGAATTCCTCTTATCATTGTGCCCGCGCAACTTTCCGATTCCGTGCTCCAGTTTTTGCCGAAAACCGGTGCGTGCGCTCGAGTCCATGCGCGGCGAACCGAAGCAAGTGCGTGCTTGATTTCAGGCCGACTTCATTCATCGCGAGCACGGTAGCTTGAGGTGCTCGGGGCCGCCACCTCTACGACCTCAACCATAATGCACCGCCGCTGCCTCTGAGGTCACCAGGTCGAGGGAAATGTCCTGCCGCACTTGCTCCGGTGCACGGTTGCGAGGATCGCCATAGCCGCCACCGCCCGGCGTTTCCAAGATCAAACGGCTATTCGGCGGTATGGGCTGAAGGCCCTTGCCCTGCAACTCTTGCCCGGAAAGGAGATACACCCTGCCCGGCGCACCAGCCCGTCCGCCCGCGCGACCCTGCGCGGGATGCGCGATACGTTCGAACATGGCAAGAAGAGAGAACGGCGCAGGATGTCGGGCAGTGATCTCGATCTTCACGCCCAAACCACCGCGATATTGGCCCGCGCCGCCCGAGTCCGGCAGAAGCTCCTTCCTCCAAATGACGATTGGAGCCCCGTATTCGACGATTTCCACCGGCATCGCCTTGACGCCGCTGGGAAATGCTGTCGCAGACAAGCCGTCGAGCCCCGGCCGAGCTCCTGATCCGCCAGTATTGAAGAATACCGCTTCGAAGGTCGGTGCGCGCCCGACGACCTGATCTGGCCCGCGTCGAAGTTGAACGGTCCAGTTGCAACTCGCACCCTCGGCCGGCACTCGGGCAGGCAAGGCCTGATCTAGACAACCAAAAATCAGGTCCGGCAACATGAGCCCGACGACATGACGCGCAGAAACCGGCCACAGCCGCCGGACGTTGAGGATGCTCCCCACGGGCGCGGCGATGCGAAACGGCTCAAGAGAGCCGGCGTTGCTCGGCACGTCGGGAGCGACAATGCATTTGAGCGCGAAAGCGGTGTAGGCGAGACAATAATTCGCGACAACATTGATGCCGAACGGGCTAGCCTCAGACGATCCGCTAAAATCGACGGTGATGGCTCCATCGCTGATCGTCAGCGCCGCGGCGAGCCGAATCGGCTTGTCATAGCCGTCCAGCATAATTGCGTGGCACCAGCTTCCCTTCGGGAGTTTGGCGATCGCCGTTTCGACGACCTGGCGGGAACGGGAGATAATCGTCTCTCCGACGCCGTCGAGATTCGGTAGATCGAACTCGTCGAGCGTCGCCACCAGCCGGCGCGCCGCGGATTCGCTGGCGGTGATGTAAGATAGGATATCCCCACGAACCTCCAGCGGTGTGCGCACGTTCTCGCACACGATCGAGAGCAAATCCTCGTTCAGGTCCCCTGCCTTCGCGAGCTTCATCGGCGGGATTTGCAGGCCTTCCTCGTAAATGGATCGTCCGTCCGCTCCTTGGTTGGTGATGTACTGGTCTCCTTCCATCATCTCCTGGATGGGAAATCGCGCCAAAAGATGCTTCACCGCCTCGGCCATCGTATTGACGTGGCCTGGCGTTCCCGTCACCGCTTGCGCCAACATGCGCCCTTGGCAGTCAAACAAACCGGCGCACAAGTCCCCTGCTTCCCGGACGGTCGAGGAGAAGGCCGTGCGCATCAGCGTTTGCGCCGCTTCCTCAACCATCGCGAGGAGCCGGTTCCATATCACCTGCAACTGCAGCTCAGTATAGCCGCCGGGCACATTGCTCATGGAGTCACTCGCCGCGTCATAACGATGGATGCGTCGGCACCGATCGCCACATCATAGCCCGGGCCGATTGTGGTCGAGGTCGCTTCCTCGACAATGATTGCCGGCCCGGCCAAAGTGCTTCCCGGCGATAGCTCGGAACGACGATAGAGGCCTGCTTTGATCCACACGCCTTGGCCGATGTCGAAGATTTTGCGCCAATGCGATGGCGGCGCGGCTGGCTGATTCCGCACGCTCGCCATCAACTCAGCTGCGGGTGCCTCTGTGCCGACCGTCACCGTCCAGGCGAGAATTTCAATGTCAACGCCGTCGATCAGACGACCGTATTGTTGGAGGTACGATCGTTCGAAGCCTGTGCGCAACGCCGCGACGTCCGCTTCCAAGAGTGTCCGGATCGGCAGCGCGACCGGAATCTCATAACCTTGTCCTACATATCGCGCGAACGCGGTCCGGTGCTCGGTCAAGCATCCGCCTTGCTGTCCCACCACGACGCGGGCTTCCTCTGCCATGCTGGACAGCAGGGCATTGATGGGTTCGGGGCGAAAGCCTTCAAGCCTGACGTACATGCTGCGCGCGACCTCGTAAGAGATGGGCGCGAGCAGAAAACCGATCGCCGAGCCCACGCCGGCACCGAAGGGCACGATGACGCGGGCTATGCCGAGCTTGTCCGCCACGCGCCCGACATGCAGCGGGGCCGCACCACCGAACGCGATCAACGTGTGATTTGAAAACGTCTTGCCACTCTCGACGGCATGTACGCGCGCGGCATTCGCCATCGCCTCATCTACGAGCTCGGCGATGGCGTAAGCAAATTCCTCCGCGTCGAGCCCGAGTGTGTCCGTCGAGCCCACGCGAGCCATGGCCGCGTGCGCCAATTCCGGCCGCAGAGACACCTGGCCCCCAGCGAAAGCCTCGAGATCGATACGGCCCAGCACCACATCGGCGTCGGTCACCGTGGGCTCTGATCCGCCACGCCCGTAACACGCCGGCCCCGGGTTCGAGCCCGCGCTGTCGGGCCCAACCACGACTCGGCCCAGCCGATCGACGCGGGCGATCGAGCCGCCGCCAGCGCCGATTTCGGCCATCTCGATCACCGGAATACGCAGCGGGATGCCACTGCCTTTTTGAAAACGCGATGATCGGCTCACCTCGAATATCCGCGACGTCTGCGGCTTAAAACCGTCGATCAGGCATATCTTCGCGGTCGTTCCACCCATGTCGAAAGATATGGCGCGAGCAACGCCGTGCCGCCGGGCGACGTTCTGCGCAAAGATCGCCCCGCCTGCCGGACCGGATTCGACAAGCCGTATCGGAAAAGCGCGCGCCGTCTCGACCGTCGTGATGCCGCCGCTCGACAGCATCAGGAATAATTGGCAGGAAAGCCCTCGTGCTTTGAGATCATTTTCAAGCCGACTCAAGTAGCCCGCGACGAGTGGCTGCACATAGGCATTCGCGCAGGTAGTCGTGAATCGTTCATATTCGCGCATCTCCGGCGAAACCTCGCTGGAAAGCGAAACGGAAACATGCGGCAGTCGATCATGCAGCAGCGCTCGGACCCGCTGCTCATGCGCCGGCCGCATGTAGCTGTGCAGGAACGCGACGGCGACGCTTTCAATCGAATCCTCGCGAAGTCGGTCAATGGCAACGAGCACCGAAGCCTCATCAAGGGGATGAAGGATCTCCCCGTCCGCGGCCACACGCTCGACGATGGGAATGCGCCAATTGCGTGGAACAAGCGGCGCTTGCTTCACAAGGTTGACGTCGTATTGATTGAACCGACTCTCCGTGCCGATCTCGATCGTGTCGCGAAATCCTTCTGTGGTTAGCAGCGCTGTGCGAGCGCCTTTGCGTTCGATCAGCGCATTCGTCGCAAGCGTGGTGCCATGGATTATGAAGCCGACGTCGGCCGCTGCAACGCCCGCGCCGTTGAGGGCAGCTTCGACACCCTCGATTACCCCCCTTTCCGGCGCTTCATGCGTGGTCAGGACCTTTGTCGTCCATTGCTGGCCCCCCCGATCAAGTACCACATCGGTGAACGTTCCCCCGATATCGATCGCGAGTCGAGGCTTTCCGACTTCAGGCAAGTTCATTGAACGACACTGATTGGGATAACGTCGATCCGCCACCGCGGTGAGCGCGATGCTGGCATATTATGCTGCGACGGCGCTGCACTCGCCGATAGTGTTCTGGCCACGACCTCATCGGTCCGACGACGCAAAACAACTAGTCGGCAAATTTCCGCGCGCCGATCGGAGGCAAGAAGCGATCATCAAAGATATCGGCGCGCGATGGAATGCTCGCTAGATTGAACCCTTCTGCGACTAGCTTCAGATTCTCGTCGAGCTTCTTCTGATCGACGGCGCCGATACCGTTGGCTTGCGTAAACGGCGAGACGACCTGGTTCTTGATGATGAATTGCAGGCGTTCCAGATCGGCCTCCCGCTTTGCCAGGTTATTCCGCTTGACCAGTGCATCGATCATCGGCCTCTGATCACGGGCCGCGTCGCGCCAAGCTTTGGCCACCGCTTGGACGGCGCCGCGCACTGCCTCGGGATTGCCATCGATGATCTGACGCGATGCGATCATTGCGTTACCATAAAAGTTAAGACCCCAATCGGCGTAGTCGAGCCTGCCCACCTCGGAGAGGTCGAGACCGAGCGTGCGCACATTCAGCATTGAATCCGCATAGGCGATGATCGCGTCGAAATTTCCTTGCGCAAACATGCTGTCGCGCAAGCGGAAGTCCACGAGCTGGCGGTCGACTTTGGCGACATCAATATTGTTGAGGCGGGCAAAGGTCGGGAACATGCGCGCGCCGGCATCGGTCGCACCGGATCCGAGCGAATGCCCCTCCAGGTCCTTCGGCTTTCTGATGTCCTTCTGCTTGCGATAGAGGATCGTCGACGGCGTGCGATCTTGAATGAAAAGAACGATTTTTGGGGCAGAGCTGGGGTTCTTCGCCGCGAATTCGATCAACGTGCTCACGTCCGCATAGCCTATGTCGTAGGCTCCGCTCGCCAACCGGTTGATAGCATCTCCTGAACCCGACGACGGATCGATTCTGACGGTCAAGCCCGCGTCTCTGAAGTATCCATTTTCGTCGGCATAGACGAAGGGCGAATTGGGCCCGAACATGATGAAGTCGAGCGAGAACTTCAGCGCGGTCTCGCCGTTTGCATGACTTGCAAACAGACCGACCGCCATCAAAACAACCATTACGAACTTGGCACGCATGATCATCTCCTGAATTAGCACTCGTTGGGTTACATTGCCCATCCGCCGTCGACTGCGATGTCTTGTCCTGTAATTTGCCGCGATTTGTCGCTGCACAGGAACGCGATCACCTCGGCCACGTCCTGTGCCGTCGAAAACCGCTGCAGCGCATACTCCGCCGCCGATTCCTTGCGCACTTGATCGATGGTTTTTCCTGAAAGCTGTGACTTGATCCGGAAGGTGTTGTCGACGCGCGGCCCTTCGACAATGCCGGGGCAGACATCGTTGACGTTGATGTTGTACGGGCCCGCCTCGAGCGCCACGCTTTTGGTGATGCCGCGAAGACCCCACTTTGTGGCGCTGTAGGCCATGCGGAGCGCCCGGCCTCGCAATCCCCAGGTCCCGCCGACGTTAACAATCTTGCCGTATTGCTGCGCCATCATCGTCGGAAGCACCGCACGGATCGTCAGATAAACGCCTCGCATATTGACGGCCACGACGCCATCGAATTCATCAGGGGTGGTGTCGATGGTGCTTCGCTCGACCGGCCCCGTGGCGCCGGCTGCATTCACTAGGATATCGATGCGTCCGCCCAGCTGTCGCAATGTCTCCGTTACCATGGCATGGACTTCGGCCGGTTTGCAGACGTCGCAGCTGGTGATGAACACTCGCCGTCCGAGCTTGCGCACGCGTTCCGACAGTCTCTCGAGCGGGGCGAGCTCACGTCCGCACAGCATCAGATCGGCGCCTTCGCGCGCCAAAGTCTCAACGATGGCCGGACCCATCCCCTTTCCCGAACCGGTCACAATCGCCACGCGCCCACCAAGGTCCATCTCGATCCTCGTGCTCTCTACGTACCGGCGCGGAATGTCGCCCTCAGATCCTTGAGAGCGGCGATCACGCTATAAGCGGTCAATGGCCCGGTGCCTTCGTGCCCGGGGTTGGGCACATTCTGAATCTCCATGTCAAAACGCGTGCTGTCAGCGTCGACCGATATCCGGTGGACGTTGCGCTCGACGGCCGGATCAAGCCAGATTTCGATGCGCACGCGGTCCGGCCCTATGCTGGCGAGAGCCACCGCCGCAGCAAGATTGAACTTGTCGGGAAATGCTACAGCCGCTTCTCTCGCGGTTCCCTCGAAAATCTTGGTTGGTTTGACGATCCCGCGCACGTCGATGCCATGCTCCCGAATCCAAGATGAATGCGCCAGCGAGAGAGGCGGCTTGCGTGTAACCATCAACACCGAATTGATTACACCTATATTCGCCGCGCGCAGGGCGTCGAAGCCGAGGACCGAGCCCGAGACGAGGATGATGCGCGCTCCGGTCCGCTCGGCGCGATCAAGGACGTCAGGGTGCTCAAGCAGCGCGGACGCATTCACGGTGACGACTGTGCGACCTCGTTCGATCGCCGGCGTCACAGCGTCACGGAAGACCTGGGGCACGGCACAATCGACGATCACATCGGCGGTATCGGCGAGCCGCGCAAGCGGAACGGCATCAACCGGCGCACGGAAATTCTTGAGGTGCTCCCGCGCGCGATCAAGGTTGGCGGCGGAAACGCTTACCAAACGAAGCCCCTCAATGCCCTCGTCAAGATGACGCCCGACCAGGCGGCCAATCGATCCAAATCCCGCAATCGCGACGCCCAAGATGGGCCTTGTCCGCGGGCCGGAACCTCTAATCAGTTCCAACGCCGAGTCTGTCACGAGTTCCTCACATCACCAGTTCGCCGCGAAACGCCCATCGCACCATTCGCCTCTCGACCAGCACGCAGATCACGAACAGGCCCACGGCCATCACGGCGACTGCGATCAGGCCAGCAAAGACCAAAGCAACATCGAATCGGGCAGCGGCGGTCACCATCAGAAATCCAAGCCCAGCATTGCCTCCAATAGTCTCGGCCAGTACCGAGCCAACAAATGCCAGCGTAATCGCAATCTTGAGCGAGGCAAACAGATATGGCATTGCCCGGGGGAGTCCGGCTTTTCTCAAGACATCGAGCTTGGAAGCCCCAAGCGACCTCAACACGTCGGCTAGCTCCGGCTCCATCGTCGCAATCCCGGTCGCGACGTTCACGACAATGGGAAAAAACGAAATGATGAACGACGTGACGACGACGGGTACGGCGCCGATCCCGAACCAGAGCACGAGGATCGGCACCAGGGCAACCTTGGGGATCGCGTTGAACCCAACCAGGAGCGGGTAGAGGCCCCTGTAAACTAAGGTCGAGAACCCGAGCGTGATCCCGAGCAGCACACCACCGACGATGGCAAGTGCGAACCCGAAGAGTGTCGTGACGAGCGTCCACCAGGAGTGCTCCAGAATAGGTCGCCGGAACTCGACGAGGGATTTGGCGATGACTGAGGGAGCCGGCAGGATAAACTCACGGATATGGAAGAGCCGACAGACCAACTCCCAGACGATCAGCATCGCGATCGTGACGAGCCACGGCATAAGCCTGATGAGTTGTCGTCGCGAGATCAACTTGGTCGTCCGGGCCGGATTTTTTCGCGCAGATCGTGCACGAGGTCCGTGAACAGCGGCGAATAGGTGGTCTGGAGCGTGCGCGGACGTGGAAGCACCACGTCCGTTTCGTAGATGATGCGACCCGGCCGTGGGCTGAACACGATTACCCTGTCGGCCAGCAGGACCGCCTCGCGCAAATCATGCGTCACGAGAATCGCGGTGAATTTGCGGTCCATCCATAGCTCTTGCATCACGAACCAGAGTTCTTCTCGCGTAAAAGCGTCAAGCGAGGCAAACGGCTCGTCGAGCATGAGAAGCGACGGTTGATGCACGATCGCGCGGCACAGATTTGCCCGTTGCTGCATGCCGCCAGACAATTGCCAAGAATACTTTTCGCTGAACCCCGCCAATCCGACAGTGTTTAGCAATCGCTGCACCAGTCCAACGTAATAGGTCCGCTCTGCACGCAGTTTATGGCGGTGCGGCCTGATGATTTCGAAGGGTAAGAGGACGTTGTCCCTGATCGTGCGCCATGGCAGCAGGGTCGCGTTCTGGAATGCCATGCCGACATTCTTTACAGGCCCGGTGACCGCCTCTCCTCCAACTTTGACGGTCCCTCGCGACGGAAGCACGAGGCCAGTGACAACCTTCATCAGGGTCGATTTGCCACATCCACTGGGCCCGACCACGGCAATGAATTGGCCTTTGCCGACCGTCAGCGAAAGGTTATCCAACGCCAAGATCGAATCTGCGTCTGCGGCGTAGGACAAGCTCACGTCGCGCAGTTCGACAAATGCCGGCGATTCGATTGCCGAAGACGATAGCTCATTCATAATCACACGCCGCGCGCTCGGTGTGCTCCCCAACCCCTTGTGTAGGATCGGGCGTGAGGTAGTTGTTGTGAGGCGACGCTCATGAATGAAACGCACCACCCCACCGGCACGCCGTTCAGTAATGGGCCCGAAATCTGCGGGGCGCGGTACCGGCCTCGCCGTGGCTGACCCATGCTTTTAACCGAGAGGCAAAGGCAATGACAGGCAGGAATGGCCATCATCTGGATACGATCCTCGAACACACCGGCCGCGATCCGGCTAGAAACTTCGGCATAGTCAATCCGCCAGTCTATCACGCGTCGACGGTCATCTTCCCGACGCTGAAGACCTTGCTCGAGACCCGTGCCGACCGCGCGAGCGGCGCGTTCGAAGGCATCACCTATGGCCGTGAAGGCACCCCAACAACCCATGCATTCGAAGAGGCAATAACCGAGCTCGAAGGAGGATATCGCGCCGTGACACTCCCCTGTGGCCTCGGCGCCATTGCCAGCTCGCTCATGGCATTCCTGAAAGCCGGCGATCATCTGCTGATGCCGGACCAGCTTTACGGACCGGCGCGTCAGTTCTGCGACGACGTGCTCAGTAAATTTGCGATTGAGGTCACGTATTACGACGGCGTCATTGGAGGGGCAATCGCCGCGCTGATGAAACCGAATACCACGATAGTCTACCTCGAATCTCCGGGCTCGCTCACGTTCGAAGTTCAAGACGTGCCCACGATCGCACGCATCGCCAAACAACATGGCGCAAAGGTGGTGATGGACAATACCTGGGCATCGCCGATTTTCTTCCATCCGCTCGCTCATGGGGTCGATGTTGTCATCCACGCGGCAACGAAGTACATCTCCGGACACTCGGATCTCATGCTTGGCGTGGCCGTCTGCAACGAAGCGTCGTTCGTTCCGGTGAAGAAGACGGCGTCGACAGCCGGCTATTGTGGCGGTCCCGACGACGTGTATATGGCCTTGCGTGGGCTACGCACGTTGGGCGTTCGTATGCGCCGGCATCAGGAGTCCGCGCTTGCCGTTGCGGCATGGCTGAAAAAGCGTCCAGAGGTTGACCGCGTGCATTATCCGGCTCTGCCGGACGATCCCGGTTACGGTATCTGGAGCCGCGATTTCCTCGGCGCCTCCGGTCTGTTCGGCTTCACGCTGAAACCTTGTTCCGATCGAGCATTCGCGGCATTCCTCGATCACATGGATCTGTTCAAACTCGGGTATAGTTGGGGCGGATACGAAAGTCTGATGGTGCCCACTTATCCCGCGACGTTACGGTCAAGCACGCGGTGGGAGGCACCCGGTCCGTCTGTTCGCATCCATGTCGGACTCGAGAATGTCGATGATCTCATCAAAGATCTCGAGCGCGGCTTGGAAAGGCTGCGCACCACGGCGTGATCAAGGGGCCAGTCAAGGATCAAAGCGGTGACGACATCATCTGCGCCACGTCTGCCTGATGTCGATCTAAGAGACCCAGCGCAAGTACGCCGGGCCATTCGCGCGGGCACCTTCAAAGGCTTCACGAACGCCGTGGCGTCCGGCTACGTGCAGGGCAACTTGGTGATCGTGCCAGCAAAATATGCCTCCGCTTTCGAAGACTATTGCCACAATAATCCGCGTCCCTGTCCGCTCCTTGGAATATCGGAACCCGGTAATCCTCGGATTCCGGCGCTCGCCGAGGATCTCGATCTGCGCACGGATGTCGGCGAGTACCGCATCTTTCGCGACGGTCGTGCGACGGGAACCGCAACCGATATTCGCGCGCTCTGGCAAGAGGACTTCGTGGCGTTCGTGCTTGGCTGCTCGTTTTCATTCGAGCAGGAGCTGATGAATGCCGGTGTGCCGTTGCGTCACATCGCGGAGGGGAGCGTGTCTCCCATGTACGTCACCAACATGGACACCGCTCGTTCGGGCGAATTTGGCGGCAAGCTTCTCGTTTCGATGCGAGCCTTGCGGCCAACCGATGCGATCCGCGCGATCGAGATCACGTCCCGCTTTCCGAAATTCCACGGAGCGCCGGTGCATATTGGTAAACCCGGCATGATCGGTGTCGAGCTTGCGCGGCCCTATAGCGGGCATGGGCTCACGCGGGTCGGCGACGATGAGCTGCCCGTCTTCTGGGCCTGCGGCGCCACTGCACAAGCCGCGCTGGAGCAGGCCCGCTTGCCGATCGCCATCACGCATTCTCGCGCGCACATGGTATTAACTGATCTCAAGAGCGAAAAATTCGCGGTCTCGAGTGACCCTGCCCCGTTTCCATAACCCCTCATTCTGCGAATCCACCGTGCGGGCGATTTGACACAAAGTCGACGTTTTGAAGCGCCGCTGCTACCTATACGCAGCCCACTATTTAAGATCGCGGCTCTCCTCTGTTTAATTAACTGATATCACGAGGAAATCCTTGACAACACAAAGCGGCTTCCGCTTGGCCGAAGGTCGTTATCTTGACCTGGACGACGCCGGTTTGGGTCCACACGATGTTCATGTCCGAGCCGTCCGCGCAGACGGCGCAATCGCTGTGCATGCCATGGGTCATTCTCAGCTAGCGGGCGGCACGACCGCCGACTATCCTCGCGATGGACGAACCGACACTGCAACCTCGGCGCTGAGGCAACGCATAATGGACCGTCGCAGTTTTCTGGCCGGCCTCACGGCACCAGCGGTGCTCGCATTTGCCGCTAAAGCCCAATCGGCCGTGCGTCGCGAGACCCTTAGAGTCGCGCCGGAAACACTGACCAACATCTTCGATCCGCACTTCACGACCAGCTTTACGACCCGTGACTTTTCATACCTCATCTTCGACACGCTGTTTGCCGTGAACGACCGCTGGGAGCCGAGGCCGCAGATGATCGAGCGCTGGGATCGTAGCGCCGACGGCATGACCTGGACCTTCGCTTTGCGAGAAGGGCTCACCTTCCATGATGGCAGCGCGGTCACGTCCGAGGATTGCGCGGCAAGCCTGCGTCGCTGGGGCACGCGGGACGCCTTGGGCGGGCTGTTGATAGGGGCGACCAAGGCCCTGGAGCCGATCGATGCCAGGCGATTCCAGCTGCAATTGCACGAGCCCTTTGGCTTCGTGCTGGATGCCTTGGC
>WNFI01048896.1_pt1 | contig 14446 bp, 18 predicted proteins | sample 5400471 | NCBI WGS metagenome assembly WNFI01 (sample SAMN13153348, study PRJNA577476) | soil metagenome | isolation source: 100 cm saprolite on Douglas fir-dominated hillslope | place: USA:California | collected 2013-09-17
CGCCGCATGTTCGGCCCGACCGTCCCCTCGGAGATGCCGAACAAGTTTGCCATGGCCGTGCGCCAGCCCATCGGCGTCTGCGGCATGATCACGCCGTGGAACTTTCCCATGGCGATCTCATCGTGGAAGCTGCTGCCCGCGGTCGTTTGCGGCAACACCTGCGTCATCAAGCCCGCGCAGGACACTCCGCTTTCCACGTTTAACTTGGTGCGCGCCCTCGTTGACGCGGGGCTGCCCAAGGGCGTCATCAATATCGTGACTGGCTTTGGTCCTGAGGTGGGCACGCCGCTCGCGGAACATCCTGATGTGCGCGCCATCTCGCTGACCGGATCCTCTGCTGTGGGACGCATTATCGGCGGCATCGCGGCAAAGAGTTTCAAGCACTGTTCTTTAGAGCTAGGTGGCAAGAATCCCATGATCGTCCTCGATGATGCCAACCTTGATCTCGCCATCGACGGCGGACTCTGGGGAGGCTTCGGTACCACCGGCCAGCGTTGCACTGCGACCAGCCGCATCATCGTGCAGAAGGGCATCTACCGGGAGTTCGTCGAGCGCTACGTGGAACGCGCGAAGAAACTGAAAGTCGGCAACGGGCTGGATGAGACCACGGAGATGGGTCCGGCGATCAACGAGAAGCAGTTGCAGACTGACCTCAGCTACGTCGCGATTGGCCAGGATGAAGGCGCAAAGCTGATGTGCGGCGGCAAGCGGCTCGATCAGGGCGAATATCAATACGGCTGGTTCATGGAGCCCACCGTCTTCACCGATGTCGACCCCACGATGCACATCGCGCAGGAGGAAATCTTCGGGCCGGTGGTTTCGATCATCCCCTGTGATGACCTGGAAGATGCTATCGGCATTGCGAACGGCATCGAGTACGGACTTTCTTCAGCGCTCTACACGAAAGACGTGAACAAGGCGTTCTCCGCGATTCGCGATCTCGATGCCGGCATCACCTACATCAATGCACCGACCATCGGCGCAGAGGTGCACCTGCCCTTCGGCGGCACCAAGGCCACGGGTAACGGTCATCGCGAAGGCGGCATCGGCGCTATCGTCTCCCGGTGTCCCCTGTGGTTAAGATTTTTTGATCCATGCCCACGACGCAAACCCGCGAGATCACCGCCGCCTCCCGCCTCGACAACGTCCGCTATGCCATCCGCGATCTGGCCTGCGTAGCCGACGAGGTCATCAAACAGGGACACAAGGTCCTGCCACTGAACGTTGGCGACCCGCTCAACTTCGACTTCCAGACTCCGCCCCACATCATCGAAGCCGTGCACAAAGCGATGCGCGACGGCAAAAACGGATACGCGCCATCCCCTGGTATTCCAGAAGCGCTCGAAGCAATTCGCGGCGAAGCTGCGCGTAAGGGCATCACGACCGTGCAGGACGTTTTCGTCACCTCCGGTGTCAGCGAGACTGTCGATCTGTGCATCTCCGCACTGGTGAATCCCGGCGAAGACATTCTCACGCCGAAGCCCGACTACCCGCTGTACTCGGCAGTCCTGTGCAAGCTGGGGATTGCGATCAATGCTTACGATCTCAATGAAGATGACGCGTGGCAGCCCGAGCTCGCCGACATCGAACGCAAGCTCACGCCGCGGACGCGCGGCATCGTTCTGATTAATCCCAACAATCCCACCGGCTCGCTGTGCTCGCGGCAAATGCTGGAGCAAGTTGCGGAACTGGCGCGCCGCCACAACCTGGTCGTATTTGCCGACGAAATCTACGACAAATTGATTCTGGAAGACACGCCACACATCGCTTTTGCGGCGGTTGCGCCCGACGTGCCCTGCGTGACGTTCGGCGGCATGTCGAAGAACTATCTCGTCCCCGGATGGCGCATTGGATGGGGCATCGTCTCCGGTGAAGCCGCTGCCGTAAAGTCCTATACCGAAGCCATCCACCGCCTGCTGCGTGCGCGCCTCTGCGCCAATCATCCCGAGCAATACGCGATCAAGCCCGCGCTCGAAGGCCCGCAGGATCATCTCATTGAAGTGCAGCGCAAGCTGCGTTCCCGTCGCGATCTCACTCAGCAGTGGTGCGAGGCCACGCCGCGCGTAAGCTGCGTCGCCCCCCGCGGCGCGTTCTACGCCTTTCCGCGGATCGACATTCCGGAGAGCGACGAAATCTTCGTCAAGGAGCTTATCCGACAGAAGCATGTCATGGTCGTCCACGGCTCCGGCTTCGGCCAGAAGCCAGGCACGCAGCACTTCCGCATCGTCTTCCTACCGGATGAAAAGACGCTGACCAGCGCCTACTCTTCCATTGCGGAATTCGTCCAGAAGCGCTACGGAAAAGCCTGATTCGCACGCCGGGCTCACGGTTACCATACCGAAAAGGAATACGCATGCTGAAGGTCCAGGGTTTCACCGTACCGCGAACGTTGGAGGAGGTAATTTCTCCCGACAATACCGCTCTGCTCATTTACGATATGCAGTCGGGGATCACCCGCCAGATTGCAAATGCCGATGAAATTATCGGTCGGGTCCGCCTGATTCTTGAGTCGGCACGGCGAATCGGGATGCGTACATTCTTTACTCGCCACATGTCGCTGCCCAGAAACCTGATGGGAGCCTTTCAAGTCCGCACCGCCTTGGCGTGGCAACGTACAGACTCCCTGGAAAAGATTCAGCCAATGTTTTTGCGCGATAGCCCGGCGTTTCAGATCATTCCCGAGTTGCAGCCCCTGCCCAGCGAGGCGGTATTCGACAAGATCTCCATGTCAGCTTTTGCTGGCACGCCTCTGGAGCTATCTTTTCGGGATTGCGGAATTCGAAGTTTCATCATTGCCGGCATCGCTCTCGAAATTGGCATTGATCCCACGTGCCGGCACGGGGCCGACCTCGGTCTGGTGCCGATTCTCGTTCAAGACGCGTGCGGCTTCGGAAATTCGCAGGCGGCCGCTCACAGTCTGGCATCCTTAACCCACATGGGGGATTCGTTACTGACCGACACGAAGACAGTCTGCGATCTATTGGCAAAATTTGCGGCCGCCGGCTCTTCGTAGAAACTTGGCAACACCTCGTTAGTAAATCCCCGGCAGCACCGCTGGTACGCGTTCCGCGTAGTCCTCGAATTCCTTTCCAAATGCCGCCCGCAGCAATTTCTCCTCGCTGCGCACCCGGATGACCAGACCGACGGCAAACAGAACGACTCCCACAATCAGACCCGTCCAATGCTCCATCGCCAGCCCCGTCGCCACCAGCATGCCGAGCATTCCCGTGTAGATGGGATTGCGCACAAATCGGTATGGCCCCGTCGTAATCAGCTTGTGGCCTTCGACCAGACGCGCCGCCAGCGCCCACTGCTTGCCCAGCGCACTCACTGCGGAAGCGACTAGCCAGACGGATCCAACCGCGAGGGCTAATGTGCATGCGGACAATACGATGCCGATGATTCCTGAGAGGACGGCAACCGGCGGAAGGAACGGCGCGCCCGGCGGCTGGAACCAGACCAGAAACTAAGCGCACATTTGCAGGAAAATCCCCAGTAGAGACATCCGGTCGCGTCTGGCTTCCGGCTCTTTAGGTGGCCGCTTGCGAAACAGAAAAACGGCAGCGAAAACAACCCAGCACAGCACCACCCCGCCGAGGGTGAACAGCGCAATCGGGGTCGGTTTATACATGAATCTTCGCGCGCCAGGTCTCGGGCGGCGAACCTAATCTAGAAGGAAGCGCACGATTTGGCAAATCCCAGTTCCACACATTTTGCATGTCAACTCCTGCCCACGACCATGGTATAATGACCATGATCGAAAGGATGAAACGTTTATGAAAAAGATGGCGGCGGGATCGTTCAAGGTCCATTGCCTGGCGGTCATGGATGAAGTCCAGTCGAAACGGGAATCCGTGCTGATTACCAAGCGCGGCAAGCCCGTGGCGAAGCTTGTCCCGGCAGACAAAGATACCGACGACATCTACGGCTTCTTGCAAGGCAAGGTGCGCATTCTTGGCGATGTCGTATCTCCGGCTCTGACTCCTGAAGAATGGGGAGATCTTTATTGATCATCCTCGATACACATGTCGTTGTTTGGCTGGCCTCAAACGACGTGCGGCTCTCGAAGAAGGCGAAAGTTGCCATCGATGAAGCCCGGCGAGGCGACGGAGGACTTGCCATCTCCGATTTCACGTTGTATGAACTGTCCACGTTGTTCCGTAAGAAGCAGATTGGGCTTTCGATCAGCCTGGAATCCTTTCTGTCTGAAGTTGAGAAGCGCTTCGTGGTTTTTCCCATTACTGCCCGCATCTGTGTGAGCGCACTTTCTCTCCCCATTGCCTACCCGAAGGATCCAGCAGACCGCATCATCGGGGCTACTGCTTTGGTGGAAGGCATTCCTTTGATTACCGCTGATCGTGGCATCCGCAATTCGCGGGCGCTTAACACCATCTGGTGAGCGGCATCTCTCTTGAAGCACCGGTAGTGGCTGGGCTTACCGTCAGTTAAGAATAAACCGTCGAGCTTCGCTCGGCCGGACAGCCGGGGGCGTCTGTCCCCACATGAGTGTCTGCAAACGGAGCTAGTGCCGGTTGCCGCTCCCATCTTTCTCTTTCCCCACGAATCTGCTTAAATCGAATTAGACGCAACCCTTGGCGCGCGCTCGGGTTCCAACAATCGTGGTCGACATTCATTCCCACATTCTTCCGGAAGTAGACGACGGCTCCAAATCCTGGGAAACCTCCGTCGCCATGTGCCGTATGGCCGCAGCCGACGGCATCACTCATCAGGTCGCTACGCCTCACGCCAACGACCGCTACCACTACGACCGCGATTATCTTCAGGGACTAGTCGCTCACCTCCAGCAACTCGTGGGCAATGCGCTCACCCTCAGCCTGGGCTGCGACTTCCATCTCTCCTACGACAATCTGCAGGATGTGCTCGCCAATCCCGGCCGCTACGCGATCGAAGGTTCGCGGTACATGCTCGTCGAGCTGAGCAACTACAGCGTTCCGCCGCAGACCACGGATTGTTTCCTCAAACTCGGCGACTGTGGGATGACGGCCGTGATCACACATCCAGAACGCAATCCGATTCTGCGCGAGACTCCGCAGCGGGTGGTGGAGTGGGCGGAACAGGGATGCGTGATTCAGATAACCGGCTCCGCCCTCACTGGATTCTGGGGCGACCGCGTCCGGCGCGTGGCTCAGTGGTTGCTGGAACATAAAGCCGTCCACGTGCTGGCCACCGACGCTCACGACACCGAGAAACGAATCCCGATACTTTCCGCCGCTCGCGACGCTGCTGCCGAAATTTGCGGCGAGGAGGTAGCAAAAGCTCTAGTCGAGGGCAATCCTCGCGCCATTATCAACTCGCAGCCCTTGCCCTATTTCCCGCGTCCAGTGATCGGAGGCTGTCGCAAAAGCAGCTAGCGGTCAGGGTGTGGACTTACGCTACGCGAATTGTGGGCACTACTCCCCTCTTCTCCTGCGGAGCGATGACAGTCTTGAACGGCTCGATTCCACTTGCACCGTTCTAGGGCTGTTCACGGAGTGGGACTGCTTAACTAAGGAAAGCCAGCTCTTTCCCGGAGACACACTGGCACTTTACACGGACGGGATAACCGACTCTTTCAATGAAGCTGGAGAGGAATTTGGAGAGCAACACCTGATCGAAGCGTTGCGGCGACATCGTGAACGGTCTCCACGGCTCATGCTTGCTGCAATTGTGGATGAGGTTCTGCAATTCAGCCCACACGAGCAGCACGACGACATAACTCTAATAGTTGCCAAGTGCAGGGCTGATGGCTAAGTGCCGGAAGCTGCTACTGCGGGCTGGACAGATCTTGGTTGGAGTTTGAGGCCGGTGCCGGGACCGCCGCGGGCGTCTTGCTCGCAGGTGCCCCTGCATCCGCGCCATGCGACACCGGAGCCAATGATGCCGCCTTTGGCATGTCCGGGCCGGTCGTCATTGCGCTCTCTGGATTCAGTAGATGATCGTGGCTGGGGCCCAGTCCGAGTTTGATAAGCGCGCGCGCGTCGGGTACCGTCTTCGACTGCCATCCGTGATCGCTCTGGTAACGCCGCATGGCGTCTTCACTGGCCTGGTTCCACGTCCCAGTCGCTTCGCCGTTAAGGTAGTGCTCTCGGATAAGCGCTTCCTGAATCGACTGCGCTCTCTCGGAATCAATTTTCTGCTGGCCTCGCGTACGTGCCGACTTCTTCTTCCGCGAGTTGGGATGCTTTCCCTTGGCTGAAGAGCTGCGGGTTGTACCAGCAGAGTTGGAGCCGCTCTTCGAAACCGCCTGTGATGTCGATTTTTTCTTAGCAGAAGATGTCGGCCCGTGGGCTGCGGCCTTACCGTGTGCCTTGGTGCTTGAACCAGTTTGTGGGCTCGCGCTCGCGCTCACCACAACCGCACACACCAGCGTTAGCGCCCGAGCAGCACGGAAACAAGACCCTCGAATTCCAGCCAAATCGCTCGCAGTCAACCCTGAACCTTCACTCCCCGAGAATCGTGTTATTCAAAAACGCGCAGCCCTTAAAAAAAGAAAAAGCCCAACCGGACCAGGCACTGCCATCATCCCCTACCGAGGCGACACAGTACTAGGTCCCATTGGGCCAGTCCAAGTTACGGAAGTGTACCCGCGACGAAGATCGTGCCATCCTGTCGCGACGTTCCCCGCTGGCGGACCAGGAAAACCACATCCTGCCCGCTCTTCAGGCTCGACTCCACCCGGGCGAACTCTTCCTCACTGTTCACTGGTTGCTTGTTGACGTCCAGGATCACGTCGCCGCGTCCCAGACCGATATCCTCGGCGAACGACTGCGGCTTCACATCCTGCACGATTACGCCTTTGCCGGAAGGGATGTCCAACCGGTCAGCAATCTCCGGCGTCAGCTTGCGAACGGTCACGCCAAACTTGCTCTGCTTCGGCGTGCTCTCGTCCTCGCCCTGCTGATCCTCTCCCAACCGTGCCGCGAACAGCTTGGCGCGATCCGCAATGGTCACGGTCGCATCCTGTGTCTTGCCGTTGCGCAGAAAGCCCAGCGTCACCTTTGACCCTGGTTTGCGCGATGCAATGTCCGACACCAACTCTGATCCCTTGCTCACTTTCTTGCCGTCCACGGTGGTGATGGTGTCCCCTACTTTGAGTCCCGCTTGATCGGCTGGGCTACCCGCCACCACACTGGAAATCGTGACACCCGAGCCCGAACCATACACACGAGCAATGGCTGGATTCTCCACGGCATCAAACGTGATGCCAATCGAACCACGTGTAACCTTGTGTTCCGGCCCGGTCAGCTGGTTGTAAACCAGCATCAGTCTGAATGAATGTTTGAAACTGCCGCCCGGGAACAATGTCGCGTCCCTTGGCCGAAACGATTCCGGCCGTTACCGTCTCCGACAAACCGAACGGACTGCCGACCGCCAGAACCCAGTCGCCCACCTGCATACCATCGGAGTTGCCCATTTTTGCAGCAGGCAGCGCCCGATCCGTCTCTACTTTGATCACCGCCAAGTCGGTCTCCTGGTCGGTGCCGACAACCTTGGCATCGTGCTGCACTCCAGGCGGATCATCCTGAAACCGCACCCGAATCCGGTCCGCCTTCTCCACTACGTGACGGTTGGTGACAATGAAACCCTTCGAATCCACAATTACGCCCGAGCCCAGCGAACGCTCGCGAATCGGGGCATCGCCTCCGAAGGGGCTGCCCTGGCCGCCCGGTCCGCCAAAAAAGCGGTTGAAGAAGTCATCCATGCCCCCACCGCCGCCGTTGTCCTCCTCGTCCGGGCTCTGTCCGCGACGCCGGTGTGGATTCTTGATGGTCGATTCGGTGTTGATGTTGACCACGCTCGGCTCCAACTGCTTGGCGATCTGCGAAAAAGTGTTGGAGAGTTGCTGCGGCGCAGGCATGGTCAGCGGCGTCGCATCGGACTTCTGTCCCTCTTTGCCTTTTACGCCGTAAGAAACCACTGTTCCGATCAGAATGCCGACCGAAAGAGTAGCCAAAATGCTGAATGTGTAGACCCAACGATGGGCCCTTATGCGCAGCCAAATTGCGCGCGAATCCATGATTTCACTTCCTCCAGAACTATAAACCCTTCATATTATACCGATTTACGCGGCCGCGCTGAGTTCTCGTGCTAACTGCCAAACCGACACCGCTCCCTGTTGTTAGACGCGGAAAGTCCCTAATTCGTTTTATCCTGTCGATGCGAGATCATGAAGGTATTCCTGAACCGCATGGCGGGCCGCAAAGACCGGGAATTCCGATTTAAGGTTGAAATTGAGCGCGAGGCCGATGGCCGCTGGATCGCTGAGATTCCAGAAGTGCCCGGAGCTTTGGCATATGCTGCTAGCATCGAGGAAGCGAGGGCGAAAGCATATTCATTAGCGCTCTGTGCACTCCGAGCAAGTTGAAGGAATCTCTGTTTCTTATTTCCCTTCGTATACGGTCTTGCCACCTACCACAGTACGCAGAACTTTCGTGCCTAATACTTTCTCCGGCGATGCCGCGGTCACGTCGCGATCCAGGACCACCAAATCCGCCAGCATGCCGGGCATGAGCTTGCCTTTGTCTTTCTCCGCGAATTCGGCAAAGGCCGCGCCAGTCGTGTAAGCGGCAATCGCCTGGTCCATGGTCAGTCTTTGCTCGGGAAAATATTCCAGCTTCCCGTTCTCGCTCTTTCGCGTCACCGCCGCGTACAGCCCACGAAACGGCGTGACGGGCTCCACCGGATAATCCGTCCCAAAGGCCAGGGTCACACCCTTGGTCAGAAACGCCGCCCACGCGTAGGACGTGGCCGCCCGCTTCGGTCCCAGGCGGTCCCGGGCCCATCGCATGTCAGTCAGCACATGACTGGGCTGCATCGAAGCGATCACCTTCAACTCTTTGAAGCGCGCGATCTGTGCAGGCGTGGTGACCTGCGCATGTTCAATCCGCAAGCGGAAGTCGTCGCCACCATTCGGAGCTTTCACCTTGGCTTCCCTCGCCGCCTTCTCCGCCTCGGCAAATGCATCCAGTGCCATCTGGATACCTTTGTCGCCGATGGCGTGAAAACCGAGCTGGAACCCCGCCAGCACCCGCTCCTTTGCCATCTCGTTTAGCTTGGCCGCTTCGTAGCGAGGCAAGCCGGAATTCTTGGCGTCATCCGCGTAGGGCTCGAGCAGCGCCGCAGTATGCGACCCCAGCGATCCGTCCATGAAGCCCTTCAACATCCCGGTGTGCAGCATCAGATCCGACTGCGGATGCGAGTCGCGCTTCTTGCCGAGCTCTTCGACGGAATCGTCAAAGGGAAGCCATTCGGTGATGCGCGCCGTCAGCTTTCCTTCTTTCTCCAGCTCTTCGTAAATCTGGAAATCCTCCCAACTCGAATTGTCCTGTGCCGAAGTCACACCATGCTCAGCCAGATCGTTGAGGCCGGCCTCGATTCCCTGTCGCAGCTTGTCATGGGTAGGCTTAGGAATCACCGTTTCGACGGCCACGCGTGCAGTCTCGCGCAAAATACCGGTAGGCTCGCCAGTCTCATTACGGTCAATCTGCCCGCCTTGCGGATCGCGGCTGGCCAGCGTGACGCTCGCCAGTTGCAGCGCCCGCGTATTTGCGACGGCAATATGCCCGTCGATCCGACCCAGAAATATCGGATGCCCGCTCGAGACCTCGTCCAGGTCCCAGCGCGTCGGCGTCGTTTGTACCGGCCAGAGGGTCTCGTCCCAGCCTCCGCCCAGAATCCAGTCGCCGGCCTTGGCCGTCTCTACTTTGGCCAGTACCCGCGCGCGCATTTCGTCCAGCGATTTGACGCCGGTCAAGTCCACACTCAACTTCTGCAGCCCGGCGTCAGCCAGGTGCATGTGGGCGTCGTTGAATCCGGGCATCACAAAATGCCCGCCCAAATCCACCACCTGCGTCTGCGGCCCTTTGAGCTTCTCAATCTCAGCGTTCTTGCCCACAGCCTGGATGCGGCCCTCGCGCACCGCAATCGCTTCTTCGCGGAGGATCGAGCTGAACTGCGAATTCGCCGGCACCCCGGTATAGACGTTCGCGTGCAAATAGATGACGTCCGCCTTGGACCCAGAAACCTGCACTGCCCCGCTGCCGGGCGCGGCACTCTGCGCCCGCCCGGGTATGGAACACAATCCTGCAATCACACACAGCGCCAGGTTTTGGGTGGCGCAGCGCTTCAGCGCCGCGAACAAGGCCTTCTTGTCGAGAGGGGCTTTAGCCCCCGTGGTCGCGAGACTCCTCATCATTCCCCCACTCCCGCCAGCGCCAGCAGCGTCAGCAGAATTCGCTTCAGTCCCAGCTCGCGCCCGTTGGAATCGAACCACTCCTGCAAAGTGTGTGCCCCACCACCCGACCCGCCTCCACCGATGGCGATCGCTTCCTGTCCCAGCGACAGCGGAATGTTCGCGTCCGTCGAGGCCCGCTGCACCTGCGCCGCATTGCTCAGTTGAGCATCCACGGCCCGGATAACCTGCAGAATGCGCGCTCCCGGTTGCAACTCCCCAGCGGGACGGCTTCCGATCACCACCACCTCGCAACTCACTCCCGGAGCCCGCTTCTGAGTCACCGACGCAGACTGCGACGCTGATGAAGACCGCATCTGCGACTCCATGGTCTCGTCTTCGATCGCGCGATTCAGCGCCAGCCGCAGGCCCTGTTCGAGCCGCTCCATCTCGGCCATCGAGGTGGAGCGGATATCGACTTTCATGCTCGCTGACTCGGGAATCGAATTCACCGACGTCCCGCCGCGAATCACGCCAATGTTGAAAGTTGTCTTCGGCATGGCCGGCACCGGAGTCGCCGTAAAAGTCTCGATCGCCTTGGCCAGAATCACGATCGGATTGGGCGCGCCAAAATCGCTCCACGAATGTCCGCCTGGACCGCGCACGATCACCTCAAACCTGCGGCTGCCGAGAGCCTCAGCCACGATCGTGTCCGCACCGGCACCATCGAGCACGACGCTGTAAGCAATCGAATCCTTCCACCGCGGCGTAGAAAAAATGTGCCGCATACCGCGCAGGTCGCCCTCGCCCTCTTCGCCGACGTTGCCGACAAACACAAACGGCAGCGAGTGGCGAACGCGCACCGTTCGCAACAGCGCCGCAATCCCAAGCATCGCAGTCACGCCCGCGCCGTTGTCGGAAACTCCCGGCCCATACAGCCGGCTTCCCTGCTGGCGGATATTCAACGGCGTATTCGCCGGAAACACGGTGTCAATGTGCGCGCTGAGTGCTACGTAGCGCCGCCCGAACCCGGGATGAATGCCAAACACATTGCCCACATCGTCGATACGGACGTCATCGAGGCCGACTTCGCGAAAGCGCTCGGCCAGCCAAGCTCCGCGCGCCGACTCGCCAAACGGAGGCGCCGGGATCCGCGCCATCTCCATCTGCCATTGGACCAGTTGCGGCTCCTGCGTGCGAAACCAGTTGAATGCCGACCGCACCTCCGGCGACGCCGCCAGGCGCGCCACTTCCTGCTGCACCGCAGGAGCGACGTCCGGCATATCCGCACGCGGGGGAGTGGGGCTCATGGGAAGTTATGGGTCATATTACAACGCGTGGGGGAGAAAGGGGATTGGCTTTGGCGGGGACCGGGCTTAAGCGAGCACTGAAGAGGGGTGAAGCGCGGTGACGTTGCTGTAGCGCTTGAAATCAGCGGCATTGAATGTGAGGACGCTTTCGACCGCATAGACGCTCATGGTGGCAACCAGGCGGGCGTCATAAACTTTGACGCCTTGGACTCTGTGGTCTCTCACAATCTCTTTCCAAGCGGTGTAGATCGCCGGAATGTCCGGCAGCAGCGTTAACAATCTTTCAATGTTGCCGACTTCCTGGATCGCTTCCTCCTGCGATAGCCCGAGCCCGTTCTGACCAGCGGGCCGTGTTGCCACATTCCAGAATTCGGGCGATGTTTTGGGAACAGAAGAACACGGCGTCCTCTTGCCGGATCAGCTTCGAAACTGCGCGGGTGGCTTGAGAGCAAAGAGGGTGATTCGGTTGAGCACTGCGGAGCAGAATATTCGTGTCAACGAGGACACGCATCAGTGGTCGCGGCCTTCATAGATGCCGTCGCGGCTGACAGCGGTCATTCCGCTGGCTCGCGCTTGCGCCAATAGCCCAGCTTCGAGTTCCGGCTTCAGATTCAGGGTAACAGTCATCGCTACTCTCTAGTCTACAGTGTACGTCAACCCTCACCCTAGCGCGAAGGCTCAGATTGTCCATCGGGAAAGGTCGCAAAAGCGTAGCGAGCAGGCATATCCGCGCGGGGAGGAGTGAGGCTCCGGGGAGTTATGGGTCATATTACAACGCGTGGGAAGGAAACGGGATTTGGCAAAAGTGGGAACAAGAGACCTGCGAGTATAATCCAACCCGCAAACTGAGTGCGGCCCAAGTCGTGTCACTGTAATCGGAAGTCCGCGAAGATGAACAGACGACACAAAACAGTCCTTGCACTTTCGCTGGCCATTGCCGGGTTTGAGCTTTTGGACGGCGCAAAGATCTCGGCAGCACTGGGAATCATCCTGGTGGGCGCAAGTTTAGCTTGGTTGATCGGCTCGCAGTTTGTGTTGGCAAGTGCGATGTTCGTTTGGAAACACCGAATTTGGTCTGCAATTATCGCCATTCTTGGGGTCGGGGCCGTGTACGGATGGATCAGATACGACGCTTACCGCGCCGAGAAACGAAAAGCGGCCGAAGAGGCGGAAATGGCGGCGTACCGCGCCAAAATGAAACCATTTTGGGACTGTGAGAGTCGAAATTCCCAATTTTCTAACGCAGATACCGAATGCGAAAAGGACCCGAGTGTCACGCTTCAGTTGCTAGGTCAGCATGGCGACGGTTCGGTTCCCATGTCGTTTCCCGACGGTTCCAGAGCATGGGTTCCAAAGGCCAAGGTTTCAGATGCCATGCATGACGGGGGTAAACTTCTGCATCTGCCACAGAACGCTCCTTCCTCGTCTCATTCGCCGTCTCACCATGTCAAGACCTTACGCGACACCGAGTTGACTACCACAGAGTGGGGAACGCTCACATGCGGGCGTATCCGAAGCGGAGAAGCAGCGGTACTCCTGATTGACGACGGTCTGCAGGTAAAAATCAAAACTGCGGACGGGCAAATCGGATGGGCTTCCGGCAGCGACTTTGAGGTCATTGGGAAGTGACTCGGCTCGTAACGACTAAACCCTCCGTGAGTTCTGGCTAGGCTCCGGCGAGATGGGAGTAAGATGGTGCCGTTTTCGAGGTCACAAAAAGACGGTCCGTTGAGATTTTCCGAATGAATGTCGAAACGCTGCTGATAATAATTGCCGTCCTGCTCTTTATGGTGCTTTGGCAACTCAGCAGGATTAGCAGCCGCTTGAAGGAGATGTTTCCCGGTGAAAGGGAACAGGATTACAAATGGGCGCTAGAAGACCCAATAGGACATTGGGAAACACACCAAAAAACAAAAGCACGGCAGGCAGCACGGGAGGCGCGAAAAAAAGAAAAGCACGACTAGCTGGCTGGGGCTATCCAAGCTGGGGGCATCGAATGACTACCCACTACCGGAAGAAATATCGAGAATTTGCTAAGGCCGAAGGGAAGTACAACCACAGCGCGCTCTACCAAGCGGTCAGGGATCCATTCCATATCGTCGCGAAAAACCGCAAGGAACATCCAAGAACCAAGGCCTGGAGGGATCTCGAAGAAATCGCTGCTGAGATAGATCTAGCCCCAAAAAACTGGTTCAGCGAATCTCAGGGCGGTAGGTGAACTTGCCCATAGTCCTGTGATCGAAGGTCACGCGCGCGCGCCAGCGACGGTGGGAGCTGCCCACCTGTCTGGATCATTCACTCCACTCGCCGTCGATGTGGATGAGCACCCTGTCCCGTCCAAGGCGGCGTTGATCGACGATCCTTGAGGGCCTTGCCCCTAAGCTGAGAAGGACCAGCCCCGCCGCTTGCTCGGCAGTCTTGAAACCCAGGTACCTCGAACCCTTGGGGGTAGTAAGGAACCAACTTCCAGCGGCATCAACGCTTCTTTCGATATCGAAAATGGATGTATCGGGAGTAGTCATGTAGATCACCTGCCTTCTCAGAAGAAATTATAGCCGACTCCCCGTGTATCCTATTCTCCCTTCCACTCCCGCCACCAGCTTCTTCGTCGCAGGAACCTCGATCCCGTGGCGACGCGCCCCGCGGAGGATTGGGCCAGCGATCGCGTCCAACTCCGGGGTCTTGTGCTGCTCGACGTCCTTTTGCATGGAGCTGCGCATGTTTGCGGGCATCGCCTTAACCCCGGCGAGCACCGTCTCCGGATTAACTTTGGCCGACTCGGCCACAGCAACCGCGCACGCTTCTCGAACACAAGCTTCTCCCAAACTCCGCCATTGCGGATCGGAAAGAATCTCGCCGACAGTCATATTCGCAGCGGTTGTGGCCAGCGCAAATGGCGCCAGAAAAACCAGCTTGCCCCACATCAGGGTTGGCTCATCGTCGATGAAGCGGCACGCGAAACCCA
>WNFI01220270.1_pt1 | contig 14446 bp, 16 predicted proteins | sample 5400471 | NCBI WGS metagenome assembly WNFI01 (sample SAMN13153348, study PRJNA577476) | soil metagenome | isolation source: 100 cm saprolite on Douglas fir-dominated hillslope | place: USA:California | collected 2013-09-17
GGGCACTTCCTTTCAATTTGCCGGTCGCTCCGCGATCTAATGTCGCCGCACGATCAGAGTGTCCCAACAGAGACCTCGCCCTCACTCGTTTTCGCCACGACCGTGTTGGCGCTTCTTTTGACGATCCTGGAGATAGATCTTCACGGAGCTGAACTGCATCTAGTGGGGCTTATGCATGATACGGACGCCCTTAATCCTATTTTTATGAGCCCATAGTTTCTTGCATAGTCGAACTCTTGCTGCGTGCCCGACCGGAGCCATGGCCGAGGTCTATTCGTGTGAAATTAAGGAAAGGGTGCGGGTAAATGACGAGGGACTTGTTCGGCCCGCGCCGAGCGCACCTTTAAACGCCAAGTATCGATCGACAAAGAAACCGGCAATGCTGTCGGCGATGCGCTGTCGGCTGCAAATCGTTGGGAAGTTGTTCAAAAGAGTTCGCAAGAAAACGCCTTTGTGACTCCTGAGGGTGACCCCACATTGGAGATCACGGCTGGCGGACCTACATCGGCATTCGTTAAGGCAGCCGGCGAGGCGACAAAAACGGGTTCAGGATCGTCAAAACCGGATATCCTGAGTCGCGATGCGCGATACGTCGCGATAGATCGGACTGTCCCATTTCTTCGCTATGGGTATCCAATCTCCGCACGCACATGTCATCGTGCTTCCCTTTCGTTTTGCCAAGTCGCAGCTCTACGTCGAACGCAGCTGTGTCGACGGGCCCAAAAAAAGAAAAGACACCGACTCCGGCAAGCGATGTGTTGCGCGATGCGAAGGATGCTCCGTTAGAAGGCCTCGGTTGGATCCACGGCTTCATTCCGTCGTCGCCCTTGCTCTTCAAGCGTGCAGTGCGTCGTCCTGAGTTGCGCAAGATCGCGCGGTTGGCCAACACGACCGCCTTCGAACATGATGATCTCACCCGGGCGCTCGCGCTCTGAAAGCTGCCGGAGGCTTTCATCTTCAAGGCCCACGGCAAATTGATTGGCGAACAGTTGGAGCGTCCGCACATCGCAAAAAATCCGACGCGCCGTTCAGCGCGCCGGATCAACTTAATCGATGGCCTGCTTCAGCACGCCGCCATTCGCTTCGCGCCTACGCCACCCTCGGCGCGCGGTTGCGCGAGTTGCGCTGGAAGAACAGCGCCTGGCTGGCGACGGCGGATACCATCGCGGGCTGGAACGGTTTTGAGATCAGGAACGCCGGTTCCGGGCGTTCGCCGGTCAGGAAGCGTTCCGGATAGGCGGTGATGAACACCACCGGCACTTCGAAGATCCGCAACAGCTCGTTGACGGCATCCAGGCCGGAGCTGCCGTCGGCGAGCTGGATATCGGCCAGGATCAGGCCCGGCTTCTTGTTCTTGGCCAGCGCAACCGCGTCGGAATGGGTGCGGGCGACGCCGATCACGTGGTGTCCCAGATTTTTCACCAGGCTTTCGAGATCCATCGCAATAAAGGTCTCGTCCTCGATGATCAGCACATCGGTAGCGATTTCCGCCGCCATTTCCCGCCCTGCGGCGTCGGCGAGCCTGCGGATCTCGGCCACATCGGTCGCGAGAATGAACGCCACCTCCTCCTCGGAGAAGCCTTCCAGCGACAGTCGAGCAGAGAGGGATCCTGAAGCAGGGCTTCAAGCATGGCGCCGACATAGGCGTCGCCCGACGCCTGGTTTCCCGTCAACGCACGGGCATAGCGCCGCAACAACGGCAAATGTTCGGCAACGAGCTGTGATCGGGACATCCCCACTCCATATTTCCTGAGTTTCAGCCTTGGACCAGTTCCCGAATCGGTTCTTGATCAGTTTCTGGGCCGGTTCTTACGTCAGTCATTTGGGTCAAACCATCAATGTAGGGGGACCCGGTTCCCCTGATGGCTGACTACGCCCGAACACGAGAAAAGTTCCCGTGATCCGGAACTTTCCGGCGGACTTTGCATTAGCCTTCTATAGAGAGGTCTCAACGATTTTGGAAATCAAGCATAATTATCGAAGTTTCAGGGACTTAACTCTCGGGGAAGCGTGGAAAAGCTCATGAAAGAGATAAAGAAGCCAGCCAAGCCGGGCGGCCTAAATGCTGAGATTCAGTCGAGAATCGGCCACCAGCTGCGTGCCATGTACGACGATGTGGTGCGGCAAGGGGTTCCCGATCGTTTCGCGGAACTTATCCGAAAGCTTGATACGCAGGAAGCCAATCCCCAATTGGGAACTGCGGGCGAAAAAACCGAGGGGAGCGACTAATGCCTCTCACAGACGCACTCCGCGACGACATCCTGGCGTCAGTACCGAGCCTGCGCGCGTTCGCCATCTCGCTCAGCGGCAATGGCGACCGGGCCGACGATCTCGTGCAGGAAACCCTGCTGCGCGCGCTTGCCAACATCGACTCGTTTCAGCCCGGCTCCAACCTGCCGGCGTGGCTGTTCACGATCCTGCGCAACCTGTTCCGCTCCGACTATCGCAAGCGGCGACGGGAGGTGGAGGACGCCGATGGCAGCTATGCCAAGACGCTGAAAACCCAGCCGGCGCAGAACGCGCATCTCGAGTTCGAGGAGTTTCGCGCGGCACTGGAAAAACTTCCGCAGGACCAGCGCGAAGCGCTGATCCTGGTCGGCGCCTCCGGCTTCTCCTATGAAGATGCCGCGGCGATCTGCGGCTGCGCGGTCGGCACCATCAAGAGCCGTGTCAACCGGGCGCGATCGAAGCTCTCGGCCCTGCTCTATGTCGACGGCACCGACGATTTCGGCCCCGATGAGACGGTTCGCGCCGTGATCGGCGGCAGCGGCGGATAAGCCGTTGTCATTCCCCGATGTTAAATTTCATGTCGGGGCCAAGCGATTTGAACCCGGGCCTGCCCGGGTCAGACAAACCTATCGGCCCAAGAGGACTAACGGCGAGGACTAACGGCAAAAATCAACGGCCGAGGGAATGATTGACTAGGTCGGCTCGGCAAAGGCCGACCTGGATGTAGCAGACCCGGAATTCAGAGATGATCGGCGCGATTGTAGGTTGGCGCTGACGAGTACCCTGGAGTAACCAGAATGGTTGTTGACAGACAGGTGAGGCTGAACGCGCCTCAATGCGAGCCGTTTCAATATGAGCCCTATCGGCACGAAAAGCGGCCACAGATCGTGGCCGCTTTTTTGCTGCATCGAATTCTAGTGCAAACCGCCGAACGCGTAGATCAGGACCAGAATGGGAAGCGGGACACCGATCAGCCACAACAACAAATAACGTCCCATGAAAGCGCCTCTGGTTACGGGTCAGTTAATCCGTCTCAATTCCCGTAAGCCGCGGTTTGTTCCGGAGCGTGCGATTTGGCCCCATTCGATCTTGGATTGATGCGCCGTCATTCCGGGGCGCGTCAACGGGTCGGCGCTTTGCGCCGCCCGATGACAGGCTCCGCGCGAGCCCGGAATCCATAACCACCGCCGGGAGCATAGATTCCGGGCCTGCGCATCCAAGTCGGCTGTTGCCGACTTGGACATTGATATTGCCGAACTCGGGTAAACCCGAGGTCGGTGGCGCGTCCACGATGTGCAATTGCACATCGGGGAATGACGACGGTTGAGGTCCATCCAAGACAAATCAAGCTACCGCCCCGGCCTCGGCGGCGCCGACAATTGTTCGGTCCGGTCTCGCTCCGTCAGGTCGACGACGGTCTGCATCGGAGCGGTGAGTTCGTAGACGTAACTCACTTCGGTAAAATATCGCTTCGATACGCCGCCGAGCGCCTCCGGTGCGACGCGATCGAGCAGGATGACGCCGAAATCGCTGTCTTCACGGCGGGTCGCAGCACTGGTGTTGAATTCTTCCCAGCGAAAATGGAACGTGGTGTCGGGCTCCTCTCCGGTCACTTCCCAATGCGCGACGATGTGGGGGTGCTTGCCGACCAGCGAGAGCCCCTCGTCGGAATGCGATGCCAGTTCGAAGAACAGCAGCGAAAGGCTCTGGGCGGCGCGCGCGCTCACGGCGACATCGGGACCGCTGACCGCGATGCGCTCGGCGTGGGGAATGGCGCGCGCCTCGAACAGCCCTTTCAGCTTCACACCCTGCCACTGGCTTTCGCTGAGCAGCGAGACCACGTTCGACATCGCATGGATCCGGCCGATCAAGAGGTCACGGGCGACATCGATGTCGGAACCGTGGCGCAGCGTGCGCGTCACGATCGACTGGATCACCGCGAGGATATTCTTGACCCGGTGATTGAGTTCGTCGATGACCGCGGTCAAGCGGCGCTCGAAGCCGATTCGCACCTGGATTTCGCGGCTGAGCCGCAAATTATTGTAGGCGACATAGCCGAAGAGTCCGCAGACGATGCCGGTCAGCGCGAGGCCGATGGCGGCGACGATGGCCGCGGTCTGCTGCGCGCGCATCACCGAATTGGTCTTGGCGTAATAGACGAGCCCCCAGTCGCGACCTCCGAACGCGACCGTTCGCGTCGCCGACGGCGTGGGCGCCTCCGGCGCTACCGTCCGCGACGTCACGATGCCCCGATCATCTGAAACCAGCTCGCCGGCGGCGTGGCGCGGGTCTTTCAGCACGACCGAGAACAGCGACATCTCGTCATTCGCCAGCATCAGCGGCGCCAGTTCATAGGAAAAGGTCACGAAGCCTGCTGGCGAAGCATCGGTCTCCTGCAGAACCGGCGTGGCAAGAACGAGGCCGATCTGCCCATCCGGGCGCAACAGCGGTGCGGGATCGGACGCTACCGGCTTTCCGTCGGCCATCGCCTGCGCCAGCGTCGGTCCCAGGACCGGGTCCCGATCATAGGAACGGCCGAGGAAACGCAGTGTCTCGGCATCGCGTGGCTCGACGTCCATCAGGACGTCGATTGGCTTATCGAGCGACCGCGTATTCAAAGGCTGATCATCGAAGCCGCGGATCGCAGGATTCGAAAATCCAGCGGTCGCCAGTTCCTTGCGCGCCGCATCCAGTTCGTTCGGCTTCAGCCGCGCGATCCAGCTTGCGACAATGAAATCGGTCTTGAACGCGTAGATCGAGGACCGCAGCGGCTGCAGCATATTGGCCTTGACCACCGAAGGCGCACGGAACAGTCCGGATGCGACACGCGCGAGCAGTTCACGCTCGGTGAGCCGGTCCTGAACCAGGCTGGCGTGAACGTCGATGGCGCGCGCCAGCGCGATGCCGTCGACCGTCAGTTCCTGATCGTGAACGCGATAAGCCGCGAGACCGGAGAGCAGTGCTCCGATCAGCGCGATAAACCCGATGATGAAACCCAGCCGAACCACTCGCTTACTCAGAAAATGAGGAGCTGGCGAAAAAATATCTGCCGTCCGCCGGGGCGGCAACAAGCCGAAGCAGGATGAAAGCCAACCGTCAGGGATAATGAAGCAGCGATCATTGGTACGCAACTAAGGTCGGCGATGAAGATTAATATGACGCCTCGTAAGATTAATATCGTTGCCGCGCGTGTCGCGGTGGCGAAGCCCGGAGAATGTTAATCACAGCGAGCCGATTTAGTTCCGACGACGCGCGGAAGTTTTTAACCTTGCTTGTTTAACCTTGCTTGCATCCGGGACTCGCGGCCACAAGCGTTAACGAATGGCGTCAGCCGACCTTGGCTTGCGCCGGCGAGCTGAGACCGCCTTTCGCCTCGATGAAGCCGATAAGGCGGTCGAGACCTTCGCTCTTCCTCAGATTGGTCATGACGAAGGGCCGTTCGCCGCGCATCCGTCTCGCATCGGCAGCCATCTTTTCCAGCGACGCGCCGACATGCGGCGCGAGGTCGATCTTGTTGATGACGAGGAGATCCGACCTCGTGATCCCGGGGCCGCCCTTGGAAGGGATCTTGTCGCCCGCCGCGACGTCGATGACGTAAATCGTGAGATCGGCGAGCTCGGGCGAGAACGTGGCGGCGAGATTGTCGCCGCCGGATTCGATCAGCACCATGTCGAGATCGGGAAATTTCCAGCGATCCCGAGCGCACCAGAAACTCCGCGTCCCATTTGGTGTAGATGTCGTTGGTGATCGCGGCGATGTCGTAACGCTCCCGCATGGCCTTGCAGAGCAGATCCATCAGCGCGGTTTTTCCCGATCCGACGGGACCACCGATGCCGATGCGAAGCGGGCCGTTCGTCTTAGACATGTTTGATGCTCGTTCCGCTACGATGTCGTCCCGGCTTTCGCCGGGACGACGCACTGAAATGCATGGCGCCGCGCTGATATTATCACGAGCGAAACAATCTCGTATACTGCGTCTCGTGCCGCATGCCGGCAAGATCGGCGCGAAAGGTCGCGCTGCCGAGATCGTCGAGCGATGCATCCAGCGCGCGTTGTCCAGTTGCGACGACGATCGGCTCGAGCAAGGCCAGCACGCGCTGGCTGTCGGTCTGTCCCAGCGGAATGAGCCGCGCGCCGGCGGAAATCCAGTTCGCGACCAGCGCATGCAGGAACGCGTGCATGGTCGGCGCCAGCGGAATTTGATGCGCGGCGCTGACAAGACCGACCGCGACGGGATAGACGATGGCGCCGCCGCACGCGGCAATCAGCGCGTCCATGCCGTCATGCGCCCAGGCCGCGCGCGCGATGTCGACAAAGGCGCGGCCCTGCGTCGAGGTTTCCAGCTGGCGCTCGCGCGACGTCACGAAGGCCGCCGCCAGCTCGGCGATCTCGCGCAAGGCGCCATCGTCATGGGAAGACGCTGCCCGATGCGTCTGCGCCACAAACACGCCGTCGCAAAAGCCTGAACCGTCCGCCAGCATCGCCGCCAGCCATTCGTGCAACGAGGCAGCATCCGTGATGTCGCCGGCATCCACCGCCCATTCGATGCCGCTGGAATAGGAGAACGCGCCGACCGGAAAGGCCGGCGACAGCCAGGTCATCAGCCGGTACAACGCCGCGGCCTCACCTTGCTTCATTCCGCTGCGATCATTGGTCGGCGGTGCCTTACTTGTGGTCATGAGCATGGGAATGGCCATGATGATGATCGTGATCGCAATGCTCGTCATGGTGATGGTGATCACCGTGGTGATGATGTTCGCCATGCTCATGCGATGGACCATCATGCGCCGCGTGACCATGCGGATCGCTTTCGGCCGCGTGCGCATGGCCGCCGCCGGCATAGGCGCCGCCTTCGGGATCGAACGGCGCCTCGATCTCGATGACGCGGGCACCGAGCCCCTTCACCATCGCCTCGATCACATGATCGCGCCGGATCCGCAGGCTTTTCGGCATGATCTGTGTCGGCAGATGGCGATTGCCGAGATGCCAGGCGACCCGAACCAGGTGCTGCGGGTCTTGCCCACGAATTTCGAGCAGCGACTCCGGCGCCGCCACGACTTCAATCAACCTGTTATCGTCGAGCACCAGCGCATCGCCGCCGCGCAGCGCAACCGCGTTTTCCAGATCGAGCAGGAACTCCAATCCCCGCGTGCCGGTCATCGCCATCCGCCGCCGGTGACGGTCGTCGAAATCGAGCACGACGGTATCGGCCGGCGCCTCCGTCCAGCGATGTGCGCCGCGGACCCTGGTCGCGCGGATCATGAAAAATTGCTCACAGCTTCTCGACCTTGCCGTCGCTGATGATCTCGATCACGGTCGGCGACACTTTTAGCGGCGCGGAATATTCGCGCCAGACCTTCATATGCGGCGCCCGGCCATGGGCATTGAGGTCCTCGCGGCTTTCCCAGCGCTCGACCACCACGAACAAATTCGGGTCGTTGATGCTGGTGTGACTCTCATAGGAGAGACAACCTTTTTCCTTGCGGGTTGCCGCGATGCATTCCCTGGCGCCCTTGATGAAGGCATCCCGCTGGTCCGGTTTTACCTGAGAGGTGGCGACGACGTAGATCATGGATTTGGTCTCCCGATTTTTTCTTGCTTATCGGACATCGACTTTTTCAGGCGTAATCACCTCGATCCGGGGCGGTGCCGACATGCATCTTACCGCGATACGGCCAAACGCCTTCATGTGCTCGGCGGCGCGATGCGGCACCAGCGCCTCGGCGTTTTCCCATTGCTCGACGAATACCATTTTGGAGGGATCGGTGACGCTCTCATGCAGATCATAGGCGATATTGCCGGGCTCTTTGCGGGTTTCATGGATGCAGGCAACAGCTCCGGCAATGAACTCGGCGCGGGTTTCAGGCTTCACGGTCAGGGTAGCAACGACGTAGATCACGATAATCCTCCCGGTCTTTTGGTCTGGCTTGAGCGTGCCGGGAGTGAGCTTAGAACATGAAATAGCGCTGCGCCATGGGCAGCACCTCGGCCGGCGCGCAGGTCAGCAATTCGCCGTCGGCGCGGACCTCATAGGTCTCGGGATCGACCTCGATCCTGGGCGTGGCGCCGTTGTGGATCATGCTCTTTTTCGAGATGCCGCCACGGGTATTTTCGACCGCGTAGAGTTTCTTGTCGATGCCGAGCTTCTTGGCCAGCCCCGAAGAGACCGCCGCCTTGGAGGAAAACACCACCGACGAGGCGGTGAGAGATTTGCCATAGGCGGCGAACATCGGTTGATAGTGCACCGGCTGCGGCGTCGAGCTTCGAGACGCCATGGGCGATCGCGGGGTTGATGGTGTATTTCGCGATATAGCGCTTGACCCGGAAATTATCGTTATTGCCCTTGTCTTCCGGCAGCGCGCCGCGCTGCTTCTTCATCTTGTCGGCGGTCTGCCAGGTCCGGATAATGACTTCGCCGAGCCGGCCCATGGCCTGCGAATCCGACGACATCATCGACAGCGCGCCGAGATCATGCAGGATGTCTTCCGCTGCGATGGTTTCCTTGCGGATACGGCTTTCGGCGAACGCAAGGTCCTCGGCGATCGAGGGATCGAGATGGTGGCAGACCATCAGCATGTCGAGATGCTCGTCGATGGTGTTGCGGGTGAACGGCCGCGTCGGATTGGTCGAGGACGGCAGCACGTTTTTCAAACCCGCGATCTTGATGATGTCAGGCGCGTGGCCGCCGCCGGCACCTTCGGTATGGAAGGCGTGAATGGTGCGGCCCTTGAAGGCTTTTACCGTGTCTTCGACAAAACCTGACTCGTTCAGCGTGTCCGAGTGGATCATTACCTGGATGTCGTGATCGTCGGCCACCGAAAGGCAGTTGTTGATCGCGGCCGGCGTGGTGCCCCAGTCCTCGTGCAACTTCAGCGCGCAGGCGCCGGCGTTGATCATCTCCACCAGCGCCGCCGGGCGCGACGCGTTACCCTTGCCGGAAATGCCGAGATTGACCGGGAACGCGTCGAACGACTGGATCATCCGCGCCATATGCCAGGGACCGGGCGTGCAGGTCGTCGCAAAGGTGCCGTGCGACGGCCCGGTGCCGCCCCCCAGCATCGAGGTGACGCCGGACATCAGCGCGTGTTCGATCTGCTGCGGGCAGATGAAATGGATGTGGCTGTCGAACCCGCCCGCGGTCAGGATCTTGCCCCACCCTGCTTGTTGGTGACCTGGGACTGACCCATGCCGTCGCGGATCACCTTGCCGCCGCCGAATTTCACTTCCTCGCCGTAGACGGTAAAATCCTTTTCGACCTCGATGATGAGGTCGGTGTCGGCGAGCCGCACCCGATCGCCGGTGGTCGGCCCGAACATGTCGGCATAGACGGAACGTTTTATTTTTACGGACATGACTTGGCTCCATCGGCAGACGTGTCCCCTGCCCCCTTGCGGGGGAGGGTTAGGAAGTGGGGTGAACACGCCATGCTCAAAGCGTGCTCCTTGCCAGCTTCACGGTTTCGTCGAAGGTGCGGTCGAGCACCGCGTTGACACCGCAGCATCCCGCAACGACCTTCTCGGCCCAAGCGACGTAGTCGATCAAATCATCGCGCTCATCCCGGTTCGGCTGCGGCAAGATACGCGCGCGAATATTGCTGACCTTATCGGCAATCTTGATCAGTTTTGCGCTCACCGATTTCTTCGGCGCATCGACGATCTGTTTTTGGCGGCGCTCGCTCTTCGGTAGCGTCATATCGTCGGTCACTTCGACAACGAGCGCTGAGACGCGTTTCCCAAAAATTCCGACCAGTTCCTCTTGCGTCGTTGCGGTGTCCTCAATGGTGTCGTGCAGCCAGCCGGCGGCCACAAGTTCGGCGTCCGCCCCATCGGTCGCGGCTGCAAGCAGGTTAGCGACCTCGGCGAGATGATTGATGTAAGGCTCATTGCCGCGCCCCTTCCGCTGCATGCCGTTGTGACGGCGCGCCGCGAGATCGGCAGCTTCGGAAACCAGGCGTAAGCCCGCGAGCATGGCTTCACAGCTTTCCCATCACGTCGCCACGAAAGCCGTAGACGACGCGCTTGCCGGCCAGCGCTACGAGCTGCACGTCGCGGGTTTGGCCCGGCTCGAAGCGCCCCGCGGTGCCGGCGGCGATATCGAGCCGCATGCCGCGGGCGCGTCTGCGGTCGAATTTCAGCGCGGGATTGGTCTCGAAGAAATGATAATGCGAGCCGACCTGAATCGGACGGTCGCCGGAGTTGGCGACTGATAGCGTCACCGTCTTGCGGCCGGCGTTGAGTTCGATCTCGCCGTCCTGGATGAATAGTTCGCCGGGGATCATGATTGCTGCCTCGCAAAATTCTGCTGCGTCATGGCCGGGCTTGTCCCGGCCATCTACGTCCTACTTTCTGATTCAAGAAAAGGCGTGGATGCCCGGCATCGCAGACAAGTGTACGCAGTCTGCGCAAAGCAGACTGCTATGCCCGGGCATGAAATTGAAGGCTTCCCGCCGCCGCGAAATGACGATCTCATCTTATCGGCTCATGCACGGTCACAAGCTTGGTGCCGTCGGGAAACGTCGCTTCGACCTGGATGTCGTGAATCATCTCGGCGATCCCATCCATGCACTGCGCACGGGTGATGACCTCTGCGCCGGCCTGCATCAGTTCGGCTACGGTGCGGCCGTCGCGCGCGCCCTCGACGATGAAATCGGAAATGATCGCGATAGCTTCCGGATGGTTGAGCTTGACGCCGCGCTCCAGCCGCCGTCGCGCCACCATCGCCGCCATCGAGATCAGAAGCTTGTCCTTTTCGCGGGGAGACAGATTCATGCGAGCACCGCCGAACGACTTTGACAGTTCGCGAAGCCGCTCCACCAGCGCCTCATCGCCGGGTACGATCAGCGCGGTGCCGATGGCCACGCCGCCCTTCGCCATCGCAGGCCTGGAAAGCTTCTCGCCGATGTCGCCGTCGAGCCGGACGGTTTCCGCGAGCGCGAGCTTGCCGCTGCGCCGCATTCGCCAGCGATCGACGAATTCGCCTTGCCGCATTCGTTCCCCCATCGCGGCGCGGCCGAATACCACGATCTCGCAGAGCAGCAGCGAGGCGCCCTCCGCCAGGTCGATATCGATCCGGCGCTTTACCCGCGCCCGGTCGAACAGAATGGTCTCCTGCGGCAGCCAGGCAAGATGCGAACCCGCGGCAAGCTTCAGGGCGATGTTGAGCTCTGCCGCGGGCCCCTGCGCCCGGTAGATTTTTTCCGCCGCCGCCGTCGTCACCGCCAGATGCGATCCCTCGCCGGTCGCGATGTCGATGTCGAAGCGGTCGCCGCCGGCGACGCCGCCCGCGGTATTGACGAAAACCGCCGAGAGACCTTCCGCCTCCGGTGACGGAAATCGAACGCGCAACGAGCCGGATTCATGCAGCTGGCGGCGGCGGGTGACACCCTCGACCTGATGCACGTCGAACGTCACCGAGCCCCGGGCGCGGTTGGCCGCGAAAATCGCCGAAGCCGCACTCGTGGTATCATTCCGCATCCGCCCCCAAACCTTCCCCAAAAGGGCGCGCGACCGCCGCCGGTCGCGTTACACGTTGCAAGATCATGATCCGATTGGATCGAATCGGATCATGATCTAATCCTTTTGTTTGAGCATGATCTTTTCGGAAAACCGGTTCCCACTTTTCCGGATCATACTCAGAGCGCCATCTGGCGGCTGATTTCACCGGGATCCATCGTACTTCGATCGCAGGCAAATTTCACGGCGCCCCGGTCCATGACCGCGAAATTGTCGCCGAGCTCGCAGGCAAAGTCGAGATATTGTTCGACCAGCACGATCGCGATGTTGCCAAGGCTGCGCAAATATGAGATCGCCCGCCCGATGTCCTTGATGATCGACGGCTGAATGCCCTCGGTCGGCTCGTCGAGCAGCAGCAGTTTCGGCCGCATCACCAGCGCGCGGCCGATCGCGAGCTGCTGTTGCTGGCCGCCCGACAGATCGCCGCCGCGGCGGCCGAGCATCGTCTGCAGCACCGGGAACAGCGAGAACACGTCATCGGGAATATTGCGGTCGTCGCGCTTGAGCGGCCCAAAGCCGGTCTTGAGATTTTCCTCCACCGTCAGCAGCGGAAAGATCTCGCGGCCCTGCGGCACGAAGCCGATGCCGCGCCGCGCCCGCTCATAGGGTTTCAAGCCCGTGATATCGACGCCGTCGAAGGTGATCGAGCCTGAGGCGATCGGGTATTGGCCGACCATGGCGCGCAGCAGGCTGGTCTTGCCGACGCCGTTGCGCCCCAACACGCACATCACCTTGCCCGGCTCAGCCGAGATCGAGACGCCGCGCAGCGCCTGCGCCGCGCCGTAGTACAGGTTGATGTCCTTGACGTCGAGCATCAGCGACCTCCGGTCGCGCGAATGGCGAATAGCGAATAGCGAGTGGTTGAAATCGTCGCACCCATCGTTCCCAGACCCTCATTCTATTCGCTATTCGCCACTCACTATTCGCTACTCGCCTACCGCCCCAGATACACTTCGATCACCCGCTCATTCGACGAAACCTGATCGATGGTTCCCTCCGCCAGCACCGTGCCTTCGTGCAGGCAGGTGACCTTGACGCCGAGCTCGCGCACAAAAGTCATGTCATGTTCGACCACCATGATCGTCTTGTCCTTGTTGATTTCCTTGAGCAGCTCGGCGGTCTGATGGGTTTCGACATCGGTCATCCCGGCAACCGGCTCGTCGACCAATAGTAATTTCGGATCCTGCGCCAATAGCATGCCGATCTCGAGCCACTGCTTCTGGCCGTGCGACAGGCTTCCGGCGAGGCGGTCGCGCGCGTCGGTCAGGCGAATGGTTTCCAGCACGCGCTCGATGCGCTCCGACTCGTCCCTGGTTTCCCGCCAGAACAGCGTGCCGCGCACGCGGTGATCGACGTTGAGCGCCAGCAGCAGATTGTCTTCGATGGTCTGGCTTTCGAATACCGTCGGTTTCTGGAATTTCCGGCCGATCCCGAGCTTGGCGATCCTGGTTTCGTCGAGCCGGGTCAGGTCGGTGACGCCGTCGAACAGCACCTCGCCTTCATCCGGCTTGGTCTTGCCGGTGATGATGTCCATCATCGTGGTCTTGCCGGCGCCGTTCGGGCCGATGACGGCGCGCATCTCGCCGGGCGCGAGCGTCAGCGACAGATTGTTTATGGCGTGAAAGCCGTCGAACGAGACGTGCACGCCGTCGAGATAGAGCAGCGCCGAGGTAGCCCTGGTGTCCATGACGTTCATGCGCTCACTCCGCCGGGTTCGGTTCGCTGACGCCGTCTTCGCGCGCCGCGCTCTCGGCCGCCGCCGTCAGGCGTTGCGCCTTCCACGGCTCCCACCAGGCATTGAAGGTGCCGACGATCCCCCTTGGCAGCAGCAGCGTCACCAGGATGAACAGCGCGCCCAGCATGAACAGCCAGTACGGCGCCAGCGGGCCGGACGTGAACACGGTCTTTGCATAGTTGACGACGACGGCGCCCAGCGCCGCGCCGATCAGCGTGCCGCGGCCGCCGACCGCGACCCAGATCACCGCTTCGATGGAATTTCCCGGCGCGAATTCCCCGGGATTGATGATGCCGACCTGCGGCACATAGAGCGCGCCGGCGACGCCGGCCATGCAGGCCGACAGCGTGAAGACGAACAGCTTGTAGGATTCGACGCGGTAGCCGAGAAATCGCGTGCGCGACTCGGCGTCACGCACCGCGATCAGCACCTTGCCGAGTTTCGAGGTCACCACCGCGCGGCAGATCAGGAATGCAACGATCAGCGCCACGCAGCTCAGCACGAACAGCGCGGCGCGGGTGCCCTCGGCCTGCACATTGAAGCCCAGAATATCCTTGAAATCGGTGAGGCCGTTGTTGCCGCCGAAACCGAAATCGTTGCGGAAGAAGGCCAGCAGCAAGGCGTAGGTCATCGCCTGGGTGATGATCGAGAGGTAGACGCCGGTGACCCGCGAGCGAAACGCCAGCCAGCCGAAGCAGAACGCCAACAGCCCCGGAACCAAAATGACCATCAGGGCCGCGAACCAGAACATATCAAAACCGTTCCAGTACCATGGCAGCTTTGGATAGTTCAGGAACACCATGAAGTCCGGCAACACCGGATTGCCATAGACGCCGCGGCTGCCGATCTGGCGCATCAGATACATCCCCATCGCATAGCCGCCGAGCGCGAAGAACGCGCCATGGCCGAGCGAGAGAATGCCGCAATAGCCCCAGATCAAATCGATCGCGAGCGCCAGAATGGCGTAGCA
>WNFI01042513.1_pt1 | contig 14445 bp, 14 predicted proteins | sample 5400471 | NCBI WGS metagenome assembly WNFI01 (sample SAMN13153348, study PRJNA577476) | soil metagenome | isolation source: 100 cm saprolite on Douglas fir-dominated hillslope | place: USA:California | collected 2013-09-17
AGTCGCTGCTCGCGAGCGGCTAGAAGGTGAAGAAGTCCCAAGTCGTTGGCGCCGTGGCAGCAGAGCCTGGGAACGTGAAGACGCCCAAACCTTCGAACGTGAGGCGAAGCAGGGTTTGATGCAGGTAGAGCGTTGTTGATTGAAACGCGAACTTGGAAAAACGTGGACTAATCTGGACTACCGCGATTCGACCCCAGTCGTCTGTGTCGTCATTGGGTGACTCATCGAAAGCAATGATGAGCGAACCATCGTTTTGGACGCAGAGTTCTTAATCAACGGGTTCAGGTTCGTCTTCAGCCATACGTCCGCCACTTCCAAATCGCAGTTGTTCGCATCATCGCTCGACACGCGCTACTAAACGGAAGCAGTTCCCTTCTCTGGTGATTTACAAAAATCCATCCGTCTCCCGGACGGCGCGACTAGTTCCAGAGGGGACGAATTCATGCGACGCACGCTACGCGGGCTTTCACGCCAGTTCAAGGGCGGAATGTCCTTCGAAAGCAGAGTCATTCATCCACCCAGGAGAGATGGTGCCGCAAACTGGTGTTATGGCCATCCTTGCAACGTTTTGTCGTCGGATGCCGCATACGGGTCGGGAGACAACGGGGAAGACACAAGATTTTTGTACCTAGCACTGCCTGACTTTTGTACCCAGCGCTGCGTGGGAAGACAGACTGGAGCGATCAGGCCAGACAAATGCCTTCGCAGTAAAGGACATTCGGCTTCTTGTGGGTACTCCGGGGCGGGCATACGCTCCACGGTGAATTTTGAAGATGAATTCAAAAGGTTTCGGTTGAGGTCACGGGTGGAAGCTCCAAGACACGCCCGAAAAGCCATTCGGTTCCCTCTGGAGGCACCGATTGTGTTCTGGTGGACAGACACCGGGATTGAAAAACGGAGTGAGGGCTGCACTCATGACATTAGCGAGATGGGAGCGTTCGTTCTTGCCTATACCTGCCCACCTTCGGGAATACAAATCGCTTTCAAGGTCTTCCTGCCAGTACTGCCTGGCTTTGAGCCTAAAGCACGAGTGGAAGCGGTGGGGCAGGTTCTGCGTGTCGAACAGACCGGCGGGCTTGAGGGACGCGACGGCTTTGCTATCTCGACTCGGTTCACCCTATTGCGGTTTAGCAACGATTCCCATGAATTAGAACAGACCAGCAAAAGGACGTCGCAAGCGGGCTGAAGAGCTAAGTTATTACATGGTTTCGCGTACCGGGATCCATCGGCCGATACCGATGAAGCTGGACTCGTTACAGGTCGCGCACTAGGAACAGAGATCGTATGTAAGTCACAGGGCGAAGCTATGTCTATTTTGCAACTCCAAGAGTCCGGAAGTGAAAAAGCGCTGCATCGCGCCGGTCCTGACCATCCAAACGGAGACCGTATGACAGAAGAGGATCTCAACCACAACTGGTTCGCGGTTTGCACGCGCCACCAGCACGAAAAAACTGCGGCTCGAATCTTGGAGTATAGAGAGTTTGAGGTTTTTCTACCGTTCTACAAAGCGCGTCATAGATGGAAAGACCGGATCAAGGAAGTCACTGTTCCGCTTTTCCCAGGTTACCTGTTCGTTAGGGAGGGGCTTAAGAGATGGCTTGCAATCCTCACCACGCCGGGGGTCAGTAGCATCGTCAGTTGCGGTGGCCAGCCAGCCGCCATTCCCTTTTCAGAAATCGAAGGGGTAAGGCGAGTTGTGGAGAGTACTCTGCGCGTTGAACCTCATCCTTTTTTAAAGGCCGGTGACTGGGTCAGAGTCAAGTATGGCCCTATTGCAGGGGTGGAAGGCATATTGCTTCGGAAGAGGAACGTCGCTCGACTGGTTCTCTCCGTTGAAATGCTCGGGAAATCTGCTGCTGTAGAGGTTGACGCAACCGACGTCGAGTGCATACCTGCGGGAGCCCCTAAGATAGATCTCAACCTTCGAACCCAGTGTATTTCCGTCTCGACAGACAGACGGCCCCTGGTTTTTGCGGCGAGAGTCGACCCTACTCAGACGTCATTCAAGCGCTGGCCCTGTGATGCTAAATTCGCAAGCGACCAATAAATTATCAAATGTGCTTTTTCCCCGTCAACGGGCTAGCAGTTCGTTAACCCGCGCGCAGCTCAGTGCACTTTGCAGACAGTCGAAGAGGTGTCTGCGGAAGAGACTGGAAGCGCTGCCTCATCAAGATGAAAGAGCCGCCTGTTTTACAGTGCTACTCGTCCTCTTTCTCAGTGTGAGTGTGGTCCTAGACGGGCCGACGGTACAAGAAAAAGAGGTTTCAGCTTGGCTACTGCCTTTCTTCGATACACCTCCTGCGAACGAAGATGAAGATTTGATGGCCGCTGCCTCGCCTGCTGAACGACCTTCATTCCCGGTCGTACAATCGATTCCTTTCATAAAATTTAATTCAATAGTTCGCACGCCCTTGTTGGAAGACGACGGCCAGAGCTCTCTGGCTTTCGAAGCCAATCAGGGCCAGACCGATTCAAGGGTGAAATTCCTTTCAAGGGGTGCTGGTTACACCCTCTTTCTTACACCGAATGAAATGGTTGTGGTTCTGCGTAAGCCGACAGTCGACCGCCTTGGCCAACACTCCGCCAAACCAGAGACGGGATCCACAACTGGGCCCTCGACGCTCGACGCTACGGGCCCTACTACCGAGTCCCCAACTCATAACGCTGCTCCTGATGCACAGTCCTTCTCTGTGATGCGGATGCGTTTTGTCGGAGCTAACCCTGCGCCTCGGATTGCTGGTTCCAAGCAGCTTCCCGGCAAAATGAATTATCTTATCGGCAATGATTCGAAACAGTGGCGGTCCAACATTCCCACCTACGCTGAGGTGCGCTACCAAGAGGTGTACCCCGGCGTCAGCGTGGCCTATTACGGAACGCAAGGACGGCTGGAATATGATCTCCTGATTGATCCAGGCGTCGACCCAAAGGTTATCGAACTGGATTGTCAGGGCGCGAACAAAGCAGAGATCGACGCTCAAGGTATTCTTCGGCTGCTGATTGCGGACGGCGAGGTGCTCCTGGGCAAACCCCGGATCTACCAAATGATTCCTGGCAGCCCGGGATGGAGGAAAAGCATCGCCGGCGGGTATGCGCTCAAGCCCGGGGGACACATAGGTTTCCAAGTGGGCGATTATGACCGGAACCAGCCGCTCATTGTCGACCCGGTGCTGAACTATTCCACGTATTTGGGGGGAAGCGGATACGATTCTGGCACCGCGATTGCGGTGGACGCCTCTGGTAATGCTTACGTCACAGGCTTTACTCGGTCGCCCAACTTCCCGGCCACAGCGGGATCATTCCAAACAAGCTGCGGAACGACGGGTACGTGTAACGGATATTTTTGGGACGCGTTCGTGACGAAACTTACGGCTAAAGGCCAGGTTATTTACTCGACCTTCCTAGGCGGCAGCGGAAATGACATTGGGAAGGCCATCGCAGTGGACGCTTCGGGTTCCGCATACGTCGCGGGACAAACCTTCTCAAGTGACTTTCCGACTACAGTCGGAGCCTTCAAAACCACTTACGGCGGCGCAGGAGACGCTTTCGTAGCCAAGGTGAGCCCTGCGGGGACATCACTTCAATACTCAACGTACCTAGGCGGCAGCGGAATCGACAACGCCGAGGGCGTCGCGGTTGATAGCACTGGCAACGCGTATGTGACGGGTCAAACCTACTCCACAGACTTTCCCACAGCTGCCCCGGTCCAGGCCGTCAATGGCGGCAACCAAGACTCTGACGCTTTCGTGACGGAAATCAATAGTAGCGGCTCGGCCTTGGTGTACTCCACTTATCTCGGCGGCAGCAGTATGGATTGGGGTAATGCGATTACCGTGGATTCTTCCGGAAACGCCTATGTGTTGGGTTTCACGCGGTCAGCGGATTTCCCGCTGGCAGGTTCTCTCCAGTCTACTTGTGGTGGATGCCCAGGGTTTGCAGACGCCTTCGTGGCCGAGTTGGCGCCCAACGGCAGTGCGCTTCTTCATTCCACTTATCTGGGTGGGAGTGGCGATGACCACGGTACAGGCATCACCATCGATTCCGACAGCAACATTTACGTAACGGGCTTTACTTATTCAACGGATTTTCCAATTACGTCCGGAGCTTACCAAACCTCTCTAACAAATGGGAAATCTGCCGCATTTGTGACTAAGATTGCACCCGACTTCTCTTCACTTACTTTTTCCACATTCGTTCAAGGTAACTCACTGAGCTACGGAAAGAGCATCGCCGTGGATATGGGGAATATTTTCGTCGCCGGGCAGACCTTTTCTCCAACGTTCCCTGTATTGAGTCCCGTACAAAGCGCGTGCGCCCCTTCAAACTGCTTTTTCGGCACTGGTTTTATTACCGAGCTGAACGCCGCTGGCTCAGGAGTGGTTTTCTCGACGTATCTGGGGGGCTCGCACGGCGATGACATTGCCGGTATTGCGCTCGATCCGTCCGCCAACATTCAAGTGACGGGCCAAGCCGCCTCGACAGACTTCCCGATGGCGAATGCCATTCAGGCGACTTTTGGCGGAAGCTTCGGCGATGCCTTCGTCGCGAAGATCTCCCTTGACCCTAGGGCCTCGCTTTCCCCAACAAGCCTAACCTTCGGCAGCCAGAGTGTTGGCACTATTAGCGCGGCGCAGACAGTGACCCTCTCCAGTAACGGCACTGCTCCTCTACATATCACCGGCATCTCGGCGAGCGGTGATTTCGCAGAAACCGATAACTGCGGGAAGGGCGTGGCCGCGGGGTCAATATGCACGTTCAACGTGACGTTCACTCCCGCGGCGAGCGGCACGCGTACAGGAACGTTGACCATCAATGATAATGCCGGGGGCAGCCCGCAAACAGTCAGCCTTTCGGGCACAGCTACATCTGCTGGCGGACCCGTGGTGAGCTTGTCAACTTCAAGTCTTTCGTTTGGCAGTCAGTCGCTGGGCGCAACCAGCGCACCGCAAAATTTTACGCTGACAAATACCGGTAGCTCACCGTTGTCCATCACGGGAATCGGGACTACTGGCTCCAATCCTGGTGACTTTGCGCAAACCAATGATTGCGGAACTTCGGTGGCGGCCGGAGCCAGCTGCACGTTCACCGTCACCTTTACACCCACTGCGAGTGGTAACCGCTCCGCAACCTTAAACATCTTCGACAATGCGGGTGGCAGCCCACAACATGTAAGCCTTGCCGGCACCGGTATCGGGCCGATGGCGACTCTGAATCCGACCAACCTCTCCTTTGGCAATCAGAGCGTGGGCACGACCAGCGGCGCAAAGGGCACACAGCTAAAAAATACAGGCAATAGCACGCTCACGATCAGTAGCATCGCGATTAGCGGAACGAACGCCGCCGACTTTGCACAAACCAACAACTGCCCCGGCTCGCTGGCCCCCGGCGCCCAATGCAATATCAGCGTGAACTTTTCGCCGACGGACTTCGGAACGCGTACTGCATCCCTGACTATATCTGATGATGCGCTCAACGCCCCCCAGACGGTCGGTTTGACAGGGAGTGGAACGTCTGCCTCGACTACCAAGGTGACGCTGTCACCAAACAAAATTTTGTTCGGCAATCAGCAGATCGGATCAACGAGTGCCGCTCAGACTACGACTCTGCAGAATACAGGGCACTCCACATTGGTCATCACGAATGTTGCCATTGCCGGGCCGAATCCTGGTGATTTTGCGCAAACCAACAATTGCGGAGTTACGGTGGCGGCCGGAGCTAGTTGCGCGTTCGCCGTCACCTTTACACCCACCGCGAGTGGCAACCGTTCCGCGACCTTAAATATCACCGACAATGCGGGTGGCAGCCCACAACATGTAAGCCTTGCGGGCACCGGTATCGGGCCGATGGCAACTCTGAATCCGACCAGCCTCTCCTTTGGCAATCAGAGCGTGGGCACGATCAGCGGCGCAAAGGGCCTAGAGCTGAAAAATTCGGGCAACAGCACGCTCACAATCAGCAGCATCGCGATTAACGGGACGAACGCCGCTGACTTTGCACAAACCAACAACTGTCCCAGTTCCTTGCCCCCCGGCGCGCATTGCAATATCAACGTGAACTTTTCGCCGACGAGTATCGGAACGCGCACGGCTTCGCTTGGCGTTACAGACAATGCCAGCAACAGCTCGCAACTGGCGAGTCTCACAGGGACAGGCCAATGATAACGCTCTCCACATTAATAAGGTGCGAGAAGAGGAGGGTGCTCTTGAAGAAGCCGATTGCAATCCTCTGCTGTGCGCTATTCGTGGTTCTATGTTTACCCGCCATCAATTTCGAAGCACAAACCCAGGACGTGGTGCTTGTGGGAGCAGGAGACATTGCCCGGTGCGGACCCGACAACCTCTCCGACCCGCAGGCGACGGCGACTCTACTCGATTCCATTCCCGGTAGCGTGTTTGCGATCGGCGATCTGGCCTACGTGGACGGACTGGAAACTGAGTTTACCAGGTGTTTTGATGCCACCTGGGGACGCCATCGCGCGCGGCTACACCCAGTGCCTGGCGTACATGACCTCATCGCTCCAAATGCTTTCGGATATTTCAATTATTTCGGACCTGCCGCAGGCGACCCTTAGCCCGCTTTACAGCTCCACAAGTGCCGATGCAACTCCAGCCGTACAGCCTTTCTGGCAGATTCTGTACAACGCGGGCGTCGACTTAGTGATTAACGGTCATGCCCACAACTACGAACGTTTCGCCCCGCAAGACCCTAACGGCAATTTGGATACGGCTAAGGGCATTCGCGAATTCGTCGTTGGGACGGGAGGCGAAACTCTAATGTCCTTTGACAACACACCCGCGGCCAACAGCGAAGTCCGGAACAGCACGAGCCACGGCGTCATTCAATTCACTTTACACGCGACCAGTTACGATTGGCAGTTCATACCAGTCGCCGGTCAAACTTTCACCGACTCAGGCTCCCAAGCGTGTCATTGACGGTAGACCGGTGCTTCTGGCGGCACTACCGGGGTTAACAGAATTTTGCCTGATGCAGTTGCTTTTTGCAGAAATGATGAGTTCGCCTGCTCGTGGGCGAAGTAAGGGCGCGAAAAAGTGAGCGGGGTGCGAGCATTCATCCAGGACGACATTCCTCAGGTGGCGGCACTGAAGTGGAGATTCTTGCACAACGGCAGCGGATCGGCGCCCCCGGCGATGGAAAGTTATATCCGGGAGCTTTTCTTTCACGGTCCATTCGCGGAGAAAACTCTGCCTTCCCTGGTGTACGAAAATGAACATGGGAGAGTGGTGGGTTTTATGGGAGTTTTGCGACGCCGCATGTCGTCGCACGGCAAGCCTATTGAGGCTGCGGTTGCTAGTTCCCTGGTCGTCGATCCAGACAGCCGCAGCACGATGGCCGGCCTGAAACTGGTCAACTGGTTTCTCTCTGGGAAACAAGATCTGGCGATGACCGATACGGCGAATCAGGTGACGCAACAGATATGGGCCCGACTTGGAGGAAGAACGGTCGCATTGTACACCATGCACTGGTCCCGCCCGCTTCGGCCGGCCCTCTACGCAGTCTATGCCGCGTCGCGTCTTGGAAAAGGCTGTCTGTCTGAGGCCTTCGCGCTTGGCTGCAAACCGATTTGCAGAATCGTAGACGCCATCGCTGCGAGGCTGCCATCCAGCCCTTTCCGTCAGACATCACGATTGATCTCGGAAGAAGATCTGACGGCGGAAGCACTAGTTGCTTGTTTGCACGACTTTCCCGCGTCGCATTCGCTTCGGCCGGAATGCGAGACTGGGTCCACAAGGTGGCTGCTGGATTTCATGGCCCGAATGAACGCGTACGGAAGCCTTCGAAAAGTACTTTTGCGAGACCGAGAGAATAAGATCATCGGCTGGTATTTGTACTGTTTGAGGCGAGGAGGCGTTGGCGAAGTCGTACAAGTTGGAACTGCACATTCTTCGTTTGCTGTGGTACTCGATCATCTCTCTCACGACGCATGGAGTCATGGTGCAATAGCCCTTCACGGAAGGCTGGACTCCCGCATCTCACAGGAATCATTGGGGAAGTATTGCTTCTATTTTCCTGGTAATCGCCTGCTCGTACATTCTCGCGATCCCGAACTAACGCGGCAGATTCAAAACGGCAGTGCGTTCTTGACGCGATTGGACGGCGAGTGGTGCTTAAAGTTCGGCACACCAGAGACAGCAACGCGCCGCGATGCAGCGGGATATTGGTTAGGCACGACAGACTCGGGCCTGACTACGCAGCATATGGGACATGGGTTGAAAACGAGTACCTTCGAGTCTGCCTCCCCCTTACCGGGTGGCCCTTCAAGGAGGCTCAATGTCGAATCCAGATAACGGCAGACAACACAAGGGGACGGGAATGTCCTCGCCCCAGACGCATGTGGAGATTTTTACAACATGTCCACCGATAGGAAACACTCCCAGCGCTGAATACTCCAAGGCTGTAGCTGACGCAGCTCGCTGGAGCGAAAAATGGGGCTGCGCGGGAATACTGGTTTACACCGACAACTCTCAGGTAGACCCGTGGTTGGTTTCCCAGATAATCGTTCAAGAAACGAAACACCTGGCCCCTCTTATCGCCGTGCAGCCCGTCTACATGCATCCCTACACTGTTGCCAAGATGGTGTCTTCGCTCAGCGTTTTGCACGGCCGCCGGCTGTACCTGAATCTGGTCGCAGGCGGGTTCAAGAACGACTTGGCTGCACTAAACGATCTTACGCCGCACGATGAGCGGTACGAGCGCTTGATCGAATACGCCACGATTATTAACGGCCTGCTTGCCGAACAGGATGCGATTACCTTTCAAGGCAAATTCTATCGGGTCGACAAACTCAAAATGACGCCACCGTTGCCAGATGCCCTCTTTCCTGGCGTCCTGATTTCCGGCTCTTCGGAGGCCGGGCTCTCCGCCGCGCGTCTCCTCGGGGCAGTGCCAATTCTTTACGCTAAACCCGCAAAGGAGGGTTAGCGATGAAAGTTTCAGATTCTGTTTGGCACCATGAGTTATCACGCGTGATTGAAGAAAACAAGGCTGCCCGCAGCTGCTATTGGCTCGCGCCGTTTGAGAATTACAAGACCTTTTGTCCCTACCTGGTGGGCAGTTACGAGCAAGTTGGAGAGGAATTAGCACGTTATTTGGGCCTGGGTTGCCGTACATTCATACTCGATGTTCCTTTTTGTCAACAAGATTTGCACCACGCCCGCATAACCTTCGATCTCGCTTCCGACAAGATGCGTCTCGAGGAATTCGAACCATCCACGCTCCCGGCGCCTGTGTCGTACGAAGGGGATTTAGTGTCACCTCCGGCCCACGTCAGCAGCATGGTGCCCAAAAGGCAGTCCCAAACCAGTGGAGGATAGAGTTGCAGAATATCGTCAGTGGATTCCTGGAATCGAGTGAGCGGTTCGCATCGCGTCCTGCTCTGGTCGTCGACGGCGAAACTCTTACGTATCGCGATCTCAGACGCAAGGCAGGCGAGCTTGCATCTCTGCTGCAGCGAACTGAGGAAGGCAATTCCCCGTTAGTCGGCATCCTCGCCTATCGGAGCGCAACGGCCTATACGGGAATTTTGGGTATTCTTGCTGCCGGAAAAGGGTATGTTCCATTGAACCCCAAATTCCCGGTGGAGCGTACTCGCAGAATGCTGATTCTATCCGGGTGCAGGCAAACTTCCCTCTCCATCGGTATCTGATATCAAGAGACATCTTCGAGAGCCGTGATCCTGTCTTCGAAACCACGGTCTCTACTCAAGCGATTGCCTATCTGCTGTTTACGTCAGGCACCACGGGCGAGCCGAAGGGAGTGCCAGTTACCCATTCGAACGTGCGGTCGTATATCGACTACATGTGTGGTCGGTGCGATCTGAATGAAACTGACCGGTTCTCCCAACACTCGGATCTGACTTTCGACCTGAGTGTGCATGACCTCTTCGTCGCTTGGGAGCGCGGCGCCAGTTTATATTGCTTGCCAGAAAGAGCTGTCCTGCTGCCGGCCAAATTCATCCGCGAGAACGCTTTGACCGCCTGGTTCTCCGTTCCTTCCATAATCGGCATCTTGTCCAAGATGAGACTTCTGGAACCCGATCTCTTCCCTTCTCTGCGATACAGCTTCTTCTGCGGAGAGCCTCTGCCTGTGTCCTCTGCGCAACTGTGGCAAAACGCAGCACGACATTCGATTGTTGAGAATCTCTACGGGCCTACGGAAGCCACCATCGCAATTTCTCATTACCGATGGGACCCGAATCACTCGCCTGGAGAATGCTTGAACGGAATTTGTCCGATTGGCTGGATGTTTGCCGGACAACGATCAAACATTGTGGATCAGGATTTCAACATTCTTCCAAGAGATCAGGCGGGCGAGCTGTTCCTTGCCGGCTCGCAGGTCACCGCCGGGTACTGGAATGATCCAGAGAAGACGGCAGCGAAGTTTGTGCGACTGGGCAATTCGGAGGACACAAAGTGGTACAAGACAGGGGATCTGGTCAAACAGGATTCGACCGGCTGCATATACTATTTTGGGCGAATCGATGATCAAGTGAAGATTCGAGGGTATCGGGCAGAATTGCAAGAAATTGAGCATGTACTCCGAAAGGCTTGCGGAACCGACCAGGTCGTTTCGGTGGCTTGGCCCGTTCGAGATGGCTCTGCCGATGGGGTCGTTGCTTTCGTGTCGGGCCAGAAGGCGCTCGACGAGGGCAAGGCACTGAAGTACTGCCGCACGTATTTGCCCGGCTACATGGTGCCGCAGAGGATCTACGCGCTTGATGCCCTGCCGCTGAACGTAAACGGCAAAGTTGATCGCAGAGGACTGGTTCGACTGCTCGAGGGGGCCCAAACGTGAATAGCACACAAGAGAAAGCGTTGGTTGTTTCCGTCCTGAACTGGATCAAAGAGCACAAACTTCCTGGGAATCGTGACCCGGTCGAAATTACGGAAGAAATCGACCTCATCACCGATGGGCTGTTGGACTCGATGGGGCTTATTGACTTGCTTTTGTTTGTCGAGGAGCAGACGGGCCGCCCGATCGATCTGATCACCGTTGAACCCAAGGATGTCTGCGTTGTGAAGAACCTATGCCGTGTAGCCCTCGGAAACCAACTCTCTCAAAGCACGGATGGATGTGAACATGCTGAACCCAGTTGTGGAGACTTACTCGCTGCTGGCGGACAAGTATGACGGCGAACTGAACCTGCAGTCGTGCTGGGGCCGCGCCACTGACAGAATTCAGAATTCCCTGGTCATCGAGGGCAACGATCAGGTTGTACTCGATGTCGGTTGTGGCACAGGGAGAGCGCTCTCACAACTGGCAAGCCGCAGCCGGCCGAACATTCAGTTCATCGGGATCGAACCAGCTGAAAATATGCGCAAGTGTGCGGTGCGGCGAATTGGGAGCCGCACGAACGTCAGTATTCTGGATGGGCGTTTCGAGGAGATGCCCTTAAAGTCTCGGTCGGTGGACTATTTGTTCAGTATCTTTGCGTTCCATTGGGTGACCGACCTCCGCACCTCGGTGCGAGAGATTCGCCGCGTGATTAAGCCGAATGGACATGCGGATCTTTTCTTCATTGGGAGATATAACGGACACGAGTTCATTCGGAAGACAAGTCCGATTTTCTTGAAATACATGGGTCCAGCAAGCTTTCTGGAGTCCGTTCGGATAAGGAATCAGCTGACGCGAGAGGAGGCTTTTCGCTTGTTCAGCGAGACCTTTGATCCACGTCAGGTTTCCGTCGTTGAATCCTACAAAACCTACTACGATTCACTGGAAGGACATTGGGGCTGGTGGATCCGCATCGAGGGCCAGTTTATTTCCATTCCCCCAGAGGCGAGAAAGGCCTGCGACCAGGAAGTGCAGAGCGCGCTTTCTGGTCTCTCTACAGAAAAAGGCATTCCCTACACCGTTCACTGTCTTCACGTAACGCTAGGGTAGACCGCTGTTTCTGGCGGCGTCACCGAGAATCGCACAAGGGGAAGACAAGGAGAAATGTCCATGAAAAGCAGGATTCTTTGTTATTTCGGAGCTGGGATTTTTCTTGTGACAGCCGTGTACGAACACGCAGCCTACGGAAGGCCCGCCACCACAGCCGACGGACTGACCGCAGCACGTGGGCCCAGAGCGGCCGCTCAAGATACAGTGGAGCGCCCTGAGCTCCACCGGCGGAATCCGCGGTACCAGTTGTGTAAAGACGATGTCCTACAGCTGAATTTCACTATGACACCAGACTTGAATCAGACAGTCACTGTCCAGCCAGACGGCTACATCACTTTACAGGGTGTCGGCGATATCCATGTGGAAGGGCAAACAATTCCCGACGTCGCGGAATCGATTCGGCTGGCCTACGCGAACTAAACACTCACAAGTCTGGCTTTTCCGCCGCGTTTCGAACGATTGGGCGGAAACGCAGCGGTTGGACTTGAAGAAGATGCTCAAGAGCGGCAATTTGAGGGAAGACGCGCATCTGCGCCCCGGCGACATGTTGTACGTTCCCAAGAACACTATTTCGAAGATGCAACGCTTTATTCCCGTCGCCACCCTGGGAACGTATTTCAATCCCGGGCCACTCTAGGAACGTAGCTCAATCCAGGGTTCCGGCCGTGTCAGTCTGAATTCGGTCAAGCTGGTGGTTCCCTTCCAAGAATCCGCCGATAGGTAAAGCCAATGTTCCTCGATCACTTCGGTCTACGCGAGCAACCATTCGGGGTTTCTCCCGATCCGCATTTTCTTTACTTCAGCCCTTCCCACCTTGAGGCAGTGGCATCGCTCCTCTATGGGATCCAATCCCAGCGGGGATTCATGGCCCTGATTGCAAAACCAGGAATGGGTAAAACCACTCTGCTCTTTGACCTCCTGGAACAATTACGTGGGTCCGCCCGCACCGCTTTCTTGTTCCAGGCACACAGCGATCCGCACCAGTTTCTGCGCTCGCTTATCGCCGATCTAGGAATCCCTGACCAAGGTGATGATCTCGGGCGCATGCAGCGCAGATTGAATGAAGTCTTGATCCGCGAAGTGCGCGCCGGCAGGCGTGTGGTCGTCGTGATTGATGAAGCACAGAACCTTGAGGACTCTGTCCTGGAAGAGGTACGGATGCTTTCCAATTTCGAAATCCCCGGAACGAAACTGATCCAGATCCTGCTCGCCGGCCAACCGCAATTGGCAGATAAGCTGGCCAGGCGAGAATTGGTTCAACTACGCCAGCGAATTTCGATTTTGAGCCGATTGAAGCAATTTAACGCCAGCGAGACCGCGGATTACATAGACCATCGGCTCAAGGTCGCCGGTTATGAGGGCAAACGGCTGTTTACAGCCGACGCATTGGCAATTATTCATTCTCGTAGCGATGGCATACCGAGGAACATCAACAACCTCTGCTTCCACGCCTTAAGTCTGGGGTTCGCGAATGGTCAGGACATGATCGATGCTTCAATTCTGAACGAGGTGCTGGAGGACCTGGATATCGAGATGCTCGGCTCAGGTACAGCCAACGAAGCGGCTGTGCGGCACCAAGCTGAGTGCGAAGGCAGTGTCGATCCAGGTCAACTCTTGGCGTGAACGAATCCGCTGAATTCGAAATAGTCAGGGCAAGTCTCTAGGAGACATGACTTATGAGCAAAAACATTGAAGTACTTTTGCGAGCCAGAGAAGCGACCGCTCTGCTCTGGTCAAAAAACGTTCCCCAAGAGAGTTCAGAAGTAAGGCGTCCGCCCGTGCCCATTGAACCTATTGGTCGTTCGGGAGAGGCCGAGTTGGTTCAACGCGTGTTCCTGCTGTCCCCTGATGATGTGCCGCGTGTGGTGGCCTTCTGCGGAGTTGGTCAAACTGATGGAGCCGGCGGTATTTGCGTTCGTGCGGGACAACTTCTGGCCGACCAGACAGGCTCGTCGGTGTGTGTCGTCGAGGGAGACTTCCATTCCCCCTCTCTTCATAAATATCTGGGTGTGGAGAACCTCCGGGGACTTACGGATGCCTTGTTCGAATCCGGGCCGATTCGAGAATTCGTTCACTGCTCTCCGAAAACTAACCTCTCGGTGCTCACGGGCGGCTCTCGTTCCGGGGAGTTGCAAGCTGGGTGGAATTCCGAGCGCTTGCGCTCCCGCATTGCAGAACTCCGCCGCGAGTTTTCCTACGTTTTGGTCTACAGCCCGCAGGCGAGTCAACATATGGGCGGATTGCTCCTCGGCCAGATCGCTGACGGCGTTATTCTGATTCTGGAGTCCATGGTTACACGTCGAGAGACTGCGCGAACGGCCAAGGAAGATCTGACCGCTGCAAATGTGAAGATACTAGGCGCTGTGCTCAACAACCACACGTTTTCCATTCCCGAAAATCTCTACAAAAGGCTCTAGCAAGCCCATCAAAGAGAGTGGCCAACGATGGCCAGTTGGACTCCGAAGGCCACATTCCACCAGCAATTGTCGCTTTTTAGAGTAATCGAACAATTCGCAGATACCAGATGGAAACTGATTTTCTTTGCGT
>WNFI01140036.1_pt2 | contig 14442 bp, 18 predicted proteins | sample 5400471 | NCBI WGS metagenome assembly WNFI01 (sample SAMN13153348, study PRJNA577476) | soil metagenome | isolation source: 100 cm saprolite on Douglas fir-dominated hillslope | place: USA:California | collected 2013-09-17
GAGGCGGGCGCGGACACGGCGGGCAGTGCGCTCGCTCGTGCCGATCGCGGCGGCCAGCTGCTTGTGCGTCAGGTCCGGGCAGGTGGCCAGCGCGGACAAGGCGGCGGCTTCGGTGTCGGCCACCGACCGGCTGGCCACCTTCCGGTTGGCCTGGCCACGTGGCCGCTGGCCATTGCTGGCCGCCTGCACGGGCTTGGCCACGGGACTGGCCTGGCCACGGACGGGGCGGCGGCGGGTCATGGTGATGGCCACTTCAGCGCAGCCGACGAACGCGCAGGCTGGCCACCCGGACAGCAGGGCACCAGGCCACCCGTGCGGCAGGCCGAAGCCGACGTTGCAGGCCAGGGTGGCGGCCACGGCCAGCAGCAGCATTCCCCTGGCTAGCCACGGAGTGGTCATGGCTAGGCGGGCGGCGCGGAGCATGGCCAGGCTGGACACGGCCACGGTGCCGTCGATGGACACGGGCAGCAGCCAGGCGGCCAGGGGCGGCTGGCCGTATCTGATGGCCAGGGCCTCGATGTGAACGAAGCTGACCGTGGCGGCAATGGCCGCGACTAGGAGCACGGCGGCGGCGGTCAGCGTCCGGTAACGGTCGCGGTCGGCGGTCACTGCTCATCGCCTCCGGGGAACAGCGGCCGGGCGCCGGACATGCGGTTCGGCCACCAGGCGGTCACGGCTGGACGTGGACGTGCTGACCGGTCGCGGCGGCCGGTCGCTGGCCGCATCCCACGCGGCGGCGGCTGACTCCCGCGCCTCGGCTAGCTCGCCGCGCAGCCGGTCGTTGTCGGCGGCCAGCTGGTCGTTGACGGCCAGGAGGCGGACAACCTCGGCGGACATGTCCGGGGGCGCCGGGAGCGGGCGTGCCGGCGGGCGGGGCGCCTGGTGCCTGGCCCTGTGCCAGCCGAGCCAGATGCCGGCCACGATCAGCAGCGGCAGCAGCCGGGCCGCCGCCTCGGCCAACGCGGCGAACATCAGCAGCGCCACGACGACGGCGTAGGCGGTCAGGGCTTTGCGCAGCAGATTACGGCGGCTCATCGGTGATCATCTCCCAGTCGCTTAGCCAGCGCCTTGTAGGTGTCGGCCTGGTCGAGCTCGTCGGCATGCTCTGGGCAGAGGTCGGCCAGCGAAGTCGAGCAATCGATGCAGTAGCCGGTGGCACGGCCGGTGCGGTACGCGGCGGCGTCGTCCAGGGCGGCGAGCACCAGCCGCGTATCCGCGGGCGTCAGGAAGGTCATGCCACTGCCTCCCGCCTGCGCAGCATCGTCATCCGTTCCTCCGGGGTGGTTCCGGCCCAGATCCCCGCGTCAGCACCGACCAGGAACGCCAGGTTCAGGCAGTGCGCAGTGACGGGGCAGGCTGCACACACTTGCTTGGCGGCCTGCACCAGGTCATAGCGGGCCGGGTCGGGAAAGAACACGTCGGGGCTGACGGTCAGGCATGCGGCGAAGTCGCGGCAGGGTGCGGTCACGGCGTGTCCAGCGCGCACTTCGGCAGCTGGCATTCGCCGCGCTCGTGAACGGGGGCGTGGGAGAAGGCGGGCACGCCCGGGTAGGCCTCATGCCTGGCGAGTTCGGCCGCCGCAGCCTCCTCGTCGTCGCACGCCGCGTCGTAGGCGGCTTGCGCCTGGTCGAGCTCACCGCGGAGGCCTTGCCGGTTGCCGGTCGCCATGGCAAGGGCAGCGGCGGCAGCGTCGTGCGCGTCCTGGGCGTCGGTGCGGAGCGGGCAGCCGGTGTCGTGGCCGGGCCAGCCAAATGCGAGCCGTCCGCAGGTGCAGGTGTCAGTAGTGGCGGGAGCGGCGGGGATGGCCTGTGAGATCGTCATTGCGGGTTGTCCTTCCGGTTGGTGCGGATGGGTGACCAAGGCCCGCGGCGGTGTTCACAGCACCGTCGCGGGCCGCCTTGCTGAAGAGGTCAGGATTGCGTTGGGCCGTCAGGGGGACATCAGACAGCGCACAACGACGGTCAACGATGACGAACGTTGACCGGCAATGATGCAGGTGAGAATGGGTGCGGGGGAGCCGCGAGGAGGTCAGCCAGTACCGGCTGTCATAACCACCGGAAGTGGACGAAAACCCGGCCGAAGTTCTTCGAGTCTTTCTCCACCCTGTGGTACAGCGCTTTGATGTCCTTGCGATCGAGAAACCGCAGCACACGTTTCTTGAGCTGCCCTGAGCCCTTGCCCGGGATGATCTCGACCAGGGGCGCCTTGGTCCGTACCGCCTCATCGATGATGTCCTGAAGGGCCGTGTCGATGTCCCTGCCCCGGTTGTAAATGTCGTGCAGGTCCAGCTTGAGCTTCATCGCCACCTCTCAGGTCAGTGCCGGTCTCACGTTACGCTGCCGCAATGCCGGATGACATCTCGTGCGGACCCTGGCGCCGGCCGGGATGATCTGCGTGCTCGGCGACGCGCACCTTGATGTCATCGTCGCCATCTCAGGTCCAGTGGTGCCGGACACCGATACTCCGGCGCAGACCAGGGTGACCGTCGGCGGCCAGGCAGCCAATGTTGCGGCCTGGGTGGCCGCGCTCGGTGGCCGCAGCAGGCTGATCGCGGCGCTTGCGAACGACGCTGCAGCTGCGCTCGTCGCGAACGACCTGGCGCGCCGCGGCGTCCACCTGGTCGGGCCGGTCATCGCAGGCCGGACCGGGGTGGTGGTCTCGCTGTCCGAGGGCGGCTCGCATCGCTCCATGCTCACCGACCGCGGCGTCGGCCCCTTCCTGGCCGGCGCCGATATCCGGCCAGCCTGGCTGGACGGCTGTTCCTGGTTGCATCTGCCCGCCTACAGCCTGACCAGTCAGCCGGTGCAGGCGGCGGCCATCGCCGGTGTCGCCGCGGCGCGGGCGCGGTCGGCGCGGCTGAGCATCGACCTGTCGTCGACCGCGGCCATCGCCGGATACGGCTTGCCAGCCTTCGTCGACCTGGTGCGCGAACTCCGCCCCGAGCTGGTGTTCGGCAACCGGGCAGAGGCCGACCTGGTCGGTGCCTTGCCAGGCACCCAGATGATCACCAAGCTGGGGGCAGACGGCGTCGTCGTGGCCGGGCAGCGCTACCAGGCGCTCACGACCGAGCCAGCGGACACGACGGGCGCCGGGGATGCCTTCGCCGCAGGGTATCTTGTCGGCGGTGTGCACCTTGGCCTCGCCGCGGCGGCCAGGGCAGTGGCGACGATGGGGGCGATGCCGTGACGGTCCCGCTGCGTGTGTCGGACGAGGTTTCAGCAGCTCTGGCGGCCGGCGGGCCCGTTGTCGCCCTGGAGACCACGCTGGTGTCGTACGGCTTCTCAGCGGGGCGGGGACTCGCCGTCGCGCTCGAATCCGAAGAACGAGTCCGGGCGGCCGGTGCCGTGCCGGCCACCGTCGGCGTCCTCGACGGCGCCATCGGGGTCGGGCTCGACGCCGCGGCGCTTGAACGCTTCGCCGAGGCCGGCAACGCGGCCCGCAAGCTCGGCGCCAGGGATATCGCGGCGTGCGTCGTGCAGCGGGCTCTGGGGTCGACCACCGTCGGTGGCACCCTGGCCGCCTGCCGGATGGCGGGGATCAGGTTCATGGCTACCGGTGGTATCGGCGGCGTGCACCGCGGCTTCGCTGACTCGCTGGATATCTCGGCCGACCTGATGCAGATCGCGAGCACTCCGGCGGTCGTGGTCTGCTCTGGAGCGAAATCGATACTCGACGTACGGGCGACCGCCGAGTTGCTCGAGACCCTCTCGGTTCCCGTTCTGGGCTGGCAGACGCCGACCCTTCCGCTCTTCTACACCGCGGCCGGCGGTCCGCCGGTCTCCGCCGTCGTGGGCACCAGCCCGGAGGCGGCCGAAGTCGCCGCTGCGCACTGGACGGTGAACCCGGCCGGCGGGCTGCTGCTCGCCAGGCCACCAACCGACGGCCTGGACCTCACCGAGCTGATCGGCAGCGCCGTCGAGCTTGTGCAGGCTCGCGGCATCACCGGCCAGGCGGTGACTCCGGCTGTGCTGGCCCTGATCGAGGATCTGAGCGATGGCCGCAGCGTGGCCGTGAACAGGGCACTGATCGCCGACAATGCGAGCCTGGCGGCGGAGGTCGCCGTCGCCTACGCCGCGGGAGCGACGTAACCTACCGTCCGGCTGCGGCCTGCTCGGCCGGCCGGAAGTGCTGGACTTCCCCGTCGGTGTCCGCCACCGCCAGGCCGCGGGCAACGAGCAGGTCCAGGTGGCTGAGGGTCTCCCCGACAGCCAGCATCTGATTCATCAGGTCGAGCTCGGTCAGTTCCTTCTTCCGCGAGGTCCACCGCACGGCGCCCGCGACCTGGTAGGCGGTGCGCGGGCCCTCGGCCAGGACGGCCAGCATGGCGCTGAGCCTGACATCGTGGTGATCGAGCAGCTCGTCGACCCTGGCGTGCACGCTGGGGGAGACCGGACCATGGGCGGGCAGCAGGGCCAGGTCGGGCATCCGGCGCACGAGCAGGAGCGAGGAGATGAAGTCTTGCAGTGGCAGTTCCTGGGGCGCGGCTTCCAGGCTGATCGACGGCGTGATATGCGGCAGGACATGATCGCCGGCGAATAGGAGGCCAGCCGCCGCGTCGGCGAACACCACGTGGCCACGGGTGTGACCGGGCGTCGCGATCGCCTCGAGCCTGCGCGTGCCGAGGTCGTAGACCTGCCCCGAGGCAATCCACTCGTCTGGTTCCTCGTAACCAGCCTCCCGCGGCGGCGGCTGCATGCCTGCCTGCGCCATCTGCTTCATGAGGTCCTGGGCGCCAGCTCTGACCAGCCGCCCGGCTTGCGGCGACACGGCATCGGGGTCCTTGCCAAGCACCAGGTCAAGCGAGTGCTTCTCCTCCGCGCCGAGTGCAACTTTCATCCCGTAGATCCTGCGCAGGCCGATCGCCTGGGTGTAGTGATCGCGGTGGATGTGGGTGACGAGGAATCTGCTGATATCGCCGAACCCGAAGCCGATCTTCGCCAGCGAGCGCTCAAGCTGCTTGTGGGTCGCTTCGAGCAGCCAGCCTGAATCGATCATGACTAGGCCGTCGGCGGCTTCGATCGCGTAGGCGTTGACCGCGCGGAGCCCGTCAAAGGGCAACGGCAAGGGGATCCGGTAGACGCCGGCGACGACCTCATGCGCGCCTTCTTCGAGCCACTGGTACTTATCGCCCGCTGGCGCGCCATCGGACGACGGGCTTGCGAATCCTGGATCAAGCGATGGCTGCACGGGAGGCACAAGACGCACAAGACTATTCTGGCATACCGCGCAGATCTCTCAGCGGCGGCTAACTCATCGACGGCGCCGATCGGCTGCTCGTCCTCCAGCGCGTTGATCGCCCGTTCGACGGTCTCCTGCGGTATCCGCTCGAGCAACACCACCCGGCCGTGTGACTCGCGGATGGCCGACGCGAACCGGGCGGCCCATCTGTTCTCCCAGACGACGACCATGGCGGCCGAGTCGGGAGCGAGAGCGCCGGCCAGGTCGGCCAGGTCGGCCTCGCTTAGCAGTTCGACCTGCGTGTCGGCGAGCTGCTCGAACGCCCCGGCGACCGGCTCGTCGCCAAGCTCGACGATCGAGGTCGACCCGTCGGCTGCCTTACGCACGAACGCCATGTCGATGACGTTCACCGTGCCATTGGCCTGAAGATCGGCCAGCACAGGCGCCACGTCACCGCTGAAATCGCTGCCCTCGAAAGCAATCACGGCCACGTCCACTGGACCCATTTTGTCCGCTTCAAGTACTACCGGCATCACCTGGCCCCCGGTCACCTATTGCTCCTCAGTCGTCACGCAGAGCCACATGTCACGCGTCATGCCCACGGATCGCCCCGCTAATGCCGGCGGTCGGCGGGCAAAACACCCTCTGTGCCAGCCCGTCTGGGTGCTCAACCCGACCTGCCCGCTACTTTCACCTGGCGGCGAGCGTGACCGCGACATCGAGGCCGCCGGCTGGCCGGCTGCGCGCCTGCACCGTGGTTCCGTGCACGGCGGCGACCGAGCGGGCGATGGCCAGCCCGAGGCCGGCTCCGTCACCGCCGACCCGGCCCGCCAGGCGCCGGAATGGCTCGAACAGCGACGGGACGACATCGGGCGGCACCTGCGGACCGCTGTTGGAGATCCGCAGGAACGCTGTCCCGTCACGCATTCCGGCAGTCACGCAGACCTCGCCCCCTGCCGTGTTGTGCCGCACCGCGTTGTCGACCAGGTTGCTCACCATGCGGTCGAGCAACTGCGGGTCTCCGGCCGTCTCGGCCGGTTCGAGATCAGCGTGCAGCCGCAAGTCAAGACGCTGAATCTGTGCCGCGGCGGCATCGATGGCATCCTCGGCCGCCGTTGCCAGGTTGAAGGGCTCGTTCCGGTTCACCCGGCCGTGCTCGCTGATCGCGAGAGTGAGCAGCGCATCGATCATGCCTTCGGCGCGCTCGACTGCGCGCCGCACCCGGACCGCCATCGACTCGAGCTGCTCCTGGGTGCGGGCCGGCTTGGCGAGGGTCACGTCGATGGCTGTCCGTATCACGGTCAGCGGCGTCCGCAGCTCGTGTGATGCGTCGGCCACGAACCGGCGCTGGGCCGCGAAGGCGCGGTCTAGCCGTTCGAGCATGTCGTCGAAGGTGTCGGCGAGTTCCTTGAGTTCGTCCCTGGCGCCCGCCAGGGCAATCCGCTCGCCGAGGTTCTCCTGGGATGCGCGCCGCGCCGTGCCGGTGATCATCCGGACCGGGCGCAGCACCCGCCCGGCCACAATCCAGCCCGCCCAGGCGGAAATGATCGTCATGATCGCGAGGCCGAGCGCGGAGAACAGAAGCAGGTTGTGCAGCGCGCGGTTGCGCTGCCCGGCCGCAGCGGCCTGACTGCCAGCTAGGTAAGCCGCCTCCTGGCCGCACTGGCGCCTGATTTTTTCCAGCAGCGGCCCCGGCTGCTTGCGCGGCCGTGGCCTGGTGCCGGATTTGACCGGCAATGACGCGAGCGGAAGCGGCTTCTTGCAGAACTTGAGGAACTCGTCGTAACTCATCGGCCCCTTACCGGAGACTGATGCCCGCGACAGCTGGCTCGTCGCCGCAACCTTATCCGGCAGGCTCGCGGCGACCAGACCGTACGTCAGGCCGAGAAGAAGGCTTCCGCCAGCGAGAAACAGAGCCGCGTATATGACCGTGAGCCTGGTCCTCACCTTCTGCGGCCACAGCCCGCGCAACCAGGACATCGGCGCAAGCCCGGTCATGGCAGGCGGTAGCCGCAGCCGACTACCGTCTCGATTAGCTCTGGCTCGCCAAGCTTGCGCCGCAGCCGCGCAAGCGTGACGGTGACGGTCCTGGTGAACGGGTCGGCGTTCTCGTCCCAGACCCGCTCTAGCAGCTCCTCCGCACTGACCACCGCGCCGTCGGCGACCAGCAGTTCTTCGAGCACGGCGAGTTCCTTCCTGGTCAGCGAGAGCGGCCGGCCAGCCCGGCTGGCCCGTCGTCGAGCCCGGTCGAAGACCAGGTCGCCGCGGATTGTCACGGGCGACGCCGCCGGGGCGCGCCTGCCGAGGGCGCGGACCCTGGCGACAAGCTCGGCGAATGCGAACGGCTTGGTGAGGTAGTCATCGGCGCCCAGGTTCAGCCCATCGACCCGGTCGCTTACCGCGGTCGCCGCCGTCAGCATCAGGATCCGTGCCTGGGAAGGCGTCCCGGCCAGGGTCGCGCAGACGGCGTCGCCGTGCACTCGCGGCAGGTCGCGATCGAGGATGATCACGTCGTAGGCGGTCATCAGCGCCTTCTCGATTCCCGTCGCCCCGTCATACGCGACGTCCGCGCCGACGCCCTGGTCACGCAGGCCATCGGCGATGTCGTCGGCCAGCTCGGCCTGATCTTCGACAACGAGAACGCGCACGACCCAATAGTGCAGCAGCGCAGGTCACAACCACATCACACCGCCTCGGCGGCATCGCCCCGCATCGCCCGCTCTGACCTGCGCCGCCGGTTGTCCGAGCGACCGCAGCCAGCTCGAGCGCGTGACGCCGGTGTAACTGGCGGCCCGGCACGCTGGTCGCCGAGAGGCCGGACCGCCGGCCCGCAAGGAGGAAGATCCGGATGACAGCTCATCCGCAGCACAGGGGAGCGCGGCCGCGCCGCGGGGCGGCGATGCTCGCCTTGTCGGCAGCGGCCATGGCGCTCGCCGCGTGCTCGTCCGGCCCGGCCGCCCCCCAGGTCGCCCACCTGTCAGGGCACGGGTCCCAGACCAGGGCTGCCGGGCAGCTCACGGTCGCGCAAAGCGACCGGGACATGATCCACTTCGCCCGCTGCATGCGGGCACACGGAGTCCAGGTGCCCGACCCGTTCCACCGTGCTGGGCACTCCGGCCTCAGCATCGAGGTTCCAGCGCAGACGGCCGCGACCCGGCCCGCCTACAGCGCCTGCATGCACTTTATCCAGCCGATCGTCCAGATGAAGATGGCGCACGCAGCGGCGATCGCGGCACCGCACCTCCATGCGCTGACCGAGTATGCGCGGTGCATGCGCACCCGAGACATCAGCATGCTGGACCCGACGCCGGATGGCCAGCTCAGTCTCGGCAACGTCCCGGGAATCACCAGCAACTTCGGTCGCTATTCGCCGCAGTTCCGTGCGGCCGACACTGCCTGTAGGCACTTCTTGCCCGCCGGGGTCAGCGACAACGGGACAGGTCCGTGAGGCGCCGGCTCGTCGTTCCAGCGGCGCTGGTCGCGGCCGGCATCACGGGCGTAGTTGCCACCGTCGCGTTCAGCGGGGGCGCGGCTGCCCCGGCGGCCGCGCCCCGGGTGCCGGTGAGCACGGCCACGGTCAGGCTGACCAACCTCGCGACGACCGTGCTGACCGGAGGAACGCTCGGCTTCGCGCCCGCCCGGCCGCTGATCAATCAGTTCGCCGGCACCTACACCTATCTGCCGACCGCCGGAAAAACTATCCGCGCAGGACAGGTCCTGTACCGGGTCGACAACCAGCCGGTGATCGCGATGCGGGGCAGGACGCCGGCCTGGCGGCCGATGGCTCCTGGCATCTCCGGTCCGGATGTCACCGAGCTGCAGGCGAACCTGATCGCGCTCGGCTACGCCAGCGGACTGTTCTCGGCGCCGACTGGCTATTACGACGCGCTCACCGCGGCCGCCGTGCAGCGTTGGCAGCTCGCGGCCGGCACCTTGGTCACCGGCCAGGTCGGGCTCGGGCAGGTCATCTTCGTTCGGGCCGCGGTCAGGGTGGGCGCCCTGAGTGTCTCCCCCGGCCAGAGTGCCAGCCCCGGGCAGCAGCCCTACCAGGTGACGACGATCAGGCGGATCATCTCGGTGCCCGTCAACCCGACGCTGCCGCCCGTCAAGGTCGGCGAGCGGGTCTCGATCGTGCTGCCGTCACAGGTCAGGACGCCCGGGCGGGTCACCGCGATCGGGCCGCCGACACCTGGTCAGGGAACAGCCGGGGCGTCCGCCGTGCTCACCGTGAGGCCTGACCGGCCTGCCGTGACCGGCACTGGCACGGGCGTCCCTGTTCAGGTATCGCTCACCGTGCAATCGGTGCGGCATGTCCTCGCGGTGCCCGTATCGGCGCTGCTTGCCCTGTCCGGCGGCGGATACGGGATCGAGATCGTGACGCAGTCCGGCAGGCACCGGCTCGTGGGCGTGACCGCCGGGACCTTCGCGGGCGGGCTCGTGCAGGTCAGCGGCGCCGGCATCGTGGCAGGCATCAAGGTGGTGGTGGCCCAGTGAACGCGCTTGTCCTGAACGATGTCACGAAGGAGCATCAGGGAACGCCCCCCGTGGTGGCGCTGCGGTCGGTCAGCCTGACCATTGGCTACGGCGAATTCGTGGCCGTCGTCGGGCCATCCGGTTCCGGCAAATCGACGTTGCTCGCCATCGCCGGCACCCTGGAGCGACCCACATCTGGGTCGGTGCAGGTGGCCGGGTCGGCGGCCGAGCGGCTCGCCGACCGTGGCCTGTCCGGGATCAGGGCGGCCAGGATCGGGTTCGTCTTCCAGCAGTTTTTCCTGGTGCCTGCTCTTTCGGCGCTGGACAACGTGGCCTGCGGGCTGCTGTACCGCGGCCTGCCCGCCGGGCAGCGCCGTCGTGCGGCGGAGGCAGCGCTCGAGCGAGTCGGCCTGGCTGCCCGGGCAGCGCACCGGCCAGGCGAGCTGTCCGGCGGCGAATGCCAGCGGGTCGCGATCGCGCGCGCCCTGATTGGCGACCCCGCCATCATCCTGGCCGATGAGCCGACCGGCAGCCTCGATTCGGCTACTGGCGCGGCCATTGTCGAACTGCTGGCCGGGCTGAATGCGGCCGGCTCCACAATCGTGATCGTCACGCACAACGCGGAGCTCGCCGCGGTCGCGCGCCGGACCGTCAGCCTGCGAGACGGCGCGGTCACCGCCGATAGCGGGCCGGCGTGACCGCGCAGGACGCCAGCCGCCGCGCACGTCCGCGCGGCGCCGTGGCGCATCAGGAGCAGGACTTGCGTCCCGAGCCGCGATCGGTGCTCAGGGCCCGCGACATCATCCCGCTCGCCGCCCTGGGCATGCGCGCCCGGCCGGCCCGGGCCATGCTGTCGGCAGCCGGCGTGGCGCTTGGTATCGCGACGATGGTGGCGGTCTTCGGGATCTCAAGCTCCAGCCGTGCGCAGCTGGTCGCCGAGATCGACGCGCTGGGAACCAACCTGCTGACCGTCACCCCGGGCCAGTCATTCACCGGCCAGAATCTCACGCTGCCGAAGACCGCGCCGGCGATGGTGCGGCGGATCGGGCCCGTGCTCGCAGCGTCCGCGATCGGCGACGTCCAGGCCAGCGTGTACCGGAACGACCGCATCCCCGCTGTGAACACCGAGGCGGTCACCGTCTACAGCGCGGACACCAGCCTGCTCAGGACCCTGCAGGGGCACATGGCGCGGGGCAGGTTCCTGTCCGAGGCCACGGCACGCTATCCGGCGGTCGTGCTCGGAGCCGATGCTGCCAGCGCGCTCGGCATCGACCGGGCTGACGGCTCGGTCCGGGTTTGGCTCGGCAATCATTGGTTCGGCGTGATCGGGATACTCGACCGGCTGCCGCTCGCGCCCGAACTTGACCGGACCGCGCTGATCGGGCTGCCCGTGGCCGAGCACTTGCTGTACGCCAGCGGGCATCCGGTCCAGATCTACGTGCGGACCAGCCCGACTAGCGTGGCGGCGGTCCAGGCCGTGCTTGCCGCGACCGCCTACCCGTCGGCGCCCCAGGACGCCACGGTGACCAACCCCACCGACGCGCTGACCGCGCGGGCCGACGCGACGGCCACGTTCCAGAGCCTGTTCCTCGGGCTCGGGGCGGTCGCGCTGCTGGTCGGGGGCATCGGCATCGCCAACGTCATGGTGATCGCCGTGCTCGAGCGGCGCGGCGAGATCGGGCTGCGGCGCGCGCTTGGGGCCAGCCGCCGGCACATCGCCGTGCAGTTCCTCGCCGAGGCCGCGCTGCTGGCCGGGACGGGCGGCCTCGCCGGCGCCTTGCTCGGCGGCTTCGCGACGACGGTCTACGCGGCCGCTCGGCACTGGAGCGCGGTCGTTCCTGTGCCCGTGCTGCTCGCCGCGGTCGGGGTCGCGCTCGCACTGGGCGCCGTCGCTGGCCTGTACCCGGCCCTGCGCGCCGCCCGGCTGGCTCCCGCGGAGGCGCTGCGGATCATCTAATTTGCGGTCCGTGATCACCGACAATCGCATCACACGCCGAGGCTGCTCCTGGCACCGCTCTCGAAAGCGCGGAACGGGAGCAGCCGCTTGGCGACCAGGCCCACCCGCTCGCTCGCCTTGCCGACCGACACCCGCCTGGGCGGCCGGCGCGAGCCGAGAACCCTGGCCACCACGGCCGCGACGTCGGCCGCCGGGACGCCGTTGCGCTCTTCGCGCTCCATCGCGCCGATCGCCTTGCCGGCCGCCTCGCCGTAGACGGAGCCGTCGCGTGCGTCCTGCGCCATCCGCCGGCTGGCCGTGAAGTCGGTGCGCACGTTGCCCGGCTGGACCAGCGTCACCTGCACGCCGAACGGAGCGACCTCGTAGGCAAGGGCCTCGCCGTAGCCCTCCAGCGCGAACTTGCTCGCGCTGTAGAACGCCTGGAACGGGATGCCGATCGCGCCGCCAATCGAGCTCATCAGCACGATCCGGCCGCTGGCCTGCGCCCGCATGACGGGAAGCGCGTGCTTGACCACCCGGACGCAGCCCCAGAAATTGGTCTCCAGCTGAGCCTTCGCCTCGTCGATGGCCGAGTTCTCAACCGCCCCGGCCAGTCCCCAGCCGGCGGCGGCTACCACGGCATCTATACGCCCGCTAGCCTCGATGACAGCTGCCACGCCGGCGCGCACCGACTCCTCGTCATCCACGTCCATGACCAGGCCGGTCCATTCGCCCGAGGACGTGCCGCGTCTGCTCGCGCCCGTGACGCTCCAGCCGTCGGCGTGCAGCCGGTCGGCGCAGGCCCTGCCGATGCCAGCCGATGCACCGGTCACCAGGACCGCCCGCCGGACCGGCGTCGCCGTGTCGATCATGCCGCTCCGATCGCGCCGAGCCCGTGGGCCGCTGGCTACAAGATAGGCCCTGCACCTTGGCGCCCGCCACCGACTTGGACCATCGAGCCAGGAACAATGGCTGCATGACTGGGCAGCGGCGGCAGCGTGGGCAGCGGCGATGAGTCTCGAGGTCACCGTGCGCGGCATCACGATCCCGCCCGACGAGCTGACCTGGCGGTTTTCCAGGTCGCCGGGACCCGGCGGGCAGTCAGTGAACACTGCGGACACGCGCGCTGAGCTCTCGTTCGACCTGGCAGGCTCGGCGGCGCTGCCGCCTGCGCTGAAGCGTCGTGCCCTGGCCGCGCTCGAAGGCAGGCTTGCCGACGGCGTCATCACCGTCGCGGCCTCTGAGTACCGCTCGCAGCTGCGCAACAGGGAGGCTGCCGCGGGGCGGATGGCAGAGCTGCTCGCTGAGGCGACCGCTCCGCCGCCGCAGCAGCGGCGCCCGACCAGGCCGAGCCGGGCAGCGACCGAGCGGCGGCTAGCCGACAAGCAGCGGCGATCGCAGACGAAACGGCTGCGGCGCTCCGCCGACGACTAGCCGGGCGTCGGCATCGGCTCGGCAGGAATCGACGGCCCTAACCGTGCCGGGCGGGTTCCCGGCCCGGCCCGGGCGGCCCGGCGAACGCCTGGGCGATCGACAGCCACTGCTCGGCGACCTGGCCCTCGGCGCGGATCGACGTGTCAGCACGGTGCCGCCGCTGGGTGACGATCAGACAGAAGTCAAGCGCCGGGCCGGTCACGCGGTTCACCGCCCGGCCGGAACCCCAGGTCCACATCTCGCCGCACGGCGCGGTGAGCTCCACTCTGACCGGCTCAGCAGGCACCTCGAGCCCGCGCGCGCCGAAGCTGAACGGAAGCGCTCTGACGCCGATGTGGGCAATGTGCCGCAACCGCGATGTGGGATCGCGCACCCGGCCGAGTGCATCGGCTATGTCCTGGCCATGAGCCCAGGTCTCCATGATCCGGGCCGTGAGCGATGATGCGGCGCTCATCGGCAGCCCGAACCACGGCAGGCGAAGGGCGGGATCGAGTTCACTGAACACCTTGATCAGGCGGCGGCGGGACGCGTCGAACCAGGCGAGCAACTCCGCGCCGGTCTGGGACCGGTAGCGTTCGGCGATGTCGTCCGGCGTGAGCTCGCCGACGGTCACTGCGCGTTCCATCTCCGCGGCGAAGCCCTCGGGATCGGTCGCCGACTGAATCGCCGCGTCATCGAAGAACGCCAGGTGGCTGATCTGGTCACCCACGGACCAGCCCTGCGCTGGCGTGGGCTTGCGCCAGCCATCCGCATCGAGGTCGGCGACCATGGCCCTGAGCGCGGCCGTTTCCGCCGCCAGGTCATCGGCGAGTTCGCGCATGTCAACGGACACGGTCAGCCTCCATGCTGTGCTCAGTCCTGGTCGATAAAACAGTATGCATGGAGTCGAGGAAGTCGTTGACCCTCGGTCAAGTAACCGGGGAGGCGCGCCCGGCCGGCGTTATGTTCTATTCACACGAAAGAAGTCCGTATACGCGGATTCTGCGGCGATCACGGGCAAGCCCGGCGGCTCGGCGGTTATCCGGCTTATCATGCCGGAATTAGGTGAATATCCCGCCGGTCACAGCCGTCCGGGGGCCGGTCGCAGGGCTTCGGGAGCGGAGCCACGGCAGAGGGATCAGAGATCTCCAATCCCCCATCGGTCAACGTACGCCCGAATTGATCCATTCACTCACGAAAATATGCTGAATTGTGTTGCGGCTGACGATGCACGCTACTAATGTCCTTATGGCCTATTCTCCACCAAGGACTGCTTCATGGGCGAAGAAAAGTGGCTGCGCCGTAAGCCTGGCAGGGCCAGCGGCACCGTCGTCCCTCCGCCCGTGGGGGACGATCCTCCGCCGCTTCCTGAGCGGCGGAGTCCTGGCCGGACCAGGCACCGCCCTGATGGCTTGCCGCGTGCCCGTACGGAGCCATCGGTG
>WNFI01015211.1_pt1 | contig 14440 bp, 14 predicted proteins | sample 5400471 | NCBI WGS metagenome assembly WNFI01 (sample SAMN13153348, study PRJNA577476) | soil metagenome | isolation source: 100 cm saprolite on Douglas fir-dominated hillslope | place: USA:California | collected 2013-09-17
CGGCAAGGGCTACGAGATCCACGACGGCGTGCGCTACGACTGGTCGGCAGGGGACGTCGCCGTCGTGCACAACAACTGCGTGCATCAGCATTTCAACGCCGATCCGGTGAAGCCGGCGCGGGCCCTGGTTCTCAAGACCAAGCCGATGTACATGTTCATGAACATGCTGTTCCAGCATCTGGTCGAACCGCGCCCCACGGAACCTGCACCGGGCGGCCGGGATTTTCAGGCGCGAGAGTCGGAGCAAGACCGCAATCACGCGAAATGAAGTAACGAAGGAGCGGAAATATGGCCTGGGGTGAATCGAAAGCCTGGATGCGCGGCAGCGCACACCAGAAGCTCTATCAGAGTCTGCTCGAGAACGCGATGCAGGCACCCTCGAGAAACTCAAAGCGCAGGAAAATCCTGCATCCGGAGGACATGCCCTGGGAGATGTCCCGGCAGGGCCTGCTCAAGCACCTGTTGAACGAGCAGATGAACACGCGCATGGAGACGGTGGATGCCTACATGCAGATCATTCCGCCGGGTAGCCGCTCGGGCAAGCACCGGCACCTGGCCGAGGAATGTCTTTACGTCGTGGAAGGCCGCGGCTACGACCTGCACCAGGACTGCGAGGTGGAGATCACCGACACCTACCACTGGAAGCCGCAGGCCGAGGTGAAGCGCTGGGAGTGGGAGGCGGGGGACGTGATCTACATTCCGCCGAACACGATCCACCAGCATTTCAACGCGAGCGCAGAGGAGCCGGTGCGGCTGATCTCGGCGATCAACCGGATCTACAAGTACTGCGGGCTGAACGACCTGGAGCAGGTCGAGGACGCTCCGGAGTACGACGCGAAGGTCGTGCTCACCGCCGAGCTCGCCAAGCAGTACCTCATGGGGAAGCTCAAGGAGCACGCCTAACATGGCAAGAAACGCGATCGTCTCGGAAGAATTCGCAAAAAAATTCGCCACCGAAAAAGACACGCCTTACGCCCGCTGGGTGCGCAGCGAGGGCCTCGAGATCATCGGCGCGCATTACGTCCCGAACCTGCACACGGTCGAGCTGAAGCCGTGGGCAAGGCGCGGAGGGGCGGGCGTCTACCTCAACCACGACGCCTCGCGGACCTCGAATGACTGCTACGTGTGCGAAATCCCCGCGGGCCGGAAGCTCGAGCCTCAGAGACAGCTGTTCGAAGAGATGATCTACGTTTTGGGCGGGCGCGGGTCGAGCACGGTCTGGAACGATGCGGGCCAGCGGATCACGTTCGAATGGAAGGCGGGGTCGCTGTTCGCCATCCCGCTCAACGCCTGGCACCAGCATTTCAACGGATCGGGGAGGGAGCCGGCGCGCTACGTGGCGGTGACCAACGGGCCCGCGGTCATCAACCTCTACGAAGATATCGATTTCGTCTTCAACACGAAATACGATTTCAAGAACCGTTTCTCCGGCGAGCCGGACTACTTCAGCAACAAGGGCGAGCAGAAGGGTCTGCTGCTGCAGACCAACTTCGTCGCCGACGCCGTCAACCTGCCGCTCGTCTCCGCGAGAGAACGCGGCGCGGGCGGCGGGCACATCCGCTTCAACATGGCGCGAGGATCGATGAACAGCCACATCTCGCAGTTTCCGGTCGGCACGTACAAGAAAGCGCACGCGCACGGCCCCGGCGCCCACGTGATCGTTCTCTCCGGCGAGGGCTACAGTCTCATGTGGCCCGAAGGCGACGAGCCGCGGCGCTACGACTGGCAGCCCGGAACCATGATCGTGCCGCCGAACATGTGGTTCCACCAGCATTTCAATACCGGCACGACGCCGGCGCGCTACCTCGCGTTCAAGCACGAAGCCACGTCGATCCGCAACGAGCAGGGCGTGCCGAAGGCCTGGATCAGCAGGCGGCTCGGCGGCGACCAGATCGACTATGCGGACGAAAAGGCGGAGATTCGCAAGCTGTTTACCGAGGCGCTCGCCAGGCACGACCTGAAGCCGCGAATGGAGGAGGCCTACAGGGCGGAACTGGGCGAATCGGCGTCTAAAGCGGCCTGATCGGCGAATCCCCCGGTCTGGACCGGCCAAGGTATGGCGTGCGCTGGAATTTTCCGGCACAATCCGCTGCAGTCGATTGTTCGGCTGGGAATTTCAGAAAATCGGAGACACAGCATGGCGGGCGAGATTCCGCTGATTCTGACCCTCGATAATCACGGCGTGCCCCACCGCTGGGTCACCTGGCAGCAGGCCTGTTTCTACTACGCAAAGAACCTGGTGGCCTGGACCCTGGGCGACCGGGAGTTCGTTTTCCACGGCGGCATCTCGCGCGCGACCGGCAGGCGCTCCAGCATCACCGCGCGATCGATCATCGCGATCAAGGGCAAGGCGATGGCGATGAGGGGTTTCAACCAGGTGCCCCCGCTCAACAACCGCGAGCTGTTCCGGCGCGACCGCCACATCTGCGCCTACTGCGGCGGGGAATTCAGCTTCCTGCGGCTCACGCGGGACCATATCCGGCCGGTGTCCCGCGGAGGCACCGACACGTGGATGAACGTGGTCACCGCGTGCCGGGCGTGCAACGGCGTCAAGCGCAACCGGGTACCCGAAGAGTCCGGGCTTGAGCTGATTTACGCTCCGTATGTGCCGAACAAGGCCGAATACCTGATCCTCACCAACCGCAGGATCCTCGCCGACCAGATGGAATTCTTGGTCCAGCACGTCTCGTCCCACAGTCGCGTCCTCACGCTGGCAGGCGCGGCTACCTAGCCGCGCCCGGGCCCTCTTATCGTCTTTAGCGCCGTGCCGGATTTCTGGCGCAATTCGGGTTTTCACCTGCTCGAGCGCGCGAGCGACGGGCGGCTTTCCGTCACCGACGATTTTCTCCGCGCCTACCTGACGCGTCCGGAGATCCGGCCCGTCGAGGAGTCCGGTCCGAATGAGATCGCGCTGCACCAGGCGCTTCTCGAGGCTCCGCGCCGCGACGTGGAGCCTGCGGCGCTGGGGCGCATCGAGGACGCGGACGCCCGCGACAACTACCGCGTGCTGCTCGCCTTCTTCGAGAGACTGAAACGCGCGGCGTGCCTGGAATCCTGCTACCTGGAGATCTTCTCGGGAGGGAAAGTCTCGGTTCCGCCGCTGTTCATCGACCAGCTCGCGCAGATCATCGTGCGCGGCATTCTCGAGGGCTGCGACGATCCGCTCGAGCCGCGCGCGGGAGAGCTTTTTTTCCGTGAACAGAAGGCGAGCACCGACGACGGCGCGGTGATGCTCGCCGATCTCGAAACCGTCGAGATGCACGCCTCGGGCGGGAATCTCGGCAGTCTAGGCCGGCTCATCGTCGAGGCCCGGGCGCCGCTTGCGACCGTCAACCTCGACGTGCTCGATACCGAAAACGCGCAGGACTATTGGCCGCGCGATCAGCGCCACGATTTCGTGATCGGCATGAACTTCGGGCGGGCCGCCAACAAGGCGTTCTGCCGCGTGGTCGAAAAATGGATCCGGCATTTTTTCGGCGTTGCGGTGAAGGTTGCGCCGCTGCGGTCGATCGAGGACCGCAACTGGGCCTGGCACATCGGCCTGGATGCCGAATCGACCGCGCTGTTGAACGAGCTGTGGCGCGGGGAGGAAGTCGAGCAGGGACGATTTCGCTGTATGCTGGCGTTGTTCCGGCTCGATTTCGATGATCCGGCCGCGATGCGCTCGGACATTCCGGGCAGACCCGTCTATCTGGCTTTGTCGATGGACGACAACAACGTGGTGCGGATGAAGCCGCAGAATCTTCTCCTCAATCTGCCGCTCGCCTCGCGCGCGTGAAGCGGCACGCGGCACCCGCGTACTGGAACCGGGCCAAACGCGCGCTTGCGCGCCGCGACGCGGTGCTCGCGCGGGTCATTCGCGATCATCCCGGCATCGCGCTCGAGCCCCGCGGCGAGCCGTTCTTCACCCTGGCGCGCTCGATCGTCGGCCAGCAGATTTCGGTCAAGGCTGCCGCGAGCATCTGGGCACGTGTCGTCGCGCTCGCGCCGCGAATGCTCCCCGGACAGGTCGTCGATGCAGGCCACGCGAGGCTCATCGCTTGCGGCCTTTCCAGGCGCAAGGCCGAGTATCTCGCCGGGCTCGCCCGCCACTTCGTTGACGCGAGCCTGCACGTCGAGGCTTGGGCCGAGATGGAGGACGAGGCGGTCATCGCGGAGCTCGTCCAGGTTCGAGGCATCGGTCGCTGGACTGCGGAGATGTTCCTGATGTTTTGCCTGTTGCGCCCGAATGTGTTGCCGCTGGACGATCTGGGGCTGCAGCGCGCCATCTGCCTGAACTATTTTCGGGGCCGGTCCGTGTCGCATCGGACGATGCGCAAGATCGCCTCCGTCTGGGACCCCTGGCGCTCGGTCGCAACCTGGTATCTCTGGCGCAGCCTCGATCCGGTCCCCGTCGAGTATTGAACCGGCGCGCGGGCCGCCCTCCAGGGCGCGCCGGACGATTCGGGTAAAATAGCCCGTTTTTCCGGGCTTTTTCTCCCTATGAAAACGGCGTTCCTCGATTTCGAGCAGCCGATCGCCGAGCTCGAGGCGAAAATCGAAGAGCTGCGCTACGCGCAGGACGACTCGGCGGTCGACATCTCCGAGGAAATCCAGCGCCTGCAGAAAAAGAGCGCGGCGCTCACCAAGGAAATCTACGCAAAGCTCACGCCTTGGCAGGTGGCTCTGGTGGCGCGCCATCCGCAGCGGCCGTACACGCTCGACTACGTCCCGGCGCTGTTTGCCGATTTCGATGAGCTGCACGGCGACCGGGCCTTTGCCGACGACCCCTCCATCGTCGGAGGCCTTGCCCGTTTCAGCGGCCAGTCGGTGATGGTGATCGGCCACCAGAAGGGGCGCGACACCAAGGAGAAGATCCTCCGAAACTTCGGCATGCCCCGCCCCGAAGGCTATCGCAAGGCGATGCGGCTTATGCGGCTCGCGGAGAAATTCGGCATTCCGGTCCTGAGCTTTGTCGACACGCCCGGCGCGTATCCGGGGATCGGCGCGGAAGAGCGCGGCCAGTCGGAGGCGATCGGCCGCAGCCTGTACGTGATGGCCGAGCTCAAGGTGCCGATCGTATGCACCATCATCGGCGAAGGCGGCTCGGGCGGGGCGCTCGCCATCGCCGTGGGCGACGTGGTCATGATGCTGCAATACGCGACCTACTCGGTGATCTCCCCCGAGGGCTGCGCGTCGATCCTGTGGAAAAGCGCCGACAAGGCGCCGGAGGCCGCGGAGACCCTCGGCATCACCGCCGGCCGCCTGAAGACGCTCGGGCTGGTCGACAGGATCATCGGCGAGCCCCTCGGCGGCGCGCACCGCGATCCGGCGGCCATGGCTCAGGGCCTGAAGAAGGCTCTCACCGACGCGCTGCGCGCGGTCGCGGACAAGAGCCCGCAGGAACTCGTCGAGGAGCGTTTCGAGCGCCTGATGGGCTATGGAAAGTTCAAGGAACTCGAGCTCAAGTGAGCTGCCGGAGCGCGTGGCGGCGGCGCTTTCGCCCGCGGTTCCCCCGGGGGCGCACCTCGCGCTGGGTCTGTCGGGCGGCGTCGATTCGGTAGCGCTCCTGTCGATTCTGCTGGAACTGGCGCCCGCGCTGCGGTTTTCGCTTCGCGCCGTTCACGTCAATCACGGCATCAGCCCGAACGCCGGCCGCTGGGCCGAGTTTTGCTCCGATCTGTGCCGCAAGTCACAGGTTCCGCTGCAGATGGAAACGGTGGATCTGACCCCCTACCGCAGCCTCGGCCTGGAGGGCGCCGCGCGGCAGGCCCGCCACGAGGTGTTCGCGCGCCTGGAGGCCGATTTCGTCGTTCTCGCGCAGCATCGCGATGACCAGGCCGAAACCCTGCTGCTGCGGCTGCTGCGCGGCGCCGGCTTGCGCGGCCTTGCCGCGATGTCTCCCTCGAGGTCGTTTCCCGGCTCGCGCGCGCGGCTGCTGCGGCCGCTGCTCGAGGTCTCGCGCGCGGAGATCGAAGCCTACGCCCGCTTGCGGGGCCTCGATTGGGTCGAGGATGAGAGCAACGCCGACACCGTCCGCCAACGCAATTTTCTCAGATGCGAGGTGATCCCGCTGCTCGAGCGGCAATTTCCCGCGGCGAGCGCCACCATCGCGCGCGCAGCGGCCCACTTGGCCGAGGCGCAGGAACTGCTCGACGCGATGGCGAGGGCCGACCTGGAGCGCTGCGGCGACGGCGCCGCCGTGGAAATCCAGTCTCTGCGTCAGCTGGGCGAGGCTCGCGCCAAGAACCTCCTGCGCCATTGGTGTGAAGCGCGGGGCATAAAAGCTCTCGCCGCGGCGCGGATCAACGAGCTGATGCGCCAGCTGCGCGAGTCCCGGGCAGACGCCCGCGTCGGCCTGTCGGTGCCCGGCTGGGATTTTCTTCGCCACCGGGACAAGCTGTACCTCGAGCCTGCAGGAGAAAACGTCGGACCGGATTTCCGCGAGAGCTGGAACGGCGAGAACGCGCTGCCGCTGCTCGCGCTCGGAGGAGTGCTGAAGTTCAAACCGGAAGAAGGGCGCGGGCTGAGCCTGGCGAAACTGCGTCAGGCGCCGGTCACCGTGCGCGTGCGGCGGGGCGGAGAGCGATTGCGGCCGGATTCGCGCAGGCCGCGGCGCACGCTGAAGAATCTGTTTCAGGAGCGCGGCATTCCGCCGTGGCGCCGCGACCGCCTGCCCTTCGTTTACTGCGGCGAGGAGCTCGTTTCGGTGCCGGGCATCGGCGAGGCGTGCGAATTCCGGGCGGCGCCGGCGGAGGCGGGCCTCATCGTGACATGGGAGCCGTTTGGGTAGCAGCCGGGGCGACGACGCGCGTGGTCTGTGCCGCAAGGCGGGGAAAGACAGCGCGGATCAGCGTGCCGCGGCCGCCCGCCGGCGCGGCGAGATCGACCCTCCCGTTGTGCTGCTTCGCGATCTCCGCAACGATGGACAATCCGAGTCCGCAACCTTCGCCTCCCGTGGCAGCCACCCGGTAAAAGCGCTCGAAAACCTTTTCGCGCTCGGTCTCAGGTATCCCCGGCCCGTTGTCTTCGACTTCGAGCACGGATTCGCCGTCGCGCCCCTGTGTGCGAACCGTGACGCGGCCGCCCGCCTGCGTATAGGCGAGGGCGTTATCGAGCAGATTTGCGACCAGCTCGCGCAACAGAAGCGGCTCACCGAGGGTCCACGCATCCTCGAGCTCGAAGCCGAGGTCGATATCCTTGCTCAGAGCGTGCTGCACCCATTCGCGCACGTCGCGGCCGATGAGTTCATGGAGGTTTACGGGCTGCCCGCCCGCCGTTTCTCCGGGCTCCGCCCGCGCCAGGGTGAGCAGTTGATTGACGAGATGGCTGGTGCGCCCGGTTTCCCCGGCGATCATGTCCAGGAGCGACTTCAGCTCCACGGTCGAAGGCTGGCGGCGCGCGAGCTCCGCGTGAGTCTTCAGTCCCGCGAGCGGCGTGCGCAGCTGGTGCGCGGCGTTGGCGATGAAGCGCTGCTGCGATTCGATCGCCGCGTTCAGACGCGAGAGCAAGCTGTTGACTGCGCCGACAAGAGGCTGGACCTCCTGCGGCTGGTTCTCCCGAATCGCGCGCAGATCGCGCGGCGAGCGCGCTGCGATCTCTTCAGCGTCTCGGCAACGTGGACGATCGCGGTGCCGTTGCCGACCGTAACGGCACGGGCAGCGACGCGCACCCGCTCGCCGTCGAAGTTGGCGTCGTAGAAGACATGCTCTTCGGGCGCCAAGCGCTCCGGCGGCGCCGGCAACTGCGGCGTTCCGGCTATCAGCTCGCCGCCGGGCCCGAGCACCTTGTAGTAGACGCGGTCCTCGGTATCGATACGCAGGGCCTCGATGGCAATCGAGGGAAGGTCGAGTTCGAGCCGGCCATCCATGGGGCGGATGTGGCTGGCAATCGCCAGCACCGGGTCGAGAAGCGCGCTGTCGTAGGCCTTGGTGGCCGCGTTGAAGGCGATGCGGTACGAAACGAAGCTGCCCGCCGCAACCAGCAACAGCAGCGGACCGACCAGCCAGTAGGTGAGGCGCTGTCGCAGGCTAGCGTTCATCCGGGTCTTCGACCATGTAACCGAAGCCTCGCACCGTGCGGATCCTGATTCCGGCGTCCTGGAGCTTGGAGCGCAGCCGCGAGATGTACACCTCGATGGCGTTGTGGGTGAGCGAGTCGTCCCAGCTGCACATCGCCTGAAGCATGTGCTCCTTGCTGACCACCTGCCCGACCCGCATGAGCAGGTATTCGAGCGCCGCCCACTCGCGCGGGGTGAGGTCGAGCGGATCCGACCCGATGCTCGCGCGCCGCCCGACGGTGTCGACGGTGAGACGGCCGAAGTGCAGCTTGGGGCTCTTGACCGCCTGGCTGCGGCGCATGAGCGCCCGCGCGCGCGCTTCGAGCTCCGGCAGCGAGAACGGCTTGGTGACGTAGTCGTCGGCCCCGAGATCGAGGCCCCGCACGCGGTCCGCCTCGGCGTCGTGCGCGGTAAGAATCAGGATGCTCCCCGCGCGGCTTCCACGGCGCAGCTGGCGCAACACGTCGAATCCGTCGATGCCCGGAAGGCCGAGGTCGAGCACGACCAGGTCGTAGTGCTCCTCCGCGCAAGCCCGCAAGGCAAGCTCCCCCGTCTCAGCATGGTCCACGGCGTAGCCCGACTGTCGCAGCGTTCGTATCAGCCCATCGGCCAGCGCCTTGTCGTCCTCGACGATCAGAACTCGCATGACAAGTTGTCGAACCGGGTCGAGCTTCAGCATAGCACGCGGAGGGACCCCGGATTCTCGAGAGGAGGACACGAACTTCACCGGGAAAAAAGGAGCGTGGGAGCGCGATGCACCCCCACGCCACAGAGGAGGAAAGAGACTACGGCCTGCACTCTACGCGGCCGGCCTTGCAAAAACCTGATGGCAAACTGACAAGAGCCTGACGCCGTCCTTGGCTTTCCGGCAGCTTGGGAGCGGCGATCTGGGACTGATCGCGAACGGCAAGCTTGATTCCCGGCGAGGCGCGACACTCCGGCAAAAGCCTGATAAAATAAAAAGTTAGGCGTGTTTCTTGCCCTGCTTTCCGAATGCAAGCTGGAGATCCTGCATGGCGGTAGAGAGAACCCTGTCCATCGTCAAGCCAGACGCCGTGGCGAAGAACGCCATCGGACAGATCACCTCGCGCTTCGAGCGAGCCGGCCTGAGGATCGTCGCGGCGCGTATGCTGTACCTGTCGGAAAAGGAAGCCGAGGGCTTCTACTCCGTGCACCGCGAGCGCCCTTTTTTCCGCGATCTGGTTAAATTCATGGTTTCCGGCCCGATCATGGTGCAGGTGCTCGAGGGCGAAGACGCCATTTCCAGGAACCGCGAGCTGATGGGCGCGACCGATCCGAAAAAGGCCAGGAAGGGCACCATTCGCGCCGATTTCGCGGACAGCATAGACGCCAACGCCGTGCACGGCTCCGACGGGCCCGAAACCGCGCGCAGCGAGATCGCATACTTTTTCCCCGTTTCCGAGATCTATTCGCGTTAGATGAGCGTCAACCTCCTCGATCTGGATGGCGAGCAGCTCGCCGGGTTCGTCGCCGGCCTGGGCGAGAAGCCGTTCCGCGCGCGCCAGCTCAAGCGCTGGATGCACCGCTTCGGCGAGTCGGACTTCGCGCGCATGAGCGACCTCGCGAAATCGCTGCGCGAAAAGCTCGCGCGGACCGCGAGTGTTTCGCCCCCGCGCATCGTCAACGACAGCATCGCCGGCGACGGCACGCGCAAGTGGCTGCTCGATGTCGGCAACGGCAACGCGATAGAGGCCGTGTTCATTCCAGAAACCAACCGGGGCACCCTGTGCATCTCCACCCAGGCGGGCTGCACCCTCGCCTGCCGGTTCTGCTCGACCGGCAGGCAGGGGTTCAACCGAAATCTCTCGGTGGCCGAGATCATCGGGCAGCTGTGGCTCGCCAACCGCGAGCTCGGCGCGATCCCGGGCGGCGAGCGCGTCATCAGCAACGTCGTGCTGATGGGAATGGGCGAGCCGCTGCTCAATTTCGACAACACCGTCGCGGCCCTGAAGCTGATGCTCGACGACGACGCCTACGGCCTTTCGCGACGGCGCGTGACGCTGTCGACGTCCGGCATCGTGCCGATGATCGACCGCCTTCGCGACGAGTGCCCGGTGGCGCTCGCAGTGTCGCTGCATGCGCCGAACGACGCGCTGCGCGACAAGCTCATGCCCATCAACCGCAAGTACCCGCTCGCCGAGCTGCTGGCGGCGTGCCGGCGCTACCTCGAGCGCGCGCCGCGAGACTTCATCACCTTCGAGTACGTCATGCTGGAGGGGGTGAACGACGGCGACGAGCACGCGCGCCAGCTTATCGACCTCGCTTTGCGGGTGCCGTGCAAGATCAACCTGATTCCGTTCAATCCGTTTCCGAACTCGGGCTTCGTGCGCTCGCCGCGACCGGTCATCGAGCGCTTCGGCGAGATGCTCAACGGCGCCGGGATCGTCGCCACGACGCGCAAGACGCGCGGAGACGAGATCGACGCCGCCTGCGGGCAGCTCGCGGGGAAGATTCAGGACCGTACTCGCAGACCGGCGCGCCTGGAAGGGAGGACCTCTTGAGTCGCCCCTTGCGCGCCTTGAACGCGCTCGCCCTGGCCGCGGCGCTTTTCGGCTGCGCCGGAGGGCCGCTCTCGGGCGATCTGCCCGGCGAAACCGACAGCGGGGCGATCATCGGCGAGGTCGCCGGCGCCCGGGAGCGCGCGCGCATCCATACCGAGCTGGCGGGGTCGTACTACCAGAGGGGAAACCTCGGCGTGGCTCTCGCCGAAGCGCGCATCGCGATAGCCGCGGACTCGAGTTACGCGCCCGCCTACAACGTGCTCGGCCTGGTGTACAGCGACTTGCGCGAGAACGGCGAGGCGGAAGGGGCGTTCGAGCGCTCGCTCAGGCTGAATCCCAACGATCCGGACGCCAATCACAACTACGCCTGGTTTCTCTGCGAGAACAAGCGCGAAGAGGAAGCCATACGCTATTTCTTGCTGGCCATCCGCCACCCGCTCTACGCGACGCCGCAAAAATCCTACGCGATGGCGGCGGCCTGTGCGCTGCGCAAGAACAACGAGCGCGACGCCGAAGATTATCTCGAGCGCGCGCTGAAGCTGGATCCGAATTATTATCCGGCCTTGATCAGTCTGGGGCGGATCAAGTACCGCAGGGGAGAGCTTGACGCCGCGCGCAACCTGGTGGGCCGTTACAACAAGCTCGCCGAGCCGACCGCGGAATCGTTGTGGCTCGCGCTGCGCATCGAGCGCAGACTGGGCGACAGCAGCGCGGTGACCGGCTACGCGAATCAGCTGCGCCGGCGCTTTCCCGGATCGAAGGAGTATCAGGAATTGCAAAAGGGAAGCTTCGAATGAGCGAGACGGCCGAACCGGTTGCACCGCCCGTCGACGCCGGGCCGGGACAAATGCTCGCGCAGCTGCGCGTCGAGCGCAAGCTGTCGATCGCCGACGTCGCGCAGCGCCTCAAATACGGCGCGCGCCAGATCGAAGCGCTCGAAGCGGAGGAGTTCGACAAGCTGCCGGGGGCGACTTTCGTCCGCGGGATGGTGCGCGGTTACGCCAAGCTGCTCGACACGGATCCGCAGCCGGTGCTCGACGCGCTCGATCAGCGATACATCCCCGCGGAGATCGACCTCGATCTGCGCGACAAGGGCATCCCCTTTGCGCGCAGCGGCAAAGGCGGCACCCGGGCTTACCTCGGACTTTCGGTTCTCGTTCTGATCGTCCTGGCCGGCGTGCTCTATGAGTGGCGCGCGGGCGCTTTTCCCTGGGTGAGGATCGCATCGGATACGCCGCCCCCGCAAAAGCAATCCACAGCCCGCGCTGCCGCAAAGCCCGCCGCGCAGCCCCCTGCGCAGCCCGTCGCGCAGCCCGCCGAAACGATAGCGCCCGCACCCGTTCCGAGCGCCGCGACAGAGGCCGCCGCGGCGCCGCCGCAACAGCCGTCTCGAAGCGAGGGGCGAATCCGGCTCGATTTCGACAGCGAATCCTGGGTCGAGATCAAGGAGCGGGACGGCAGGACGCTGATGTCGCAGCTCAATTCTCGCGGCACCCGCGCGGTCATTATCGGACGGCCGCCGCTGTCCCTGGTGATCGGCAACGCCGCGGCGGTGCACCTCAGCTACAACGACAAGCCGGTCGATCTGAAACCCTATATCCAGGTCGAAGTCGCGCGGCTGACATTGGAGTAGGCGGCTCATGGCGAACATCCTGCGGCGCAGGACACGGCAAGTCCGGGTCGGGCGCGCGCTGATCGGGGGCGACGCGCCGATCCTGGTGCAGTCCATGACCAACACCGATACCGCGGACGCCCAGAGCACGACGGCCCAGGTGGCCGAGCTCGCCCGCGCCGGCTCGGAAATCGTGCGCGTCACCGTGAATACCGCGGAGGCGGCGGCGCAGGTGCCCCGCATCCGCGAACGGCTCGATGCCATGGGCTGCGACGTGCCTTTGGTGGGCGATTTTCATTTCAACGGGCACAAGCTGCTCGCCGAGCATCCCGATTGCGCCCGGTCGCTGGCGAAGTACCGCATCAACCCGGGCAATGTCGGCCGCGGCGCGAAGCGCGACGAGCAGTTCGCGACCATGATCGAGATTGCGTGCCGCTTCGACAAGCCCGTGCGGATCGGGGTCAATTGGGGCAGCCTCGACCCTGAGCCGCTCGCGCGGCTCATGGACGAGAACGCGGCGCACGCCGAGCCGCTCGATTCCGACGCGGTGACACGCGAAGCACTGGTCGCCTCGGCGCTCGAATCCGCCGCCCGCGCGGAAGAGCTGGGGCTTCCCGGGGACCGCATCGTGCTCTCGTGCAAGGTGAGCGGAGTGCAGGACCTGATCGCCGTTTACCGGGAGCTTGCGCGCCGCTGCGATTATCCGCTGCATCTCGGGCTCACCGAGGCGGGGATGGGGACGAAAGGCATCGTGGCCTCGACCGCCGCGCTCGGGGTGCTGCTCCAGGAGGGAATCGGCGACACGATCCGCATTTCGCTCACGCCCGAGCCGGGCGGGGACCGGACGCGCGAGGTCGTGGTCGCGCAGGAGATCCTCCAGACCATGGGCCTGCGTTCGTTCTCGCCGATGGTGATCGCCTGCCCGGGCTGCGGCCGCACCACCAGCACCTATTTTCAGGAGCTCGCCGAAAAGATCCAGCGCTATCTCCGCGAGCGGATGCCGCAGTGGCGGGAGCGCTATCCGGGAGTCGAGGAGATGCAGGTCGCGGTCATGGGCTGCGTCGTCAACGGTCCCGGAGAGAGCAAGCGCGCCGACATCGGCATCAGCCTGCCCGGGTCCGGGGAGCGTCCGGTCGCGCCGGTGTATGTGGACGGTGTGAAGACGGTGACTCTCAAGGGCGAGACGATCGCCGAAGACTTCAAGCGTCTGGTGGACGATTACGTGGCTGCCACCTACGCGGGTGACGGCGCGGCGCGTGCGCGGCTCGCTGCACCGGCGAAGAAGGGCCAGGGCGGCGATACCGAAGCAGACGGCAACAACAAGACTATTCCCATCCGGGCAACTCACTAAATCTTTCAACGGCGGCTGGCGCTGCCGCCAACAAGCTTCATGAACAAGAATATTCAGGCCATCCGCGGGATGAACGATATCCTGCCGGAGGAGGCGAAGTTTTGGACTTTTCTCGATAGCGCAGTCGCCGGACTGTTCGCCGGCTACGGCTATGGGAATATGCGCTTGCCCGTGGTCGAGGCGACTCAGCTGTTCAGCCGCTCCATCGGCGAGGTCACCGACATCGTCGAGAAGGAGATGTACACCTTCCCCGACCGCAACGGCGACAGCCTCACACTGCGCCCGGAAGCGACTGCCGGCATCGTGCGTGCGGCAATCGAGCATAGTTTGCTCTACGATGGGCCGAAGAAAGTCTGGACCAGCGGCCCGATGTTCCGTTATGAGCGGCCACAGAAGGGACGATATCGGCAATTCCATCAGGTCGACGTCGAGGCTCTGGGTTTCGCCGGGCCGGACGTCGATGCCGAGCAAATCGTCATGCTCGCCCGCTTGTGGAGGCAGCTCGGCATCGCCGATGTGGAACTGCACATCAACTCCATAGGCGACGCCGAAGCGCGGGCGCGGCACCGGGTCGATCTGGTGAAGTACTTCGAAGCGCACCTGGATCAATTGGACGAAGACGCCCGCCGCCGCCTGCACTCCAATCCGCTGCGCACGCTGGACAGCAAGAATCCCCGTCTCCAGGAGCTGGTGGAAGCCGCGCCGAAACTGGCCGACTATCTCGACGATGCCGCTCGTGAACACTTCACAGCGCTGCAGGCGTTGCTCGACGCGGCCGATATAGACTTCGTGGTCGATCCGCGCCTGGTGCGCGGCTTCGATTACTACAACCGCACGGTGTTCGAGTGGATCACGACTCGCCTGGGATCGCAGGGAACGATAGCCGGCGGAGGGCGCTACGACGGGCTGATCGAGCA
>WNFI01126609.1_pt1 | contig 14437 bp, 10 predicted proteins | sample 5400471 | NCBI WGS metagenome assembly WNFI01 (sample SAMN13153348, study PRJNA577476) | soil metagenome | isolation source: 100 cm saprolite on Douglas fir-dominated hillslope | place: USA:California | collected 2013-09-17
CGCCAGCGCCATCCGACGCACCGGCCGCACCTCGACCGGCACCTGGTAGTTGGCGCCGCCAACGCGGCGGCTCTTGACCTCGACCGACGGCTTCACGTTGCTCAGTGCCTGCGTGAAGATCTCGACCGGGTTCTTGCCGCTCTTCTGCTCTATCTGCGCAAAGGCGCCATACACGATCCGCTCGGCCACGGCCTTCTTGCCGTCGAGCATGATCACGTTGATGAACTTGGCCACGTCCGAACTGGCGAATTTCGGATCCGGCAGGATTTCGCGCTTCGGAACTTCGCGACGACGCGGCATACGCTTCCTTTCTGTTCAGTCGAACCGCGACCTCGGCCCTGGTTCCTGGGTCCTGATCCAACGGGCGGGCCCCATGCTGACGGGCCCCGACTTACTGCTGACCTAGTCCGTCTTCGGCCGCTTGGCTCCGTACTTGGAGCGGCCCTGCTTGCGATCCTTCACGCCCTGCGTATCCAGCGACCCGCGCACGATGTGGTAGCGCACGCCGGGCAGGTCCTTCACGCGGCCGCCGCGGATCAGCACGACCGAGTGCTCCTGCAGGTTGTGGCCCTCGCCGCCGATGTACGAGATCACCTCGAAACCGTTCGTCAGCCGCACCTTGGCCACCTTGCGCAGCGCCGAATTGGGCTTTTTCGGTGTCGTCGTGTACACCTTGGTGCACACGCCGCGCCGCTGCGGGCAGCCTTTCAGCGCCGGGCTCTTGCTCTTCACGCGCGCAAGCTCGCGTGGCCTGCGTACCAGCTGGTTGATCGTTGGCATGTTCCGGTTTCCGCTGTTCCCCTGCCGCCGTTACCCTGCTTGCGTCCGGATTTCGGACCTGCGCGGACCCTTTGCTAAGCCTTCCATTCTAGCCGAGCGCCCGTACACGGGTCAATGCGGCCAGGCGGCGCACGCGTGCTCAGCGGTCGACCGACGGCATCATTGCCTCGGGATAGCGGTCGCCCGAGGCCGCGCCGGGCGGAAACGCCATGTCCAGGCGCGCCAGCTGCTCCGCATTCAGCGCGATCTGGGCGGCCGCCGCGTTCTGCTCCAGATAACGCACCTGCTTGGTTCCTGGAATCGGAACGATGTCGTCGCCCTGAGCCAGCACCCAGGCGAGCGCGACCTGCGCCGTGGTCGCTCCGACCTGGCCGGCCACGGCCTGCAGCTCGCGCAGCAGGCCCAGATTCTTGCGAAGATTTTCGGGCTGGAAGCGGGGCGTTGCGCGCCGGTAGTCGCCGGCATCCAGCGCATCGAAACTGCCGATCGCTCCGCTCAGGAAACCGCGTCCCAGCGGGCTGTAGGCGACAAAAGCCACGCCCAGGCGGCGGCAGGCGGCCAGCACGCCGCGCTCCGGATCGCGGGTCCACAGGGAGTACTCCGACTGCAGCGCGGTGACCGGATGAACGCGATGGGCGCGCTCCAGCGTCTGTGCCGACGCCTCGGACAGTCCCACGTGGCGGATCCTGCCTTCGCGCACCAGGTCCGCCAGCGCCTCCATCGTTTGCTCGACCGGCACCCTGGAATCGACCCGGTGCAGGTAGTACAGGTCGACGTGGTCCACGCCCAGGCGCCGCAAGCTGCCCTCGATCGCCTTGCGCGCGTACTGAGGGCTGCCGTCGATGACGCGCGCCGATGGGTCGCGCGGATCGCGCACGATGCCGAACTTGGTCGCCAGAAACACCTCGCTGCGACGGCCCTGGATCGCGCGTCCGACCAGCTCCTCGTTGGTAAACGGCCCGTAGGCGTCGGAGGTGTCGAGGAAGTTGATCCCCAGGTCGAGCGCGCGCCGGATCGTCGCGATCGATCCGGCCTCGTCGCCACGGCCGTAGAACTCGCTCATGCCCATGCAGCCCAGCCCGATTGCCGAGACGCGCGGGCCGGAAGCGCCGAGAGTGCGTAACGGAACGGTCATGGTGTCGCTCCCATCGGATTTTCAAAGAGCGAGGCCGAAGTTGCCCCTTGCCCGCGAAAAAAAGGGACCCAGGGGTGCGGGGCAATGCAAGAGGGCTTTGAACGCCGGCGCCCGCTCAGACGACGCTCGGAGAAGCACCGCCTCCCACCCACGCGCGACCGTGGGAGGGAGGCGGTTCGAAGTTACGACCCGGAGACCGCTTCGGTACCTTCGCCCTCGGCGGCGACGTCGACCGCCGCAGCTTCCTGCGACTGTCCGCTCGCCTCCAGAGCAGCCAGCGCCTCGCGCTCCGCCGCCTCGGTCTCCTCCCGGTCCTTGCGCGCCCTGTGATAGGCGAGCCCTGAGCCGGCCGGAATCAGGCGACCGACGATCACGTTTTCCTTCAGGCCGCGCAGTTCGTCGCGCTTGCCCATGATCGCCGCCTCGGTAAGGACCCGCGTGGTTTCCTGGAACGAGGCCGCCGAGATGAACGAGTCGGTCGACAGCGAGGCCTTGGTGATGCCGAGCAGGACGTTTTCGTACACCGCCGGCCGGCCGCCCTTGGCGATCGCCTTGTCGTTCTCGTCCAGCAGCTCCGAGCGCTCGACCTGCTCGCCCGGGATGAACGGGGCGTCGCCCGCATCGACGATCTGCACCCGGCGCAACATCTGCCGGACGATCACCTCGATGTGCTTGTCGTTGATCTTCACGCCCTGCAGCCGATACACGTCCTGGACCTCGTCCACGATGTAGCGGGCCAGCGATTCGACCCCGAGCAGCCGCAGGATGTCGTGCGGATCGGCCGATCCGTCGACGATCAACTCGCCCTTGTTCACCACCTGCCCGTCATGCACCAGCACGTGCTTGTCCTTCGGGATCAGGAACTCGTGCTCCTTGCCCTCGAGGTCGGAGATGATCAGCCGCTGCTTGCCCTTGGTGTCCTTGCCGAAGGATACGGTTCCCGTGACCTCGGCCAGCATGCCGGCGTCCTTGGGCGAACGCGCCTCGAACAGCTCGGCCACGCGCGGAAGCCCCCCGGTGATGTCGCGCGTCTTCTGCGACTCCTGCGGGATGCGCGCCAGCACGTCGCCCACCGCGATCTGCTGGCCGTCGCGAACGACAATCAGCGCGCCGACCGGGAACGAGATCGTCACCGCGTGATCGGTGCCGTGGATGCGCACCTCCTCGCCCGCTTCGTTGATCAGCTTGACCTGCGGCCGGACCCCCTTGGCGCTGGCGCCGCGCCGCTTGGCGTCGATCACGACCAGCGTCGACAGCCCGGTCACCTCGTCGATCTGCTTGGCGACCGTGACGCCTTCCTCGACGTTCTCGAAGCGAGTGGTGCCGGCGTACTCGGTAATGATCGGGCGTGTCAGCGGATCCCACTGGGCGAGCTGGGCACCGGCCCGCACGGCCTTGCCGTCGGTCGCGTTCAGCGTCGCCCCGTAGGGCACCTTGTGGCGCTCGCGCTCGCGACCGTTGTCGTCGACGATCGTCACCTCGCCCGAACGCGAGATCACGATCTGCTCGCTCTTGGCGTTGGTCACGTAGCGCATCGTGCTGGTGAAGCGCACCATGCCGTTGCTCTTGGCCTCGATCGCGCTTTGCACCGCGGCCCGCGAGGCCGCGCCGCCGATGTGGAACGTGCGCATCGTCAACTGCGTGCCCGGCTCGCCGATCGATTGCGCCGCGATCACGCCGACCGCCTCGCCCACATTGACCAGCGAGCCCCGCCCCAGATCACGGCCGTAGCACCCGGCGCAGATGCCGTAGCGCGTATCGCACGACAGCGGGGTGCGCACCTTGACCTCGTCGATCCCCAGCTGCTCGATCCGGTCCACCGCGTCCTCGTCCAGAAGGCCGCCGGCCGCGAACAGCAGCTCCTGCGTGTCCGGGTTCAGGATGTCGACCGCCGCCACGCGCCCCAGGATCCGGTCGCGCAGCGCTTCGATCACCTCGCCGCCTTCGACCAGCGCCCGCATCGCTACGCCGTTGCCGGTGCCGCAGTCATCCTCGGTCACGACCAGGTCCTGCGTGACGTCGACCAGACGTCGCGTCAGATAGCCCGAGTTGGCGGTCTTCAGCGCGGTGTCGGCCAGACCTTTGCGGGCGCCGTGCGTCGAGATGAAGTACTGCAGCACGTTCAAGCCTTCGCGGAAGTTCGCGGTGATCGGCGTCTCGATGATCGAGCCGTCGGGCTTGGCCATCAGTCCGCGCATGCCGGCCAGCTGCCGGATCTGCGCGACCGACCCGCGCGCACCCGAGTCGGCCATCATGAAGATCGAGTTGAACGAGTCCTGGCTCACCTCGGCACCGTGGCGGTCGCGCGTGCGCTCGGTGGCCAGCTGTTCCATCATCACCTTGCCGACCTGATCGCCGGCCCGGCCCCAGATGTCGACCACCTTGTTGTAGCGCTCGCCCTGAGTGACCAGGCCCGAGGTGTACTGGGCCTCGATCTCCTTGACCTCTTTTTCCGAGGCCCGGATGATCTCCTCCTTCTGCTCCGGCACCCGCATGTCGTCGATCGCGATGGACAAGCCTGCGCGCGTGGCCAGCGCGAATCCCGACTGCAGCAGCCGGTCGGCGAAGATCACGGTGTCGCGCAGCCCGCAACGCCGGAACGACGCGTTGATCAGCCGGCTGATCTCCTTCTTCTTCAGCGGCTTGTTCAACAGCACGAACGGCAGCCCGGCCGGCAGGATCTCGGACAGCAGCGCCCGGCCAACCGTGGTCTCGTAGCGCGTGGTGCGCTCGCCGGCCTCGCCATTGGCGCGGTCGATGTCGGTTTCGCGGATCCGTACCGTGATGCGCGTCTGCAGCTCGACCTGGCCGGTCTCGTAGGCGCGGTGAACCTCAGCCACATCGCGGAAGAAAGCGCCCTCGCCGCGGCCGTTGATCTTCTCGCGCGTCGCGTAGTACAGCCCCAGCACGACGTCCTGGCTGGGAACGATCGACGGATCGCCGTTCGAGGGAAAGAGGATGTTATTGGACGACAGCATCAGGGCGCGTGCCTCCAGCTGCGCCTCCAGCGACAGCGGAACGTGTACCGCCATCTGGTCGCCGTCGAAGTCGGCGTTGAATGCGGCGCACACCAGCGGATGAAGCTGGATCGCCTTGCCCTCGATCAGCACCGGCTCGAAGGCCTGGATGCCGAGGCGGTGCAAGGTCGGAGCGCGATTCAGCAATTTGAGCTGCGGGCCCACGACGATCACCGAGCGGCCCGAGTAGTCGACGCGTTTCCCCAGCAGGTTCTGCCGGAAGCGCCCGCCCTTGCCTTTGATCATGTCGGCCAGCGACTTCAGCGGCCGCTTGTTGGCCCCGGTCATGGCCTTGCCGCGCCGGCCGTTGTCCAGCAGCGAATCGACCGCCTCCTGCAGCATCCGCTTCTCGTTGCGCACGATGATCTCGGGCGCTTTCAGCTCAAGCAGCCGCTTCAGGCGATTGTTGCGGTTGATGACGCGCCGGTACAGGTCATTCAGGTCCGAGGTCGCGAAGCGGCCGCCGTCGAGCGGCACCAGCGGCCGCAACTCCGGCGGCAACACGGGCAGCGCCTCCAGGATCATCCATTCCGGCTTGATCGCGGAGCGCTGGAATCCCTCCAGCGTCTTCAGGCGCTTGGCGAACTTCTTGATCTTCGCCTCCGACCCGGTCTCGGACAGTTCCTTCCGCAGCGACTCGATCTCCTTGTCGACGTCGATCGCGCGCAAGAGCTCCCGCACGGCTTCGGCGCCCATCAGTGCCCGGAACTCGTCACCGTATTCCTCGGTTTTCGCGATGAAATCGTCCTCGGTCATCAGCTGGCCGCGCTTGAGCGGCGTGAATCCCGGGTCGACGACCACATAGGCTTCGAAATACAGCACGCGCTCGATATCGCGCAAGGTCATGTCGAGCACCATACCCATCCGGCTCGGCAGCGACTTCAGGAACCAGATGTGCGCGACCGGCGAGGCGAGCTCGATGTGGCCCATCCGCTCGCGCCGCACCTTGGACAGCGTGACCTCGACTCCGCACTTCTCGCAGATCACGCCGCGGTGCTTCAGCCGCTTGTACTTGCCGCACAGGCACTCGTAGTCCTTGATCGGCCCGAAGATCTTGGCGCAGAACAGACCATCGCGCTCGGGCTTGAAGGTGCGGTAGTTGATCGTCTCGGGCTTCTTGACTTCACCGAAGGACCACGAGCGGATCTTCTCGGGCGAAGCGATCCCGATCTTGATCACGTCGAACTGCTCGTCCTGCTGTACCTGCTTGAACAGATCCAATAGCGCTTTCATGTGTTTCTCCCGTTCCGGGCGTGTTCAGGTCGGTGGGGCCCTCCTTCGCGCCGCGCGCTACGGAGGGCACGCCCTCCGAAGCCCCGTAAGGGGCGAAGGAGGGTCATGGCGATCTCAGCCTGCGGCGTCAATCTCGCTCCAGATCGATATCGATCCCCAGCGACCTGATTTCCTTCACCAGCACGTTGAACGACTCCGGCATGCCGGCCTCGATCGAGTGCTCGCCCTTGACGATGCTTTCGTAAACCTTGGTGCGGCCGTTCACGTCATCGGACTTCACAGTCAACATCTCCTGCAAGGTGTAAGAGGCGCCGTAGGCTTCCAGCGCCCAGACCTCCATCTCCCCGAAGCGCTGCCCGCCGAACTGGGCCTTGCCGCCGAGCGGCTGCTGCGTCACCAGCGAGTACGGACCGGTCGAGCGCGCATGCATCTTGTCGTCGACCAGGTGGTGCAGCTTCAGCATGTGCATGTAGCCGATCGTGACCGGCCGGGTGAACGCCTCCCCGGTGCGCCCGTCGTACAGCGTCGCCTGGGTGCGGGACAGCGACAACTGGAGCCGGGCCCTAACGTCCTCCGGATACGCGATGTCCAGCATCGAGTGGATCTCGCGCTCCGAAGCGCCGTCGAACACCGGGGTCGCAAACGGGACGCCGCCGCTCAGCTGCTCGGCCAGCTCGATCACTTCCCCGTCGGAGAAATGGTCGATGTCCTCGCTCTTGCCGGACTTGTTGTAGACGTCGCGCAGGAACGAGCGGCAGTGCGCGATCTGACTGGCGCGCACCAACTCGCCGATGCGCGCGCCCAGCCCTTTCGCGGCCCAGCCCAGGTGGGTCTCCAGGATCTGGCCCACGTTCATCCGCGACGGCACCCCGAGCGGATTGAGCACGATGTCGACCGGCGTGCCATCGGCCATGTGCGGCATGTCCTCGATCGGCACGATGCGCGAGACCACGCCCTTGTTGCCGTGGCGTCCGGCCATCTTGTCGCCCGGCTGCAGCCTGCGTTTGACGGCCAGGTACACCTTGACCATCTTCAGCACGCCCGGCGGCAGCTCGTCGCCCTGCGTGAGCTTCTTCTTCTTGTCCTCGAAGGCCTGGTCGAACTGCCGGCGCTTGGTCTCTATCGATTCCTTCAGCGCCTCCAGCTGCGCCGCGGCCGCCTCGTCGGACAGGCGGATGTCGAACCAGTGATAGCGCTCGAGCGAGTCCAGATACTCCTTCGTGATCACGGTGCCCTTGGTGATCTTGCGCGGGCCGCCGGTAGCCTCCTTGCGCAGCAGCAGCCGCTCGATCCGGGCGAAAGCGTCCGACTCGACGATCCGCAGCTGGTCGTTCAGGTCCTGGCGGTACCTTTTCAGCGCATCGTCGATGATCTGCTGGGCGCGCTTGTCGCGCTGGATGCCCTCGCGCGTGAACACCTGCACGTCGATCACGGTGCCGGTCATGCCGGACGGCACCCGCAGCGAGGTGTCCTTCACGTCGGAGGCTTTCTCGCCGAAGATCGCGCGCAGCAGCTTTTCCTCCGGCGTCAGCTGGGTCTCGCCCTTGGGCGTGACCTTGCCCACCAGCGTGTCGCCGGCCGAGACTTCGGCCCCGATGTAGACGATGCCTGAATCGTCCAGCCGGGCAAGCTGCGATTCCGACAGGTTCGAGATGTCGCGCGTGATTTCCTCCGGGCCGAGCTTGGTGTCGCGCGCCACCACGTTCAGCTCCTCGATGTGGATCGAGGTGTAGCGGTCCTCGGCCACCACCCGCTCGCAGATCAGGATCGAGTCCTCGAAGTTGTAGCCGTTCCACGGCATGAACGCGACCAGCATGTTCTGGCCGAGCGCGAGCTCGCCGAGGTCGGTCGAGGCGCCATCGGCGATCACATCGCCCTTGGCGATCTGATCGCCTTTCTTCACGATCGGCCGCTGGTTGATGTTGGTGTTCTGGTTCGAGCGCGTGTACTTGACCAGGTTGTAGATGTCGACACCGACTTCGCCGGTGACGTTCTCGTCCTCGTTCACGCGCACCACGATCCGGTTGGCGTCCACGTGATCGACCACGCCTCCGCGCAGCGCCTGCACCGTGGTTCCGGAGTCCACGGCGACCGTGCGCTCCACGCCGGTGCCGACCAGCGGCTTTTCGGGACGCAGGCAGGGAACCGCCTGGCGCTGCATGTTCGAGCCCATCAGGGCGCGGTTGGCATCGTCATGTTCCAGGAACGGGATCAACGAGGCCGCCACCGACACGATCTGGCTGGGCGCGATGTCCATGAACTCGACCCGGTCCGGCGTGTGCAGCACGAACTCGCCGTTCTGGCGGCACGACACCAGCTCGTCGGTGAAGCGGCCGTCGCGGTCCAGCGCCGCGTTGGCCTGCGCGATCACGTACCGGCCTTCCTCGATCGCCGACAGGTACAGGATCTCGTTGGTCACGACGGAGCCATCGACGCGCCGGTACGGGGTCTCCAGGAACCCGTACTCGTTCAGGCGCGCATACAAGGCCATCGAGTTGATCAAACCGATGTTCGGCCCTTCCGGCGTCTCGATCGGGCACACGCGGCCATAGTGCGTCGGATGCACGTCGCGCACCTCGAAGCCGGCGCGCTCGCGCGTCAGGCCGCCGGGTCCCAATGCGGACACACGCCGCTTGTGCGTGATCTCCGACAGCGGGTTGGTCTGGTCCATGAACTGGGACAGCTGCGAGGACCCGAAGAACTCGCGGATCGAAGCCGAAATCGGCTTGCTGTTGATCAGGTCGTGCGGCATCAGGTTCTCGGTTTCGGCCTGTCCGAGCCGCTCGCGCACGGCCCGTTCGACCCGCACCAGCCCGGCGCGGAACTGGTTCTCCGCCAGCTCGCCCACGCAGCGCACGCGGCGATTGCCCAGGTGATCGATGTCGTCGATCTCGCCGCGCCCGTTGCGCAGTTCCACCAGGATCTTCATCGTGTCGATGATGTCCTCGTGCGTCAGCACCAGCGGGCCGGTGATCTCGTCGCGACCCAGGCGGCTGTTCACCTTCATCCGGCCCACGCGCGACAGATCGTAGGTCTCGTCGTCGAAGAACAGGCGCCGGAACAGCGTCTCGACCGCGTCCTCGGTCGGCGGCTCGCCCGGCCGCATCATCCGGTAGATCGCGATGCGTGCCGACAGCTGTTCGGCGGTCTCGTCGATCCGCAGCGTGTTCGAGATGAATGCGCCCTGGTCCAGGTCGTTGATGTAGAGGGTCCGGATCTCGCGCACGCCGGCCGTGCGCAGCTTCTTCAACTCCTCGTCGGTGAGCTCGTTGTTGGCATTGGCCAGAATCTCGCCGGTCTGCGCATCGACCACCGCGGTCGCCAGCACCCGGCCCAGCAGGTAGTCCTCGGACACCTCCACCCGGGTCATACCGGCCGCTTCCATATCGCGGATGTGGCGGGCGTTGATCCGCTTGTCCTTGGCGACGATCACCTTGCCGTGCGGATCGACCAGGTCGAAACGCGCGATCTCGCCGCGCATCCGGTCGGGCACGAGTTCCATGCGCCCGCCGGTCGTGGGCGACAGCTCGAAGCTGTCGAACGCGAAGAAGTGCGCCAGGACCTGCTCGTTGTTCAGACCCAGCGCCTTCAGCAGGATCGTGGCCGGCATCTTGCGGCGCCGGTCGACCCGGAAATACAGGATGTCCTTCGGGTCGAATTCGAAGTCCAGCCAGGAGCCCCGGTAGGGGATCACGCGCGCCGAGAAAAGCAGCTTGCCGGACGAGTGCGTCTTGCCGCGGTCGTGTTCGAAGAACACGCCCGGCGATCGGTGCAACTGAGAGACGATCACGCGCTCGGTACCGTTGATCACGAAGGAACCGGTGGAGGTCATCAGCGGGATCTCTCCCATGTAGACCTCCTGCTCCTTGACCTCCTTCACGGTCGGCTTGGAGGCCTCGCGGTCCATGATCACCAGCCGCACCTTGGCGCGCAGCGGCGAAGCGTAGGTCAGGCCCCGCTGCTGGCACTCCTTCACGTCGAACGGCGGGTCGCCCAGCGAGTAGCCGACGAATTCGAGCCGGGCCATCCCATTGTGGCTGGAGATCGGAAACACCGACTCGAAGGCCGCCTGCAGGCCGATCACGGACCGCTGCGACAACGCCACGTCCGCCTGCAGAAACTGCGCGTACGACTCGAGCTGGGTCGCCAGCAGGAACGGCACCGACTGCGATCCCGCGCAGCGCCGATTGCTTCGACGATTCGCTCATCCGGAAATCTTTGGTCCAGGCTCTCAGATCGGAGAGCCGGGACCGAAGCCTTCCGGGCTTCGGTAGTGCCCTACTTCACCTCGACCTTGGCGCCGGCGTCTTCGAGCTTCTTCTTCGCCGCCGCGGCGTCGGCCTTGTTCACCCCTTCCTTGACCGGCTTGGGCGCCCCATCGACCAGGTCCTTGGCCTCCTTCAGCCCCAGGCTGGTCAGCTCACGCACCGCCTTGATCACGTTGACCTTGTTCGGCCCGGCCTCGGTCAGCACGACGGTGAATTCGGTCTGCTCCTCGACCGGCGCGGCGGCAGCGCCCGCGCCCGCGGACGGTGCCACCGCCACGGCAGCTGCCGCAGCCGAGACGCCGAACTTCTCTTCCATCATCTTGATCAGTTCGCTGATCTCGAGCACGGTCTTGGCGGCGATCGCCTCGAGGATTTCCTGGTTCGAAAGTGCCATTTCACTGACTCCCTGTTCGGTTCGGTTGTGTCGAGACTCGTGGATCAAGCGGCCTGACGGGCATCGCGCACCGCTGCCAGCGTGCGCACCAGCCGAGCCGGAACTTCGTTCAGCGTGCGCACGAACTGCGCCACCGGCGCCTGCATGGTCGCCATCAGCTTCGCCAGCAACTCCTCTCGGCTCGGCATCGTGGCCAGCGCCTTGACCGCTTTGTCGTCCATCACAAAGTCGGCCATCGCGCCCGCCTTCACGACGAGCCTGTCGTTGTCCTTGGCAAAACTCGAAAGGACCTTCGCCACCGCAATCGGATCGGGCCCCATTCCGTACATCAGCGGCCCGACCAGATGGTCGGACAGCCCGGCAAACGGGGTGCCCGTCATGGCGCGGCGCGCCAGCGTGTTCTTCAGCACGCGCAACTGGACACCCTGACCTCGCGCCTGCCGGCGCAGCCGGGTGACCGATTCCACGTTCAGTCCACGGTATTCGGCCACCACGATCGCCTTGGCCTGCGCCACCATCGCGCACACCTGGTCGATCTTCACGGCCTTCTGTTGCTTGTTCAATGCCACGGTACTGGCTCCGCTCAAAGGTGCTCAGCTCGCGCCTCGCACCGGTTCAAGAACCGGCGTCCGCTGAGAAGCCTTCGAGCCACGGGGCCCGCGTCCCGCGCGGGTCCTCGCAACACAACCGCTTCCTTCGACTGCGCCGTCTGCGCTGGGCGGCCCTTCGATACTCCGAACGGTCCAATTAAGCCCCCTCCTACGCGCTTACGCGCTTCGGAGGGTCCCCGGCGGTCTTTGACAGCAACCGCATCGTCGCCCCTCCTTCGCGCTTCGCGCTTCGGAGGGCTGGCGGTGCAGCAGCCCAAAGCCTGTGTGATGACCCGCCAGCGGGCGGGCCGACCAATCTCCTGGTTGGCTTGCCTGACGACCCGCCCGCCGGCGGGTCGTCCCCGAGTTAGAGAAGCACCGGTTGACGTCGTTCCAATTCTCCGAAAAACCCTTCCTTCGAGGCTCACGCGTTCAGGCTCGAAAGATCGACCCGCACGCCCACGCCCATCGTCGAGGAGACCGCCAGCTTGCGCAGATAGATTCCCTTCACCGACGCCGGCTTGGCCTTCTGCAAGGCGTCCACCAGTGCCGCCAGGTTGCTGCGCAGCTGGTCTGCTTCGAACGAAGCGCGCCCGATCGAGCAGTGGACGATGCCGGCCTTGTCGGCCCGGAACTGGATCTGGCCGGCCTTCGCGTTGCGCACGGCCGCTGCCACGTCGGCGTTGACGGTTCCGACCTTCGGGTTCGGCATCAGGCCGCGTGGCCCCAGGATCTGCCCCAGCTGGCCGACCACGCGCATCGCGTCCGGCGAGGCGATCACCACGTCGAACTCCAGAAAGCCGCCCTTGATCTTCTGCGCCAGATCGTCGAATCCGACCACGTCGGCGCCGGCGGCGCGCGCCTCGTCGGCTTTCGCGCCCTGGGCGAACACCGCCACCCGGACCGAGCGGCCCGTTCCGGCCGGCAGCACCACCGAGCCGCGCACCGACTGGTCCGACTTCTTCGAATCGATGCCGAGCACCACGGCCGTGTCGATCGATTCATCGAACTTGGCGGTCGCGGTTTCCTTCACGATCTTCAATGCATCGGCGAGCGGGTAGAACCGGTTGTGCTCGACCTTGGCGCGGATCTGCCGGGACCGTTTCGATACGGCACTCATTGTCAACCCTCCACGATGATGCCCATGCTGCGGGCCGACCCGGCGATCGTCTTGACCGCCGCCTCGAGGTTCGCCGCGGTCAGGTCCGGCATCTTCGCCTTGGCGACGTCCTCGGCCTGCGAGCGGGTGATCTTGCCCACCTTATCTGTATGGGGCTTGCTCGAGCCTTTTTCAACCTTGGCGGCCTTCTTTATCAGGACCGTGGCCGGCGGGGTCTTCATCACGAACGTGAAGCTCTTGTCGGCGAACGCCGTGATCACGACCGGGATCGGCAGCCCGGGTTCCATGCCCTGGGTCTGCGCGTTGAAGGACTTGCAGAACTCCATGATGTTCAGACCGCGCTGGCCGAGCGCGGGCCCGATCGGGGGCGAAGGGTTCGCCTTTCCGGCAGGTACCTGCAGCTTGATGTAGCCGACGACTTTCTTTGCCACGACTGGCTCCTAGCTAAACCTTCTCGACCTGGCTGAATTCCAGTTCCACCGGGGTCGACCGTCCGAAAATCGTGACCGACACGCGCAGCCGGTTCTTCTCGTAGTTGACCTCTTCGACGTTGCCGTTGAAGTCGGTGAACGGCGGCTCCTTGATCCGGACCATCTCGCCCACCTCGAACAGAACCTTCGGACGCGGCTTCTCATAACCCTCCTGCATCCGCTGCAGGATTTCATCGACCTCGCGCTGCGACAGCGGCGACGGGCGATTGGCGGTTCCGCCCAGAAAGCCGGTCACCTTGGGCGTGGTCTTCACCAGGTGCCAGGCCTCGTCGGCCATTTCCATCTCGACCAGCACGTAGCCGGAATACAGGCGCCGCTCGGTGATCGCCCGCTTGCCGCCCTTGATTTCGACCACTTCTTCGGTCGGCACCAGGACGCGCCCGAAATGAGCCTGCAGGCCAGCGCGCTCGATTCTTTCCTGCAGCGCGCGCGCCACGCTCTTTTCCATGCCCGAATAGGCGTGCACCACGTACCAGCGCTTGCCGGCGGCACCGTGTGCGCCCGCTGCCGGCGCGGCCTCCGGCGGCGGCGTGCCGGCGGGCTCGGCGTTTTCGATCGAACTGGTCCTATTCATCATTTCCACCCGAGCACCCAGTCGTACAGCAGCTTCTCAACCCCCTTGTCCACCAGAAACAGGAACAGGGCCATAGCGCCCACGAACCCAAATACCACCAGGGTCGTTTTCAGCGTCTCGTCACGAGTCGGCCAGGTGACGCGTTTGGCTTCCTCGTAAGCTTCGCGCGCGAACCCGATGAAGCGCTTGCCGGGCTCGCTGAACCACGCAACCACCAGTCCCAGCACCACGCCCCCGAGCAGCAGCGCCACGCGCAGCACCATCGGCTGCTCGGACCAGAAGCTGAAGCCGACCACTCCGACCAGCATCAGCAGCAGCGCCAGGCCGACCAGCAATTTGTCCGCAGGGCCCGAAACCGTTTCAACGTCCGTCTTGTTCATCAGACCACCGCGCCCGCAGCGGGGCGCCACCTTATTTCAATCACCTTGCGTCTTGCGACGCACGGAATGGACACCATGGCAGGGGCAGAGGGAATCGAACCCCCAACCTTCGGTTTTGGAGACCGACGCTCTGCCAGTTGAGCTATACCCCTAGCAAGCCGTGATGCCTGTTCACGGGGAGTAGCTTCGATCGCATGGTGCGCCTTGCAAGGCGCACCGGCTCCGGCGGCGCGAAGCAGTGCTTCGCGAAACCCCGCCTTCGCCCGCCCGCGGCCGTTACAAGCGTCACAGTTGCAATCAAAAGCCCGTTCCCCAAGCAACCCTAAGACCCTTTATTCCAGAATCTTTGCCACGACGCCGGCGCCGACGGTTTTGCCGCCTTCGCGCACCGCAAAGCGCAGCCCCTGGTCCATCGCGATCGGCTGGATCAGCGTCACCACCATCTTGATGTTGTC
>WNFI01236586.1_pt1 | contig 14437 bp, 15 predicted proteins | sample 5400471 | NCBI WGS metagenome assembly WNFI01 (sample SAMN13153348, study PRJNA577476) | soil metagenome | isolation source: 100 cm saprolite on Douglas fir-dominated hillslope | place: USA:California | collected 2013-09-17
CTGCCGCCGCCGCCCCTGCGACGGATGCGCCGAAGCCCGCCAAGAAGCACAGCAAGAAGAAGAAGAAAGCGGCCGCCGCTCCTGCGACAACCAAGTAAGATTATTGGTATAACGCCCCGACCGCTTCACGGCGGCCGGGGCGTTTTTTTGTGTCCTTGACGAGGGTGCCACGATGAGGGGCGTACATGGATCCGGTAGTTGCGGTTAAGGCCTTGATTATGGGGGTGGTCGAGGGACTGACCGAATTCCTGCCGGTCTCGAGCACCGGTCACCTGATCGTCACCGGCAGCCTGCTCAACTGGAACGACGAGAAGGGCAAAGTGTTCGAAATCGTGATTCAATTTGCCGCCATTCTGGCGGTTTGCTGGCTCTATCGGCAGCGGCTTTGGACCGTGGCCGCGACGCTTCCACGAGATCGGAAGTCGCAGCTCTTCACGCTGAATCTCGTACTGGCGTTTTTACCCGCTGCGGTGCTCGGCGTCATCTTCATCGACACCATCAAGAAATATTTATTCGCCCCGGTACCGGTCGCGATGGCGTTCATCATCGGCGGAATTCTCATTCTATGGATCGAGAGCCGGAGGCGAACCGCGAGAATCACCGCCGTCGACGAGATTCAGCCGCCGGATGCGACCTGGGTCGGATTTGCGCAGGCTTTGTCGATGATCCCGGGCACGTCACGCTCGGGCGCAACCATCATGGGCGGCCTGCTGCGCGGATTGTCCCGGCCCGCCGCCACCGAGTTTTCATTTTTCTTGGCGATTCCGACGATATTCGGCGCAACGGTGTTGGAGCTCTTCAAAGCCCGGCACTCCATCCAATTCGATGATCTCGCAGTCATCGGGGTCGGTTCGATCGCATCTTTCGTGAGCGCGGCGTTCGCCGTGCGCGCCTTGATACGCTACGTCAGCGGCCACAATTTCAAGGTTTTCGCCTGGTACCGGATTGCGTTTGGGTTCGTCATTCTCGGCACCTGGTACTTCGGCTGGGTGAAGTGGTAGCTCAAAAATAATACGTGAAGCGCGCTCGAAAGGTTCGCGGAACCCCCGGATGCACGACATAGTCCGCCGCCGGCGAGGCTTCATTCTTCAGCCTAGATACGTAGTAGTACTCGATGTCGTTCCATTTCACGTCGGCAATATTGAACACATCGAAGGCAACGAGCCATTGGTTCGGCTTTTGGAAGCCAACCTGACCGTCCACAGTGGTGTATTGCGGCGATCGTGCGCTGTTGTCCTCCACCAGGGGGGACTCGCCGAAATGCCGCGCACGTAACGCGCCAAACCAGCCGGATTCGCGGTGCACGGTCAACCCGGCATCAATGACGTTGGTTGGACTGTTCGGGATATAGCGCCCGACAATACCGATGAGCGGGCTACAGGGGTGAGCGGGATCGGCGTCTCTGCAACCGAGATCATCCGTCGATGCGTCGCTGTCGAAGCGGGCGCGGGTTATCGCAGCATTGAACTCCGCCGCGAGCCAGCTATTGATATGGTAGGTATTTCCCCATTCGATGCCGGTGCGCGTCGTTGAGCCATTGGGAGAGGTAACTCCTGCATCACCCGAGAACACGAGTTCGGACTTGAGCTTGAGCTTGAAGACATCCAGCGTCGTCTCCCAACGCGGCAGAGGTTCGCTCGATAATCCGACTTCGGTGCTGGTAGCACGTGTCAAGGGGGTGACGGGACCGCCGTTCGGATTCCCGCCGCTGCGGGTAACACCGCGCGCGTCGTTGCTGTGGTAGCCGTCGCCCAAGTTGATGAAATACGTGGTCCTAGCCCAGGGGCCCAGCACCACACCGAGCTTGGGACTGAAAATGGACGCGCGCTTATTGCCCGTGCTGCACCCGAGCGGGTCACTGTTGATATTGCAGCTGCCATCGGCATTGAGCATCTTGTCTTTGACGTCGAAGTCGAACTGATCCTCGCGCAAGCCAACGACCGTGCGGACTTTCTCAGTCCATTGGATGCTGTTTTCTGCGTAGACCGCGCCGTTCGATTCCATGACGCCGGCGTTCTGCTTGGTACCGATTGGCCGGCGCTGATAGCTCGAGAAAATTCCGACGTCGCGAATGTCGTCGATTCGAGCCTGCGCGCCGATGACATTGGACATCGGCAATCCAAGCAGCTCGGTGTACCAAGTTTTCGACCCTTTGAAGCCGTACACCACGCGGTCATCGTGCTGCAGCATCTGATCGCCGTTCACGGGGTCTTTGAGGTAATACGTGAAGGTGGACCACAGATCGAGCTTGTAGCGAATGACGTAGGCGGAGAATTGCACCTGATCTGCAGCGGTGCGTTTCACACGGCTGAATGACAAACTGTCGCGGCTCGAAATGCCGCCGTCGGTGGGATTGAGGCTTCCAAACCGGTCGATCACGCCTCGAGTGATCGCGCGCTCCGGCACCTGGTCGGTGGAATTCCATTTCCCGGAGTACGCCATGGCCGTCACGGTGAAGAAATCCCGGTCGTCGCCGTGGTGATACCGCAATACTCCATTGAGCCGGTTGTAATCGTCCGGCACGTCGAAAGGACCGTCGTTGTGGTAGACCTCGCCGGCGCCAAGCAAAACGCCCCCGGCGAGTGCCGTCGATCCCATCAGAAGCCCGCGCCGATAACCGTCATCACCGAATCCTAACGTCGCCGAAGTTGGCGCGTCGCTCACCAGGCCTATTCGCGCCGCGCCAGCCGTGGCGAAATCTCCTTCATCCGCGTAATAAGGCCCTTTCTTGTAGTGGAGATCTCCCGCCAGTTCGGGAATCAGGAAATTAATATCAGAATAACCCTGTCCGTGAGCGTGGGTCGGCATATTGACCGGCATGTCGTCGACTTCGAGCGCCAGATCCGTGCCGTGATCCAAATTGAAGGCTCGTAAAAAGTACTGATTGGCTTTCCCCTCACCCGAATGCTGGGTGACGATGAGCCCCGGAACGTTCTCCAGCACCGCCGCGGGTCGAAGCAGAGGTTGGCTCAGTATTTGTTCCTGGCTCACATGGCCGGCGGAGGCGGCCGTCATATTGCTGATGCCGGTAGCGACCACGGTGATCTGCTCGAGCCCCGCGTCGCTCTCGGCCGCAGAGACAATCCTTAGTGCTGCGAGGGTCGCAACCGCCGTGATCCATTTCGCCTTCACACCTGCTCCCGATAAGCACTAATCGTTGATCCCTCATACGGAGCCGGAGGTGACTTGGATGCGGCGGATGGGATTATTTTAATATATGTCTCATTTTGTAAGCAGTTTCTATCATTTCGTCTTACCAGTGGACGGCCGGAGTACGGCCAAAAATGGGTCGTCGTGGTTGATGTCGGGCGAGGTCCTAGTGGTGGGGTTTCAAATGGCGGTGGGGGGCTCCGCCGTGACTGTGGGGTTTACTCAACTCGACGCTGACCAGATTCAGCTGCCCGTGACGCACGCCGCGTTCGGCGATGATCTCTTGGGCAAATTGGCGCACTCGTTGAACAGACCCTTTGAGCATGACCGTCTCGATACATTGATCATGATCGAGATGTGCGTGCATGGTTGAAATAGTCAGATCATGGTGGGCGTGTTGAATGCTGGTCAAGCGTTCGGACAACTCGCGTTCATGATGATTGTAGACATAGGACAGATTGGCGACGCAGCCGCCCTTGGCGTCACGCTGTTCTCGGCTGTGCTGCAAGTGCGCACGCAATATATCCCGCACCGCCTCACTGCGCGTTGCATAGCCGCGATCTTTGATGAGTTCGTCGAAAGCGGTCGCGAGGTTTTCATCAAGCGATATGGTGAAGCGGTCCATGTAGTCTCCGATTGATTTCGTTCATTGAATCATGGCATGAGACTTGGCATGCATCCAAATGGCTGGTGCGCGCGTATAGACATCCGATTCCGCCATATACACCCCCTCACCAACGTCCGCGTGACCAATACAGACTTGGGTCGATCGCCATGGGCTCTGTTCGCCAACCTGCGCGCCCACAGGAACAAGAACTCTGCATACAAATTACCGGTGCCGGGCTGCATCCAATCTGTCGGGTCGTGCGTATTTAGCGCAGTAACCCCCAACTTCATTCACAGGTTCCAAGGAGTTTCTCGATGAGCACGATCAAATCCCGTCAACTGATGCTCGCGGTGCTTGCCGCCTCCGTTGCCGGCGGCGCATTGGCATCCAGCCACCGCGAAGCGCCGTTCATCAGCACCCGTCCCAGCGTGGACGGTACCGATTTCTACATGTTCAACAGCTACGAAGCCGGGAGAGCCGGGTACGTAACGCTGATTGCCAACTACGTGCCGCTGCAGGATCCGCAGGGCGGGCCGAACTATTTCGCTCTCGATGACAACGCTTTGTACGAGATTTCCGTCGACAATACCGGTTCGGGCAAAGCGAATATGACCTTTCAGTTTCGCTTCACGACCACGACCCAAGGCCTCACCGTGCCGGTGGGTTCGAAATCCGTACCCGTACCTCTGATCAACATCGGTCCGGTCAGTGCGGGGAGCACGGGCGCGCAAAACGTCGCGCAGACCTACACGCTGACCCTCGTCAAGGGAGATCGGCGCACCGGTACCGTCATGCCCATTACCAACGCCACCAGCGGCAGTGCCACCTTCGCCAAGCCGCTCGACAACATCGGCAACAAGTCCATCGCGAATTACGCCGCTTACGCCGGCACCTTCGTCTATCCGATCTCGATCCCCGGATGCAGCGGCCAAGGCAAAGTCTTCGTCGGCCAACGCCAGGACCCGTTCTTTCTCGATCTGGGCGGTACTTTCGATCTGGTCAATTACCACTACCCGGTAGAACAGCTTGTTCCCGCCGGCATGAGCACCCGCAACTACGGCACCAATTCGCTGGCGGGCTTCAACGTGACGTCGCTGGCGTTGGAGATTCCTGCTTCCTGTCTGACCAATGGATCCGATCCGGTGATCGGCGGCTACACCACGGCGAGCTTGCGCCAGGCGTCGGTGCTGAATCCGGTGCCGCAAAGCGCCAAGAGCGTCGTCAGTGTCGGTCCCGTGACTTCGCCCACCGGACCCGAGCTGGCCGGCGGATCGTGGACTCAGGTCTCGCGTCTCGGCATGCCGTTGGTCAATGAGCTGGTGATAGGCCTGCCTGACAAGGATCGATGGAATACCACCACCCCGGCGCAGGACGCCGAATTTGCCGACTACGTGACCAATCCGTCCTTGCCGATATTGGTACAGACCCTGTACAGCAGCGTGGGCGTCGTGGCTCCGAAGGTGTATCCGCGAACCGACCTGGAAGCGGTATTCCTCACTGGTATCGCCGGAGTGAATCAGCCGGCGAAGGTGCTCGCACCGGCCGAAGAGCTGCGTCTGAACACAGCCACGGCCGTGACGCCGTACGCCTCACAAAAGGACTTGGGCGTGCTCGCCGGTGATCTGGCCGGCTACCCCAACGGGCGACGGCCGATCGACGACGTGGTGGACATCACGCTGCGTGTCGCCATGGGCGTGCTGCTCAAACCGTATGACGGCAGCTCATCGGATCCGGATCCGACTTCCGATGCGTCCCGGCAGCTTGGGTTTACCGACGGTGTCCAGGCCAATCCGGCCAACTTCCTGACCGCGTTCCCGTACCTGAATACGCCGGTCGCCGGCTCACCTAACTTCTGAGGTCGACTGCCATGAAAGCTAGAATCGCGTTACTGATCGGCGGTGCGACGTTGAGCTGCCTGGTGCTGGTGAGTTGCGGAGGAGGGGACCGACACGGCGCTTCCATGCCGCCGCCTCCTCCTCCACCCCCGCCCCCCATGACGATGGATCTGGACACCGCCGCGGTGCTGGCCATCGTGCGGACGAAGACCTCCGACACTGCCGACCCATTTCAGGTGGACAACGCAGCAGTCGCAGTGATTCCGGTCGGCGATGAGACGAGCGCGCCGATCACTGTGGATGCTACGTGAGTAGCAGCATTGGCCGGCCCCGCATACAGCGGGGCCGGCTCTTTACTTTCTCGGCCGCGGCACTGTTGAGTGCCGTCTGCCTGGCAAGGGCACATGCCGGTCCGTACGTGCCGAGCAGCGACGGCGCGATTCTTGCCGAGTTGCCCGCCGGCACCCGCCACGCCGATGTGTCGGCCCGGCGTCTGGCCCGCGGTCGGGTCGATGTCGCGATTCCCTTGGCTCAATTCTATATCCAGCAGTCCCGCCTCAGCGGCGATCTCCGTTATCTCGGCTATGCGGAAGCCGTGCTCGCACCCTGGGCGAAACAGAGCCCGCCGGTGCCCGATGTCTTGGTGCTGCAGGCGACGCTGCAGCAAAGCCGTCACGAATTCAGTGTCTCGCTCCGCACGCTCGAGCGTGCGCTGACCGTGCGTCCCAATGACCCGCAAGCGTTGCTGATCCGAGCCACGGTCCTGCGAGTGCTGGGGCGCTACCCGGAGGCCGGCGCTGCCTGCGAGCAATTCGCACATTTGGTCGAACCGCGGCTCGGCGCGCTGTGCATTCAAAGTCTGCGCGGACTCAACGGCGAGTTGGAGTCGGCCTACGCCGCGCTGACGCAGGTGTCACCGCAAGGATGGCTCAACTCCGAAAAGTCCTGGCTCTATTCCGAATTGGGTGAGATGGCGGTCCGTCTTGGACTGGATGCCGAAGCGCAGCGCTGGTATCAGCGGGACTTGGACCTGGTACCTACGGATTTCTACGTGCGCGCGGCGTATGCCGATTTATTGCTGCGGCAGGCCAGGTCCGGCGAAGCGCTGGCGCTTTTACAGGGACACGAAAGTTTCGAGCCGCTATTGCTCCGGATCGCAATCGCGCAGCGGCAATTGCACGACCCGCGGCAAGCTCAAAGCAGCGCCCGGTTGCGGGCGGCATTTGCCGCTGAGACGCAGCGCGGCGAGGCCGTGCATCGCCGGGAGCAGGCAAGGTTTCTGCTCGAGGTCGAGGATCAGCCGGCACTTAGCTTGGCTGCGGCGATCGAGAACTGGGCGGTACAGCGCGAGCCCGACGATGTGCTGGTGCTCGTGAATGCGGCGAAAGCCGCCGGCAACCCCGCGGCCGCCGAGCCGGCGCTCGACTTTGTGCGCACCCAGGGCCTCCGCGACGTGCGCTTGAATGCCGCCGCTACCGGTTCCGTGGCCGCACGATGAACGTGCTTCGCAAGATGAACGCGCTTTGCAAGATGAACGCGCTTTCTAGATTATTGTGGGTGCTGCCGCTGGCGCTGGCAGGTTCTTTGGCCCAAGCACATATTGCCAGCAATGGTTTTCTGAGTCTGCAGGTCGACCGCGCACGAGTATCCGGGGCGCTGGAGCTCTCGATTCGCGACGGCGAACTCGCAGTGGGCTTGGACCAGGACGGCGACGGCAAAGTCACCTGGGGCGAACTGCACGCAAGTCAGACGGCACTGCAGATCTACGTGATGGGCCATCTCCATCTGGCGGCCACCGACGGACCATGCCGAATGGGATTTGGTCCCGTCCAGGTCAATGAGCGCGTCGATGGGCGCTATCTGTGGCTTCCGGTCACCGCCGCCTGTGGTGGCGTACTCAAGAAGCTGTCCGTCGACTACACCGTGCTGGATACCGAAGACCCTTCGCATCGTGGCCTGCTCAGCCTAAGCGCGAACGGCGCGACTCAGACCGCCGTGCTGGGCGGCGGCTCTACGTTGCGGCTATTCGAGCTCGACCATCCATCGCCTTGGGTTGCCTTCGTCGAGTATCTGCGCGCGGGGATCTGGCACATCTGGAGCGGCATCGATCATCTGTTGTTCCTGTTGTCTCTGCTACTGCCCGCGGTTCTTGCGCGTCGGCAGAATCGGTGGGAGGCTGTACCCATGGCGGCTCCAGCCTTTATCAGCATCGTCAAGGTCGTCACCGCCTTCACGCTTGCACACTCCATGACGCTGTCGTTGGCCGCATTCGACGTGATTCGGTTGCCGGGCCGGCTCACCGAATCCGTGATCGCGGCGTCCATCATCGTTGCTGCGCTCAACAATGTTTTCCCGTGGGTAACAGAGGGTCGCTGGCGCATCGCATTCGCGTTTGGCCTGCTGCACGGCTTTGGCTTCGCCTCGGTGCTGGCGGAGATGGGTTTGCCCAAGGGCGCGCGGCTGGTGTCGCTGGTAGCCTTCAATCTGGGGGTTGAAGCGGGGCAGCTCGCCGTGGTACTCGCCGTCATGCCGCTCGCGTACTTGCTGCGCTCCACCGCGTTTTACCGGCGTGGCGTCATGCCGTGGGGTTCTTCGGCGATTGCCGCGTTGGCGATGGTTTGGTTCGTGCAGCGGGCAGTGGGCTAGCCCATGAACCCGGTCGCGGAATCGCCGACTGAGTTCGACGAGCAGCTGCAGAGCCTGCTGGGCCGCTGTGCAGCGGCGGACGCGGACGCCCTGCAGCGTCTGTATGCACTCGTCTCGCCCATCCTGTTTGCCTGCGTCACCCGCATCCTGCGACGCCGTGCGCTCGCCGAGGAGGCCTTGCAGGATGTGTTCATCAGTATCTGGCAGCAAGCCGGTCAATTCACCGCCATACGGGGCCGGCCCATGGCATGGATGATGTCGATTGCGCGCTACCGCGCGATTGATCTCTTGCGGCGCGAGCGCTTCGCGCCGACGTTGGTGGCCGAGCTACCCGAGCGCCGCACAACCGACGACGAGCCCGATTCGGAACCCAGTTCCGTGGCTTGGCTGCCCTCCGCCGAGTTGATGGAGCGGTGTCTGGCCCTCCTCTCGGACATGCAGACCCGCTGCCTCGAGCTGGCATTCGTCGACGGTAACTCTCATGAGGATATCGCACGCCTGATGGGCAGTCCCCTCGGAACGGTGAAGAGCTGGATCCGCCGCGCGTTACGCAGTCTGCGGCAGTGTCTCGAGTCCTGATATGAAACCGGACAACCCCGAGATCATCGATCGTCTAGCCTCCGAATACGTGCTGGGAACTTTGCGAGGTCCGGCGCGCCGCCGCTTCGAGCGCTGGCGCGCGAGCACCCCGCTGGTCGATCAACGCTGCCGCTTCTGGGAGGAACGCCTCATGCGCTTGGCAAAAGACCTCACGCCGGTACAGCCTCCGGCGCATGTCTGGCCGGCCATCCAGCGGCGATTGAAGCTCACGACCCCACGGCCTCTACTCCACCGGATGCGGTCGTTCGCGCTGGCGGCAAGCGTAGTGCTCGTGGTGGGCCTGGCGGGGCTGTTGTATTGGCGCAGCCATCAGCCCGTCCAGGCGACCGTTGTGGCGACGATCTCCGCCAAGTCCGGCGAGCACCTCTGGGAATTGGAAGTGCTCGGCAACGCGGATCGCCTGGTCGCCCACGCCGCACGGCTCCCGGCGCGCCCGGCGGGACACGACTATGAACTCTGGGCCCTGCCGAAGGGTGGAGCTCCCGTGTCGTTGGGCGTTCTGCCCTCCGAGGGCGCATCAAGCCGCATCCTGACCGCGATTCAGAAGAGAGCGCTGGCGATCTCGAGTCAAGTAGCCGTCAGCATCGAGCCGCTCGGCGGCTCTCCCACAGGCCAGCCTACCGGCGACGTCTTATACGTGGCGCCGCTGCGCACGCCTTCCTAAGACTCGAGGTCCTCCTAAGACTCGAGGTCCGCGCTCAACGGACACGGCGAATTTCCGCTTCATTGCATCCGATGGGGAACGTCAAACGTATGTGTTAGGCCCAGGGACACATCGCTGGTTCGTTCTACACATCAATCGAAGGGGATTCCAATGAATACTAACGTCTTGAGTCGTTTGGCTCTACTGGCAGCGACAGCGACGTCGCTGCCATTGTGCGCCTTAGCGTCGAGTCACCGAGAGGCGCCGTCGATCGCCGGTCTTCCGCGGTTGGATGGCACGGATTTCTACATGTTTCGCAGCTACGAGCCGGGACGTAGCGCGTATGTCACGTTGATTGCAAACTACATTCCACTGCAGGACCCTTACGGCGGCCCGAACTATTTCAATCTCGATCCGAACGCCGTCTACAAGATCCACGTGGACAATGACGGCGATGCCGACAGCGATCTGACGTTCGAATTCAATTTCAAGACCATCGAGAAAAACTTCACGGTCAACGCAAACGGCGTGAAGACGGCGACCCCGCTGATCCTGGCCGGTCGCATCGATGCAACCGGGGCGAATCTCAACGTGCAGCAGACTTATACGTTGACGTTGGTGCGTCACGGCAGGCGCGAGACTCTACGCAACGAGACGCTGGGGGGAGAGGTGTTTCTCAAGCCCGCGGACAATATCGGCACTAAAGCCATCCCCGACTATGACGACTATGCCAGGAGCTTTATCTACGACGTGAGCATACCGGGCTGTAGCGCGCCGGGCCGCGTATTTGTCGGCCAACGCAAAGACGGGTTCGTGGTCAATCTCGGCGAGGTGTTCGACTTGGTGAATCTCAATCCAGTCGGCCCTCGCGACGGCGAGCCCAACACGATCTCTGACAAGAACGTCACTTCGCTCGCGCTCGAAGTGCCGATCGGCTGCCTGACGCGCGGGAAAGATCCGGTGATCGGGGGTTGGACCACCGCCAGTCTGCGTGAGGACGATGATTGGAAGCAGGTCTCGCGGCTGGGAATGCCGCTGGTCAACGAACTCGTGATTGGTTTGCCCGACAAGGACAAGTTCAATGCCAGTCATCCGGTCAACGATGGGCAGTTCCTGCACTATGTGACGAATCCATTCCTGCCGGTTCTGCTGAACTCCGAGTTCGGCAGTGCGGCGGTGATTCCGGCTTCGCCGCGCAACGACCTGGTCGCGGCATTTCTGACCGGGGTGAAGGGGCTCAACCAGCCGCTGAAGGTTACTCCCGGCGAAATGCTCAGGCTGAATACGTCCATCCAGCCGACTCCGCCGGCGGCGCAAAACGACCTTGGCGTGCTGGGCGGCGATCTGGCCGGCTTTCCGAACGGCCGCCGCCCCTACGACGATGTGGTGGACATCACTCTGCGTGTTGCCGAAGGCGCACTGTGCGGGGCGATCGGCAATTGCGGCGCGGAGACCAGCGACCCCAATCACGGTCTACCGTACACCGACGGTGCGCGTGCAGCAGGTCCGGATGCCGCCCACGCGCATGTCACCGGTGAAATCAGGGCGGGCGACACCTATTTGGCGGTCTTCCCGTATTTGAACACGCCGCTTCCCGGCTCGCCGAATGGTCTAAATGGAGTGGCCAAATAGTAGCGGCAACGGTTGTGAGCGACGGTTGCGCTCGCATCAGCCAGGGCGCCACGGTTCCCAAGAGCCGTGGCGACTCGTGGGTGCGCCAGGCAGGGTGCACCCACTTCGAGGTGAAAGTCCTCTGCTGCACCCGTTGACGATGTTTGCTATAAAACCCGTGAAAACATATAGTTAGCAACTGATTCGTGGTGGCTGCACGAACCGCCAATTTTGCAAAGAATTGCCTGCCTATTGCCTTGCGCCCAAAATAGCAAATATGAAATTCTTGGATCCAGATACCGAGAGTGCTGTGCGAGATTTCCTCGCGCGGATCCCCTCTGATATACGGCTGGAGCAGGCAATATTGTTTGGCTCTCGGGCGCGCGGAGAACACCGGCCGGATAGCGACGCGGATCTTGCATTGATCTTGCACGAACGCGGCAACGATGGGCAAACACTAATGATGCTCGCAGGACTTGCATGGTACGTGTTTCTCGACACCGGGGTCATGATCCAGCCGGTTCCGATAGCTATCGAAGATTGGTTGCATCCCGATGACTTTCTAAGGCCTGGCTTCCTTAGGACTGTCGAGCGGGAAGGGATTGTCATGTGACCTGGAAGCCATTCGCGCGTGTCTTGGTGCGTAAGAGCAAACGAGCTCTAGCGAGTGCCCGGCGTAATTTGACGGATGGAGATTACGACAGCGCGGTTAACAGATCATATTACGCGATGTTCGACATCGCGCGAGCGGCGGTGTTACGTGCCGGCGTTGCCGAAGACAAACTGCCGAGGACGCACAATGGGGTCATCCAAGTGTTTCGGCAGCACGCTGTTCAATCAGGGCTAATGGACCAGCAACTGGCGGGTGAATTAAGTCGCACGGAATCGCTTCGAATAAAAGCGGACTACACTGATCTGGAAATAGAACCGAAGATTGCGTCAGAGATTGTCGAAAAAGCCGAGCTCTTCTAAACGAGTCGACCTCAAGCCGTTTTCCTTAAAGGAGGGGGCGTCAGGCTCGTGAAAACTGGCTGCGGTTACGCCAACAACAGATCCAAGGTGCGAGAAGCGCGGAGCCGAGATGTGCGGCCGATCGCGGTGCCGGCGAGGATCGAAGCCTTTCATTCGACGATGATTTGGATAAATAAAACGAATTTTCGCGAAATATCCCGCACGGTAAGCGGTTGGGTATACTCGTAGGAATGAATGGCCTTGGCAACTTGTCCACGTACACGGTCCAATCCGTCGACATCGCCCATCTAATCCAAATAGCGCTCACCCCCATCTTCCTCATCTCGGCGATCGGGGTGACGCTCAACGTATTGACGAACCGTCTGGCGCGCATCGTGGATCGTGCGCGCGCAATGGAGGACGTTTTGCGCCGGCCCGACCACACACACGATGGGCGGGACCTGCACGGCGTGCTCAGCGTATTGGCGCGGCGCGCCCGTTATATCAATGCTGCGATTACGCTCATCACGCTGTCCGCGCTCTTCATCTCGCTCGTGGTCGTGATGTTGTTCGTCAATGCCTTCCTGCGTTGGGACTTATCGGTTTTCATTGCCTGCATGTTCATCTTGTCAATGCTGTCGCTGGCGGCGGCATTGTCGGCCTTCCTCATCGAGGTGCGCGTCGCGACCAACACACTGCAAATCGGCATCGAGGCGGCCGAGGCGGCCGATGCAGCCTCACGTCACGACGAGTGAGCGGCGGCCACGGCCACCATGCCGTAGCACTGCGCCGGCATGGTGCGGTAATATCCAGAGACATGGATCGAACATTGCATAGACGGTCAGGCGGCCTCGCGGAGAGCGGAATGCGTCGGATTTCAATCTGTTGCCTTGTGTTGCTTGCGGTGCTTGGCGCCGGCGTGCAGACGGCGCTCGCGGGAGGTCAGGGGTATCCGGGCGGCGCGGGCGGCAGGCCGGGCATGGGGGGCGCCATGAGCCAGCCGCACGAGGAAATATCCAGCACGCAGTCGACCGAAAAACCGGACGCCGCACAAGGTCAGCGATGCATACGGCAGAGCGCTGGATCAGTTTACCGAGGCGTTGCGCAACAAAGGCGACATGTTCGAGGCCTGGAATCATGTCGGCTATATCCATTTGCGCCTGGGCGCTTATGGCGAGTCGATCGATGATTACAATCACACGCTCGCGCTCAAGCCGGATCTTCTCGAGGCGGTCGAGCATCGCGCCGAGGCCTACATGGCGGTTGACCGGCTGGATGATGCGAAGACTGCGTACATGAATCTCTTCAACCATGCGCGCCCGCTCGCGGATCAATTGATGGCGACGATGCAAAATTGGCTCGAGAGCCATCGTGTGGCGGCGAACGGGATGCGCGCCGCGGACATCGACTCCTTCGGCAAATGGTTGCAGGAGCGCGAAGGAATCGCCAAGCAAACGGCATCTACTTCCGCGGCCGCCGCTCCTAATCCGTAGTAGGTAAGGGGCCTGCGCGCTGCGCGCCGTTTTTGGCGGCCTCCGCCAGCGCCTCTGTGAGCGCATCGATTTCCGCCCGCAACTGTCCCACGCGCTCTTCGAGCTGGCCTACACGTTGGCTTAAGGTAGGGGCACCCGGCACCGATTCCTCGGCGGCGGTGGGTTCGTCAACCGACTCGATGTTTCCGGAAAACAAATGGGCGTAGCGAGATTCGCGCGCGCCGGCGGCTCTCGGCAAGCGGGCGATGAAGGGACCATCCTCGCGCGCCATCAGATTCTTGAGCGTGGCCTCGACTTCGTCGGCGTCGGCGAACTCGCATAATCGGTTGGTGCGCGCGCGCAATTCGCCCGGTGTCTGCGGTCCGCGCAGCAAGAGCACGCAAATGATGCCGAGTTCCTGTTTCGAGAATTTCAACGAACCGAATTCCGTATTGCAAAAACGGTGCTTGTACTTGGTGACGCGGCCGCCGTAACCGGCGGATCTGTCGCTCACCAGGTGTTTTTTCATCAGCGAGTCCACCGCTTGCTGCACCACGGCTTCGCTCAATTCCAGCACCGGCTCGCGATTGGTCTTCTGATTGCAGGCATTGGTGAGCGCATTCAGCGACAGGGGATATTGATCGGGAGTGGTGATTTCCTTTTCGAGCAGGCAGCCGATCACTCGCGCTTCATTCGGGGAAAGTTCAATATTCATGTGCAGCTTCCAAGTCGGCGCCGGTTGTTTTAGGGTATCGCCCTAAACTTTCCACGCCTCGATTGTTCAATAGACCCAAGGATATCCTGTAATGAAGACCAAAGCCGCCGTTGCCGTCGCCGCCCGCAAACCACTCGAGATCGTCACCGTGGATTTGGACGGGCCCAGAGCGGGCGAAGTCCTGGTGGAAATCAAGGCCAGCGGGGT
>WNFI01353713.1_pt2 | contig 14436 bp, 12 predicted proteins | sample 5400471 | NCBI WGS metagenome assembly WNFI01 (sample SAMN13153348, study PRJNA577476) | soil metagenome | isolation source: 100 cm saprolite on Douglas fir-dominated hillslope | place: USA:California | collected 2013-09-17
ATTCCTGTTGTTTGAGTGGCCCGGCGTGGACGATTCTCCCCACATGTTGATCCGCCTGTTTGAGCTCCAGCGGCTTCTTTCAATTTAGAAGGCCAATCGATGTTTTGGCTACATGGAAATGGGCCTCTTGTATTTTCCAGCGATCGTGTTCGGGTCGATGACGCCACCGGCCAGCATGATGCTCCAATAAGAGATGTCCGCGAAATGGACGATGGTGTTCTCCAGGCTCCGGACGAGGAGCTCGCCCTCGCCGGAATGCGCGGCGGCGATGTGCGCGACCTCTTCAGGCAAGCCGGCGGTCAGGCAGATGTGCGCGCCATACACCGAGTGACGCAGCGATGGTAGTCCGGTCGCCCGGGGCTGCTCGCGCCAGCGTTTCTGGTTCTCCGGATCGAACTCCCACGGCTTTCCGATGTCATGGCAGAGGCCGCCGGCGACCACGATGTCGCGCTTGACGGGAATGTCGGGATTGGAAGCGATGATCTCATCCGCCATGACGATGGCAAGGCGGGTCACGCCACGAATGTGGTCGGTCTGGTCACCACGCGTCAGCACCATGGAATTCGGATTACCGGCCGGTTGAATCTCCTTGATCGAGTGGAAGCTGCTACCAGCGAGCGCGAGGGCCCAGGCCTCGATCACCCGTTCGCGCAAATCGGCGTCTTTGATCTGCGCATATTCCGGCAATTCATCGCGGACCAGCGCCCTCAGCGCATCGGTCGGGGGTCTTGCATTCTTACTCATGGTCCTCTCCTTGAAGCGGCGATGGCATCGATTTTGACGAGACAGTCGTGATGCAACCCGGCGACGCGGCGCAGCTTAAAATCCAATCGAGCTTCGACGGCGTACGGGCGGGTCGATGCGCAGGGTCCTGTAGGCCTGCCATGCCGTGGCCTGGATAGCGGAATAGACACGCTTGCCCAGATCGCGTTCCAGCATGTCGATCACCTCAAGCGCGCGCAGTTGCGTGCAGGCGACGAAGATCGCGTCGACGTCAGGGCCGTCGATTTGCTTCGCCTTGCCATAGATTTGCTGCGGTGTGATTTTCGCGTGATCGAACATGTCAAGCATATCGAAGGTCTGCAGCCGTACAACCTCGATACCATAGTGATGCAAAAACTGCTTGAGCCGTTCGTTGGTCAGCTCTACGTAGGGCGTCACGACGGCGACGCGGCGCACATGGTTCGCCTGCATGCATTCCGCCATGGCACCGGCGGTCGTAACAGTCGGCGCTTTGGTAATCTTGGTCAATTCGCGGCAGATCATGCTGTTCCATTCGACCCCCTCGAAGAAACTGCCCGACGTGCAGCCGTAGACCACCACATCCGGTTCAGTATTCGCGACACGTTCGCCAGCGAGCCGCGCTTCCTTTTCCATGTTGCGCAGCTCTTCGGGCGTGCCGTGCCTGCCGCCGGCGATGCGCGCCGTACTGATCGAGACACCTTCCGGCGCCATGCGCCAAAACTCGGTTTCCATCGTGTTGTTGATCGATGGAACCAGAAGTCCGATACGGCCTCTCCAACCATACATTTGGGCTATTCCTTGTTTAGCGGGAAGACGGGAAAGCGCGGATGAGACCGGATATGTCGGGCAGGTCTTCGACCGCGAGAACGGTTCCGGCAAAGGCTGCCGCCTCCGATTCGGGACAATCGAGGCCAAACGACAGGCAGCCTTTGAACTTTTCGAGGATCTCGGTCTCGGTCATCGGCGCCGCCGGGCTGCCGGGAATGGCGCGGCTTGCGGCCTCGACAACGGATCCGTCGATGCGCGTGACCTTGATCTTCGACGGGGCCATGTCAGTCGCCGCTTCCTGCGCATCGATTGCAACGGACACTCGCGCCGCCAGCGCCGCGACGGCCGGATCGATTACCGCGGACAGGGTGTAGCTGTTAAGATCGATCCGGCCGTCGGTCAGCGCGCGCGCAAAGGTGTAGCGGGCGTTGAACTGCGCATGGACGACGGATTTTCGCGTGACGTCGTAAGGTTGGCCGACGGTTTGAAAATTGACCTTTGGCAAGAGAATTTCCACCGTCGCGACATCCGCAGGCCTGAGGCCTTGTGCGCGGAGATCCAAGGCCAGCGCGATTGTCGTATGATTGCAGCGGCAGCACGGATAAGGCTTGCAGGAGTAGCCACGCATCCGCCATTCGCCGCGCAGATCGTCCATCAGCGGCGCCAAATCGAATTCCCCGCGTTCGAAAAAATTGAACAGGCCCGCCTCACCCTCCAGCGGACGGAACGGACCGGTGATACCGTCTTGCGCCAGGAAAGCAGCCATGACCGCGCCGCGTGCGGCAAATCCGGCGCCGAGGCGTTTGGCAAGAACTCCGTCGTGCATACTCTGCGCGGTGCCACAGGCCTGATGCAAGGCAAGCCCCAGCGCATTGAGCAGTTTTCCAGCGTCAAGTCGCAGCAACTTTCCCGCGCCGAGAGCGCCGGCGAGCACGCCAAGCGTCATGGTGGGATGCCAGCCTTTACCGAGGCAGTTATAGGCGGCAAGACCGAGCCGCGCGTGAATTTCTGCACCGACTGCCAGCGCGAGCAGGAAGTCACGGCCTGAAACGTTCCCGATATCTTCGGCCGTGGCCAGTATCGTCGGCAACATCACGCAGAAGGCGTGCACGCGCGCAGGATCGTGAATGTCATCGAAATCCAGCGCGTGCGCCGTCGCGCCGTTCACCAACGCGGCATGCGGCGGCGACATTCGTTTCTTGCCGATCAGGCTGGTCGCCGAGCCGTCTTTCTCCCAGCGGGTCATGCGGCCGCGAATTTCCGGGATACCGGGCGCCCGCGCTCCGCCGCCAATGACGCCAAGCGTGTCGAGAACGAACAGCTTTGTGGTGTGGACGACATCGGGCGGGAGATCCTCGAACCGCCAGGCGACCACGTCATCGCACAGTCGGCGACTCAATGCCTCCATCTCATCGTTTGCGCCGATGGCCGTCGCCAATTGAGCCGACATTGGATGCTTTCCTGAATTATGGTGTTGCGACGCCGGAAGGAGCCATCGTGATCTCGCCGATCGCTTCAGTTGCCTTCAATCCGCTGCCGGTCAGAACGACCACGACGGATGTTTCATCGTTAATTTCGCCTCGGGCCGCGAGTTGCGAAAGCGCGGCGCCGGCCGAAGCGGACGTCGGCTCGACATAGAGCCCGCAACCGAGCAGGCCCTTCAGGCCTTTCACGATTTCGTCCTCGCTAACCGTCACGAGTCCGCCGTTGGTATCTCGCATGGCCGCGAGTACCTCAGCGACACGGACCGGCTTCTGCGACGCGATGCCGCCGGCAACGGTCGGCCGCGGCGTAAACGGAACGGCGTGATCGGCGCCGGCTTGCAACGCCGCGGCGAACGGCGAACAGTTGCTGGCCTGTACGCCGAAGATCCGCGGCATGCGTCGTATCTCGCCCGCGCGCAGCAGTTCGCTGAAACCGATGTACAAGCCGAGAACATTGCTGCCGTAGCCAAGCGGTACAATCACAACATCAGGCACCGCGAAACCGCATTGCTCCCAAAGCTCAAAGGCGAGCGTTTTGGTGCCTTCAATAAAGAATGGCTGCCAGTTGTGGCTGGCGTAAAAATATTGCCGCGCTTCGACGAGTGCACGGTCGGCCACGTCTTGTCGTGTACCCGATACCGGAATGACGGTGGCACCCATGGCGCTCATTTGCACCAGCTTCCCGGACGGCGCATCGGCGGGCACCAGAATGCGGCAGCTCATTCCACAAGCAGCCGTATAGGCAGCCATCGACGCTCCGGCATTACCGGAGGAATCCTCAAGAATTCCTGGCCCCCCGTGCGTGTGGAGATAGGTCATCAGCACCGAGGTACCGCGATCCTTGAACGATCCGGTCGGCGCGAGATATTCGAGCTTAAAGGCAACGTTACGCCCACCCCAGACGCGCGACACGAGCGGCGTCCAGCCTTCGCCCAGCGTGACGCGCAGTTGCGAATCGACACGGAGTGCGGCGGCGTAACGCCATAGCGAACGCTCGGACGTGCGAATATCGTCGCGCCGTAAGCCAGGGCCGGGAGATAGGCTGAGCGGCTCGCCGCCAGGACCGCACCAGCGGGGCTCATTCAGCGCAAATCGCTGGCCGCTGACAGACGACACATAGCAATCATCGACCGTAGCCACTCGTGATGCCTCCGTTGCGGCCATTAGCACATCCTTGTAGGCTTGAGAAATTGAGGATACAGGATACTGGATGTCAACCTAGAGGAGCGGTTTTCCGGCCTGCTCGCGCAAATGCCAGGATTTCCTTCAGTTTGCCTGGGCGGGCATCGCGAATCGTCTTTAGTCAGCCTTTGACGCACTAGAAGTCGAGCGACCCATGTCATCATTGATCCGCACCGAACCGCTCTACGACCAGATCTACGACATACTCTGGCAGCGCATTCTCGCCTTGGAGATTCCGGCCGGCGCCCACCTGCGCGATATCGAATGGGCCGAGAAGCTCGATGTCAGCCGGACGCCGGTCCGTGAAGCGTTGCGCAAGTTGCAGAAGGACGGCGTGCTCGAGGCCGCCGGTCACGGCCGCTACACCCTCAAGCGTATCGATGCCGAGGATCTGCGCTCGCTCTATCGCTGCCGCGCCGTACTCGAAGGTCTCGCGTTGCGGGACCTGAAGCCTCATATCCGCCCCGACGACATCACCCGCCTCCAGGCAATCGTAGAGAAAACTGACGTCAGCCTTGCTGCCCGCGATTTTCGCACGGCTTACCAACTCAATACCGAATTTCACGGCGAGATCGTCGCCCTCTCGCGCAATCCGCATCTGCAGATGCTGCTTGCCACCCTGCGACGTCTCATTCTCTATGCCCGCTCCTCCTTGCGCGTGATGATCGAGGGCGACGATGCCCTCGCCACCTTGTATTCCGAACATCTGCAGCGGAGTCAGGAGCATCATCGGATGATCCTCGCCGCGATCGCTGCGGGCGATATCGACAAGGCCGCCGTCCAGATGGAAAGACATCTTTTCGAAACTGCCGAACACATGGCCGTCATCCTGTCCAAGGCTATCGCTCACAATGAGAACACGAAGCTTGCAGCGCCACGCGCGTCGTAAGATCTCGCCACTTCTAATGCTGCATGCCCCAGCGTTGGACCGTGCGGTATTCGATCGCGCGAAAGATCACGGATTCGACCAGCAGGCCAATCAGGATCACGGAGAATAACCCGGCGAAAACTTTTGGGGTGTCCATCTCCGCACGCGCTTCGAATACATACCAGCCGAGTCCTCCGGAGCGCGACGAAACGCCGAACACAAGTTCGGCCGCCACCAGCGTTCGCCACGCGAATGCCCAGCCGATCTTCAAGCCTGTGAGGATCGCCGGAAACGCCGCTGGCACGAGCACATATGCCACATAGCGAACGCCGCGCAGACCGTAGTTGCGACCGCTCAGCCGCAACGTCTCCGGCACGCTGCGAAAGCCGGTGAGCGTATTGAGAGCCACCGCCCACAACACGGAATGGATGATGACGAATACCAGTGACGGCGTGCCGAGGCCGAACCACATCAGCGCCAGCGGCAAAAGGGCGATCGCCGGCAAGGGATTAAACATGGCGGTGAGCGTCGACAGCACGTCCGCGCCGACGCGCGACAGCACAGCAAGCGTGGTGAGAATTCCCGCCAACAGCAGACCGCCGGCATAGCCCAAAGCAAGCGGACGAAGTGACGTCAGGGTGCGGTCAAGCAGCGTGCCGTTGCCCAGATCATCCAGGAAAGCCCGCGCCGTTTCGCTGAAGGTCGGAAACAGCAGCGGACTATCCGCCCAACGCGCATAACCCTCCCATGCGGCGAGAAGGACTACGAGAACGAGCGCGCGGCGGAAGGCCTGGTTGTTCAGCAGCCGCTCCCAGAGAGCGAGTTGACGCTGAACGTCGCCGATGCCGCTCGCATCGATCGGTTCCTGTACGATCTCGGGACGTAGCTTTCGTGGCGGATCAAATATCACGGCTGGGGCGTCGGTCACTGTCACGCTGCACCTCCGGTCGACTCGACCGTTTCAAACAACAAACCGTGAATCCGTTTCGACAGAGCGCCAAACTCGGAGCTGTCGACATCGGCATAACGGAGCAAATCGGAGTCCAGTTCGGCGCGCACACGGCCGGGATGCGGCGAAAGTATGAGAATGCGCGATCCGACGATGATCGCCTCCTCGATCGAATGCGTGACAAACAGCATCGTGAAACGAAGCTGCTCCCAGAGAAGCAGCAATTCGTCCTGCATCTGTCGGCGCGTCAGCGCATCGAGGGCGGCGAACGGCTCGTCCATCAGCAGCACGTCGGGCTCGAGCGCCATCGCGCGGGCAATGGCGACGCGCATTTTCATGCCGCCCGACAGCATGTGAGGATAGACATCGGCGAACTTGGTGAGATTGACCTTGGCGATGGCCTGTTCGACCCGTTCCTCCGCGTCGCGGCCACGATATTTGCCGGTCGCCCACATCGGAAATCGAATGTTCTCGCGCACGGTCTTCCACGGCAGCAGTTGTTCGAATTCCTGAAACACCATCATGCGGTCCGGTCCGGGCGCGACTACTTCCCGTCCGTTGACAACAATGTGGCCTGATACCGGCCGGATGAAACCACCAACCGCCTTCAGCAGCGTCGACTTTCCGCACCCCGAGGGGCCAAGGATGACGTAGCGATCGGCCCGCTGCACCGTGCAGCTGACATTGTAGGTCGCGGTTACAAGGTGTTGCGGCGTCTTGTATTGCAACGTGACGTCGCGCACTTGCACGACTTCGTCGGTTACAGCATCCATGCTCCGCTCTCCGTAACCGGCATAATCTGCCACAGCGAGACCCATCGTCAGTTCCCGGCAAGATCTTGAACGTATTCGAAGAACGGTTCCTTCCAGGTCTCAGGAATGGACTTCAGTGTTCCGACGCTCTTCATGAAGTTAGCGTAAGTCATGATCTTCTGCGGCGCCAGCGTGTAAATGATGGAGCCGTCGCCGAGCATCTTGAGAACGTCCTCGCGGGTCGCACCGCCCTCCTTGGAACTTGCCAGATAGATGTCCGCGGCTTTCTCAGGGCTCGCCTTGATGAATTTCTGAGCATCATCAAGGGCGCGCACGAATGCCTGAATCGCTTTCGGATTGTCGTTCTTGAATTTCACGGTGGTGAATAGAATCGACCATGTCGACGGGCCGCCCATCACCTCCTCCGAGGTCAGGATGGTGTGCACGCCGGGTGTCTTCATCTCGATGTTCTGGAACGGGGGCGAGGTGAAGTGCGCGCTGATCTCGGTCTTTCCATTAAGCAGCATGCTCATGCCGTCCGGATGGGACAGGGAGACTGTGAGCTTGTCGAGGTGCGAATATTCCGCCTGACCGAATTCCTTGGCGGCGGCCATCTGCAGGATAATCGCCGGAATCGAGACCTTGATCGCTGACAGCGCGATGCGGTCCTTGTCGGTGAAATCACGGATCGATTTCACCTTGGGATCGGTGGTGTTGAGCCAGCTCGACTGGCTGACGAGGGAGGAGATGCCCTTGATTTCGCTTGATGAGCCTTTGGTGCGCGACCAGACGGTGAGGAAGCCCGGCGGTCCATTAGTAACAATATTGACGCTGCCGGATATCAGCGCCTCATTAACCGCCGTGTTGCTTCCGAGCGTCATGTAGACCGGTTTGGTGTCGATCCCGAGTTCGGCCGCCCGTTTCTCGTAAAGCTTTTCGGCGTCCATCACCATGATCGGCAGGAATGCAAGTCCAAACTGCCGCACGATGCGCAATTCAGCGGTTTCCGCTTTGACCGGCGCTGCAACGAACGGCATCGCCGCAAAAGCGATCACGGCGGCGGAGATCAAGCGATGCAACGGTCTAAACATCATATCCTCCATTCGAATGAGCTCATGGCCTCGCATGCACGGTTTTGGAGCCGGCGGACCATGGCCCCATCTTGGCCGACCAGTTCCGCGCGACGGCAATGATGCGGGAAATATCGTCACTATCGTTGTAGTAATGAAGGGAAAGGCGAAGCATGCCGCGACGGATCGTGTGACGGACCCGCGCAGCCTCAAAATGCTTGTGCAGCATCAGCATCTGCGTATCGCTGGTGGCGTCGTGCTGGTCGCTGAGATCGTCCCCAAGCGCGACGATGTGCGCACGCTCCGCGCTCTCCGCGCCGCCGAAAACGGGAAGCCCCAGATCGGCCAGGCCGGCCGCGAGCTTTGCCGCCAAAGCGCACACATGGGATTCGATTGCAATCGTGCCGACCGCGGCCAGTTCGCGCATCGAATGCTCGACGGCGACCGCGCCGATAAAATTGTAATTTCCGACATCGAAGCGGCGAGCACCGGGCGCCAGCTCGTATTGTGCCGCATCGCCAAGCGCGGCCTCATGCTCGGCTTCGAGCCGCACCCCCGCGCGTGACAGATAAACCGGATTGAAGGATTCGGCGAGTTGGCGGCGGACATAAAGAAATCCCAGACCGTAGAGCGCGAGGAGGCCCTTCTGCGTTGAGGCCGCAAACGCATCGACGCCAAGCGACTTCACGTCGGTGTGCAGCACCCCGATGGATTGGGCGGCATCGACCAAAACCAGCACGCCGCGCGGGCGGCAATAGTCGCTCAGCGCCTTGACCGGGAACCGGAATCCCGGAGAAAACGATACGGACGCGACCGCGACCAGCCGGGTGCGCTCATCGATCGCCTCGAACACGCGCTCAAGCGGGATGCGGCCATCCACCGGCGCAACAGACTTGATCTTAACTCCCTTCAGCCGCGCGAGATTGTACCAGGGAAAGACGTTTGCGGGATGCTCAAGCGTTTCGCAGAACACGACATTGTCACCCTCACGCCACGGAATTGCGGCAGCGATAGTATTGATGCCTTCCGACACATTTTTTGTCAGTGCGATCTCGTCGGGCTCCGCGCCAATCAACGCAGCGAAACCCGCCCGCGCCTTCTCGACCTGCTTGAACATCCATGCCTTGTCGCCTCCCTCGGCCATGCGATGGTCGAGATAGGCGTCAATGGCGTCGCGTGTCCCGGACGAGAGAATGCCGCGTGCGGCAACATCCACATAAGTCCAGTTCGACGTCGCGGGAAAAGTTCGACGCACGCCGGCGAACACCGCCGGTGCGCTGCTGGTCACATCATTCATGCCGCGTCTCCCGGCCGCTGCAAGCCGATATCGTCTGATCCTAGTCGGCCTTCGCGACGGTCGGTCTCCGCGCTCAGCGCATCGCGCGCCACCGGCGGGCCATAGCCGCCGCCACCAGGCGTTTGGATCGACAGGACGGCGCCACGCGGCAACGCCACGTCCGCCTCGGCGGAGCCAAGTTTGCGCTCCTGCAGCGTGCCGGGATTGAGGACGAAACTGCCGACCTCGCCGCGCTGGCCTCCTGCCAGTCCGGGTGCCGGGACGTTCTGACGTTCCGAGGACAGACTGACAGTGATGCCGTCGACCAGCGCGCGATAGTCCCGCACGACTCCGGCGCCGCCGCGGTACTTGCCGGCGCCGCCGGAGCCGTCGCGTAATGCATATCGTTCGAGACGAAGGGGATAAGAGTGCTCTAACGCCTCGACCGGAAGATTTGCCGCGCCGGAGGCGTGGACCCGCACTGCGTCGATGCCATCGCGATAGGGCCGCGCACCCATACCGCCGGCGACCGTCTCATAGTTCACGAAATATCCGGTGCCGCGGATATCGGGGCCGGCGAAAACAGCGAGATGATGCGGGCCGCTGCCGGTCAAGGCCCGTTCCGGCATCGCTTGCGAAAGCGCCATGGCGATGGCGTCGCCCAACACACCACATGATATCGAGCGGCAGCCGACCGGTGCGGGCGCCACCGGCTGCACCAGAGACCCCGCCGGCGCAATGATGTTCATGGTCTCGAAGTAGCCGGCATTGGCCGGCACGTTGGGATCGAGCAGACTCTTGGCCACGGTGTAGATGGTTGCGATCAGCGCCTGATGCGGGATGTTGCGGGCCCAGTCCAGCTGCGGGGCCGTACCAGTGAAATCAAGCGTCAGCCTGTCGCTGCTGACCGTCAGCGCGAGGACGATCCGAGCCGTTTCTCCCTCGACGTTGCCATCAAGAAAATCCTCGGCGCGATAGGTGCCGGGATTGATCTTGCCGATCGCGGCCTCGAAGCGCTTTCGCGTGAAGGCGAGATAGGCATTGATCGTCGGCTCGGTGGTCTCGCCATACCGGTCGAACAGCGCCTGTACGCTTTTGATGCCGGTGACGTTGGCCGCGAACTGCGCGCGGAGGTCGCCATTGCGCTCATCCGGCGTACGGGAGTTCAACAAAATGATCTCCAGAACGTCGCGATTGATGGTGCCGGCATTCAGGATGCGAACCGGCGGAATGCGAAGCCCCTCCTGAAAGATCGAGCGGCATACTGCCGCCTCACTGCCCGCGACCATGCCACCGACATCGGCATGATGCGCAATGTTGGCGACATAGGCGACGATCTCATCACGCCAGAATACCGGCGCGATGATGTTGATGTCCGGAAGATGCGATCCGCCACCGGTATAAGGATCGTTGGCAACGAACATATCGCCTGGCCGAATCTTATCGAGACGATAGCGCTGCTTCACCGCATCGACCGCGCCGATCATGGATCCCAGATGGATCGGCACGCGCTGTGCCTGTGCGATAACGCGCCCCTGCCGATCAAAGATGGCGCTGGAGCAGTCGGCCCGCTCCTTGATGTTCGGCGAGAACGACGTGCGGATCAGCGTCGCCGCCATTTCTTCGGAGATCGACAGCAGGTGGCGCGAAATCACTTCTGCGGTGATGGAATCAATGGCTTGGGTCATTGCATAACGTCCATGGTCGCCGCCGGCAGGGTGATCATCAGATTTCCGATCGTATCGACCTCGACGCGAGCTTGCGGGGGGACAACCGTCGTGGTGTCCATCTGCTCGACAATGGCCGGCCCGATGAAGTCCGCTCCGGTCGGCAGCCGGTCGCGGTCGTATACGGGTGTCGCGCAGAACCCAGTCGAGGCGAACCAGGTCTGGCGCTCCTCGATCAAAGCCGCTTCGACGGTGCCGTCGACCGCTTGCATGGTCAGTGGCGGCGTCGGGCGCAGCACCGTCAGCCCCATACGCAGATTGACGATCTCCACCGCGCGCTCCGGCATGTTGTAGCCATAAGCTTTCTCGTGCACCGCGTGAAAATCCTTGACCAGGGCGGCGAGCGAGGCCGCATCGAACCGCGCGGCGAGCAACGGCGACGACAGTTCGAAGTTCTGCCCGACATAGCGCATGTCCGCTTGCCACTCGCGAATGGACTCGCCCTCCAGGGCTTCCTGCCGCAGCCAGCTCTCGCCGCGCCGGTTCAGCTCGTCCAGACCATCGTTCAGGCTACCGAGCGAATCGGATTCGGCGACGACAAGCCGGGTGATGCTGAAGTCGCCCCTTGCGTCCGCGTGCAAAAGACCCATCGCCGAGAGCAGGCCCGGCCGTTGCGGCACGAAAATCCGTGGAACCTGCATCATGGCCGCGACCTCCGCGGCATGGAGCGGACCCGCACCGCCGAACGGCATCAGGGCGAAGGCGCGCGGGTCCTCACCGCGTTCCACCGAAATGACCCGCACCGCGCCCATCATGTTGACGTTTACGATCTCGAGAATGCCCGACGATGCGCGCGCAAGATCGACGCCAAGCGGCTCGCACAAATGCTGTTCGATGGCGGCGCGGCCGCGATCCGGATAGACCGCCATCCGGCCGGCGAGCAGCGATTTCTGGCTGAGCCGGCCGAGCACAACATTGGCATCGGTGACGGTCGGCCTTTCGCCGCCCCGTCCGTAAGACGCAGGTCCCGGCATCGCGCCGGCGCTCTGCGGACCAACTTTCAGCAGGCCACCGGCGTCCACCCAGGCGAGGCTGCCCCCACCGGCACCGATCGTATGAATATCGAGGGTGCGCACGCGAACCGGAAAGCCACCCATTTCGCGCACGTTCTGCTTGGCGGGCACCCCATGACGGATCATGGCAACGTCCGTTGACGTGCCGCCCATGTCGAAGGTGATGATGTCCGGTACTTTGGCCTGTCCGCCGAGGCCGACGGCCCCGATGACGCCGCCTGCGGGCCCGGAAAAGAATGTATTGACCGGCGCGCGCCGAACCGTAGCCGGCGACACCGCACCACCGTTCGACTGCATGATCTGGGGAACGTTTTTGACGCCAAGATCGTGAACGCCGCGCTCGAATCGCTCAAGGTAGCGGTCGATGATAGGCATCAGGCTGGCGTTCACCGCCGTCGTTGAGAAACGCTCATATTCCCGGAATTCGGCAAGAATATCGGACGATGCGCACACGAAGGCTTCAGGCCAGATTTCCTTGACGATCTCGACGGCGCGCTCCTCATGCGCTGGATTGGCGTAGGAATGGAGGAAGCAGATGCATACCGACTGGCAACCGGCCGCCTTGAGCGCCTGCACCGCCGCGCGGACGTCATCTTCGTCGAGCGGCGTAACAATGGCGCCGTCATGCGCAACGCGTTCGCGCACATCGATGCGTGAATCCCGCGCGGAGGGTGGAGCAGGCTTCGCCATATCGAGATTGAAGAAGCTGGGCCGCCGCTGCCGGGCAAGTTCAAGCACATCGCGGAAACCGGCCGTCGCCAGCATACCGGTCTTGGCCCATTTGCGCTCCAGGACGGCGTTGGTCGCGAGCGTGGTACCGTGACATACCAGATCGACATCCGTTGGCGCGAGCCCTGCGAGATTAAGGATCGCGCGCATGCCTTCGAGAATTCCGCGGGATGCGTCGTCGGGAGTGGTCGGAGTTTTGAACAACCACTGCTCACCCGATTCCACGTGGACCAGGACCAGATCTGTGAACGTCCCGCCCGTGTCGATTCCTAACCACGCCTTCGCCACATCGCACCTCGCTTGGATACCGCATCCAGTATAACGATGGAGTATCTTTTTTGGTCAATCCCGAATGTTGGGCAGGCCCGCCCAAACAATAGGCAAGATCACAGGAGCCGACTCCATGAACACACGTCAAGTTGTTGATTTCAGGAGTGATAATGTCGCTCCCGCGGCCGAGGAGGTCATCTGCGCCCTGGCCGGCGCCGGACGCGAGGCTACGTCTCCCTATGGCGAGGACCCCGAAACCCAGCATCTCGCCGCTTTGTTTTCCGGAATCTTTAACCAAACCGCCGTCGGCTGGCCTGTCCCAACCGGTACCGCAGCCAATGCAATGACGATCGGCGGGCTGCTGCCCGAGGGTGGCGCCGTGGTCTGCCACGAACGGGCTCATGCCCTGCGCTCCGAAGAAGGCGCAACAGCCTATGCCAATCCGCGGATCCGGTTCGTTCCCTTGCCGGGAAAACACGGGCGGCTTGACCCGGCGGCCTGCGAAGCCACATTGCGGAGCGTGACCGGGCCAAAGCTGCTGACGCTGACAGAGGCCAATGAATATGGCTGCGCCTACGACCTCGATGCTCTGTCAGCGCTTGCGGACGTGGCCCGGCGAACAGGTGCGCGCATCCATCTGGACGGCGCCCGGCTCGCGGCCGCCTGCTGCTCCCTCGGCCTGTCGCCGCGCGACGTCGTAGCTGCCGCTCGGCCGGACGCGCTGTCCCTCGGACTGACCAAGGTTGGAGCGATGAGTGCTGACGCCGCGATCTTTTTTGACACAAGCCTGCCGCAGAACTGGCGCGCCACGATGCGCCGCGCCGGCTTTCTCAGTTCGAAAATGCGCTATCAATCCATCCAGATCCGCACCCTGATGCAGACAGGCCTGTGGCTCGATCTCGCCCGCCACAGTGTCGAGATGTGCCGGCATCTCCGGCGGGGGCTGGAATCCGCGCCGGGCATTGTCAGCGTTCACGACAGCGAATCGAACGTGCTGCTGGTCGAATTCAGCGAAGCCGTGCGGGCCGCCTTCGCCGGTTCGCCATTTCTCGTAAAACAGTGGCTCGATCCCAGACTGACACGCCTTGTCACATCACACGCGACGCAAGCGAGTGACGTAGATCGGTTTATCGCCTGGCTACGAGAGTTGTGAATGCTCCAACTCGCCGAAGCGGCGGTCTTCAAGCTCGAAAAGAGAACAAAACCGCGGCTCACTCTCACACGTCAGCCAAAATATCGCGAGATGATGCCGCACTTTTTTTCCGCGGCGATCCTCCGCGGCGATCCAATGGCGCGTTTGCGTTCGCGAACCTTGTCACGGACAAGAGCCCCCAATGCAGGACATGAGGCGGGCTCTTCCAAAAGATCGAGGGCAAGACGCCCGGTTTTTCGACCTTTTATTCCGTTCTGACCGCGACGTTGAATGTATTGCCGTTGACGGTGCGTAGCTGCAACGTCGCGGCGCTATGGAGGCTGCCGGTGTCCGCACCGCTCGTGACGGGCAGCGTGATCGTCGCCATCGCCCCCATCTCCGCCCGTAGCCCGAACGGACCCGGCGCAAAGCGGTTGTAGGCGAACTCGTTGGTGATCGCGGAAGTCGGCAG
>WNFI01442732.1_pt1 | contig 14436 bp, 13 predicted proteins | sample 5400471 | NCBI WGS metagenome assembly WNFI01 (sample SAMN13153348, study PRJNA577476) | soil metagenome | isolation source: 100 cm saprolite on Douglas fir-dominated hillslope | place: USA:California | collected 2013-09-17
CGAACATGGAAACAAACAGCGCCAACATCAACATCCGTTGCATGAAATTTACAAAACCTGGCATCATTACTTTCCTCCCCTTGAGATCAGAACCTGGCAGTAGATACGTGGGAAACATAAGGGCACAATAATAATCGCCAAAATGCGAAATGCAAGCCGAGAATAGCCCCAAGGGTGAGACTAGCAACCAATTGTTTTCAAACGGTCAAAAGGAGGTTAAGAATTAGTTAACGTCTCTAGCCTGTGGAAAACCAGGTAAAAACTAAGCCTGTTGAGAAGTGAAAGTGGACAAGGCGGGTCTTAATTATTTTATTCAGAGTGATGTGGAGAGAGTGCGTACTATTGCGCGATTTGGTAATCGTGCGCCGTGGCCTGGCGGTTACGCTACGACCCGGCAGTCTGCTCCCCTGTACCGGGGAAGCATTCCGTACAGTGCTTATTGATGCAAAGGAACGCCGCCGAAATGGAATGCTTGAAGACAAGCTGGTCCAGTCTGCGGGTTTCCAGGACAACGGAATATTTATCAAAGGAACGCACTCTGCCGGAAAGTTTTACGCCGTTGAGCAGATGCACGGTAACATGCTTTTTTCCATCCAGCGCAGCGTGGAAAAACGACTCTTGGATATTGCTGACATGCATGATAGAAACACACAGTCCATTTCCAGCTCCAGCCGCCCCCTCGTGCCAACTACGCTCGAAGCCAATGATCTGGACAAAATAGTGGCCCCCCGAGCATGTGTCCAATATATAATTAGACTACTCACAATAGGTTTTGACTATGGAAGTCCATCAGCTGCGTTACTTTTGCGCAGTTGCCGAAACCGGAAGCTTTACTAGAGCAGCCGAACGCGAGCAGATCGCCCAGCCTTCGCTGTCGCAGCAGATCATGAAACTCGAGGAAGAGCTAGGAGTGCGTCTCTTTGACCGGCTGGGGCGCGCCGTGCGCTTGACCGATATGGGCCAAGTCTTCTTGCCCCGGGCGCGGACCATTCTCAGCGAGCTGAGAGCGGCCAAGGAAGAAGTTGTGGAGAAGCAATCCACCGTTTCCGGGCCGGTCTGTGTCGGAGTGATTCCTACCATTGCACCCTATTTCCTGCCCACGAGAATCGCCCTGTTTTCACGCAAGTACCCACAGGCAGCGATCACTGTTGTGGAAGACGTTACGGTCCGGCTCCTGGACCGGCTGCGTGCCGGCCTGGTCGACCTTGCCATCATGGCTCTGCCCGCGCGCGGGCATGACCTGGAGTGCTTTCCTCTGCGCACGGAACGGCTGTTTGCTATCCTGCCCAAAGGTCACCGTCTGGCTCGAAAACGCCACGTGAGAATGAAGGAACTTCGCGAAGAGCCCTTTCTGCTTCTCCGTGACGACCATTGTTTCCGTGACACGACCATCGAGGTCTGCAAACGCGCCCGGCTCATGCCTCAGATTGTCTTCGAAAGCGGGCAGTTCAGCAGCATCGTGGGCATGGTGGCCGCAGGTCTGGGCGTTTCCATTGTGCCGGAGATGGCGTTGGAGAAGAGGCACGATTGCAGCTTTGTGCTCATCGCCGACGAAAGCGCCTCGCGCACCATCGGCGTGGCTGCTCTCAAAGGGCACTTCCTGAGCCGGGTCCCGCAGGCCTTTCTGACGCTGCTGCGCTCCCATGCTCAAAGCCGCGGGGCCATGAGCTGAACTCCACAAAGACACCGCTGCCGGCAGTCACGCTCTTAATGTTCTGCGACACACTCTGAAACCGGCAACAATTCCACTTTGGCGCCGACGGTTACTTTTTGCACAGGAACTAAAGCTACTATGTGAACCAAAGCTACTACTTGCGAGTGGCGTCAAAAGCGTCTTATTCTCCAGCATCTTCCCCGAAAATTAGAGAGTGTGCTAAGAGAATTCCCGTATGATAGATCGCGTTTTCATACTCCTGAGCATGATGTTGTGTCTCCTGTGCTCTTCTTCTGCCCAGACTGCCGGCTCAACCGACCAGGAAACCGTTAAGGCGCTTGTCAAAGAGGTAAGCGAACTCAAGGCCCGCATTGCAGTGCTGGAAGCAAAGCAGTCGCAAGCGGAAGCGGCGCCAGCTCCTGGGCCCGGCAAGGCCGTTTCTGCGGAAGTTCCACCCATTCCGGCGCAAGCGCCTGCCAGCGAGCCGGGAAAGTTTGAGCTGGTCCACGGCATTAAGATGCAGGGGTTTGGGGCAGTTACCTACAAAGCCAATGACGCCAATCCTGCGGAAGCCGCTTCGCTTGGGTTCAGGGCGGGTTCGGCCGGCAACTTTGCTGTCGGCGACGTTGATTTGTTCCTGACGTCACAGATCACCACCAAGGCCTTGGTTCTGGCCGAGGTATCTTTTTCCGAGACCACATCCCAGGAATTCGAAACCGATGTGGAACGCGTATTGCTGAAGTACGACCCCAATGACCACCTTAAAATGTCATTCGGCCGTTTCCATACCGCCACCAGCTACTACAACTCGATTTACCATCACGGACTCTGGCTGCAAACCGCGGCGGACCGGCCGCTGGTGGTTGAGTTTTCCGATCACGGCGGATTGTTGCCTTCGCAGGCGGTGGGAGCATCCTTAACGGGAAGGGTCCCCTCCGGCAGCTGGGGACTGAATTACATCTTTGAATACGGCAGCGCGAGCACCATACGGCCGCAGATCAACTCTCCGAGCGCCGGAGAGATTGTGGAGCATAACGGCAATGAGATCACGGCCGGGCTTTTTATCAAGCCGGACTGGCTGCCCGGACTGGACCTTGGCGGCTCGTTCTATCATGACCGCCTGAATCCGGAAGCCAGCGGCCTCCATATCGGCCAATCGGTCGGGTCTGTCCACGCCGTATATGTTACTCCGCGATTCGAATTTCTCAACGAAGCCTTCCTGATCCAGCACAACATGGAGGAGACGGGGCAGACCTTCAACACTCCGGCGTTTTACAGCTTGATCTCACACAAGCTCGGCGCGCGGTGGCGTCCCTACTTCCGTTATCAGTATGCCAACGCTTCGCCCTTCTCTCCGCTGTTTTCAGACGTGGGCCTGCGTCACGGACCAAGCGCGGGGCTGCGGTTTGATTTTAACGACTACATTGCGCTAAAAGCACAATACGACCGCACCTTCCGGCGACAGTTACAAGACATCAATAACCTGCTGCTGCAACTGGCATTCCGGTTCTGAAAGGTAGACGATTGAAGATAGAACAAAAAAAGTGGGCCGGGTTTGCTTCCGCGGTAGTTCTGTTGGCGGCCTCCAGCCTTCTGGCCCAGCAAAGCCAAAAAGAGCCGCCCAAGGAAACGGCGAAAGAAGCCGACGTGGCGGTGATTGTGAACCCGTTGAATCCGGTGGAGTCAATTTCTTTGGCCGAGCTGCGCAATATCTTTACTGGAGAGAAGCAGAACTGGAATGGAAGCCTTCCCGTCTTTGCCGTCGTTCGCGCTCCTCAGTCCCATGAAAGGGAGGTGCTCCTGGACCGCGTTCTAAAGATGACCGACTCGGAGTACAAGCAATACTGGGTGAAGAAAGTGTACAGCGGAGAGGCGCACCGCGAGCCGCTCGCGCTGATGTCCAATGGCATGCAACTGGAAGCTGTCCGTGCCGACCGCGGTTGCATCGCCCTGATCAGTATGCAGGACGTTCGCCAGGGAGTGAAGGTCCTAAAAGTGGACGGACACCTGCCCGGCACGCCGGGATACCGGCTGAAATAGTGTTCCGAGCCACAGCTATTTTCTTCCTGCTGCTTCCGTGCTGCGTGTAGGATCGGCGCCCTGCCAGGTAACGTCCGCAGTAGGGCCGTAGCTGGAGGGAACTTTCTTGCCGAGAAGGCGAAGGTACACGCTAAGTTGGGTACGATGGTGCGCCGTGTGCAGGATCCTCCGCCAGAAGACCCATATGCGCTGGCGGCGGACATCGAAGAAGGGCACAACTTCCAGCCACCACGATTCGTCCTGTCCTGCCATACGCTCCAGCCGGGGTTTGCACAGCTCTTCATTGCGCCGGCAGAAAGCTGCTGGCGTAAGTTCCTGGGGCATCAGCGCTGCGGCTTCCGGCTCGCCCGGCAGCCCGATGAACTCGGCAAAAAAGCGCCGCTCGGAAAGTAGCTGGTGCTTCATGATCTCCAGCACGGAGCTTGAGCGTTCCGCCGGTCTGGAGTTCATGTCCTCCAGGCTGAACTGCCGCCAGACGCTGATGACCTTGCTGGTCTCGCTGGCGTATGTGTCCAGCAGGTGCTGGAAGACGGGATGGGAGGCGCGCGGGACCTCTGCCTCCGGGACAGCGCTGTAGTCGTACTGCATCGGCATGGCTTGTCTCCGTCGGGCGGCCAAGGGAATCAGCCGCCCGGCAAGGATAATCCAACCGCCTTAAGCTCCGGCGACGCTCACTTGGCAGCGCTGGGCTTGACCATAGCGGCCGCCACCAGGCCTGCGCAAACGAATCCCATGGCGATGATGCAGATATAAGCCATGGTGTAGTTGCCGGGAAATCCGAAGAAGGTCCAGTAAGAAATGTTGGTGCTGATGGCCGCCAGAACTCCGGCCACGGTGATAAAGCGCCAGCGGGCGGCGAAACTGGCCAGGCTGGTCTGCCCAAGGAGAAACACGGCCAGCAACACTTGCACGATGTTGGTCCCAAGTTCCGTGAGCAGTGGACGCAGCGAAAGCGCGTCCTGGCCCGCCGGGTGGTAAATAAGAATCCCAACTGGACCCGCCTTCAACTTAGGGGCATTGTCTTTCATGGCCGCCATTTTCTGGGAATGGGTCGCAGTTGCTGGCAGCCCATATCCAGGGAAGAAATACAATCCATCCGCCTGGATGTTGGCCTTCATGCTGCTCACCACTGCTTGTTCATTGGGGATCTCCTGGATACCGGTTTCGCCCAATCCTGTGACTACGTGCGCAACGAAAGACCACGCAAAGAACGCCAACCCGCCCAGAATACCTGCCAGTAGCTTCCTGACCATAAAATTCCTCCTCCAGTCGGCAATATGCTGCTACGCGGACGGCGGATAGTCAACAGAGTTTCGCTACTTCAGCAAGAATGAAGAAATTTAGAAGCCGGCGCGCAAATTCTGTAATCTAGTGAAGCACCGTCATTCGATCGTTCGATGGGAGCAATTTTGGCCGAGAACACTGACAACAAGACCCCGAAGACCGCCGGCAAGAACGAAACGCCTGACAAGAAGAAATCACCTGTGGAGCAGTTCAAATCGGTCCTGCCGCTGATTAAGGAACTGGTCCGCCCGCGGCGAGGCATGCTTGCCTTGGGGCTGGTGCTGCTGTTGATCGGCCGCTTAGCCGGTCTGGTGCTGCCCGTTTCCACCAAGTTTCTGCTGGACAATGTAATCCATCAGCACCGTCCGGACCTGCTGAAGTTTTTGGTGGCGGCAGTTGTCAGCGCCACACTGGTCCAGGGCCTGACCTCGTTTGCTTTGACCCAGCTGCTCTCCCGGGAAGCGCAGCGGCTGATTACAGAACTGCGGCGCAAAGTGCAGGCCCACGTCGGCAAACTTCCGCTGAACTATTACGACGCCAACAAGACCGGCGCGCTGGTTTCCCGCATCATGAGCGACGTGGAAGGCGTCCGCAACCTGATTGGCACCGGGCTGGTGGAGTTCTTGGGCGGCATCTTGACCGCCGTTCTGGCCCTTTCCATTCTGCTGAAGATTAACGCGTGGATGACCTTGGTCGCGCTCGGTTTTTTGCTGGTGCTGATGGGCGCTTTCGGCCGGGCCTTTAAGACCATACGTCCAATCTTCCGTGAGCGCGCCAAGATCAACGCTGAGGTCACCGGCCGGCTCACCGAGTCTCTCGGCGGGGTGCGCGTGGTCAAGGGCTACCACGCCGAAGAGCGCGAGGCTGCGGTGTTCAGCACAGGCGTGCAGCGGTTGCTGCAAAATGTTCTGCGCACGCTTCGCGCAACCTCCCTGATGGGCCTGGCTTCCACGGTGATGCTCGGGGTTGTCAGCTCGATCATCATGTTCATCGGAGCGCGCCAGATATTGGCCGGCCACATGACGGCGGGCGATCTGTTCATGTACACCATGCTGATGGGCTTTCTCGTGGCCCCCGTGGCCCAAATTGCCAGCATCGGGACCCAAATCACTGAAGCTCTGGCCGGGCTCGATCGCACCCGCGAAGTGCTGGCCGAGCGTCCCGAAGACCGGGACCCGGACCGCGTCTTCACTTTGCCGGAAATCAAAGGCCGAATTGCTTTTGAGCATGTGGACTTTGCTTACGAGGCAGGCAAACCGGTGCTGGAAGACGTGAGCTTTGAAGCTCAGCCGGGCAGCGTCACCGCGCTGGTGGGATCTTCAGGTTCAGGCAAGTCCACCATGATCGGGCTGGTGGCGGCTTTCTACAAGCCTACCGCGGGACGCGTGCTGGTGGACGGCGTGGACCTGGCCCAAGTGCGATTGGACTCTTACCGCCCGGCGCTGGGCGTGGTGCTGCAGGATTCTTTCCTGTTCGACGGTAGCATCCGCGAGAACATTGCCTTCTCCCGCCCCGATGCCACAGAAGAACAAATTATGGAAGCCTGTCGCATCGCCCACGTGGATGAATTTGCCGACCGCTTCCCGGAAAAACACAACACCGTCATCGGTGAGCGCGGCGTCAAGCTCTCCGGCGGGCAGAAACAGCGCGTGTCGATTGCCCGCGCCGTGCTGGCCGATCCGCGAATCCTGATTCTCGATGAAGCCACTTCGAGTCTCGATTCCGAGTCCGAAGCTTATATCCAGCAAGGCCTGAAATACCTGATGCAGGGGCGCACCACGTTTGTGATTGCCCACCGGCTGTCCACCATCCGCCAGGCCGACCAGATTTTAGTTGTGGAAGCGGGAAAGGTGGTGGAGCGCGGCAAGCACGCTGAACTCTTGGCGCTGCAAAAGCGTTACCACGATCTCTATACCCGCCAGCACGGCCTGGAAGAAAATCTGTTTCTGTCGCCCGGCGAAGGCGACAAGGTGGATGACCAAAACGGCGCAACCCGCGCCGGCGGCGCTCCTGCGCCGGATGCCATGAGCATCATTCGCGGGCAAGGGCTTTGATCTACCGGTGATCTCGTACTGGGCCCTTGCAGACATCAGCCGGCAGACCGGAGGGCGCATTGTTGGTAGCTGCGCAAAGCGCGCCTATTGTTGCCGCATCGCGTGCTGCTTTCTGGGTCGCCGGGCCAGCTTTGATCGCGTGCCTCCTGCCGATTCTCAGAATCCTAGGCGCCGCGGTGATTCTTCGCGCCGGACCGCCCGGCGGCAGCTGATGCATGGCCCGCCGCGGGACCGCTGCCGCGCGCGCATTTTTGATTTCCAGCCGCTGTGCCGGGGTGAGCTTGTTCATGGCCACCTGGATTCTCTGTTCTCCCTCGTCCGCCGGCTCACTTGCCACCACGGCAGGCGGTTGTAAGCCTCCGAGCACGGTGGTCGTCCGCCGCGCAATACTAACGGGTTGTCCTGTCCAGGTCAGATGAAGTGCACCGTCGATAAACGGGCTAGTCGCAGACGGCCCCAAGTGGAACGTCACGTAGACTCCCGCGGCCGCCGCCGGAGGGGCTAACACGGCGACGGTTGGTCCCGATGTTCCATCCGTGCCCTCGAACTGGGTTTTGCTCCAATTCACGTCCACGGAAGTCATACCCGCGAGCCAGGGCAGCCGCACCGTGTAATCCTCGAACCCGGCATCCCAGAGGTCGCTGGAGCAGAACCCTTCGTCACCCCGGTTGCGCACAAACATGAGCCAAACGTCGTCCTTCGGGTCGTTTTCGAAGTTGTCCCGTCTGGTGGCGAGCGCGAACAGGGGATGCAACTCGGCTTTCATATCGTGCTCACCATCCACACTGAACATGCCGGTCAGGATGGTGTGGCCATCGAAGCGCTGCTTTACCTGGTCTTTCGTGCCGTCATCTACTGTCCCACGGAGTGTTTTCCATTCATCGCTCTTGAAATTGTCGATGGTCTCGTCCGAGTCAAACTCTATGTGCAGGCCGGGACGACCGTTGATGCTCAGTGGGTTACCGTCTAGGTCGCTATTGAACGTAAAAGTGTAGTCGTCGTCCTGCCAGCCGTGGTCTCCCCAGCCGGCGCGGCCCTCAAGGGTCACTGGAAACCAATTGAGGTGCCCGGCGAAGCTGTCGCTTGAGAATAGTCCACCGATCTGACAGATTCTCTGATTAATACCGAGTGGCAGATCCACACTGTTTTGGTCGGTCTGGTCCGTGCAGTCTGAGAAGCTGGGAGACAGAAATAAGTCAGGAATACCGAGCGTTGAGCCCCGCGTGCTGAAGTTGTGGCACTGCGAAGTGTTGGGGGTCTGGCCCTGATTCCGTTGTTGCCACGACCATTGAGGGTTATACGGCAATCCGTTGGGGTCTACTGAGTTTGCAAGGACGTCGAAATCGAAGCGGCTCGTCGGCGCCGCGCACGTTACACCCCGGCAGATGGTGATCGTCACGTGCGCCGGACCGCCGTCGTCACGGCCACCAAACTTGCACTGTTCGGGGTTCCCATCGTCATGACTGTAGTAGCCGTTGTCGCCGTAGCCATCGTCTTCATACCCCAAATGCAGGAAGAGCTGTGACGCGGGCACGCCCGTGCCTGTCACCGTCTGGGGTTTCCCGATGACGGATTCAATTCTGACCAGGCCGCTACCGGCAGGCTTGGCGGTAGGAATGCGGATGAGTCCGTGGTACAGAGTGCCTGCGTTGGCGCCGCTCGGGTTCACATAGCGCTTCCATGTGTCGCCGAAACCGCCGGTTTGTACACATCCATCGGCTTTCACATTAACGATATCGCCCGGAGCGAACACGATCGCCGGATACGAGGTCTCGTGCTGGGTGACGACAGGCTCTTCGATGGTGCAGTTAAATTGTCCCGTGGCCGTGCGATTGCCGCAACGCGGATCCAACAAAGGTGGAGGAGGAGGGTGGGGCGGGCGACACTTCTGATTGCACTGGCCCAGACATTGCGCGAAGGCTTTGCCGTTGAGCCCGGAGCACGGCCCATCCGTCGACTTGCATTCTGCCAGGCACTTATCCTGGGCGTGAACGGCGCCACAACCGATGAACAGAACCAGCCCTACGACCACGTTCCTCCAACTCAAGAGGGAGGCTCCTGGAGCATGAGCCAGAGGTTCGATGGGATGGGACAGGCCAACGGAAAAAGTGTTCTTGAGGATGGATGTTCTGATCATGAAACACCTCTTAACTCGAAGTCGTGCGCGTTGCGCCGCAGACGTTCGTCGTTGTAGTTGAGATTTCCAGGCATGTTGCACGGCTCCTTACTGCGCAAATAGGTGCAATCTAAATAGCGGCAGAAGACAGAATTGAACCGAGCACACCGCCTTAGGTGAGATTGCTTACCAGAACCGGTCCAGCCGCGCTTTTTCTCTCGGTCATCGGCCACATCTGTTCCAGCTCGGAGCAGCAGAAAAAATCTCCAGCTTCAACCCTGGTCTGGCAAAAAGGGCAGTTGATGGAGACAGCCATAGGAACGCGCAACAGCTTGGAAAACTTGGACTTCTGCCGCATCACCCAGCGCAGGCGTTTCACCGTACTTAAACTTTTGTTGGAGCTCATGAGAAACCAGCCTTCTTTGAAATTGGCCACACAACGGGCACTCTGGGTAGTGACGCTCATGGTGCAAACGTTTCAAAGGCGCCTAAAAAATAGAGTCCTCCTTGCGGCTTGCATCCCGTTCCGGCCCAGTTAACTAGCACAGTATGGGCAAATTCTAATGCCCTCTGGTGCATTTCCATGGCCACCGGGTTCATAATGCAAAAGACAATCAGCAACCTTTTGGACCTCCACTCACATCTCATGGGCTGCTTACCCTGTCACGGAGGAATCTGGAGGAGTATTGGTTATGAAGCAGCGTAATCTGCTGTCCATCCGTTTTTTTGGAGTGCTGCTGGCCTGGTGTGCTATTTCAATGGCCGGCGATTCCCAAACTTCTCGATCCCCAGAAACATTGCGGACGACCACCCGGCTCGTTGTAGTGGACGTGGTAGCCACAGACAGCAAGGGCCAGGCGGTGAACGATCTGAAGGCCGAAGACTTTACTGTGCTTGAATCCGGCCAGCCGCAAAAAGTCAGCGGGTTCAGCTTTCAGCATCCCGGCGAGTCTCGTCCATTGACGCCAGCTCGGCAGCTTCCGCCCAACGTGGTGAGCAACGCGCCGCAATATGCATCCCCCGTTTTAAATGTGCTCCTGTTTGACTCCGTCAATGGCGAACTTACATCCCAAGCTTATGCCAAGGACCAATTGGCCAAGTTTTTCGGCGGCGCAACGCTGGACCGGCCGGTTGCGGTGTTTGCCCTGGAAAGCCAGCTAAGGCTGCTGCACGATTTCACCATGGACCCAGCGGCGTTGCGGAGCGCAATGGAGAAGTACAGTCCGCCGGCAAAAACGAACGTTACTGAGAGCTTCGATTCTCGCCGCTCTCCGTTTACCACCAAGGGCGACTATCATACCGACAACCGTGGAATCGAGACGACCCTGAACGAGTTGAATGCTCTGGCCAAGATGCTGGCAGGGTATCCGGGGCGCAAGAACTTGATCTGGCTTTCCGAGAGCTTTCCTCTAGTTCTGTTTCCGGATTCCGTGCTCCGGCCTGCCATGAGCGCTGCTGATGTAGGCGGACAAACCGCGGACGGGACCTTTTCTAGTTCAGCTCCTTCGCGGGCCGACCCCAACGCCTTCGATCGAATGGTGCAACAAGCAAATTCCAACGACTATGCGGGCCTGGTGAAAAAAGTGGCTGATGCGCTGATGAACGCGCAGGTCGCGGTCTATCCCGTGGATGCCGCAGGGGTCGGAAAGAACGACCACTTGGCCGCGCAACACACGATGGCAGACATGGCTTCGCGCACCGGCGGGAAAGTGTTTCTGAACAGTAATAACCTGGCCATGAGTGTGGGCGCGAGCTTGGAGGACGGCGCAACGTATTACACGCTTTCCTACTATCCCGACAACAAGAAATGGGATGGGCAATTCCGTCCCATCGAGATCAAGACCAGCCGCGGTGACGTGAAACTTCGGCACCGGGTTGGCTACTACGCCCTGGACGCGGAAAAGCTCAGAAAAGAAGATTCCGACAAGGTTGCTGAGAACCTGAGCCGGATGCTGGAGCTTGACGCGCCCGCGGCTACTGCCGTGCAGTTTCAGGCCGGAGTAGTGCCGCCATCCGAGAAGACCAAAAACAAACTGCTGGTGAACTTTGCCGTTGATCCGCGCACCATTTCGTTTGAGCGGACGAGTGACGGCATGGAGCACGCGAAGGTAATGTGCACGGTGTGGGCGTATGGCAACAGCAAAGATAAGCCGCGCATGTCCGAGACAGACACCACCAGTGCTGATCTGAAGCCTGATGTCTACGAGCAGTTGATGAAGAAGTACTTTCCCTGTTCGCGCACTTTGGAGCTGAAACCGGGCACGTACACGCTAAAGCTGGGAGTACTGGATCGGACCACGAATCTGATTGGCACCACGATAACGACGGTGACCGTGCAATAGGTTCCCTTCTGGACCAGACTCTGAGCGTGCCAATTCTGGACGGTCAGCGTCCGGCCATCGCAGCTGAGCTGAAAAATAGAAGTCAGGCTGGCCTGGCTTTCTCCCGCACCAGCTCCAGCGCCTCTTCCTTGGTGTGGATGGAACCATCAAGCTGCGCGTCCTCGACTGCGGTCAGCAGTTCTTTGAACTGTGGGCCGGGCGGGTAGCCGGCCTGGATGAGATCGTCGCCGGTGAGCAAAGGCACGGGACGGATCTGCTCGGCGGGCAGGCTGCGCAGTTTTTCCTGGGTGAAGTTGTAGAGCTCCAGATCGCGATGGCTGCTCAAGCAATCCAGGCGGTGCAGCTCCATGTGTTCGTCAAACCGGGGCAAGCGGAAGAAGCGCTTCAGCGTGGAGTCCTTCATGCGCGTGACGTCGGCAAAGCGCATGTGGTTGGCCACCAGCGCGCACACCTGCTCGGTTTCGTCGTTGGAAAGGCGAAAGCGATGGCAGATTTCTTCCGCCATTTTGGTGCCAATTTCGGCATGACCGTCAAAGCGTATGCGGTCCGGCGCCAGGCGAAACGTGGGCGGCTTGCCTACATCATGCAGCAGCGCGCCCAGCGCCAGCGTCTTGGAGCAGTTCGGCGGCAAGCCTTCCAGAAGCATGAGCGTATGGATCCAGACATCGCCTTCGGGATGGAACTGCGGCGGCTGCTTCACGCCCTGCATCTTCTTGATCTCAGGCAAGACCTGTTCCAGAAGACCGGTCTGGTCGAGTAGCTCGAAGGCGCGGCGCGCACGGCCTTCGGTGAGCATCTTGAGGATCTCGTCGCGGATGCGCTCCCGGCTGACCTGGTGAATCTGCACGGCAAGCTCGCGGATGGCCGCGAAGGTCTTGTCTTCGATCCCGTAGCCAAAGCGCGCAGCAAAGCGCACCGCCCGCAGCAAACGCAGCTTGTCTTCTGCGAAGCGCTGGCGCGGATCACCGATAGCGCGGATGGCGCCTTGCTCCAGGTCCCGGCGTCCATCCACATAGTCCAGGACTTCGAGCGTGATGGGATCGAGCAGGAGTCCGTTGATGGTGAAGTCGCGCCGCTGAACGTCGAGCCGCGCGTCGTTGCTGAATTGCACCTGGTCGGGATGGCGGCCGTCGGAGTACACGCCGTCACTACGGAAGGTGGCTACTTCGATGGCGTAGTTGTCGCGTTCGCCTTCAGGGGCGTCGCGCAGGATCGGCACTAGCACCACGCCGAACTGTGCCCCCACCGCGTAAGTTTGCGGGAAAAGCCGCATGACTTCCGGCGGCGTGGCTGAGGTGGCCACATCGTAGTCCGCGGGCTCGCGTCCCAGGAGAAGGTCACGCACGCAGCCGCCCGCCAGGTAGGCGGAGTGGCCGCTTTCACGCAGTGTGCGCACGATGCGCGTTGCCTGTTGCGCTTTGTCCGACGTGAGATGCACCGGTTGTTCCTTTGCCATGTGGTTGGCTTGGGTTCAATAATATAGATGTATGTCTGAAGCTTGCATTCTAGGGATCGAGACTTCCTGTGACGAGACCGCGGCCGCCGTGGTCCGCGCCGGGGAGCGTCTGCTTTCCAACGTGGTCTCGTCGCAGATCGCCACCCACCAGCCATATGGCGGTGTGGTGCCGGAGTTGGCTTCGCGTGAGCATCTGCGGGCCATTGTTCCGGTGGTGCGCCAGGCGCTGGCCGAGGCTGGGCAGAATTATCAGTCGCTTGACGCCGTCGCGGTCACCCGCGGCCCCGGGCTGGCCGGAGCGCTGCTGGTGGGAATCAGCTTTGCCAAAGCGCTGGCCTATGCTCTGAAAAAACCGCTAATCACGGTCAATCACCTGGAAGGGCATATCCATGCGGTGTTGCTGGAGGAAAAGCAAAAGGGAAACTTCAGCGTTGCGTTTCCCGTGCTTGCGCTGGTGGTCTCCGGCGGGCACACGCATCTTTTTCTGGCGGAAGAGCGGGAGCAATGCTGGCAGTACGAAAACATCGGCCGCACCCGCGACGACGCTGCCGGAGAAGCCTATGACAAAGTCGCCAAACTCCTGGGGCTGGGTTATCCCGGAGGCCCCGTCATCGACGCCCTCTCACCGCACGGGAACCCTCGGGCCGTAAAATTCGGGCCGGTGCAGATCAAACACCGCAACCGGGGTGTGTCCAAGGAAGATCAAACTGCTTATGATTTTTCTTTCAGCGGGATCAAGACGGCGGTCCTGCGCTATGTCCAAACCGAGGGCATGCGTAATTCCGTTGACGTCCGGCGGCAGGCGCTGGCCACGCTCGTCAAGCCCAAGTCCGAAGAGCTGCTTCAGCACTGCGATCAGAAGACGCTGGACCTGGTTGCGTCATTCCAGCGGACGGTGGTTAACGATCTGGTTGCGAAGACGCTGCAAGCCGCCCACGAATGTGGAGCGCGGACGGTGTTCGTGACCGGAGGTGTGGCCGCCAACAACGAATTGCGCCAGTCTTTTGTGCGGGAAGCGGCGAAGGCAGGGTTGCCGGTCTATTTTCCTTCCCGCCAACTCTCCACCGACAACGCCGCCATGATTGCGGCCGCGGCTTATCCCAAGTTTTTGGCAGGAGATTTTGCCAGCGCGGAGTTTTCGGCCGAAGCGTCGCTGGCCCTGTGACCAAAGAATCAATCCGCCGGCAGGGTGGAAAGAAGCTCAAACTTCTTCAGGGGGTATGTTTTCTTCGATGGCCATGTCTTTGAACTCGCTGGATTCAAAAACGTCGCCACATTCCTGGCATTCAACAAATTCAGCGTCTTCTTCGCGGGCCACAACCCGCACGCGCGGATGCCTGCACACTTTCTTCGATGGCGTTTCGGGAGATCGTTTCGCGATGGGTAAATTCTGACTTGGATCCATGTTCGCACCGTGGCGCCTCTTGGGGACGCCGGCTCGCGAATTGCGGGTATTGTAAGCCTGTCTTACAGGTTGTCAAGTGCGGCAA
>WNFI01189679.1_pt1 | contig 14432 bp, 16 predicted proteins | sample 5400471 | NCBI WGS metagenome assembly WNFI01 (sample SAMN13153348, study PRJNA577476) | soil metagenome | isolation source: 100 cm saprolite on Douglas fir-dominated hillslope | place: USA:California | collected 2013-09-17
CGAGGCTTTCGAGCAGATGCGCGAAGTGGCTCGACTACCGCAGTTCTTCGAAGGCGCGACGGATGAGGACGTACATACGGTCGTCATCCGAAAGTTGAAAGAACGCGTTGGCGACCTGGCGGACAAGATCCACACGGGGCGCAGCCGGAACGACCAGGTCTCGCTCGACACGCGGCTGTGGCTGCGCGAGCAGATCGACCTGACGTGCCGTCTGCTCGCCGAGTTTCTCGGGGCGCTGCTCAAGATCGCGCGGCAGTATTCGGAAGCGATCATCCCTGGATACACCCACACAAGGCGCGCTCAGCCGGTGCCCTGGGCGCATTACATTTTGGCGTATTTCGAAATGTTTGCGCGAGATCGCGAACGGTTTGGCGAGGCGCGCAAACGGGTCAACGTGATGCCGCTCGGGTCGGGCGCGCTTGCGGGCAGCGGATTCCCGGTAGATCGTGATGGAATTGCGCGCGATCTGGGCTTCGAGGCGGTCACGACGAACAGTATGGATGCAGCCGGCGACCGCGATTTCGCGCTCGACTTTTTGTACGCCGCGTCGACCACGATGCTGCACCTTAGCCGATTCGCGGAAGATTGGATTCTTTACTCCGGCGAAGAGTATCGTTGGCTGGAGCTGGGTGACGGATGACCTACAATCGCGACATGCAGGAGGACAAGGAGCCGTTGTTCGACGCTGCCGATCAAGTGGCCGGATCGCTCGGAATGGCGCGCGTAGTGGTGGAATCGGCGAAGCTCAATCCCGCCGTGCCGCTGGCCGCCGCCGAAGACAGTTGGGTGATCGCCACCGATCTCGCCGACGCTCTGGCGCGCGCGGGCACGCCGTTCCACAAGGCGCATCAGCTTGCCGGCCAGGTGGTGCTCGCGAGCATCCGGGCAGGTAAGAAACCGGCCGATTGGACGGCTGCAGAGTTGACCGCGTTCGCCCCGGAATTCACCGCCGACATGATCCGCTTCTTTCACCCCGCCGAGGGTTTGAAGACGCGCGAACTCCCGGGCGGTGCAGGACCGAACGCGGTGGCGCAGGCCCTCGCTGAGGCCGAGGCGCGCCTCGCCCTTTGGCACTCATGAATAAGAGCTACCGCCAAGGCCAGATCCTAAAGCTGATCCGCACCCGGCCCATCCACACGCAGGACGAGCTCGCGTCCGCATTGAAAAAAGAGATGGGCATTCATGCGACTCAAGTAACGCTGTCGCGTGACATGCGAGAGCTCGGCCTGGTGAAGACAACGGAAGGCTATCGGCAAGTGGCGGCGCCCAGCGGTCCAGACTTCTCCGTGATTGCCGCCGGTTTCCTCTTCGATGTGCGCATGGCGCAGAATCTGATCGTGCTGAAGACCTCGCCGGGGCACGCCAACTCGATCGCCGTCGCGCTGGATCAGGAGGAATGGCCTGAGATCGTGGGGACCATTGCGGGCGACGACACGATCCTCGTGGTAACACAGGACGTCGCCGCTGCTAATGCGGTCCGCGACCGCTTCATGCAATACCTCAGGCCTCTGTAACCTCGAACTACGATAGAGGTATGCGGAACTTCAACAGCCTTTCCGAACGTGAAGTCCTCGCTCTCGCAATTTCTTTAGAAGAAGAGGATGAGCGGGTGTATGCCGACTACGCTGAAGGTTTGCGAGAGAACTTTCCCGCGTCCGCGGCGGTGTTCGATGGCATGAGGGACGAGGAGTCGACCCATCGCCGGAAGTTAATCGAACTGCATCGGCAGAAATTTGGGGAACATATTCCGCTCATCCGCCGGCAGGACGTCAAGGGGTTCGTGCAGCGAAAGCCGGTGTGGCTTGTGAGGCCGCTCGGCCTGGATATGGTGCGGAAACAGGCCGCTGCCATGGAGGTCGAGAGCAGGCGGTTCTATGAGAAAGCCGCGGCGCGATCACAGGATGCCGGGGTACGTCAATTGCTCGACGATCTTGCTCAGGAAGAGCGCTCGCATGAGAATCGCGCCGAGGAGCTCGAGAAGGACAAGTTGCGGCCCGACATCAAGGGCAAAGAGGACGAGGCCAATCGGCGCCTCTTCGTGCTGCAGATCGTTCAACCGGGACTTGCGGGTCTGATGGATGGGTCGGTATCGACGCTCGCGCCGGTATTTGCTGCGGCGCTTGCAACCCACAGCAGCCGGGGCGCGCTTCTGGTGGGATTTGCGGCCTCGCTTGGCGCCGGAATCAGCATGGGGTTCGCCGAGGCGCTCTCCGACGATGGGAGCCTTACCGGTCGCGGACACCCTTGGGCCCGGGGTTTCATTTGCGGGCTCATGACTGCGCTCGGCGGGATCGGCCACACGCTGCCGTTTCTCATCTCCGATTTTCGGGCGGCGATGACGGCGGCCGTCATCGTGGTGCTGGTCGAGTTGGGGCTGATCTCGTGGATCCGCCATCGCTACATGGATACGCCACCGCTTTCGGCGGCGTTGCAAGTGGGGCTGGGCGGGGCGCTGGTGTTTATTACCGGTGTGTTGATCGGCAATTCTGGATAAGAGCGGCGCCCCTCTAAATTAATGGCTTCGCGGTGAACTCGACCTCGCGCGACTCGCTTCCCCGCTGCACCCTCACTCGCACCACGGTCCCAGGAACCGCATTCAGCATGCTGTTGAGTTCATCGTCGCCGAACTTCTCCGGCGATGAACCGAAGAGCGCGACGATGCGATCTCCCTTGAGAATCCCCGCGCGTGCCGCGGGCCCGTCGGGGTCCAGTTCGACGACCTCAGGCTGCCCGGAGGCGACGGTGCGACTCACCTTCAGTCCCGACCAGCCATCGGGATACACGTTGGGTTCGTTGAAATGCGAGTTCGGCTCGAAGTAGAGCATGCGGCGCGCGTAATCCATCGTCAGCGTGAAACGCTTGAGAATGCCGTTGCCGATGGTGCCGGCGATGTGCTCCTCGGCGCCGCCGCCGCTCTGGGAGAGATAGATCTGCCCAACCGGCGCCGGCGGACGCAGGGATCCGATGGAGAATTCGCCGGGCCGGAAAAGGACCGTCTTCGACTGCCCGCCTACTCCCGACACCAGGGCCTGATGGACGGCATGATACTTCGCGACGAGGCCGTGGCGCTCCGCGAAAGGACGATTGATCTCCAGTGAGTCCCCTGCCCCGGTGTCAATCTGGAACTCGCCGCGGATGCCGTCAACCGTGGCTGGAATCATGATTTCACTCCGAGAAGCGAACCGGAAGGGAATGCCTGTGGCACGCGCCGGAGGCCGAAACGCCTCGGGTTTCATGAACGTGATGCGATGCTTCTCGTAGTCAATCACGACAACTGTGCGCCTCGCCGTCTCATAACCCGACATTCCATCGATGTCGCCGGCGGCCGATCTTACGTCCATCGTGTCGATGATTTGGTTGTGGAAACTAAGCCCACCAATCGCCAACCGGTCTACTCTCGTCATCCCCTGCACATCAGATCCCGTACCACCGCCATATGCGGTTCCAACGATTGCAGCCTCGAGGCCCAGGGCTCTTGCTTTCTTCACGTCGATCGTGTTTGTCGAGCCCGTGTCGAACACGAATTTCTCCAGGAGTTGACCGTTCAAAGATACGGGGAGATAGATCTGGCTTTCGTCGAAGCGGAAGTCGAGTGTGATGGCGTCCTGACCATCCGGAAAGCTCACATCCGTGAATCTTGCCGGGGGCGGGTCGAAGACGCCCGCAGGCACAGCGACGTTGATCTCGACCGAAGCGAGTTGCCAGGATTGCGGTGGACCGGCGGCTTTTGCTCCGGACTGAACCATTTTGAAGGGCACGGTTACGCCGGCGACTTTCCGAAAATCGCTAAACAGACTTGTGATCTTCTCTACGCCCGTGAGCTGCACAACGCGTAGGACGTGACGCGAGGCGCGTTCGATCCAAAGCTCTAACGGGTCTGAGCCTTGAGGGCTGACCTGCACGATGTCACACTGCATGCCCCCGATCGACTGTGGCGCCTTAGCCTCGACTTCAGCATGCCGCCGAGGGAACAGGTATGCGAACGCAGCCACGTAGGCGCTGCCGAAAGCGCTGCTGCGAGCCTCCTCACTGTCCGCAATATAGACGTCGCCGGACTGGTCGGCGGACCACGAGATCTTCCCATTCCATCCGTTGGCATCGCGGATCGTGCCGAGGATGGTGCTGGCGCCGCTATCGTCGGTAAACGAGCGAAGCCGCTGGAAATCGAGCCAGGCTTCGTGAGCGCCCGACAGGTCGCCTGCCTGGAACGTTCCCTTCTCGTGCCATGTCCGGATGCGATCCCTTTTGGCGCCTCCGGTCGCAGCTCTCACTTCAGATAACAGACGAACCGCTTCTGCTTTCGAATCCGAACACCACAGTGCTGGCGACGCCAGAACTGCGATTACGGCCGCGCTCCTGATCATCGCAAAAGATTTTCCAGTTGGATCTTCGTATCGGTTTTCGAATCACGATACTTGACGATGACGGGCGTATAAAGTGAGATGCCCCAGTCTTTGCCGGCGCCTTTCGTGATTGCACGCGAGCCGGCGACGACGACGGCGTCCTCTGGAATCACCAGCGGGTCATCATCCGTAGCGCTGTAGATCTCGCCGCGGACCACATCGTACACGGGCGTCGAGCGGTTGAGGATGGTACCGCTGCCCAGCACCGCGCGTTTCTTCACCACCGTTCCTTCATACACGCCGCAGTTTCCCCCCACCAGCACGTCGTCTTCGACGATCACCGGCAGCGCCCCGACCGGTTCCAGTACACCGCCGTTCTGCGCGGCAGCGGAAATGTTCCGCATGGGCGGCGTGGTCGACATGTCCATCGATCATTACCGGCACCCCTGGCTCGACAAAGCGACGTACCCGGTGAAGAAATGTACTCCCGTCGACGGGAGTACATTTCTTCACCGGGTACGTCGCTTTGTCGAGCCAGGGTTGCCGGTAATGATCGATGGACATGTCGACCACGCCGCCCATGCGGAACCCCAGCAGGATTCCTTTTTTCACCCAGGTGTTGACGCGCCAGCCGGTTTTCGTGGAAGTGTCGGGTTCTGCGGCGCGGATGTGGCCCGCATTGAGACTGGCGCGGAAATTCTGGAACAAGCGGAAGTCGTCTTCCGTGTAGACGCCGGGTTTGGAGTCGAAGAGGCGTTCTATCTCAGCTTGCATGGACGGGAGTGTGGGCCAGCAGCCTTAGAGTCTCGAGCACCTTCTCAATCTTCGCGCGGTTCGCTTCGCCGGGTGGGACCATCGGCAGCCGCCAGACCGGTTCGAGAAGACCCATCATCGCCATCGCCGCCTTGACTGGGATGGGGTTCGATTCCACAAAATTCACGTCCATCAACGGCAGATATTGCCGCTGGAGTTCGCGCGCGCGCGCGAAATCGCCGTCGAGCGCTGCCTGTGCTAGAAGCGTCATCTCCTTCGGGATCTCGTTCGATGCGACCGAGATGATGCCCTTGCCGCCCAGCGCGATCAAAGGGATCGTGATGGAGTCGTCGCCGGAGAGGACCGTAAAGCTCGACGGCACCTGTTGGATCACCTGGGCCATCTGCGAGATGTTGCCCGACGCTTCCTTCACGCCCACGATGTAGTCGATCTCCGCAAGACGCTTCAGAGTTCCCGGCTCAACATTGACGCCCGTGCGCCCTTGCACGCTGTAAACGACGATCGGCAATTGCACAGCCGACGCGATCGCTTTGTAGTGCTGGTAGAGACCTTCCTGCGTGGGCTTGTTGTAATACGGAGTCACCGAGAGAATGCCATCGACCCGCATCGCCTTCAGCTCGACCGCCAGTTCGATTACTTCGGCGGTGTTGTAACCACCGGCCCCCGCAAGGACGGGCACCTTGCCTCTTGCTTCGTGGAGCGCGATCTCGACAACGCGGAGGTGCTCTTGGCGCGTGAGCGTCGGACTTTCTCCGGTGGTGCCACAGGGAACGAGAAAGTTGATCCCGGCCGCGATCTGGCGCTTCACCAGCGATCGAAGAGTGGATTCATCCAGTGAACGATCCGTCCGGAACGGAGTGACTAACGCGGTGCCACAGCCTGTGAACATGCTCCAAACCTCCTAGGTCCCAAAAAGTGCCTCTCCGAATTCGTAAAAGCCTTTGCGGCCCACGATCCATTGTGCCGCTTTCAGAGCGCCGCGGGCGAAACCTTCGCGGCTCCGCGCCGTGTGGCGCAAAGTGATCGTATCCGCTGCCGAATCGAACCCGATCTCGTGAGTTCCGGGGTGCGCGCCGGCACGGTTCGAGCTGACGCTGATCTCGCGCGAATAGCCAGCGTTTTTCATTACCTCGGCCAGCTTCAGAAGGGTGCCGGATGGCGCGTCTTTCTTAGTGATGTGATGGATCTCCCAAGCCCACGCCCCGTATTCCTTTTCGTTCTTGAGGAGGCGGGCGGCTTCGGCGACAACTCGCTGGAAGACATTTACTCCGATTGAAAAATTCGGGCTCCAAATGAGAGCGCTGTCGTTCTCGGCGACCAACCGCTTCGCTTCTTCGAGATGTTCGAGCCAGCCGGTTGAACCGACAACAATCGGAATTTTTCGCGCCGCCAGTTTCTTGATGTTGGCGAGAACGGCCGAGGGAGTTGAAAACTCGATCGCTACTTGCGCGGTGTCGAGTGGTTCGTCGCGGCCGATGTCGATGCAGGCGGAAATCGTGAAACCGTAATCGGGGGCGAACTGGTCGATCATGCGGCCCATCTTGCCGTAGCCGATGATGGCGAGGTTATGCACGATGGGTGCCTTGTTCGTGAGGGGGCGCTGAACAGGTCTGGAGACCTGTTCCACTGGGGCCGTCAAACACGGCGGGATCCAGCTCGCTGAAAAACTCGACATGAAGCCGGCGCACGGCTTCCGTCAGGTCCTCCATCGCGACCACGAAACCGAAGTTCAGGGCCGACGCTCCCTGTGAAACCATGCGGACGTTCACCGGACCAAGCGCCCGGAACAAGCGGGCGGCGACGCCGGGCGTGTCGCGAATGTTCTCGCCGACGACGCAGACAATCGCCTGGTCTTCGTCCACGCCCACCTCCGAGAATTCGCGCAGCTCTGCGAGAATGGGCGACAGGCGATCGGCGGAATCTAGAGTGAGCGACAGACTGACCTCCGAAGTCGAGATCATGTCCACAGGCACTTCATAGCGGTCGAAAATCTCGAAGATCCGACGCAGAAAACCGTGCGCCATGAACATGCGCGTCGAGCGGATATTCAGCACCACGATCCTCTTCTTGCACGCGATGGACTTGATGGGATTCGTGCTGCGAACCCGCTCGGCGATGATCCGCGTTCCGGGATTATCGGGATTGCGCGAGTTCAGAATGAGCACCGGAATATTTTTCTCGATTGCCGGCAGCACCGTCGCCGGGTGCAGCACCTTGGCGCCGAAATAAGCCAACTCCGATGCTTCCTCGAACGAAATCACCTTGACGCGATGGCCTCCCGGCAGAACCGTTGGATCGCTTGTCAGCATACCATCCACGTCGGTCCAGATCTGGATCTCTTCCGCGCCGATGCCGGCGCCGGCGATGGACGCCGTAAAATCCGATCCGCCGCGCCCCAGCGTGGTCGTGATGCCGTCTTCAGTAGACGCGATGAAGCCGCCCATCACCACGACCTGGTCCTTCACCAGCGGCGGAATCACGCCCGCGAGCCGCTTGTAAGTCTCCTCATACAACGGGCCCGCTTGCGTATGGCGCTTGTCCGTCACAATCACCTTACGCGAATCGACGTGAACGGCGCGCATGCCGTGATGCTGAAAGTGGTTGGTGACGATGAGGCTCGACAGCCGCTCCCCAAAGCTCGAGATGGCGTCGATGGAGCGCGGAGTCAACTCGCCCAGGATCGCGAGGCCTTTCACCAGTTCGCTCAACTCTTGAAAATGTTCGTCGACAGTGCGCTCCATGCCGGATTCGCGCAGGTGAAAATCGCGGAGGTTCAGTAGATTCGAAATTGCTTTGTCGCGCTGGCCGTTCACCGCGAGGTGCGCGATCTCGAGCAGCTTGTTCGTGGTCTTTCCCATCGCCGACACCACCACTACCGGCTGGCAATGGATTCGCGCCGCTACAATTCCCCGAACCCGCTCGATGGCGGCCGCCGATTCGACCGACGAGCCGCCGAACTTCATGACAATCATCAGTCGAGCAATCCTTCCGAGCACATCAATTCCGCGTTGAGCACGGCCGCGCCGGCCGCGCCGCGAATGGTGTTGTGTCCCAGGGCGATGAACTTGTAATCGAATACGGCGCAAGGCCGCAGACGGCCCACGAAGACTGCCATGCCATTCTCGCGCTCGGCATCGCGCCGGGGCTGTGGACGGTCGGCGTGTTCCATGTAGATGATCGGCGCCGGTGGAGCGCTGGGCAGCTTCCGTTCCTGCGGCACGCTACGGAACGTGGAGAACGCCTCGATCATTTCCGCCTCCGACGGCTTCTTTGAAAATTCGATCGAAACGGTGACCATGTGGCCGTTGACCACCGGAACGCGGTTGCAATGCGCACTGACTTTGGCTTCGAGCGGGCGGAAACCGTCGGGCGTCAGGTCACCGAGAATCTTCTGAGTCTCGCGTTGCATCTTCTCCTCTTCACCGCCAATGAAAGGGATCACGTTCCCGTTGATGTCCATGGACGCGACACCGGGGTACCCGGCGCCCGAGATCGCTTGCATCGTTGTAACGACGACGCGCGCAATGCCGAACTTGCGGAGCGGCGCGAGCGCCATGGCGAGCACGATGGTGGAGCAGTTGGGATTGGTCGCGATCTGTCCCTTCCATCCGCGGCGCCGCTGCTGCAGCGGAATGATCCGCAAGTGATCGGGATTCACTTCGGGGATGAGAAGTGGAACGTCCGGCTCCATGCGGTGGTTCCGCGAGTTCGACACGATAACATGGCCGGCTTGCGCGAACGCCTGCTCGATTTCAGTCGCCACTGAGGCGTCCATAGCTGAGAACATCAGCCGCGGAGCGCCGTTTCCGGGCACGCAGTCGGAGACGGTCAAGCTGGCGATCCGCGCGGGCATCAGGCCGTCGAGCCGCCAGTTGGTCGCCTCGCTGTACTTCTTGCCCGCGGAACGGTCGCTCGCGCCGACCCAGGTCACGTCGAACCAGGGATGGTTCTGGAGAAATTTCACAAAGCTCTGGCCGACCATGCCGGTGGCGCCGAGGATGCCGACGGGGACCAGTTCGGAGTTCGGAGTTCGGAGTTCGGAGTTCATATGATCGTTCTGGGTTCTGGGTTCTGGGTTCTGGGTTCGGCCTGTTGTAGTTGCTGGACCATTTGTTTGTAAATCTGGACTGCTTCCAAAAGCTGTCTTTTCGGGACGCGCTCTTCGGAGGTGTGAGCGACGTGGATGGTGCCGGGGCCGATGAGATAGGGTTTGCCCCATGCGCCTCCGAAGGCAGGGATGTCGGTGGTGAAAGAAACGACCGTCGTCTCAATGCCAGCGAGCGAGCCGAGATGGAGGGCTGGTATCGCCAGCACTTCGTGAAGCTCGACTTTGCCGTTGATGGCACGCTCCAGGCCGGCTCGCGTGGATACGCCGTCGTCGACCAGCCGGATCATGACTTCGGCTTTGGCGTGGTCGGGAATTACGTTGGGAGCGCGNTAGGCCGAGTGCGCCATGCGGCCGTGCGCGACCAATTCCATTCGCAGCGCGCCTTTCGAGCCGACTGCGAGTCTGTTATCCGTTGGCTCACCGTTGATCAGAAATCTCGATCCGCGATTCTCGCGCGCCGCGCGATATGCGCCGCTACTGTTGCGCTCCTCGCCGACCACGAACAGCAGTCCCAGATTGCGAACGCCTTCGTCCAACAATTCGCCCACCGCGAAGATCATTGACGAGATGATGCCTTTGGTGTCGCACGCGCCGCGCCCCCAGATGTTCTCGTCGTCCTCGCGGGATGTGAAGAACGGCGGCACAGTATCCATGTGCGTCGAGAGAGTGACGGCGGGATTGCCCCAGTGCGCGAAGACGTTGAAGCGGTTGGGCTCCACTTCCATGCGTTCGACGTGGCCGTTGTGACGTGCGGCGATGGCCGACAGATGGTCGAACAGGTAGTCGCCTACCTGCGCTTCGTTGCCGCTGATGGACTCGATATCCACCAGCGCCCGGGTTAGCTCGAAAAGATTCATCGCGCGTTCGGTAGGTGGAGGAACGGGTCCCGCGCGAATCGGCGGCGTGCTTCCCGTAGCGCTCCACCCGGTCATGACTCCGGATGACAGTGGGCAGGATTTAGCCTGACCCCCCAACCAGTTTCGCGCAGCCGCTGCCACCGGTTTCGGCGGAGAAAACTTCGCTGCCCCTTTCGGCCGCCGATCCGTTGCTACCCGGAACTCCTCGGCTGCTTACTCCTGGCCTCCGCGCCTCTAACAGGACAAGTTTCAGGATAACAGAAGATGGCCGTTTCTGGACCACCCAATTTTTCTGCTTCGTCGTCGTGTCGTGTTAAACGCCCCTAGCCTCTTCCTTCTCCGCCTCCGTCGAGTTGAACTGTTGCACAGGGTGGATGCGGTCAGGTAATCTCCAAGGTGTGGACATAGATCTGGCGCGGTTGCGAGAGATGCACACCCGGCTCCCGATCGACCTTGCTTTGGTTATGGTGGGACGGGCGGCGTTGGCACTGGAGAGGAATAACCACGCGTCAGGTATTCACTTCTCCCAGGACGTCGAGCGAGTGGTAAGCAACGGCCTGCTTTCTTGGCCTGGGGCTGACTTAGGCACGATGGATCAGCACGATCACAACCGGATCACCGAGGAAAGCGCCGAGGCTGTGGCGCTGGCACTGGCTCATCGACATCGAACTTGGCACGTTATTCGCCGGATGCAGCGTGAGGAGCACGCGGATTGGCTTCTTGAGGATTCAGGAAAGGGCGGACGCCAGGTGGTTGCCCTGGAAGTGAGCGGCGTTGACCGAGGCTCCATTGCGGCACTGCTCTCCGTCAAGCTCGCGCAAGTCGCGAAGAGTATTGATGTCGATCAACGATGGGCTGGGGTCGTGGGCTTCGAACAACCGGTCGCTGCACTTCATTCTACGAAACGGGGACGGCGTGGAAACTGACACACTCAATGCTCTTGTCACGGGCGCTATCTGGCGCGCCGAGCAACTCGAAGCAGAGGGTTTGCGCTCCGCTTCGCAGGCTTGGGCGGAGGTTTCCTCTCTCGAGGAAGAGCTTGCAAGGGTTTTTGCGGTATCGGAATCCGAGGGGCGGATCGCGCGGCGCGGTGCGGTTCGCGCGGCTCTGAAAGCCTCGGACTATGCTCGCGCTTACGCGCTCGCCGATGTGTACGCTGCCGAGGAAGCCGCGCCCAAGTCTATCAAAGCATCATTGCGTAAGATGCTAGAGGAGGACGCTAGAGGAGGACGCGCGAGCCATGGCCGCCCGCTTTCGCTACGCATCAAAACATCATAGCTTGCGAGAAGCAAGAGACCTTGCACGCCGCTTTCGCGAGGTCGGCGCCTTCGGGTTGGCGGCCTGAAGCATCGTGGAGACCATAGCCTTCTATTCCTACAAGGGTGGGGTAGGCCGATCCCTCCTCCTTGCAAACGCCGCGCGGTTCTTGGCCACCCTCGGCAAAGGTGTAGTCGCTCTCGACTTCGATTTTGAGGCTCCCGGCCTTCATTACAAGTTCGGCGCAGCCCAAGATCCTGAACTTTTCTCAAGTCTGGGCGGCGCGGTGCATATCTGATCGCCACCGCTGAGGGAGCCGCCTCGCCGCCCCCGCTTGAAGCACATGCGATATCCCTGCCGATACCAACGGATTCAGACGGTTGGCTCCGACTTATGCCTGCAGGGCCAGCGCCGCACCAGAAGTACTGGGCAGCATTTAAGGAACTTGGCGAGAGACTTCGTCTTGGCGACCCGAGCGGTCAGGGCTTCATGGCCCTGCTCGATCTGCAAGCGCGGATCGCTGATGAACTGAAACCCGATTATCTGTTGATCGACGCCCGGACCGGCGTAACTGAGCTCGGAGGTCTCGCCACGACGATTCTAGCCGACACCGTCGTGTGCATGTTCGTAGGAAACCAAGAATCTCTTGACGGAACGCTTACGGTCGTCGAAGCTCTCAAAGCCGCGTCGCGTCTTAAAGGTCAGGAGCCTATCCGGGTGGTACCGGTGCTGTCAAGGGCTGCAAAGCCGCCGGATGACGCGCTATTTGGAGGCGGCGTCAGAAGACTCCTAGAACTCGGCGAGGTCACGAAGAGGCCGGGAAATAGCGACCCCGTGCTTTTCGCTCTGCCACACGATGACGTGCTGGGAGCCTCGGAGAAAGTCGTCGGCGGTGAGCGGGAAAGCGAGCGCGTTCTCACCGCTCTATAAGCCGTACCTTGAACTCTTTCAAACACTCTTTCCGTCTCGCGCCGAGCCTGCTCGGCAAGTGCTCGACCGCCTGAAAGCTGTTGCAGATATCAGGGAAGAACTCACGAACGCCCGCCGAGGACGTTACGAGTTCGACGAGTTGCTTTCGCCGTGGAGTCCTGCGGCTATCCAGGAGGGAGTACTCTGCAAAGATGAACGCTATTAAGCGAAAGTAACCCGTTACGCGGACCTCCTTTGCCGCAGCGAGCATGGTCCGCCGTTGATGGTTGTCGAATATGTCGTTGATGGCGACAAAGCTGGAGCGCTAGAGTTTTGGAGCAAGGGCACGAAGGTGCGTTGCGCAGTGTTGCTGGTTAAAGGTCACCACGCCAGTGAACGTGAGATTTTCACCCGTCAGCCGGATGGGGAGGAACTCAGCTCCACCGAGAGGTGGGATTTGCCTCGTCCCCGCGAATTTGAACTCGTTCCAGATGTTGGAGAACGCTCAGTGGACTCGATGCTTGATGCCGTTCGTTACGGGCACATTGAGGCCGTCGCATGGCTCGTGAACGAATGGCGGGATTCCTCGCTTGCGGCGGCTGATATGCACCCGAAGCGCCACAGAGGGCACTGGCGGCCAGAACGGGCACAGCGCATTCTGGATGGTCTTGCCGCGACGGAAGATCTGCGTTGTGCGGAAGAGGTTCTGCGCCGCGCCGCGCCCAGCGGGTACTACCTTCGTCATCGCGAACATCTTCGCTTTAGCGATGATTGGGACTTTGGCGAAAAGAGCGAAGAGAGAATGGCTGAGGACCTCTTTGCGCCCCTCTTTTGGCGTCTTCCGGTTGAGGCGGCGCTGAAGTCCATGGAGCCGAGGCACTATCCCGGCGAAAATCGTCTTTGGCAGGGTACCGGTTGTTGGCGCACGAATTGATGGGTCTGCTTTACGATCCCGACCGGAACGCTCTTGAGGACGCGAGGGCGTTGGCGGTGCGTCTTCCTTCCTCCGGCGATCATCGGGACGACAGCGAGGACGAACGCGCGTACAGGTTGCTTCGCAGAAGTCGAAGCGAACAAATCGAGCGTGTGCACCTTTCTGGCGAGGCGCCGCCCGCCCTTGTTTGGGAAGAGGCGTTGCGGGAGGAGCCGTACTGGCGAGGAACGCTGGAAGAAGCGAAACAAAAGTTCGGGGACAAGGTAAAAAAGGTCCTGGGATCCAACGTCAGCTTGCGGAGCCGATTAAGGGGTGCTGCAGGGCGACATGAGCTTGCGACGCAGGGTCTATTGGGCGGTTACGAAGTTTCGGGTCGCATCGAGCTATATCCGCAGGTGATCACGGCCGCTGCCGAGGTTCTTGGTTTGTCTCCCCGTTACCTCAAGAGCGTTGTCTTCATCCAGCTCTCGGCTTGGGCCCTCGCCCACGAGGCTCGCGATCTCGACGGACAACTGGGGTACGGCTTCAGCCCCTCGCCAGGAATAGGTCCCTTCAACAGCCAAAGCCCAGCCCACGTGACACTTGTTCAGGCGTTCACGGATCGACTCATTCGCCGACTGAAGGATCCCAATCTTCAGGCGGCATTCGAGAAGCTCTCGCAGCACCAGCCTGAGCCATATACCCGATGGCGACCGATGCGAAAGGTGTCTCTAGAGAAGCTGCGCATGCTGCTTCTCACGGCACGAGCGAGTGCCCCGGCTTTGGGCCTGCCCGGTGCCGGTGAGGGTGAGTAGGATCGTACTCTACCATTTTCTGCCACACCAACTACCTACGTTGTACAGCAATGGTCGCCGTATCGCCATTCCCGTTCATCGAAATCACGACCGGGACCGTGTCGCCGTCGGGAGTGGCGTCGGGGATGCGGAAGTTGACCTGATATAGTCCGCTGAAGCCCGGGGCGAGGCCCGAGAACAGCATCTCCACCGGCATGCCGCCGACAGTCACTTGCGGCGTCAACACTGTCTTATAGATCGGATTGCCGTCGGACGGCGCTGGCTGGCCCGTTGCCAACGGCAAACCGTTCGGATCGCCGTTGGGCGTCGCTTTCCCAAGGCCGGTCAAATACACCTGGATGTAATCGCCCGGTGCCGCAGGTTGCGCGCATGTCGCTGCGGGACTCACACCCGATGCCGCGCAATCCCGCGGAATCGGCAGGCTCGCCGCAAGAGAGGCCGGCATCGGAATCCAGG
>WNFI01524904.1_pt1 | contig 14428 bp, 13 predicted proteins | sample 5400471 | NCBI WGS metagenome assembly WNFI01 (sample SAMN13153348, study PRJNA577476) | soil metagenome | isolation source: 100 cm saprolite on Douglas fir-dominated hillslope | place: USA:California | collected 2013-09-17
CCGAGCACCACGGCGCGGGTTTCAAAGCCGGTGCGGTGTTCGATCTCGTGGGCCAGGGCGTTGCCGATGCCGCCCAGGCGCACGTGTCCGAATTCGTCCTTGGCCGATTCCTTCAGGATTGACGCTCCGCGTTGCGGATCGGTTTCGCTGGCGAGTTTGGCGCCCTCTGCGATTACCACCACGCTGAAAAAGCGTCCGCGGTCGTGGCGGCGCTTGATAGTGGCGGCCACTTCATCTACGTCAAACGGCCGTTCGGGAATGAGAATCACGTCGGCGCCGCCGGCGATGCCGCTGTAGATGGCGATCCATCCCGAGTCGCGTCCCATGACTTCCACCACGATCACGCGGTTGTGCGCTTCCGCCGTGGTATGTACGCGGTCAATTGCCTCGGTGGCGATGGTGACCGCGGTATCGAAGCCGAAACAAAAATCCGTACCGCTTAAGTCGTTGTCGATGGTCTTGGGCACACCAACTACTTTTATCCCTTGCTCGAACAGTTTTTGCGAAACGGACTGCGTGTCGTCACCGCCCAGGACGATAAGCGCTTCAATGCCGTTCGCTTTCAGGTTCTGTATACAGGTCTCAAGTCCGTGGTCTTTCTTCAGCGGATTGGTGCGCGAGGAGCGCAGGATGGTTCCGCCACGCGGCAGGATCCCAGCTACGGCTTCGAGGTCAAGCTTGCGGACCATGTTGTCCATCACGCCGCGCCAGCCCTCCAGGAAGCCGGCAAATTCGTCGTTGTAATGGAAGATGCCTTTGCGAACGACCGCGCGGATTACCGCGTTCAGTCCTGGGCAGTCGCCACCACCTGTAAGGATGCCAATCTTCATTTGTGTGTCCCTGTCCCCCTGACTCATTTTAGCGTCTGCCGATGGTTTAAGTTGCGAGGCGTAGTACAATCCGGCGTCATGAGCTATGGTACTGTTCCCGCGGCGCCTTCGCCAGTGCCTTACGTGCAGCAACCGAAGAGCTGGTTTTCCCGCAACTGGAAATGGTTCATCCCCGTCGTGGTTCTTGTGCCGGCCTTGCTGCTCGTACTGTTTGTCGGCGCCATTATGAGTCTGGTGTTTGGCATGATCAAGTCGAGCGAGCCTTACAAGCATGGCATGGCCGTGATGATGAGCGATTCCCAGGCCATACAATCGTTGGGCGCTCCGGTCAAAGCCGGCAGGCTGGTGAGCGGCAACATCAACACGACAGATAGCTCCGGCGATGCCGATCTTTCCAAGCAATTTGCAAACTACCAGGAATTTTTCACCTTCTACTTGCGGGAGCACAGCGATCCGCGCAATCGCGCCATGCATGCCGCCGGCACGGTGCTCGGCCTGTGCACTTTGGTAGTGCCGTTCGTGATTGGGCATCCGTGGTACGCGCTGGCATGGCCGCTTGTAGCCTATGGTTTTGCGTGGACCGGACATTTCCTGATCGAAGGCAACAAGCCCGCGACCTTTGGACACCCGTGGTGGTCGTTTATCAGCGACTTTTTCATGCTCTGGCTTATGGTGACGGGAAAACTTGCGTCGCGGACTGAGTAAGCGGAGATTGCCAAAATTGCCAAAATCGCCGTAATTGCCAAAGTTTTCAAATGCAAGAATCGAAATTATCCGATTACCGGATTTTGGTAATTACAAATCTTCCTGGAGACTCATGAAGCGAATCGCTAAATTCCTGATCTGGACCGCCGTAGCTGCGTTGGGCGCGGGCGCATTGGCCACGATTGCGTGGCGGCGCGGTGAAGCCATTAGCGCGCTCTGGCTGGTGATTGCAGCGCTGTGCAGCTACGCGCTGGGATACCGGTTTTACAGCAAGTTTCTGGCGGCCAAGGTGCTTGCTCTCGACTCAATGCGTGCGACGCCCGCGGAGCGGCTGGAGAACGGAAGGGATTTTGTTCGCACTAATAAATGGGTCGTCTTTGGGCACCATTTCGCAGCGATTGCCGGTCCTGGGCCGCTGCTTGGTCCGGTGCTGGCCGCGCAATTCGGATACTTGCCGGGAACAATCTGGATCATCGTTGGCGCGGTCTTTGGCGGATGCGTGCAGGATTTTGTGATCCTGCTGTTCTCTGTGAGACGGGACGGCAAATCGCTCGGCCAGATGGCGCGCGACGAAATCGGTAAGACCGGCGGGATCGTCGCCTTCGTTGCCGTGATCAGCATCGTCATTGTTCTGCTGGCGGTGGTGGCGCTAGTGATTGTCAATGCCCTCAAGTCCAGCCCGTGGGGAACTTTCACCATCGGCATGACAATTCCAATTGCTGTGTTGATGGGCCTGTATCTACGTTACTTACGCCCGGGAAAAGTGCTGGAAGTGTCCGTGCTCGGTTTTCTGCTGGTGGTGGCGAGCATCTTCGGCGGACAGTGGATCGCGCAATCCTCGGCGGCAGGGATATTTACTCTGGGCGCGACGACGCTGGCTGTCCTTATTATTTTGTATTCGTTTGCTGCGTCGGCGCTGCCGGTGTGGCTGTTGCTGGCGCCACGCGACTACCTCAGCACATTTGTGAAGCTGGGAACGATTGCGATTCTCGCCATCGGAATCATTGTGGTGCATCCCCATTTGCGGATGCCCGCGCTAACCCGTTTTGTCGACGGCACCGGGCCGGTCTTTGCCGGCGGTCTGTTTCCCTTCGCGTTCATCACCATCGCCTGCGGCGCTATCAGCGGATTTCACTCGCTGATCTCCAGCGGCACCACGCCCAAGCTGATCGCGTGCGAGCCGCAGACGCGCATGGTGGGTTATGGTGCCATGCTCGCAGAATCGTTCGTTGGAATCATGGCCATTATCGCGGCGTGTACGTTACAGCCAGGGACATACTACGCCATCAACAGCGGCGCAGGTATGGTCGGCGGATCGCCTACCGCCGCAGTGGCGACTATCAGCCATTGGGGCTTTCCAGTAACAGCGGACGATATGAACACGCTGGCCAATGCTGTGGGAGAGAAGACGCTCTTCTTCCGCACCGGCGGCGCGCCCGCGTTTGCGCTGGGCATGGCCAAGATCTTTTCCGACAGCCTGGGCGGAACGGCGGTCATGGCGATCTGGTACCACTTTGCGATCATGTTCGAGGCGCTCTTCATACTTACGGTGCTCGACGCGGGAACCCGCGTCGGGCGCTTCATGCTGCAGGATGCGCTAGGACACATCTGGAAGCCGATGGGCAAGACCAGTTCGTATCCCAGCATTGTGATTTGCAGCGCGCTGATCGTAGCGGCGTGGGGATACTTCCTGTGGCAGGGGATTCGCGATCCGCTCGGCGGAATCAACTCGCTCTGGCCGCTGTTCGGCATCTGCAATCAACTGCTGGCCGCGGTGGCGCTGTGCGTGGCGACCACCGTCATCGTTAAGATGGGCCGCGCGCGCTACATGTGGGTCACCTTTGTTCCGCTGTGCTGGCTGGTCGCGGTAACGTTCACCGCTTCATGGCACAAAGTGTTTGACTCCAACCCGCTAATCGGCTTTCTCGCGCACGCCAGGCAGATCGCCGCTGGTCCAGCCACTGCGGACTTGCATCGGCGCATCTTCAACGACTGGCTTGACGCGGCCGTGGCCGGACTGCTGGTGGTCTTGGTCACGGTGATTGTGCTGGAGTCGGCGTTGCAGTGGCTGCGGGTCATCTCGGGGAGCAAAGCGGCGGGCTGCAATGAGACGCCGTTTGTGGCCACGCGGTTTGCGGGAGAGGAAGGGCTATGAGATCGAGTGATCCACGGCAAGCCGGGACAGGTCGGTTGATCGCGCGTGATCTGGTGATCGGAGGGTTGCGGATTCTGCGAGACGCATTGCGCGAGATCTTTGACGAGAATGCCTACGCCCGCTTCTTGCAGACAACCCAGCGCGCGGCTTCCGTGGAAAGTTATCGCGACTTCATGCGCGAGCGCGAGACGGGAATGGCGAAGCGGCCGAGGTGCTGCTGAGATTTCATTTCTCGATGTCTTGCCAATTCTTGAACTTTGTTACGAGGATATAGTCTTGCGGCTTTTCAAGATCTGAACATGTGGCCCACATGTTCAGAGAAACGCGATATTGTACCTTGTCTCTCTCCAGGCAAATCGTCAGCCTCGCCTATGCAAAAACAAGAGAAAAACGCGATACACTTGCCATCATGCGCGTGATGGGCATTGACTGCGGCAGCGAGTATACCGGCTATGGCGTGGTGGAGGAGAGTGGCGACCGCCGGCTCGTCTGCTGCTGTGTAGGCGCGATCAAGCTGAAGGCGCGCGACTCCATGGCCAACAAGCTGCAGCGGATCTTTGCCGATCTGACGGCCATCATTGCCGAACATCGTCCGGAAATGGTGGCGATTGAAGATGTGTTCTACGCAGTGAACGTAAAGTCTGCGCTCAAGCTGGGACAGGTGCGCGGCGTGGCGATGCTGGCAGCATCTTCCTGCGGCTTGGAGGTTGCCGAATACTCGCCACTCTCGATCAAATCCGCGGTAGTGGGTTACGGCAAAGCCGACAAGCACCAGGTCCAGCAGATGGTCATGCGTATATTGAAACTCGCGGAACCGCCCGAGCCTTCTGATGCCTCAGACGCACTGGCTATTGCGATTTGTCACATTCACACGGCGTCGACCATGCGGCGATATCACGCTGTTCCATCATGAAGCGACTCTTCTTCCTGCTCACTGCAGTTCTAGTTTGCGCTCTGACCCCACCGGCACAGTCGGTAAAGCAACCCACTGATCCTGGCGTCTCGGTTGTGGCCTTTGACCTGACGTGGGAAGTTGCCACGCCGCCGAAATATTTCATTATCGTGGATTCTTCAGGAAACGCCAGATACGTTTCCCGCGAGAAGTCGCAAGCGGATCAGAATGCTAAAGAGGGCATCCAGGCCCCCGAGCCGGACTTTGAACTCAGCTTCACCATGTCGCCGGCGAATCGTGACAAGGTTTTTCAGCTCGCCAAGGACACGAATTACTTCAACGGCAGCTTTGACTACACCGCGCACCGTATCGCCAACACCGGCAAAAAGATCCTAACGTATGCGGATTCGGGGAGGATTTTTCAGACTACTTACAATTGGTCAGAGAATAAGTCCATCGATCAACTGACCAAACTCTTTCAGGGCATCTCTTACACCATCGAGCACGGACGCAAGCTGCAATTCCTTCGTCGTTTCGACAAACTCGGTCTGGAAAAGGAACTCAAGGGAATGGAAGAAGCAGCGCAAAGCGGCTATATGGCGGAGATACAGATCATTGCGCCGACGCTTGAGAATATCGCAAATGATCCGGCTATCTTGCACATTGCACGGGAGCGGGCGCGCCGTTTGCTGGCGCTTAATGCTTCTTAACGTACCGCCACTCTTCTTAAGTCCCCGTGAAAATAACTTATCCTGCGCTGGCCAGTTCTGGCCAATAAACTAGAGTCAACTGCTGGGTTAGGTCATCTAACTTGCCAGGACCTGGAGGAGTGCAACATGCTACGCCAGATCAAGCTGTTTGTCGCTCTGATGTTCGTGTTAGCCGTGCTGGCCCCCGCCGCCTTGAGTCAGTCGAATGCGCGCATTGTGCGCATCAGCGACGTGGAAGGCCAGGTTGATTTCGATAACGGTCACGGCTACGAAAGCGCCACCATTAACATGCCCATCTCGGAGGGCAACCGCGTTCTCACCCGCGCCGACGGTTGGGCCGAAGTTCAATTTGAAGACGGCAGCACCGCGCGCCTGGCCCCTGAGACCGAAATTGTTTTTACCGAATTGAAGCGGTCTTACGAGGGCGCAACCATCACAGCCATTGATCTGAATCAGGGGGAAGCCGAATTTAGAGTTACCTATCACGATGAAGGCTCCTTCCAGGTAAACGCCCGGCAGAAAGGGCTCATTCTTCGGCAGTCGGGACGTTTTCGTGTCCGTTCTGTCAATTCCGATCCGCTGGAGCTGGTGGTTTGGCAAGGCGAGGTTGGCGTGCATGACGCGGAGTCGGGCGAAGAAGTTGCGGTGAAAAGAAATGAGACCTTTGCGCTGGACGCGCAGGACGTCAGCCGCTACGACCTGGAGCAGGGCGCTCAGGAAGACGGCCTTGATCAGTGGAGCACGCAGCGCGATGAGTATCTGGCAAAGAACGCGGGGAACGGCGAGGGCTACACTTCGTCGCCTTACCAGTATGGCTTGAGCGATCTGGATGCTTATGGCCAGTACTATGACATTCCCGGCTACGGATACATGTGGCGTCCGAATTACATTGACGCTGATTGGAATCCTTACGCTAACGGCTATTGGTGCCGTACGCCGTGGGGATTTACCTGGGTGTCGGGTTATCCGTGGGGATGGCTACCTTATCGTTATGGCGGCTGGGTCTTTATTCCCGGCTACGGATGGTTGTGGAGACCGGGACAATGGCACAACTGGCATCGCATTCCGCCGATCCAGAATCCGCCGCCTTCATTTCATCCTCCTCGGGTCCCACCCCCGGGCGTGGTTCCGCCGAAGATCACTAGACAACCCGGCCCGGTAAGGCCACCGAGGTTCATAGGGCCGCCTGAAGAGAGGCCGGGACGCGACGCTGGTCAAAGGCTAATAGGTCCACCCGAGGTGAGTCCTGGAAGTGACGCCAACCAGAGACGAATAGGTCCGAGGCTAGTCGGTCCGCCCGAAGTGAATGGGGGACGAGACGGGAACACAGGTAATCCGGTGGCGAACCGTGATGGTCACCCGAGGCAAATAGGTCCACCCGAGGTGAGTGGGGGACGAGATGGGAATGCAGGCAGTCCGCTAGCGAACCGCGATGGCCACCCACGGCAAGTGGGTCCACCCGAGGTGAGTGGGGCACGTGACGGAAACGCAGGCAATCCGCTGGTAAACCGCGATGGCGGTCCACGGCAAGTAGGTCCGCCTGAGGTGAGCGCGGGACGCAACCCGAACGCAGGCAACCGTGATCACAACGGCGGCGGCCGCGTGATTACTGACGATAACGTGCGTCAACTGGGTGATCGGCCTACGCCGCCGCGACGGGAGCCGCCTGTGTCTTCGCCACCAGTAGTGGCAACGCCTCCGTCTCCGGTACGCGGCCCGATGCCGCCGGTCGAGCGTCCCAATACGGGCGATTCAAGAACAATGACTGCGCAGCCAGCACAGCCGCGCACTTACACTCCGCCACCAGCGCCCGTGCAGACCTACAGTGCACCGCCGTCACCGTCACCGGCGCCCGTACGGAGCTATAGCCCGCCGCCTGCACCCACACCTGCGCCGGTGCGGAGCTATAGTCCACCACCTTCACCGCCGCCCTCGCCGGTATCGCATCCTGCGCAGGAGCGGCCTTCTCCACCGCCGGCAAAGTCAGAGAATTCTGACTCTAAGCCGAAGCGTTGAGGTAGAGAGTTGGTTTTTCGCCGCGTATAAATCCGACGAACGCGAATGAACTTTATTCCATCATTTCCATTCGCGTTTGTTCGGTTCATCCGCGGCGAGATCGCTGTTCAGCCTCGTCCACCGCAGGAGCATTTAATTTCCGAAACAGCCCCGCGGTGCTGTCGAGTGACAAAGCTTCGGCACGAACGTCAGGCCGTATTGCGGTTTCCTTGAATGCAGCACGCAATTGTTTTTCCGGATACGCTCCTCGTAGGTTGTTCAGCAGTGTCTTGCGTTTCATGGCGAAGGCGAGTTTCAGGAAGCGAATAAACTCAGCCGGCATTATGCCCAGCTCGTCGAATCGCGGTGCGATGCGCATACGTAACACACTGGAATGGACCTTCGGCGGCGGTGAAAACGCGTCAGGTGGCAGGGTAAACAGATTCTCGACCTTCGTGTAGAGCTGGGCTGTCGCCGAGAGCAATCCGTAATCGCGCGACCCTGGCTGCGCCGCGATGCGGTCCGCGACTTCGCGCTGCACCATGATCACGATCACATCAAACTGGTCGTGAAATTCAAACAGCCGCAGCAGAATGTCTGACGTTATGTAGTAAGGCAGATTCCCGATCACCCGTGCGCGCTCAGGTTTCAGCGGACGCAGATCATTCAGCGGTCCAATCGTGCGGTGCAGTACGGTGCGAAAGTCGATGTTGAGGACGTTGCCTTCCAGAATTTCAACCTTCGGATTGCCCGAGTACAGGAAGCGCAACTCAGTGGCCATCATGCGGTCCAGTTCCACGGCGATAAGGCGTCCGGCGCGGCGAGCCAGCGTCTTGGTCAGAGCGCCTTTGCCGGGACCTATCTCCAGCACCAGCGACTGTGAAATGTCGCCCAGGGCATCCACAACTTTTTCAGCGGCGCCCGCGTCGGTGAGAAAATTTTGTCCTAACTTAGGTTTTTTTGTGGCGCGCAAATTGACCCCGCTTCTTTTTGCCATTTAGACTTTTTTCGTGCAGATATGTTGGGCCGGTTTCGTGCTCAGCTTTTCGGAGGCCCCATGAACATCGTCTTCGCCGCTTCAGAGTGTGTGCCGTTTTCCAAAACCGGCGGTCTGGCCGATGTGGTGGGCGCCCTGCCCAAGGCCCTGGCAGAGCTCGGCCACTCCGTTTCAGTTTACCTTCCCAAATACCGGCAGACCAAACTTGAAGCTGCCAAGGTCCTGCTTCCGAGCGTGACGGTTCCTTTTGACGATCAGTACAGATTCTGCTCGATACTGGATGGCGGCCGGCGCGATGGAGTGCAATTCTATTTCGTAGATTACCCTCCTTTCTTCGACCGCGAATCGCTGTACGGCACCTCAGCCGGAGATTACTCCGACAATGCTGAGCGTTTTGCGCTTTATTGCCGCGCTGTGCTGGAAGCCTCAAAGATTCTCGGCGTGCCGGAGATTTTTCATTGCCATGACTGGCAGTCGGCGCTCGTGCCGATTCTTCTGAAGACCAGTTACGTGGACGATCCGGTTTTTGGAAACACCTCCACCGTGTTTACCATCCACAATCTTGGCTACCAGGGATTGTTCCCGCCGGACACCCTGCCGCTGCTCATGCTTCCCTGGGACTTGTTCACCATCGACAAGCTTGAGTTTTGGGGCAAAGTAAATTTTCTGAAAGGCGCTCTGGTATTTTCCGACTACCTCACTACGGTCAGCAAAAAATACGCACAGGAGATCCAAACCAGCGAATACGGCTTTGGACTCGAAGGCGTGCTGCGCGTCCGCGCCGGCTCGCTTACCGGCATCCTCAATGGCGTGGATTACAGCGAGTGGTCGCCGGAGAAAGACGAATTCATCGCGAAGCCGTACTCCCGCGAGAACCTTGACGGCAAGCAGGAGTGCAAACGCGACCTCTTGCGAGAATTTGAAATTGCCGAAACCGGCTCACCGGTAGTGGGAATCATCTCGCGCTTTGTGGCGCAAAAGGGTTTTGATCTCATTGCGGAGATCGCCGTCGATTTGGCCCGGCTGCCCGTGGTCTTCACGATTCTCGGCAGCGGCGACAAGATGTACGAAGATCTCATGCGCAAGTTGAACCGCCAGATGCCGGACAAGTTCGCGGTCAAGGTCGCCTATAACAATGCGCTGGCCCATAAGATTGAAGCGGGCGCGGACATGTTCCTGATGCCGTCCCACTACGAGCCGAGTGGCTTGAATCAGATGTACAGCCTGAAATATGGAACTGTGCCGATCGTCCGCGCAACCGGCGGCCTGGATGACAGCGTGGAGCAGTGGAATCCATCCACAGGGAAGGGTACAGGCTTCAAGTTCAGCGCTTATTCGGGAAGTGCCCTGCTCGCGGCGGTGCGGGAAGCCCTGCAAGTCTTTAAGGACCAGTCTGCATGGAAGCAGCTCATGATAAATGGCATGAGCAAGGATTTCTCGTGGGCGGCATCAGCCAGGGAATATGTGAAGGTCTACGAAAGAGTGACCGGTAAATCTTCAACCGCGGAAAAGAACCTGGAACTTAGCCGGGCATAGCTTTGCGCCGTCGCGCAAAGTACAGATAAACGGGAATCCCAGCCAGTATCACCAGCGTGCCGATAATCGAGTTTTGCAGGTTGTCCCTGAAGGTATAGACCAGCAAGACAGCCGCAACGATCACAAATAGTGCCGGCACCACGGGATATCCCCAGGTGCGATAGGGGCGCGGGAGGTCGGGTTCTCGCCGGCGGAAGACGAAGATGGTTGTGGCGGCAATCATGTAAAAGAGCCACTCTGCTGAGATGGTCAGGTTGAGAAGTTCGCTGAAGGCGCCGCCGACCAGCAGCAGGATAATCGCGACGATGGCTTGAACCACAATCGCACGGTGCGGCGTGTGAAATACTGGATGCACTTCCGCCAGACTCTTGAAGAAATAACCGTCGCGCGCAACCGCAAACGGGATGCGTCCACCGCTCATGATGGTTCCATTCAGCGTGACGAACATGGAGAACGCCATTCCTATCGAGACCAGCGCGGCTCCTACGGGTCCAATGGCCATCTGTGTGGCCAGAGACGCGGGCACTTTTGATCCGGCAATGGCGCTCGCGGGCAGCACATACTGGACTGCGGCGTTGATGCCCATGTAGAGCACGGCAACAATCGCGACACCGGCGATCAGGGCCACAGGAATGCTGCGCTCGGGGTTGCGAATCTCACCGCTCACCATGTTGAGATCGTTCCAGCCGTCGTAAGCCCACAGTGCCGCGACGAGAGCAGCCGCGAATCCCGCCATTCCGCCTTTTGCGCCTAGAAACGTAGTGTGGAAGTTGCTCCATCCGCCTGTTGACGCGGTAAAGCCGATGAAGATGATGGCCGCGATCATCGCGATCTTCAGCGCGGTAAATACCAACTGAAAGCTGCCGGCTTTTTTTACGCCAACATAGTTCACGCCGGAGATCAGAATTGTGGCGGCAATAGCGACCAGATGTCCGTAGGTGACTTCGAAAGAGCGCGTGCTCGTGATGTGCCAGACGAAGAATGCTTTGCCCAGATAGCTGAATCGCTGAAATGTACCGATCACGTCCACAATTCCTGTAGTCACCGTGGCGATCGAGCCTGGTTTCGCGATGAGGAACCACGTCCACGCGTAGAGAAAGCCCGGCAAGGGACCATAGGCGTCGCGGACATAAACATATTCGCCGCCGGCCCATGGCTTCATCGCGCCGAGTTCTGCGTAGGTCAGTGCGCCCGCGAAGGAGAGCAGGCCACCGACAATCCAGACCAGGTAGACCATGCTGGCCGAGCCAACATCCTTCATCATCACGCCGGGCACGCGGAAGATGCCGCTGCCGATGATTGTGCCAGCGACAATGGCCGTCGCGTGCCACACATTCAGGTCGCGTACCAGATCAGGTCGTGTGCTCTTTGCGCTCTGCATCGGGCTCCAGGATCAGACTTGCGAGATAGCCTACAACAAACGTGGTGATTGACCCTAACGTTACGTACCAGGTGAAAGCAATGTGGGTCCACTTCCATATGTAGAGATTCAGAGCCAGACCGCAGATCATTCCAATGATCGCGCCGGTCTGTCGCGCACGTTTGGTCAACACACCTAGAAGAAAGACGCCGAGCAATCCGCCGTACGCTACAGATGCGATGCTCAATCCCAGTTCAAGTACCGCGCCTTTGCCGCGCGATGCCATGGCCAGCGCGAAGAGGACGACGCACCAGACAAGAGTTGCTACTCGGGAGAGAAACAACTTTCTTTGCTCCGGTGTATCTGGCCGGATGCGTAGATAAAAGTCCATCATCGTGGTGGAAGAGAGGGAGTTGAGCGCCGCGCTCAGGTTGGACATGGCCGCGGCCAAAATTGCGGCGATCAGCAGTCCGGAAATCCCGCGCGGCATATGTTCCACAATGAACGCAGGGAAGACCCTGTCTGTCGCGGAGAATGGCGTGGCTGGAGGATGCATCCGGTAGAAGACCCACAATCCCGCACCGACCAGCAGAAACAGCGTGAACTGCATCAGAACCACGAGGCCGCTGGAGATCAGCGCAACTTTGGAATCACGCTGATTGCGCGCGGCCAGTAGCCGCTGGACCATCAACTGATCGGTGCCGTGGCTGGCGGTGGTCAGGAACATTCCGCCGATCAGTCCTGCCCAGAAGGTGTATTTCTCATACGGGTTGAAAGAGAAATTCAACACCTGGAGTTTGCCGGCTTCACCTGCCATGGCGTGTATGGTGTGCCATCCTCCGGGAACAAGGTGCGTCAACGTAATGAAGCCAATGATGGTCCCCGCGACATAGATGAACATCTGGACCACATCCGTCCAGATGACGGCGGCCATCCCGCCTTCAAATGTGTAGATCAGAGTCAGCACCATCACAATGGCGATGGACCATACGTCGTTCGTGAGGCCGAGCACTATGGCTACAACGATGGAGATGGCCCAAACTCGCACGCCCTCGGCAGCAGCGCGCGTCATTAGAAAAACTCCAGCCGTGAGACGGTGCAATGCCGCGCCAAAGCGGCGGTCAATGAGCTGATATGCCGTGAACATCTCTCCACGAAAATACTGCGGAATCAAGATCAGACTGATGATCACGCGACCGAGCAGGTATCCAAAAACAACCTGGAGAAATCCGAAATTGCCGGCATATGCGATTCCCGGCGTGCCGATGATTGTGAGGGTACTGGTCTCGGCGGCCACGATCGACAGTCCAATGGCCCACCAGGGAATATTGCGGTCAGCGAGAAAGTAGTCGCGCAGCGTGCGCTGCTTTTTGCGGAAGCGCAGACCAAAGAGGGTAATGCTGACCAGGTAAACCGCGATGATTACGATGTCAACCGTGTGCAGGCGCATGGGCGAAAATTGTCGCGAGCTCCTGATCTCTGGCTATGCAGTCCACGGATTGACGATGGGGGTGGAGAGGTCCTCAAAGTGCACCGTATTTCCTGTCGCCAGCGTGGCTTTGTGTGTGAGCACAATACCAGCGATCATTGTGTCACGCAATTCCACCGGCTTGCCGCGTTTGTGCCGCAGTGCCATTAATTCGGAGGCCAGCCTCGCAGCGCCAGCATCGAAGGGAATGACCCGCTGGTTGATCTTTAGGAGAAGTTCCTCAAAGGCCATAGTCAATGCGTTTCTGCGTTTTCCGGCGGGCAGAATCTGCAAACCAAATCGGATCTCGAAAACCGTGATGGATGTTGTCCACACGGAGGTGCGCGGCTGCTTATCGAGCCAGGCGACCACTGCCGCTTCCGATACCTGACGCATGAGCGCCGAAAGCACATTGGTGTCCAAAATGATCATTTTTCAAACACGATTGGCTTGATCTCGTGTCCCCGGAGTTCAGGAATGTCATAATCCAGCCCAATTTTCGCAAACAAAGAGGCGATCTCACTTCCTAGTCCGCCTGAGGGAGCGTCCTCTTCGTGATGGAGTGCGTTACGTAAAATCTCACGTACCTCTTCCTCCATGCTGTGGCCGTGCCTCTTTGCGCGCCGTTGCAGCTTGGCCTTTACCGTTTGGTCTATATTACGAACTACAAATTGGGCCATAATCCCTTCTCCAATGGCCTATGATATCATGATATCGATGAAGTCGCGGAAAAATGCTGCAATGCGAAAACAAAGTTGTGGGAAGATGGTAAGTCATGCCGATCTATCTAGGGATTGACGCCGGAGGCACAAAGACAGACTGCGCCATCAGCAATGGCGTGGAACTGCTGGGACAGGCTGTCGGCGAAAGTTGCAAGATGGCCAGCGTGGGCAAGGAAAAGGCCCGCAAGCATCTGCAGGAGGCCATCCTTAACACCTGCAAGCAGGCCAAGGTGTCTCCCAGCGAGGTCCAGCACGTCTGTATTGGCATGTCCGGCGCTTCCATTGAAGAGGCGGTAAATTGGGCGCGGGAAACGATCAAGGAAGTAGTTCCGGGGCAGGCCTACATTGTGGGCGACCATGTTATTGCGCACCGTACGGCATTTGGCACGTCTCCCGGCGTGCTGGTGATCGCGGGAACAGGTTCAATAGCCTTCGGACGCAATCAAAGCGGGGAATCAGCTCGCGTCGGTGGTTGGGGGCCAATCGTCTCGGATGAAGGTTCAGGTTTCTGGATTGGCAAAGAAGCCGTAGCGGCGGCATTACGCTCCTATGATCTGGGACAAAGCAACGGATTGCTCTCTTTCATTGCCGCGTGCTGGAAAGTCGCGCCAGAAGAGGTCGCGCGCTTCGCAAACACATGCTCCGGCCCGAAGCTGGCTGAGTTGGCGACACCTGTGACCGCTGCCGCCGAAACCGGCGACGCTGCGGCGCAGCAGATCGCCGATCGCGCGGGTAGGGAACTGGCATCGCTGGCGGGAGCGGTAATCCAGCGTTTGTGGCCTCAGGGAGGAATCATACGGGTCGCGCTGACCGGTGGAGTGGTGCAGGGATCCTCGGTTGTGCGCCAGGCTTTTCGCAACGCTGTGCGCGAGAAATATCCGGAAGCCTCGGTTAGCTTTGCTTATGTTCGTCCGGTGCTGGGTGCACTGGAGATCGCGACGCATCGCGGAGTGCCCAAATGACTGCGCCGGGCGGCGCTCAGCGAGAAAAAACTGCGGCCCCGGACGATGTGCTGGAGCGGCTGGTACATGATCGCTCTCCGGAAGCGCTGATCACCG
>WNFI01702040.1_pt1 | contig 14421 bp, 14 predicted proteins | sample 5400471 | NCBI WGS metagenome assembly WNFI01 (sample SAMN13153348, study PRJNA577476) | soil metagenome | isolation source: 100 cm saprolite on Douglas fir-dominated hillslope | place: USA:California | collected 2013-09-17
TTCGCAATCCGTTTCGCCGCGTCCGGCGCCAGTCCTTCGTTCTTGAACAACTCGAGCGCATGGGCGTCGTGCAAGCTCAATCCGTCGATTTCGATCAGCGCCCGCTTGTTCACCTGGTTGGCGTACCACGAGTTGCTCAAGATGTCGGCGGACAGCGTGGCAAGCTCGGCCTCGAATTGATCATCCGGGAAGCAGAAGTTGGCGAGGTGCATGGCGGCGGCCTGTTTCCCTGAATAGCTGCGGCACGAAAACATCATTTCGCTCGCCTTGGCCGTGCCGATACGATGAGGTAATCTCAGGCTCAAGCCCCAGACCGGCGTCAGGCCCCAGCGCGCATAGACGTCGGAAAACTGCGTCGACTCGGAAGCCACGATGAGATCCGCCGCCAACGCGAGCTCCAATGCGCCGGTCGAGCAGTGACCCTGTACCGCGGAAATCACGGGTTGCGGCAGATTCGCAATTTTCTGGATGACCTCCGAGTGGAAATGCGGTTTCGCATGCGCCTTGACGTGCTCGAGAACCTCGTTCATGTCGTAGCCCGCCGAGAAATTGGCGCCTGCGCCCCGAAGGATGACCAGACCGATGGTTCTGGTCTCGCGCGCAATCGCATCGACATGATCGTCCAGCGCCTCGAACACATCCTTGGTGAGCGCGTTCAGCTTTTCCGGACGGTTCAGCCACAGGGTCGCGGCGCCGTCCTTATTTTCCCGAAGGACCAAATTGTTCATAGCGAGGCTCCTCCTTGCGATTCCACCATCCGCCGCCGAGTGACTGAAACAGGCCTGCCGTGTCGGAATAGCGGTTGGCCTGCGCCTGCACCAAAGCCAATTCCGCCGAGCGGTAAGCCTGCTCCGCGTTCAGCACCGCCACCAAGCTGATCGTCCCCAGCGCGCGTTGGCGCTGCGCGAGATCGAACGTCGCCTTGGCCGCGCGGTCGGCGTCGGCGCTCGCCTTCAGCTCGTCGGCATCCGACTGCAGGGCGCGCAAGGTATCCGCCACATTCTGGCACGCGAGAATGACGGCGGCACGATATTGCGCGCCAGCCTCATCCAGGGCAGCATCCGCGGCGCGCCGCTTATGCAACAGCGCTCCGGCATCGAACAGAGTCTGAGTCAACGACGCGCCCACGTCCCAGAATCCCGTGTAAGGGCTAAACAGATCCCCGAGCTTCAACGCACTCGAGCCGATATTGGCGTTGATCATGAACTGCGGCAACATATTGGCGAGAGCCACGCCGGCGGCGGCCGACGCGGCGTGCAGATTCTCCTCAGCCTGGCGGACATCCGGACGCTGCTCAATCAGTTTTGAGGGCAGTGTGACCGGAAGATCCGTGGGTAGAGTCAGGTCGTCGAAACGGAACGTCTCTTCGGGCTCGTCCGACGGGAGCCTTCCCAGCAGCGCCGTCAGAGCGTCGCGCGACTGTCCCAGTTGTTTTTCTAGGGGCGGGAGGGTTTGCGCGGTTTGGGCCTCCGCCGACTGTTGGGCGAGCACATCCAGATCGCTCGCGGTGCCGAGCTCGCGCTGGCGTTTCACGGTCTCGGTCAACCGATGTTGCAATTCGAGCAGACGCGTCGTCGCGGCGATTTGTCCGCGCAGCGAGGCTTCCTGCACCGCCGTCACCACCACATTGCTGCTCAAGGTCAAATAGACGGCCTCGAGCTGGAAGCGGCTGCTGTCGAATTGCGCCTTGGCGATTTCGACCTGGCGCCGGGTGGCGCCAAAGACATCGGGGGAATAGCTCAAGGTCAGCTGGGCTGTGTAGAGAGTGTAGTAGGGATTGGTTTGCGGGAGACTGGTTGGATTGGCGATGGTACCGAGGGCGTTCTTGGCCCGAACTCCGTTGAAGTTTCCCTGGATGTCCGGAAAGAAGCCGGTCCGTTGCGCCGAATACAACTCGTGCGCCTGCCGCAACGCCGCCTGGGCGGCGCCGACATTCGGATTGGCCTTGAGTGCCTGGTCGACCAGGTGGTTGAGCTTGGGCGACTGAAACAAGGTCCACCACTCGCTCGAGATGTCCAGCCCCTCGACGAATTGCTGGGCATTGCCGCCGGCGGCTTCGGCCGTCGTGGTTTGACCCTGTGCGGGCGCGGTGCCATATCCCGTCGCGGTGGGCGGCGGGGGGCGCTTGAAATTTGGCCCGACGGCGCACGCCGACAGACCGGCCAGCACGCCCGCCGACAGGCCGGCAAGCACGCTCGTCCACAGGCTCAATGAGAGTGCTCTGGCTGCGAGCCGCGAGGACATCACCGCCCCCATCGCGCTTGGCCGTGGCGCTGCTCGGCCCAATGCTCGATGACATGATACATCGAGGGTAGAACGAACAGAGTCAGCACCGTGGAGATCGCAAGCCCCCCGACGACCACGGTCGCAATGCCGCGCTGCACGTCGCTGCCGACTCCGGTGTGAATCGCCGCGGGCAGCATTCCCAAGGTCGCAACAGTGGCCGTCATCAGCACCGGCCGCAGGCGTTCGGTCGCACCCTTCATGATGGCCTCATGCAGATCCAATCCGGATTTGCGCATACGGTTCAAGTTCGACACCATGATGATGCCGTTTTGCACCGCCACGCCGAAGAGGGCGATGAACCCGACTCCGCTCGCGACATTGAGGTTCTGACCCGTCAGGTGCAGCGAGATCAGTCCGCCCAGAGTCGCGAGCGGCACCACACCAAGAATAAGAACCGCCTGCCGGAACGATTTGATTCCCACGGTGAGAAAAATGAGCATCATTCCCATCACCAGGGCCAGTATCACGAGCAGCCGCGCTTCGGCGCGCCGCTGATTCTCGAACTGTCCGCCCCATTCCAGCCTGATCTTGTTGCGGTCGAAATGGACCTGGGCGGCAATCTTGGCCTGGGCTTCGGCAAGGTACGAAGTCAAATCGCGGTCGCGGTTGTCGATTCGGATCGTGAGATTGCGCTGCCCGTTCTCTCGCGTGACGGTGCTCTCGCCCGAGCGCACCCGGATGTCGGCGAGCTGGGACAACGGCACCTGCACCCCGCTTGCCGTATTCACGAACAGGTTGCCGAGCGCTTCAGGCGAATTGCGGGCGTCCTGGGTGAACCTCACCGTCAGAGGATAAGTCCGCTCGCCGACATACACCGTAGAAACCGGCGCCTGGCCGACGCCGGTTTGAATCACGTTCTGCACATCGGTCATGTTCACGCCGTAACGGGCGGCCTTTTCGCGATCCAACTTGATCTCCATTTGCGGGATCGGCGGCTCCTGGAAGATCGAGGCACTGGAAGTGCCCTGAATGGAATAAAGCACGCTGACGATTTGACCGCCGATGCTGCGAAGTTGATCCAGGTCGTCGCCGTAGATCTTGGCCACCAGCGGACTGTGCGCGCCGCCGATCATGTCGTTGACACCGTCGATGATGGGCTGACTGATGCCGATCGAATATCCGGGAAGGTCTTTGGTGAGTCCTGCCGCCAGCCGGTCCACGAATTGCTTCTTCGACTCGCCCGCCGGCCAGGTGTCGTAGGGCTTGAGGCCCACCGGCGCTTCGATGTGGGACATGGTCCAGGAATCGGTGCCGTCATCGTTGCGGCCGGTTTGCGTGACCACGTAGGACACTTCGGGATACTTGAGTATGGCTCGCCGCAGGTCACTGGCCATGTCGCTGGCCTTGTTCAAGGCGAGACCCGTCGGCATCTGCACCTGCAGCCACAGCGCGCCTTCATCCAGATCCGGGAGGAAATCGCGCCCTACCGTGGCTCCCAGGCCGACGACCGCCAGCAACGCAAACATCACCACTCCATAGACGATCCGCGGTTGATCGAGACAGGAGGCAAGCATTCGGTCGTACTGCACGGTCAGGCGTTCCAGCCAGCGGTTGTGATAGACCCGGCCGGGTTTGCGGAAGGCGAGGTATGCCAGGCCCGGCACCAGCGCCAGCGCCGTCAACAGCGCACCGAACAGCGCGTAGCCCATGGTATAGGCCATCGGCGTGAACAGCTTGGCTTCGGCCCGCTCGAACGAGAACAGCGGCAGATAGGCCGTGATGATGATCAGACTCGCGAAGAAGATGGGGCGCGTCACTTGCAGCGTGGCCGCCTTGGCCTCGCTCTCGCTCAACTCTTCATTCGGCAGCGCTTCGCGCCGGCGAAGCACGGCCTCGGTCACGACGATCGCTCCGTCGACCAGAATGCCGAAATCGATCGCCCCCAGCGACAGGAGATTGGCCGACACATGGGTGAGATTGAGCAACGAGAACACGGACACCAGGGCCAGCGGGATGCTCACCGCCACGACGAAGGCGCTTCGCGGGCTGCCCAGAAAGAGAATCAGAATCAGAAAAACCAGCGTGATGCCTTCGAGAATGGTTTGGCCGACCTTGTGAATCGTGGCCCGCACCAGGTCCTCGCGGTCGATATAGGGCACGATGCGAACACCGCTGCTCGCCAACTTGGCGTTGAGGTCGGCCACCTTGGCATGAATGCCGTGCAAGGTTTGCGATGGGTTCTGGTACTTCAACATCAGCACGATCCCTTCGATCGTGTCAGGATTCTTGTCCTTGCCCAGGATGCCTTCACGCTCCTGATGACTCAGCGTGGTGCGGCCGAGGTCGCGCACCAGGACCGGTGTCCCGTTGACCTGCGTCACCACGATCGAGCCGATCTCTTGCAAATTGTGAATCAGTCCGACCCCACGGATGACATAGCTCTGATCGCCGCGAGAGACCCGGCCACCCCCCGCGTTGGTATTGTTGTTGTTGATCGCATTGATGACGTCGGTGATGCCGAGGCCGTGGTGCTGCAGCTGCTTGGGATCGAGGTCCAGCTGGTACTCGGTGGTGAAGCCGCCGAAATTAGTGTCATCGACGACGCCGGGGACGGACTTCAGCGCCGGAATCACGGTCCACCGCTGGATCTCCGACAACTCCTGGAGATTCTTGGTGTCGGACTCGAGCGTGTAGCGGTAGATCTCGCCGCCGGGGCCGGCCACCGGATCGAGGGACGGCGCCGCCCCGGCCGGCAGCACCGTTTGACTGATGCGTTCGAGCAGGCGCTGGCGCGCCCAATAGTCTTCGTAGCCGTCGCGGAACAACACCGTGATCAACGACAGGCCGAAGGTGCTCGAGGAACGCATCAGAAGAAGTCCCGGCGTGCCGTTGATCTGCCGCTCGAGCGGCACCGTGATCAACTGTTCCACTTCCTCGGCCGCAAGCCCGGGCATTTGAGTGGTGACCTGCGCCGCGACATCGCCGAGCTCAGGGTAGGCTTCGACCGACAGAGTCTCCCAGGCATAGACGCCGTACGCGGCGAGCAGCACGGCCAAGATGATGACTGCAACCCGCCGGTGCAGGCAAAAGCCGACGAATTGGTCAATCATTCAGCAGGATTCCGCCCTTGACGACCACCTGCTCGCCGGCCTCGACACCGGAGCGGATGGCTACCGAGGAGCCTTCTCCAAGCTGCGTGTCGACGGTGCGGCGCTCGAAGGTCCACGGCGCGGTGGCGACGAAAACGCTGGTTCTGTCGTTGTTCATCAGCAATGCGGAACTCGGCAGGACGACCTGGGAGTACGCCGGCCCCGACAGGGTGACGGCCGCAAACATATTGGGTTTGAGCACATAGTCCTGGTTGGCAAATGCGATGCGAAGCTTGTTGCGGCGTGAATCCGGCTCGATCACGGCGGAGACGAACGAGACCTTGCCGCGAAGCACCCGGTCGGGATAGGCCACGAGAGTGACCTCGGCATCCTGATTCTTGGCGACCGACGCCACGTCCTTTTCCGGGACCAGCGCCGTGACCCACACCGTGCTCAAATCAGCGATGGTCATCAGCGGCTGCGTGGGATCGTTGATCATGTTGCCGGGGGCGACTGACAGCGCGGTGATGCTGCCGCCCACCGGCGCGGTTACCGTCAAAAGGCGCGGCGATGACGCGGTGCCGAGGGGCACGCCCAATATTTTCAAGCGGGCCTGCGTTCGAGTGTACTCGGCCACAGCCTGCGCGTGGTCGCTTCTGGCCTGATCCAAATCACGATCCGAGGCGGTACCGAGTTTGTTCTGCGCCTCCTGGCGGCCCAAGTTCTTCTCCGTCAGCTTGACGGAGTCCACGGCTTTGTCGTAGTCATCGTAGGCCTGGCCGAGATCGGGAGAATCGACTACCGCCAATATTTGGCCCCGCGCCACGCGATCGCCCAGCGAGACCTTGAGCGCAATCACTCGGCCGCCCAACGGTGTCAGCACGGCGGCGGTACGCGCAGGATCGGATTCGACGACACCGGGCAGCACCAGCTTGGCGCTGACCGCCTGCGCCGCCGCCGGCATGACGCTCAAGCGATGACGCAATGCCGAGCCCTCGGGAACGATGATCTTGTCGCCCTGCCGGACCATCAACTCCGGCGCCTCCGCCCCATAGCCCCGGCCGCCCAGCAATCCAAAACCCCGGGTCAGGAACACCGCCAGAAACAGCACTCCGAACCCCACGCCCCCCCAGAGAAAGGCTCGACCGCGCAATGTTGGTTCATGTTCGTGTAGCGGCATGACGTATCCCCGGGGAGGCTCATTTTCTGACGTTAGGGCAATTCAAGTTTGCCCCAGACACTTCGACTTTGCCGATCAATGGTGACAATTCATCGATATTGTCGGCCACTGGCTGCCCGCGCGATCTTGGGTTAGCGTCAAGCGCCGCGATCGTATGCCTCTTGCTCTATCCTGTCTAGGGGGATAGGATACGAGCACATGAGATTCAAGTGATGCACAAGTTCCCCGAGATCGGCACACGACTGAAACGCGCCCAAGGACACCTCGCGGCCGTGATCGACATGCTGGAGGCGGGACGCCCATGCATGGATCTGGCGCAGCAGCTGCACGCCGTAGAGAAGGCGATCGGAAACGCCAAGAAGGAACTCATCAAGGATCATATTCACCACTGCATGGAAGAGACTTCCGATGCATTGCCGCGCGAGATCAGGGATTTGATCAAAGAGTTTCAGGGCGTCACGAAGTATCTTTAGTCCATCGGCGGGAAACGCTTCCTGCGATGGTTCCCGGTCAACGAGTTGCGAGCGAACCAATGGAAAACTCAGTGAGTGCACTGTCGGATGGACACACCCATGTCTTTCTCGGAACGGGACACGAGAAGAACGAACGTAAGACCTGGGCCGTGATTATCTTATGCGGCGCGATGATGGTCGTCGAAATCGTGGGCGGCAGCTTGTACGGCTCGCTGGCGCTGGTGGCCGATGGTTTGCACATGTCGACACACGCAGGCGCCATGTTGATCGCGGCGCTGGCCTATACCTATGCCCGCCGGCATGCCCTCGATGCACGTTTCGTATTTGGAACCGGAAAGCTCGGCGACCTGGCCGGCTTCAGCAGCGCCATCGTGCTCGCGATGATCGCCGCCCTCATCGGCTATGAGGCGATCGTACGGTTTCTGTCGCCGATTCCGATCCGCTTTGCGGAAGCGATCCCCATTGCCGTGGTCGGCTTGATGGTGAACATCGTCAGCGCTTGGCTGCTGAGCGGCAGCGACCATGGCCATGACCATGGTCACAGCCACGGCCAGAATCACTCCGACCACGAACAGGAGAGCGAGCGCAGGGAAATCGCGACCGCTCAGGGTGTCGTCGAGCTGTCCATCTTCGAGGAAGACACGCCGCCGCGATTTCGGCTGTCATTTGCCGCGCGGCCGGCCGGCGACAGCGTCGGTCCACTGGGTCTGGAAACACAGAGACCGGACGGCGCGCGCCAGTCGTTCAGTTTCGTGAACCGCGGTGCCTATTGGGAATCGAAGGAGGAAATCCCCGAACCTCATGCATTCAAGGTGTCGCTCCAACTCGCCGACGGCAGGCACGAAGTGACGTTTGAAGAGCACGCGCATGAACACGCGGCTCACGTCGGTTCAAGCGCAGCGCACCGCGATTACAATATCCGTTCGGCCTACATACATGTGCTCGCCGACGCCGCGGTATCGGTGCTGGCGATTACGGGGCTCGTCCTCGCACGTGCGTTCGGCTGGATGTGGATGGACCCCCTGGCAGGCGTGATCGGGGCAGTCGTCATCGCCAACTGGTCGTACGGTTTGATCCGCGATACCGGGCGCATCCTGCTCGACATGAATCCCGATCAGGGCATGACCGCCAAGGTGCGCGAGGCGATCGAGTCGGACGGGGACCGGCTCGTCGATCTGCACTTGTGGCGTTTGGGCCCGGGACACTTGGGTGCCGTCGTGTCGGTGCTCACGAACAAACGCCGCGACTGCGCATTCTATCGGGAGCGGCTCAAGAATTATAAATCCCTGTCTCACGTCACCGTTGAGGTCACGAACACCGGCGCATAGACGGTGCTGGCGCGGCGAGAGAAACTTGGAGCATAGTGGGCGCACTCCGGTCGTCTCGCATGAGGATTCAACCATGAAACGAAAGCTCCTCGTCGGCAACGTCATCGCGACGGCGCTCGCCTGCTGCGTCTTGGGCGCCGGCGCATTCGGTCTCGACTTGAACTCGCTGTCGAATGCCGATGCATCCGCGGGCCTGAAAAAGGCGCTCGATCAAGGTATTGACCTCGCAGTGGGAAAGCTGGGCGTCACCGACGGCTTTCTGAAGAATCCCGAGGTCAGGATAGATCTACCGCCAAAGCTTGCGAAGGCGGAAAGCATGATGCGCATGCTCGGCGTCGGCGATCAGCTGGATCAGCTCGTCACGTCGATGAACCGCGCTGCCGAGGCGGCCGTGCCCGAAAGCAAAGTCCTGCTGAAACAAGCGCTGAAGCAAATGAGCCTCGAGGACGCAAAACGGATTTTGACCGGCGGCGATGATGCGGCGACTCAGTATTTCAAACAGGCCACGTATACGCCGCTGAAAGCCAAATTCGCACCCATCATCGGTCGGACGACCGAGAAAGTGAAATTAGGCGAGACCTACGATACCTTGGCGAAAAAGGCGGTGACCCTGGGCGTTCTCAAACCCGAGGACGCAACACTGCAATCCTATGTGACGGACAAGACCCTCGACGGATTATTTCTGATGATGGCGGAGGAAGAACGTGCGATTCGCAAAGATCCGCTCGGCCAAGCCAGCAGCTTGTTGAAAAAGGTCTTCGGAGCTGTGCACTGAGCTTGTGCACTGGGCTGAAGCGACACCACTTGCCCCTGCCGCAAGCGCTCAGTACCATGATTGCGACTCGGCCCCCGGAGGCGTAACCGTTGGCTCTCGACGAACAATCATCGATCAGCGCTCGTCAAAAAAAGGAGATTGCCGTGGGATTAGGTGCAGAATTCAAAGAATTTGCCATGAGGGGCAACGTGGTCGACTTGGCGGTCGGCGTAATCATCGGCGCCGCTTTCGGAAAGATCGTATCCTCGCTGGTCGGCGATGTCTTCATGCCCACGCTCGGCAAGATCATAGGCGGTTTTAATTTCTCGGATTTGGCGGTGACTCTCGGCAAGGATGCCACGGGCAAGGAAGTACTGATCAAGTACGGCGCCTTCATTCAGACCATTTTTGATTTCATCATCATCGCACTGGTCCTGTTCATCGCCATCAAAGGCATCAACAAACTCAAGAAGCCTGCGACTGCCGCCCCGGCGGCACCCGCTCCGCCGCCCAAGTCAGAACTGCTTCTCGAGGAAATTCGCGACTTGCTCGCGAAACGCACTTAACGTCCAGATCAGTGCCGGCCGCTGCGCCTTGCCCCGGCGAGATCCTGGGGCGTGGGCGCACGCAAATCAGCGCGGCGTCCCCCGCCCTCCTAGTTACTCATATCGTAAGGAGCATCATGGCTAGTATTCGTGTCACCGCAACCGCGCTGTTCGCCCTCACCCCTGCCGTCAGTGTGTGGGCCGACGGCGCACCTGCTCCCCCGCCGCCCATGGGTGTGTGGATCGGAAAGGGACAAGTCGGGTTTTTGAATTCGCACGGCAACAGCGACGCCGAGTCGATCAACGGCAATATCGACGTGTGGCGCTATGACGGCCCTTGGAAAAATGAATTCTACTCGAGCGGACTGTATGGCAAGAGCGCCGGGATTGTGTCGGCAGAGCGTTGGGAAGCACGAGGGCAATCCAACTACACCGTTTCGGGCAACCTATTCGCCTTTGGTGGACTTCGCTTTGAACACGATATGTTCGACGGTTTCCAGTACCAGGCGAGCGTGACCGCAGGTATGGGCTACAAGTTCATCGATACGGTGGATACCAAGCTGAGCGGCCAGGTCGGTGCAGGCTACCGTCGATTGCGGCCCGAAGACATCATCAAGAATGCGGACGGTGTCGTGATCGATCGCATTCTGCATGATGCCTCCGGCGAAGCAATCGGCACCGCCGGCCTGGATTTCTCGCACGCGTTTACCAAAACCACCACCCTGACGAATAAATTCCTGACGGAAGCAGGCTCGGCCAATACGCTGCTGCACGATGACATTGCGCTGTCCGTAAAGATGACCGAAAAGCTTGGCCTCAGTGTTGGTTACGGCATCACGGACAACACTCATCCTCCCGGCACGCTCAAGAAGCTCGACACGGTAACCACCGTCAACCTCGCGTTTGCGTTTTAGCCGACACTTGCGCTCTAATCCGGCGAAGCGCTGATTCCGAAGCGCTGGTTCCAATCTTGGCGATTCCAATCTGAGGAGGGTCTTAACATGGGATTGCTCGACGGATTGTTGGGTGGAGCGGTCGGTGCCGAAATGGTCACTGTCGTCAATGGGCTCATCGAAAAGCACGGCGGCGTTCAGGGTATCGTCGCGCAGTTGGAGCAGCAAGGACTGGGAAACACCGTGCGCTCATGGGTGGGCACCGGTGCCAATCAGCCGATTAGCGCCGACCAGATTCATCAGGCCTTCGGCTCTGACACCGTGAAGCAACTGGCTGCCAAGGTTGGGATGACGCCCCAGGACCTGGCCTCCAAGCTGTCGCAGATTCTGCCGCAGGCAATCGACAAACTCACTCCGGGTGGCGTGGCCGCGAAAACCTGACGGGTGCGGCCCCGCAATACTAGAGTCGTTTACGGGGCAAGGACGTTTCCACGGAAACGCGCCGGCGAACTCCAACGGATCGATCTCTAGCGCAGGGCCAGCCGCCAGGCTAGACACACCAGCAGCGCGGCGCCGGCGCCCGTAACGATCTGCAGGCGCTTGCCGCGATTGCGGGGTATTTCTGCGCGCGCATAGATCCAACCGACGCCGACACCGAAGAGAAATCCGAGCGCGTGCCCGAGCACATCCACATGCGCATTTCCCGCGCCCAACATGGTCAGCAAACAGATCCCGGCGATCAGCGGCGCCCATCGATACCAGCGGCGCTCGCGCAGCGTGAGTCGCTGCCGCCACGCCAATCCCGCGAGCAATCCTAAGGCCGCGAACACGGCAGTGGACGCGCCCACCGCGCGATGACTTGCCGGCGCAATGAGTATTTCTACATAGTTCGCCAGCGCCCCAGCCCCCAGAATGCTCGCCCATGCCACGCCAGGTCCCAGCAATCGGCCGGCAGCGATTCCCGCGACCGCACCAAACAGTAGATTGCCCATCAGGTGTTCCTGGTCCAGATGCAATGTCAGCGCCGTCAGCGCCCGCCACCATTCGCGTCCGGCACCAGCGTCGAGAGCACCCAACGATAACCAGTCGGCACCGAACAAACCAATGCCGGCACAGTAAGCCGTAACCAATAGAATCAGCGCGTAGCCGATGGCGCCGATGGCCGCGCCCGGGAAGGGCTCGATCGGCGTTGGAGCGCCGCGCGGCCCATTGCGTTCCGCGGAATAGCGATTGATCTCGTCATATGCCTGGTGAACCAAGGACGGCGGCACCGTCAACACCCAATAGCCCCCGCTCTCCTGCACCTCATGGTCGATGCCCCTCGCTTCGAGCACCAGGCTGAACTCGCGACAGAGCAGCTTCGAACCGCGAAAGACCACGGCGGGCAGAGCGGGCTCCGCATTTCGGCCAATATCTGAGGATGGAAGTGTCAACTTGCGCTCCGCCGAATCATCGGCCCGATCCCTATGGGGACGGAGAACGCACAATTCAACGGGTGATCATCGGTTCAATTTGACGCGCATCTCTTCTGCCACCCATGCGCTCGAATACCGTCTTAGAATAGCAACCTTCGCCGATGCGGCGATTGCCCAAATCACTCTTGAGGAGATCGAACCATGCGAAAGGCAGCGCTAGCCATTTCCCTCGCCGGATTCTTCGTCGTGTCGGGCCACGCGGCCGACACCGGGCGCAGTTACGTGGAGCCGCCCAAGGTCGGCTCGAACCCCGCTCTACCGTTCAGCAACGGAGTCATGGTGGGCGAGACGTTTTATGTGGCAGGTCATATCGGGATCGACTCGGCCACGGGGCAGGCCGCCGCCAACGTCGACAACGAGGCTCGCTTGGTCATGGATTCGGTAAAGCACACTCTCGAGCAGGCTGGACTTAAGACCGACGATCTCGTCTCGGTGACCGTCTATTGCACGGATTTGGAGCTCTACGACAAGTTCAACGCCGTCTATCGCACGTATTTTCATGGGCACTACCCGGCGCGCGCCTTCATCGGTATCAATAAGCTGGTGCGCGGCGCTCATTTCGAGGTGGCGGGAGTGGCGGTAAATCCGGTGGGAGCCCGCAAGTTGTAGCCGGCGCCGCGGCCGGCCCGCGCGGTCAGCGGCCGCGCGGCGCCGATTCGCCGTCGACCAGTTTCTTGAACCGCTCCATCTGCTCGCCGAGCACGTGGTCGGTCATTTTCGACAGTTCGTCGAAGCCGTCCTTGGCGTAGCCGCCGATTGAGTAAGTAAAGGAGACGTCGGTGCCGTCGGCGACGCTCTTCAGGCTCCATGTCATGACCCCATCGACGGCAAGTCCCTGGAAGGGACCCAGGGCGCCGCGCAGGCGCAGAATCTTGCCCGGCGACACATACACCACCCTAAGATGCTCGACCGAACCGCCGCCGGGCAGGGTCTCACACCAACAGCCGCCGGCGTGTGCATCCAGGACGAGATTCGCGGCGCTTCCGGAAAACGTGTGGTCGGAACTCCACCAGCGCGCGGGCAGCAGCAGGGCGGCATAGACCTTGTCCGACGGTGCAGCGGTATGCGCGGTCTCGCGAATCTCAAAGCCGTTGCCGGCGACTGCGACCACTTCAGCGGCCGCCCGCTCACCTACCATCGAGGCAAGTACCCACAAGGCGGTCGTCATCACGAACGTAGTTTTCGGTTCCATCGCCGGTCCTCCGCTGTCAGCCTTCCGCGCAGATCTTGAACGACTCGAGGATGATGCTCCAGCCGCCGGGCGAATCCACGACGTTGCGGACTTCGGCGGCTTTGCCGCCCATCCGTTCCAAATACCGATGCTCCAATTCAATTCGCGTCAGGTCGGCGCCTTCGGCAATGAACCTCACCTCAACCTCGGTCACGAGATCGGGGTCGAACTGCCATTCGGCGTTGATCTGCCATGCCAGCACCAGAGCCTCGGGCGGTTGCCACGCAATCACGTATCCCGTTTGGCACGACGAGCCGTCTTCTCCGACGGTGTACCAGCGGCCGCCGACGCGCGGTTCGACGATGCACTCCTTCAACGGCGACTTCAGAATCGAATGCGTCGCGGGCCACCAATGCGACATCTCGGCCGTAAACACTGCGAAGGCGCGGGACTGAGCCGCCTTCACGACCAACTGTCTGCGTACCGGTGCGATATGAATCATTCGTGCCACTCCTTCTTCTGAAGCTCAGCCTGGAACGCCGCGAGCGCCTCATCCCAGAATTGATCGAGCCAGATCCGAATCGCGGCGAGCCCATTCGGATCTATGCAATAGACACGCCGCGTGCCCTCCGCCCGGTCGACGACCAGTCCCGCCTTTTTCAATACCCCGAGATGCTGGGAGACCGCCGGCCGGCTGACCGGCATGCGCGCGGCGATCTTGCCCACCGAGCGCGGTCCGCGCCGCAATTCCTCGAACACCCGCCTGCGGGTCGGATCAGCGAGGGCCAGGAATGCCGCTTGGTAAGTCATGGCTAACAGTAAGCGAATACTAACGCTTGTGTCAAGCGATCATAAAAAGCTAGAGTCCAATGCACGGAAGCTCATCCAACAATAGGGAAACGCCATGAGACACAGTTTTATCGCCGTCATCGCCGCGGGCACTCTGCTGCTAGGAGTCGGCATCGGTTTCGCCGCCAAGTATCAGGGCGCAGGCATCGATGTCATTCGCAACAAGCCCGACAAGGACGCGGCCCTGGCTGCGTTGACGGAAGCCGAACACGTGGCGAACGGCGGCTCGTGGGAGCTGATTGCAGTCGGCCGGGTCTACTATCTGTCAGGCCAAAAGGCTCGGGGTCAGGCGTTATTCGACTACGCCACCACCGGCCGCAAACCCGACGGCGCCGATTACGAGAGAATTGCCGAAGTCTATGCGGAGGCCGGTGAAAACGACCGGGCCTCGGATAGTTACGAGAAGATGCTGGCGCTTGATCCCAAGGATGACTCGAG
>WNFI01391456.1_pt1 | contig 14420 bp, 12 predicted proteins | sample 5400471 | NCBI WGS metagenome assembly WNFI01 (sample SAMN13153348, study PRJNA577476) | soil metagenome | isolation source: 100 cm saprolite on Douglas fir-dominated hillslope | place: USA:California | collected 2013-09-17
CTTCCGGATTACCCTCACCCTTGTACGTCGCATGTTGGGGGTAGGCGCAGAGCGGCCGGCTGCGGCCGGGGAAAGCCGGACCCTTGGCGGTCACCGCATCGGGCGCCTTGCCGTGCTCGACCCAATCGACGACCGCTTGCAGCAAATCGAACCGATCGAGGGTTGCCGCACCGGTCGCGCAGTGCCCCATGCCAGGCACGAGATACGTCCGGCTGGAGTTGGCGCGCACCTGATCGAGCCCGCCGGACCTCGCCGCCATGCGCTCGTAATAGTCGATAGTGTCGAGCGCCGAGAACCACGGATCGCTGACTCCGTGATAGTAGAGAATCTTTCCGCCGCGCGCGAAGAAGCTGTTGAGGTTGGTCCAGTTCGCCGTGTTCGTCAGCCGCTCCATTCCATCCGCGTTCACCCGATCCTCGATCTCGTCGACGTTGATCGTCTCGAACGGAACAGGATTGACCGGGCTGCGCGCCCCAGTGGTGACAATTCCGGGGATTGGAACGTCCACGGCGGCGATGCCGCTGTCCCATGGGAAAGGCGAATAGGACGGCGCACCGCGTGAATTCCTCGGGCCCGCGAAGGCCTTGGCCAGAGCGCTCACCTGACCCGCAGCGAGGCAGGCATCGATCTTGGCACCGCGGCAAGCGAGCGAGGCCGGATCGAACTGGCACTGGCGCGTATTGAAGATCATGCCGTCCTTGAGACCGTCCTTCGCGTCGCACGCCGCGACGACAGCGTCCGTGACAACCTTCCTGTCGGACGGCGAAAATGCCTTGGCGGGATCCGGATTGCCGCGTTCGCCCTTCGGTGCGATTTGCGTGAAGTTGTAATTCGCCCAGGCAAGGCCGAGATTCGAACGGCCGGTGCGCATTGCCGGAGCGCCGGCGACGATGCCGTCGTACTCTGCGGGGTAGCGCTGCGACGCCAGCATGCCCTCTCGGCCGCCCGTAGAGCACCCGACAAAATAGGAGCGCGCGGGCGGCTGGCCGTAATAGCGGGCAACGATCGCCTTCGCGGCCGCCGTCACCTTTCCGACCGAAGCGTAGGCGAAGTTGAGCGCCGCCTCCTGGTCGGCCATGAACGATGCATCGAACACGGCCCCTTTATGGCCGCTGTCGGTTGACACGACGGCAAAGCCGCGCGCGAGCGCCGGGATGTCGCCCGTGGCCTGCGCGCCGAGCGGCGGCCGGATCGATCCATTCAAGCCGCCGCCGCCCTGAAACAAGAATCGCCCGTTCCAGCGATCGGGAAGCGCAATCGCGAACCCGATCGCATAGCTTTTGCCGTCAGCCCCGATGCGTCGGTCGATGACGCCTTCTGTCCGGCAATTCGACGGGATCGCGACGCGCACAGTCTCCGGATCGGGCGGCCGCAGCTGCATGCTTCCGGCCGGCCTTTCGGGAACTGCTTCGGCCTTTTCGATCTCTATGGTGGAACCCGGAAAGCCAAGGCCCGCCAGTGCCTCGCATTTGACTGAAGGTGTGATGGCTGGTTGGCCATCGGCGGCATCGGAGGCAGCCGAAAATGCGACGATGGCCGTGCCGGCAAGAAAGGATGTGGCGGTGATCTGTATCGCCCTGATTTGCAGCCACATTGGTTCGCCCGAGACCATTGGTGCCTTCCCCTCGCGTCTATCAGCTTCTCTACAGCGCCCCGCGGGTCGTCGTCGTGCCGCAACGCTGCCGTGAGTCTTCTGATGAGCTTGATTGACGGGTTCGAAAGCGATCGAGCGCGCTTTGCTCAAAGCGGCAGTGCTATCGCTTGACGGGCGCAAGCCAGCCGCGAAGTTCAATCGTGTTCAAAACGTGGCCTGAAGCCATGCGCGTCCACCGCACGGCGTTCGCCAATCTGTCCAAATATCATCTGCCTCTTGCTTCCGTTGTGCTTCCGTGACCGTCGGGCACCAGATTGCGCATCGAGCCAAGTTATTGAAATTATGGCGCGCCCGAGAAGATTCCAACTTCTGACCTTTGCCTTCGGAGGGCAACGCTCTATCGAGCTGAGCTACGGGCGCTTCGGTGGCGGGCGGCGCTAGGTTCGAGGTGCCGAAACGTTCGGGCTGGTCGGCCACAAGGAAATTTATGGCCCCGTGGAGTTGAAGGCCTTTGTCGCGCTAGCCCCGAGACCATTGTGACAGCGCGGCCGCAGGAGCGACAGCATAGCGCGCCCTCCGAGGCCGCCTTCACGTATATGCGCGCATGACGCGGTACCCCGAAAAACGTTGTTCCACCTATTGGAATGCTATAAACGACGCATCACGACATCTGAAGTCGAGAGTGGCCTTGGCGCGCCGAAAACAGAAGCTTGATGGGCTCCCATCCAACGATCGGGGAGTTGCGCTCGCTGGATCCGCGCGACCGAACAATCCCTATTCGATCGAGGTTCTCCAGCGCGCTATCGATATCTTGTCCGCTTTCAATCATTCGCGGACGTTGATGAGCCTCGTCGAGATCGTGCAAACGGTTGGTCTTCCCAAAACAACCGTCTTTCGCATTCTCAGCAGTTTAGTCGCTCGTGGTTTCTGCGAGTGGGATGCGACGGGCGAAAAATACAGCCTCGGCTTCGAGCTGGTACGGCTCGCGGACATCCGGCGTCGCCAGAGCAACGTGCATGATGTCGCCATTCCGGTGATGCGCGAGATCCGCAACGCGGTCAACGAAACCGTCATTCTCTCGGTGCGGTCCGGCGATTCCCGCGTGCACATCGATTTCGCCGAAGGTCTGCAACCGATGCGCCGCATGGCCGATCTCGGCGTCCGCGCGCCGCTCTATGCCGGGGCAGCCAGCAAGGTGCTTCTCGCCGGCATGGCGGACGATGAGATCGAGGCCTATCTCGATCGTACCGACCTCACCGCCTTTCAGAAAAGTACCATCACGGACCGCAATATGCTGTGGCGGGAGGGACGCATCGGGAGCATTGTATCGAAATGCTGCTCGATGGCGCCCGCCGCGTCTCGGAGAGGCTCGGCTATCGTGCCGAGGCTCAGGCTGCGCCGGCGGCGGCGCGGCGGCCACGTACGTAAGGCATGGTGGAAACCCTAGCTGGCGCGAGGCGCGATCAGTGACGTCAGCCGGTGGAGCGTTTCCTCGCGTTCGAGCGTGCCGATGAGGCCGATCAGCTCTTCGACGGCCGGACGAGGCAGCGTGGTCGCGGCGAGCCGGCGGAATTTTTGCTCGATTTCCGCGGTCGCCAACGGATGATCCGCTGAACCACGGCGTTGCTCGATTGTGGTCAACAGCACGCCGCCGTCGTTTCGCACCGCCTCCATCCTGATGGCGTGGCGCTTCGCGGCGCCGCCGATATCGAACGCGGGATCGTGGACGAAGTCGATCCGCGGCATCAACGCCAGGATGGCGGGATCCGCGAGCCGCCGCTCGTCGTACTGGTCGATGAAGGCATCGCCGTCGATAAGCGTCACCGCCGCAGCGTAAAAGCCGTTCATCTGCGCCGCGATGGTTTCGCCCGGCTGATAGGGCCAACCGATGTTGAGGTAGCTCTTTCGGCTCACGCGCACCGTTAGGCGCGCAAGATTGCCGGCATTGAGCCCGCGCGCCCGCAATTCGCGTACGCCGTCGATAGTGGTGTGGGCGCTGGCGCAAGCCGCGTAAGGTTTGAGCCCCACACGCGCGGTTTCCCAATGCGTGCCGAGGTCGATCAGGATGTTGGCGGCGTCGGACTGGCCTCGCAGCGTGCTCATGAAGCCACCGAACGGCGCTTCGAGCGCATCGAGACTGCCCGTAAAGCCTTGCTCGGCCAAATAGGCCCCGAGCACCCCGCTCTGCGACGCGCGGCCGGCGTGGAAGCGCTTGGTCATCGCGCCCGTCCGCGCCGCATAGAGACCCGCCGCCTGCGTCGCCCCGATGCTGAGGGCATGCGCGGACCGCAACGGCAGGAGCCGCAAAACCCGCGCTGCGGCCGCCGCCGCCCCAATCGCGCCCACCGTGCCGGTGACGTGATAGCCGCCGGTCGAGTGCGTGACGCCGGCGCAGACGCCGACCCGCAGGCCGACTTCGTAGCCCGCCGCCAGCGCGGTGAGGAATTCTGCGCCTGTGGCCGTCTTCGCCTCGGCGACCGCAAGAGCGGCGGGCAGGGTGACGGCCCCCGGATGGTGCGACGACGCCACATGGGCATCATCGATCTCGAAGCCGTGGACTGCAGTGCCGTTGGCGAGCGCGGCATCCATCGGCCGGCACCGCCTCTAGCGTCAGCTCGGACACCCACTGGCCGAGGCGTGGCGTCACCGAAATCGGGGTGTGGGTTGCGTCCATCTATGGCACGGTTTCCCGCAGCAACGTGACGGCATCGAGCGCGCGCTCACTGACATTGATGCCAAGTCCGGGTCCGCTCGGTGGCGTCACGTGGCCGTCCTTAACGATGAAATCGGTTTCTGGCACCAAGGGATCGGGCCCGATGACGCCGAGCCCAAAGATGAATTCGCCGGCCGGCATGACATGCTCGGCGGGCCGGCTGGCGTAAAAGTGCGCGCCGGCCGCGGCCTCGAGTTGCGACAGCACGGCAAGCCCACCACAGTTGATCTTGATGTTGGCCGCTTCCGCGATCGCCGCGATCTTGCGCGCCGGCGTGATGCCGCCGTGCTTGTAGAGCTTGATGCAGAGCACGTCGGCCGCGTCCGCCGCGATGATCGCGTGGGCGTCCTGGATCGACAGGCAGGCTTCGTCTGCCATCAGGGGCACCCCGGTCGCCGCGCGCCGGATCGCCGCCATGCCGGCAAGATCGTGCCGTTTGACCGGCTGTTCGAGATAGTCGACGCGATGTTCTTGCAGCGCTCGCAGTGCCTGCAGCGTGTCGGTGACGCTCCAGCCGGTGTTGGCATCCATGCCGAGCGTGACGTCGCCGCCGACGGCCTCGCGGATGGCGCGAAAGTTGCGGGCATCTGTCTGCCAACCGTCCGAGTGGCCGGATTTCATACACAGCACCCGGATGCCGAATTCGTTGAGGGCCCGCTCGGCGTCAGCCACCATGGTTTTCGGATCGGGCGCCATGCTGATCGACCATTCCAGCGGAATGCGCGGCTGCGCGAGGCCCCCGATCACGTTATAGACTGGCTGGTTCGTCGCCTTGCCGATTGCATCATAGAGCGCGGCATCGATCGCGGCGCGCGCCATGTAGTTCGCCGGCGCCAGATTGTCGAACAGCGCATGGATGCCCTCGACATCGAAGATGCGCTGGCCGATCAAGCGCGCGCCGCAGACGTGCTTGATCATTGAAATCATGGTCGCATACGTATCGGGCATCGAATGATGCGGCGCCAGCGGCCGCATCTGGCCGTAGCCGATGATTCCCTCAGCGTGGATCTTGACCAGCACCGGCTTGCCGAGCAGCGCGCCCGGCGCGCCGGTGTCGTAGGGCCCGGTGGAGCGCTGCCGCTGCAGGCGGGTGGCTAGGTCGGTGACGCGAATTTCGATCCGTTCGATCCGCATGTCAGTCGCGCCGCGCGTAGAGCTGTTCGAGCTTCTGCTGCATCGCTGCGCCTTCGCCGTCGTCACCCACCGTCGGCTCGGGATAAGGCCGGTCGCGCCGCTGGGCCTGAAAATCCTCCCAGGCGGCGATGCCGCGCGATTGGAAGTCGTTCATGAAATCCCACAGCGCGGCCCACAGCACGTGATGGGTGAAGCCCGGAAACCAAGCGATGTGGACGCCGAGCCCCATATGCTCGTCGAGCGAGAGGTAGCGCGGCAGCTTGCCCTTCATGAACGAGAACGGGCCTTTCACCGCCGCACGGGCTGCTTTGATCTCTTCGACCGAGTGCGGCGACTCGAGCTGGACCCAGTCGACACCCGCGTCCTCCCAATAAGCCCTGAGGCGATCGAGCGCGTCGTCAAGGCTGCTGTTGTCGGCGTCGCGCGCGTAGCACTGCGCCATGATGATGAAATTCGGATCGATTTCGTTTCGCATATCGACCGCTGCGCGATACCGCGCGATCGCCTGGTCGCGCGGTACGACCGTTACGCCCGCGCTCTGGGTTCGCCGCTTGCCTTCAATCGGCTGGTCGTCGATCCGCACGCCGGCAATGCCGGCGCGGATGCATTCGCGCACCATCCGTCGCACCGCCATGATGCCGCCATGGCCGGTGTCGCCGTCCATAATGATCGGAAACCTGACCGACTGCGCGATCCAGCCGGCGACCTGCACGCATTCCAGCATGGTCAGCGCTCCGACATCGGCGAGGCCCGTATAGGCGCCGACCACTCCGCCGGTGCCGACAAAGCCGACCTCGCAGCCGGCCTTCTCCATGATCCGTGCGCAGGCCGCGCTCGGCGGATGGAGCACCGCGAGGACGCGGTCGGTGCGGTTGATCAGCGCCCGCAGACGCGCCGTCGGACTTTGCTCGCGCGATGAAAGGGTCCCGCTCATTTCCGCTCGCTGCTCCGCGTCGCATGCGCTGCCCCGCCGCAATTGACGCCTCAATCAACACGATTTACGGTGCATTGACAATGAAATAGAGTTCCATTCAATGGAACGATACTCCCGGTGATCCCGTGCTCACGACATCGGCCGCGCCAAGCTCAGACGCGCCATCACCTCTGGTCATCGAGGCGAAGGGCGTCAACCACGCCTATGAGGGGCAAGACGGCTGGGTGCGCGCGCTCGAAGGCTTCGAGATCGCGATTCCACGCAACCAGTTCCTGTGCCTCCTCGGCCCTTCCGGTTGCGGCAAGAGCTCGTTCCTGCGCATCGTCACCGGCTTGATGAAGCCGATCGAAGGCGAGGTCAGGCTCAATGGCAGACGGATCGAGGAGCCCGGCCTCGATCGCGGCATCGTGTTCCAGGAGCCGGCGCTGTTTCCTTGGCTCACAGCGCTGCGCAACGTCGCATTTGGCCTCGAGATGAGCGGAATGGACAGGCACGCGGTGGCCGAGCGCGCCGCCCACGTGCTGCGCATCGTCGGCCTGGAGCGCGCGGCACAGCTTTATCCCTACCAACTCTCGGGCGGCATGAAGCATCGCGTCGCGGTGGCACGCGCCTGGGCGCTCAAGGATGCCTCGGTGTTGCTGATGGACGAGCCGTTTTCCGCGATCGACGCCGTCAACCGCATGACGCTGCAAAAATATCTGGTGGATGCCTGGCTGGCGGAGCCCCGCACCGTGATCTACGTCACCCACGACATCGACGAGGCGGTCTATCTGGCCGACCGGATCGCCATCATGACGCCATCGCCAGGCCGCGTCGGCCAGTACGTGACGGTCGACATGGAACGCCCGCGCGATCGCAACTCGCCGCAGGCGAACGCGTTGCGCAGCGAATTGACTGAGACGATGCGCCGGCTCGGCAGCCACTAGGACAAGACGATCGGCGCGACACTATCCGTGCGATCGGGGAGACCAGCGATGACAAAAGTCAGTCGCCGACGATTTTTACAGACCGCCTCGGCGCTGATTGCAGCGCCCGGGCTGGCACGCGCCGCCGGACCCGATACCGTGCGGTTTGGTGTGCTTCATCCGAACTTGACCACGGTCATCCACGAGATCGCCAAGCGCACTGGCGCCTACGAGCGACAAAACCTCAAGGTCATCGAGACCCGCTTCAAGTCTGGCCAGACCGTCGAAGGGGTCGAGCAACTCTGGCGGGGCAACCTCGACTTCTACATGGGCGGCGCCCCGGAAGTGCCGCGGCTCAACTCCCGGCTGGTAGAAAGCGGCGGCCCGCCGCCGCTCGCGGTGGTCAGCGGTGCCAATCCGGGCCACACGAGCCTGGTTCTCGGCAACAAGCTTCAGCCGGCGAATGTCGACGAGATACTGAAGCAGCCGCTGCGGATCGCGGTCTCGTCGCTGTCGTCGGTTCATCTCGCCTTCTTCCGCGGCTATCTCATCACCGAGAAAAAGCTCGATCTGAAGGCTATAAGCTGGCGCTTCATGGGGATCGACGGCAGCAACATGGTCCCGGCGCTGCTCACCGGGCAGATCGACGGCTTCCTGCACTCGGAGCCGACCACCACGCTGGCGATCGTCAACAAGGCCGGCCACCTGTTCATGCAGGCCGGGCGCGGCGACATGGGGCCGAATCCGCCGCCCGCTACGCTGATGAGCTCGCGCCGGGCCTTTATCAAGGACAAGAATGAGATCGCGAGGCGCTTCATGCGCGCGATCTTCGACGCCAACGAGAGTTACGCAAAATCAGCCGCCGCCATGACCCCATTGGTCGCGGAGTGGAGCGGGCAGGACGAAAAGCTCGTCGCCGCCGCACAGGAGCGTATGAATCCGACCACCAGCCTGACCCAGGCCCAGGCGCAGAAATGGTGGGACTTCATCGGCACCGCGATGGTCGAGCGCGGCGAATTGAGCCCCAAGCTCAAGCCGTTTCCGGATGTATTCGACCTCAGTCTGCAGCCGTTGTGAACCAGCATGGATGCCCGCACTTCAGAGCCTGACACGACGGACGTCCCCGAGGTGGGCGGACCGGACGCCGGCGAGAAGCTGTCGGCGTATGGCCGCGCGCGCCGGCAGCGCGAGCGGCGCCGTAAGATCATTCGCGGCGCCATTGGCATCCTCACCCTGCTGGTTGTCTGGCAGATCATGTCGGTCGCGTACGATCTCCAGCAGATCCTGCCGCCGCCGCTTACGGTCGCGCACACCATCTTCAGCACGCTGACGCTGAACTACGAGCACCCGTGGCTTTACGGGCCCAATATCTACGAGCACCTGGCGTCGAGCTTCGTGCGCGCGGTCTCGGGTTTTGCCGTCGCGACGGCTCTTGCGATCCCGCTCGGACTGCTGGTCGGCCGCATCCGTGCGGTGCGCGAATACGTCGATCCGGTGATCCGCGCGCTGTTTCCGATTCCCGGCATCGCCTGGATTCCGCTGGCGATTCTGTGGTTCGGGCTCGGCAATACGGCGGTGATCTTCGTCGTCTTCATCGCGGAATTTTTCCCGCTTTATTTCAACACCGAGGCGGGCGCCCGCAACATCAATCCGATCCTGATCGATGCCGCGCGCTGCTTCGGGGCGAAGCGTCTGACGCTGCTGCGCCGCGTCATCCTGCCGGCGTCGATTCCCTACATCATCACCGGTATGCGCATCGCGCTCGGCGGGGCGTGGCGCATGATCGTCGCCGGCGAGATGCTCGCCTCGCAATCGGGCATCGGCTCCGTTCTGATGGAATCGCGTTTCCAGTTCCGCGCAACCGACCTGATGATGGCAATGATCCTGATCAGTGTCGTCGGCTATGCCACCGAGCGGCTAATCGTCGGCACGCTGGAAAAGAAGACCACGGAAAAGTGGGAAGTGAAGATTCTATAGGACGCACCGCCAATGCATGCGATTTCGAAAATCATTGCCCGCCATGCCGACCGCAAGGCCGTCGAGGTTGGTGAGATCGTCAACGTCGTTCCCGACTACGTCATGTTGAACGATCGTGGGGCGGCGCGCGCTGCCGATCTCGTGCGCCAGATGGGTGGCGAGAAGGTGTTCAATCCATCCCAAGTGGTCGTGGTGTTCGATCATCACTATCCGCCGATCCGCCAGCAGGATTCGGTCTCCCAGAAGCAGACCCGCGCGTGGATTGAGCAGCAGGGCATCACCAAGTTCCACGCCGGCGAGGGGATCGGCCACGTCATCTTCCCGGAAAAAGGCTACGCCTTTCCGGGCGCACTGATCTTCGGCACCGACTCCCACACGGTGACCAACAGCGCACTCGGCTGCGTGGCGACCGGCATGGGTCACTCGGACATCGCCTCGTATCTGGCACTGGGCTACAACTGGCTGAAGGTGCCGGAGGCGATCCGCTTCGACCTGCACGGCGATTTTCGGCCGGGGGTCTGCGCCAAGGATATCGCGTTGCGGATTGCGCAGGTCTACGGCGAGGATGCTGCGCCATATCTCGGCGTCGAATTCGCCGGCCCGCTGGTGGCGCGCATGCCGATGTCGGAGCGGCTCGTGCTCTGCAACATGGTAATCGATTTCGGCGCCAAGACCGGATACATCCAGCCCGACGAGATTACGGCGCGCTGGGTGGCGCAGCGCGCCCCGGATCGCAAATGGAGGGCGGAGACCACCGACTCGGACAAGGATTATGGCCGCATCGTCGATCTCAACGTGTCCGAGATTGAACCGCTTGTTGCGATCCCACATGACCTCTCGACCGTGCGCGACGCTGCCGACCTCGGCGATGTGCGCATCGACGAAGCGATCTTCGGCACCTGTACCGGCGGCCGCATCGATGATTTTCGCATCGCGGCCGCCATCATGAAAGGCCGGAAGCTTGCGGCGCATACCCGCATGATGGTCAACCCGGGCTCGCGCGAAACCTACCTGCAGGCGATGCAAGAGGGCCTGATCGACATCATGGTCGAGGCCGGCGCCACCATCGGGGTGCCAGGCTGCGGCCCTTGTTCGGGATGCCACCAGGGCATGCTGGCGCCCGGCGAAAACGCCATCACCAACGCCAGCCGCAACTTCAAGGGTCGCTTCGGCAGCCCGGAGGCGAACGCCTACGTGGCGTCGTCCGCGACGGTCGCGGCCTCCGCGATCGCGGGCCGGATCGTTTCGCCGGCCGGTATGAACGTGCACTGAGGAGGCGAACCATGCACATCAAGGGCAAGGCCTGGACCTTCGGCCGCAACGTCAACACCGATCTCATCTTTCCCAAGGTCTGGTTTCGGCCGACCTATGAGCCCGGCGAGATGGCGAGCCATCTCATGGTCGGCATTGATGAAGGCTTCCCCCGCAAGGTCGGTCGCGGCGACATTATCGTCGGCGGGCAGAATTTCGGTTGCGGGTCGAGCCGTGAGGAGGCGGCTGCTGCCATGAAGGAAGCAGGGGTGGCAGCGGTGGTGGCGCCGAGTTTCGGGCGGCTGTTCACGCGCAACGCCATCAATGTCGGATTGCCGATCGTCACGTCGCCGCGCATCGATGAAGAGATCCGGCAAGGCGATGAGATTGAGATCGACCTCGTCGGCGGCACCATCCGAAATCTGAGGTCCGGCTACGAAGCCCGTCTGCCCCCGATGGCATCCGAATCACTGAAGCTGATCGAGGACGGCGGCATCGCCAATTACACCCGGCGCGTGCTTGAACAGCGGCGACGCGCGCAGGTTTGATGGATGATGCGGCTCCTGAGCAATGTCGCCATCGTCGTATTGCTGACGCTCGCCGGCGCGGTAGTCCCGGCGCAGGCGCAATATCCGGATCCGGCGAAACGCGTCACTCTCGTGGTGCCGTTCTCAGCCGGTGGCTCGAACGACATTCTGGCGCGTGCGATTGGGCAGAAGCTCAGCGATGCCTGGCAGATTCCGGTGATCGTTGACAATCAGGTCGGCGCCAGCGGCTCGCTGGGTGCAGCCCGCGTCGCCAGGACCGCGCCGGATGGCTACACGCTTCTGATCCTGTCGTCGACCTTCACGATCAATTCCGCCGTAGCGGCGACTTTGCCGTTCGATCCCAAGGCGAGCTTCGCACCGGTCGCGATGCTCGGCAAGGCTCCGATGATGCTGGCGGCATCGAAGACGCTGCCAGTGCGCAGCGCCAAGGAATTGATCGCGCTCGCGCGCGCCAGGCCCGGTGAGTTGAACTATGGTTCAGCGGGCGTGGGCAGCGTCAATCACATGGCAATGGAGCTGCTGAAAAGTCTCGGCGGCCTCGACATCAAGCACGTGCCATACCGGGCCGGCAATGCCGCGGTGAACGATCTCGTCGGCGGCCATCTCGACACGTTCGTCGGCAGCCTGCCGCAGATGATCGAGCTTGCGCGTTCCGGCAGCGCGATCGGCATCGCGGTGACCGGGCCGCGGCGGTCGGTTGCTGTTGCGGAGATTCCCACGCTCGCGGAGTCCGGCGTTCCGGGCTACGAGCTTGAGCAATGGTGGGGCATCGTGGTGCCGGCCCGGACGCCGCGTGACATCATCGACAAGCTCAATGCCGAGCTCAACCGCATCCTGGCATCGCCCGAGATCGCGTCGTTCATGGCCCACGAGGGCGCCGAGCCGACACCGTCGACGCCTGAGGCGTTCGCCCGCCATCTCTCAGATGAGTTGCAGCGCTGGACCGCGCTGGTCGATCGCACGGGACTGAAAGTACAGTGAACGCGCCTCAACGCTTGAGCGCGAATTCGCCGGCGCCGCGGCCGGCTATCCGGCCGAATACCGCGCCGGCCATGAGCCCGGCGCTGCCCGGATAGTTGAAGTAGAACAGTCCGCCCACAAGCTCGCCCGCAGCATACAGTCCAGGGATCGGCGCGTCCTCGATGTCGAGCACGTGGCCGGTGGGATCGATCTTCAGGCCCCCGAAGGTGAACGTTATGCCGCAGCCGACCGAGTAGGCCTCGAACGGCGGCTGTTCCATGGTGTTCGCCCAATTGCTCTTCTCGATGGCGAGCCCGACGGTGCACTTGCCGTCCTTGATGTTCGGATCGAACTTGACGTCGCGCTTCACTGCGGCGTTGTACTCACGAATGGTCTTGAGAAAACCCGCCGGATTGACATCCTGCATCTTGTTGACGAGTTCTTCGAGCGAATCCGCGCGCACTTTCGTGGCGCCGCGCATCTTGTACTCATCGCGCAGCAGTGGAAGCGCCTGAGCATCGAACAGTTGCCAGGCATAACTGCCCGGCTGCGCCAGCACAGCGCGGCCGTATTTGGCATAGGTGTAGTTGCGGAAATCCGCGCCCTCGTCGACGAAGCGTTCGCCGTCGGCATTCACCATCAGGCCGAACGGATAGCTGTGCCGATAGCCGGCGCTGTGCTGGCCGTCGACGTCGCCGTAGTCGTTGGCGTAGCGCTCCCAGGCGACCGCATGGGCGCCCGACCACTGGCCGTAAGACTGCGCCCCGATGTCGAGCGCCATGCGAATGCCGTCGCCGGTGTTGTAGCGAGTGCCGCGCACCTTCGCCATGTCCCAGCCCGGGCCGAGATAACGGGCACGCCACTCGCGGTTCGACTCGAAGCCACCGCACGCCAGCACGACAGCACGCGCGCCGATCCGTTCCTCGACACCGCCGATCAACACCCGGATGCCCTCGACGCCATTCTTGCCGCGTACGATGGCCTCGGCGCGGGCACCGTACTTGATCGTCACGCTGTGCTTAGCGGCGGCCTTGTATTCGGCTTCGACCAGACCGGCGCCGCCACCGTTAGCATAGATGACGACGCCGCCGAAGAACTTGAAGCGGCCTTCGTGGTTGTAGGCCTGCCGTCCGTAGTTCGGCAGGAACGTGACGCCCCGGCCCATCAGCCAATGTACCGTGTCGGTGCTGTTGCGGACGAGAGTTTCGGCAAGATCGGGATCGATGTAATACTGGGTAATGCGGCCGAGGTCGTCGAGATATTCCTCGGCGGAATATTCGCCGAAGTCGGTGCGCGCGATGTCGGCGTCGCTCAGATCGGGCACGACACGTTTGATGTCCTGGGCGCCGTGATGCACCATACGGAAGCCACCACCGGTGAACTTTGAATTGCCGCCGCGCTTTTCCTCCGGGGCGCGCTCTAGCAAGGCAACGCTAGCGCCTTGCTCGGCCGCAGCCAAGGCAGCACACAGCGCGGCGTTGCCCCCGCCGACGACAACGACATCAAAAGAGAGATTTTCCATTCCCGGTACCTGCGCCGCGCAACTGTCGTTCCATTAGATGGAATAATATTTCATTTTCTTTCATTCGATTAGGGGCCAATCTTTGCGCTGTCAATGTTTGGAGAAAATGTCTGATGTCGGATGGTTCGTGCTCGGTTGGGCACGCACCAAGGTCACGGACCTTGAGAAAATCGCGGCACTTGGACAGGGGCAGAGTGGGCGACGCGGCTCAAATCGGAAACGCTCTGTCGGGTGATCGCTGTGCTGTTGGTCATCATTGCGGCGGTGCTGCTGTTTGCTCATGACACTGAGGCAGGCGCCCCGGCCCTCACCGGGGGGTGCAACTCAGGGCCGGAGTACGGGATTTGTGGTCGGCGTCGCGGCATCGCTACTTGACGTGATGGGCGGCGAATTTTTGATTCCGACGCTCGTGTTGCCCTTTGGCGCCGACATCAAACTCGCCGGAAGTCTCTCCTTGGCGGTGAGCCTTGTCCACCATGCTGGTGGGCCTCACGCGCTACAGCCGGGATCAACGTTTCGTGGTGGTCCGCGACAATTGGGGATTCCTGCTGGTGATGGCGGCCGGATCAATCGTCGGGGCTGCGAATCTTCACTACTGCATCACGGCACAGCTCGCGCTCAAGCAATCCCACATCGAGCCAGAGAAAAACTACAGCTCAGAACAGAAGGGAGCCATCATGTCAGGCGCGATTGGCCATGTGACCTCTGAACGGCCGCGCGCCTTTGGGGCGATGGATTTCTGTCCCCATAACTGTCCCCGTAGCTGATTATTCGAGAATCCCGGCGCGGCAAGTTGTTGATTTGATTGGTCGGAGTGGCAGGATTTGAACCTGCGACCCCCTCGTCCCGAACGAGGTGCTCGAGGGGGCGTTAAAGTTGGGC
>WNFI01055555.1_pt1 | contig 14418 bp, 15 predicted proteins | sample 5400471 | NCBI WGS metagenome assembly WNFI01 (sample SAMN13153348, study PRJNA577476) | soil metagenome | isolation source: 100 cm saprolite on Douglas fir-dominated hillslope | place: USA:California | collected 2013-09-17
GTTCCACCACCGCGACCGCAACACGCTGACGCGCATTGCGGACCCCACTCCGAACCCTCTCGCGCGCTGAGCTCGCCGTTGGTCCCTTGACAGATTCGCGCACGCCAGCTGTAAGAAGGCGATGCATATCCTCCTCGCCCTCGCACTCCTCGCAGCGCCGGATCTGAAGCCCGTCTACGCCCAGATCGGCCGGCAACACCCACAGAACCTCGAGCGCCTTCGGCAATGGATCGCTTTGCCCAGCATCGCCGCCGAGGGAATGAACTCGGAACAAGGCGTGCAGCGGATGATGGAGCTGCTGGCGGACGCCGGCTTCCAGCGCGCCGAGCGCGTCGCGACCGACGGAAAGCCAGGCGTCTTCGCGACGCTCGACGCCGGCGCTCCGAAAACGGTGGGACTCTACTTCATGTACGACGTGAAGCAGTTCGACCCGAAGGAATGGACCTCGCCGCCGCTCGAGGGCCGGCTGGTCGACAAGCCCGGGCTCGGCAAGGTGATGGTCGGGAGGGGAGCGGTCAACCAGAAGGGGCCCGAGTCGGCCTTCCTCGCGGCGCTGCACGCTTACAAGGCCGCGGGCCGCAAGCTGCCGGTGAACTTGATCTTGGTCGCCGAGGGAGAAGAAGAGATTGGCTCGCCGCACTTCGCCCAGGTCGTCCGGCGCAAGGACGTGGCTGCGGCGCTCGCGAAGACCGTCGGCGTCTTCATGCCCAGCGCGTCGCAGGACATCGACGGCGAGGTCTCCGTTTCGCTGGGCGCGAAAGGCGTTGTCGAGCTCGAGCTGGTCGCCACCGGCGAGAAGTGGGGCCGCGGGTCGGCCAAGGACATCCATTCCTCCAACCGCGCGCGGCTGGACAGCCCCGCATTCCATCTGGTCCAGGCGCTCGCGACGCTGGTGACGGCGGACGGCGACCCAGCGATCGACGGCTTCGCCGACAAGGCACGGCCGCTGTCGCCGGAGGAAGCGAAGATGGTCGATTTCGCCGCCCAGCACCGGAGCGAGGCCGGGGCGAAGAAGCTCCTCGGCGTGGAGCGCTGGGCGCACGATGCGGGATGGCGCGACGCGCTGGCGATGCTCGTCTCACGGCCGACGGTGAACATCGAAGGACTGGTCGGCGGGTACACCGGCCCGGGCGGCAAGACCGTTCTCCCGCACCGCGCGGTTGCCAAGCTCGATCTGCGGCTGGTGCCGGACATGACGTTCGACGGCGCGGTGGCGGCGCTCCGAGCCCATCTCGTCAAGCGCGGCTTCGGCGACATCGAGGTCAATCCCAGCGGCGGCTACGATCCGACCCAGGCGTCGCCGAGCAGCGCGCTGATCCGCGCTCAGACCGCCACTTACAAACAGTACGGGATCGACGCGCCGTTCTGGCCGCGCAACGCCGGCTCGTATCCGGGCTACGTCTTCACCGGCGCACCCCTCGAGCTGCCCGCCGGCCACTTCGGTCTCGCCCACGGGAGCGGCGCCCACGCCCCCGACGAGTACTTCCTGATCGAGAGCGCGAACCCGAAGCTGCACGGCTACGACGACTGCGTCCGCTCCTTCGTCGACTATCTGGAAACGCTCGCCCGCTGAGCGCGCCAACAACGCCGCACGAAGTCCTTCGACCCGCGCCGTTTACAGACCTTGGTCAACGCGCTGCCCATTTCGAGCGGCGCCCGGAAGAAATCGTCGCCACTCATCCGATTCCGCGGTTCCTCGAATGATCTGGCTGCGCTCCTCGAGCAATTGGGTCAGGTGCCGAGTGAGCACGAGGCGACTGGCGAGCCAACCAAGAGGACCAAGCGGCGCATCGAACTCACAGACATCGGTCATCAGCGTTCCGAAGTCTTCAGTTGTGAAGTCGTGGTCATGCTTGAATGTGCGGAAAGGTCCCCGAACCATTTCGTCGCGGAAATGGCGAGGGCGTTCAAACTTCGTGATGCGGGAGGTCATCGTTTGCCATACGCCGAAGTGTCGAGCGCGCCAGGTGACTTCTTGGTCAATCCCGATCAGTCCCGTCGTTAGGCCCGCCACCGGCTTCTCATGATGACGGCGTTGCGACTGCACGTGGAGATCGATGCTTCGAGCAAGATCGAAGCACCGTTCGACCGGTGCATGGATCTTGGTCAGTACCCGAATCGTAGGCATCGATTCCTCTCCGTCCAGGCCGAGCGCGCGCGCAGCGATTGCGCTGCTTGTACATCGGCTGGCGTGCGAAATGCGCGGGCTTCTGGGCACTCGTCCCGGGACGAGTTGAGGGCGGGCCGAGCGATGCACGCGCTCGTTTCATGAACGCAAAGCTCGTCCCGACAACGCCACCGGGCAGAAGTGCGTTGGTGAACGGCCTGATGGTGCGAGAGCATCGCACCGGATTGTCAATCGACCGCGGCGCTCTTCAGAGTGTGCCCGCTCGCCCTCCCGGGCGGGCGAGGAGCGCGGCCCGTCGCGCGCTCCTCCTCCGTTCCCCCAGGAGGCTGGATCATGCGGACCCTCGCCGCCGCCATTGCACTCGCCGCGCTTTCGCTCGCCAGGCCGGCGCGCGCCGACTTCACCACGAAGTATTATGCGCTCGGCACCGTACTCAACGACTACTGGGGTGGGACGGGCACCAACTCGATCTACGGCATGCTGACCTCGCAGGGCGTGCCCGCCTCGCACATCCTCGTCGCGCACTACAATGGCAAGGTCGGCTTCTACACGGGCGACGCGGTCGGCGAGGTCGCGGCGCAGATCAACGACTTCATCGCGCGCAACGCCATCGGCGTGAACAATCTGGTGCTCATCGGGCACAGCCAGGGCGGCCTGCTCATCCGCCACATGCTGGCGAACTACCGTACGAGCGATCCGATGGGCCAGTACTGGGGCAACAACTATGGCATCTGGTACGCGACCAGCTACTCGTTCTCCATCTCGGGCCCGATGACCGGCTCGGAGGGCGCGGACGCGCTGTACGGCCACTCGACGAACATCTGGGCCAACATTGCGGGCTGGTTCCTCAGCTGGTTCACCGCCGATGACGCGGCCAAGTACCTGCAGGCGTACTGGCTGCTGCCCAACTCGCAGTCGGGCAATTCGTACTTCGGACCGTCCTCGGGCGACACCATCTTCTCGTTCTCCGCCAGCTCGCCCAACGCGGGCGGCATCGGCTGTACCTCGACCAGCACGCAGGACGGCTCGGCCGAGAGCAGCGAGCTCTCCGCGGCCAACTGCATCGTCGGCAGTGGGTGGAAATCGTGGGACCACGACGGGCTCGTCTCCGGTTGGAGCGCGGACATGCGCGACTCGACCGTCTCGTATTTCAGCGGCGCGACCGCGTATGCAACGCTCAACCACGACCACCAGACCAACCGGCGGGACAGCACGTATCTCGGAGTCCACCCGCCCAACAAATCGAGCGGATGCTTCGTGGGCTCGTCCGGCACGTCGTACTGCAACGCGTACGGGCCGTACTCGTTGTTCATGGATTACGTGAAGGGGCACTGAACGATGCGCCTGGCGACGGCGGTCGGACTGGTCGTGCTCGCTGCCGTCGCGGCGCTGCTCTGGCTGCGGAGGGTGGGCCCCGTGGAGTCCACCCCCGCGGCGCAGCCGGCCCCCTTGCAGCAGGACGCGCGGGCAGTGAGCGTCGCACAACGCCGCGCGGCGGGCGCCGGTGGCAGCAAGGCCGTGGCGAAGGCCGACGTCCGGGCCGCCACGCCCGCGGTGCGGCCCGGGCCGACCGACATCGACGCCGACCACAAGCGGCGCGCGCTCGAGGAGGAGAAGCTCGCCCGCCTTGCGCCATCGGGCAACGACCCGCCCGCCAATGCCGGGGACCTCGCGTTCTTCCGGCGCACCCAGCGCGTCGACGCCCTCTACGACGGCCACACCGTGCCGCTCCGTGCACTCGGCGAGCAGCACCCCCAGCCGGTGCGCACCCGCGCCGGCTCGGATCCGGTGCTCACCGCTTGGACCGAGGTGCCGCGCGCCTTTCCCGGCAGCCGCGTGCGCTTGCACGTGCAGCTCGCCGGCAGCGCGCCGACCGAGGTATCGACGCTGCGCGCGGTCCTTTCGCTGCGCGGTGTGCCGCAGGAACTGGAGCTGGCGGCCGACGGCGCGCTGCAGTGGACCGGCGAGGTGAGGGTCCCTGGCGATCTCCCGGCCCAGCCGACGCAACTCCTCGCCATCGTGCAGATCACCGCGGCCGGCACCCAGGACGGCGCACCGTTCGAGGTGACGGGTGGCACTGGCTTCACCATCAACTTCGTCGACGGCCGGCTCGTGCGGCTGGAGCGGCCCCGCATCCTGGACGGCAGCCTGGTGCTGGACGCAGTCCTGGACGTGAAGCTCGAGGGCCGCTGGTACGTGTATGCCGAGCTGAAGGGCCCGGGCGGCGAACCGCTGGCCTCTGCCCGCGACCGCGTGGCGCTGCCACCCGGCGAAGGTCGCGTTCCGCTCACGTTCGGCGGTCAGGCGCTGCGCGAGCAGCGGGTCGACGGGCCGTACACGGTGCACCTCGCGCGTGCGACGCGGGTCGAGGAGCTCCCGCCCAACGAAACCGACCCCCTGCTCGACGCGCTGACTACGCCGGCTTGGCTCGCGACCGAGTTTCACTAGCTCGAAGCGATTTCAAAGCCGTAGGAGGAACCGCCCGATCTGCTAGCTACAGGAGGTGACGTGCGCGCCCGGCACCGGCTGGGGCGCGTCGCTCACCACCGGCAGCTTCCGGATGCCCGGCACGTTCATCGGGCGATCGCCCGCGTAGATCTTGTGCCGGCCACGCGCCTCGAACCAGTCCTTGGTCCGCGCCACCATGTGCATGTTCTCCACGATCTGCCGCCAACCGACGCCGGTGTTGTACGCGCAGAAGGAGATCTCTCCCTCTTGCGTCGCGTAGGGAATGACGCACATCTCCGTGCGGCGGAAGTCGTACGTCCACAGGTCCTGGAACCACATTCCGCCGATCCACAGCACGGTCCAGTCCTGCTCCCGCTCCTTCTTCATGAACGAACCGCCCATCTTGCCGTTGAAGAGCTTGAGGAATTCCATCAGCGTCATCCCGGGCGGCGCCTTCCGGCCGTCGAAGTTGCGCAGGAAGGAGAGCGCCACCTGCGTGAGCGTCATCTTCTTGCCGCGCGCAGTGTCGCAGATGAGCGCGATGTCCTTCATGAAGCGCTCCATGTCGAAGAATTGCGTGATCGTCGACCACACCTTCGTCTTGCGGTTGGCGACGAGCAGCACGCTCGACCCGCAATTCGGGTGGCAGGAGCAGGCCAGCCCGCCGAAGCTCGGCTGATCGGGCCCGTTCAGCGCGCGGAGGTGGTCGGCCAGCACGGTGAAGCCGCCCATCGCACCCAGCGGGTACCAGTCGCGGTACGGGTCGATCTTCCCGCCGTAGTACCGCTTCATCTCGTGCGCCATGTGCGAGATCGTGTAACGTTGCCGCCGCCGGTCCTCGTCGGTGATGTTCTCGTCGCGCCCGGTGAAGGAGACCGGCTGGAAGCTGATCCCGCCCATCTTGTCGCAGTTGGCGAGCAGGAAATCGAGCAGCGGGCCGACCTGCTTGTCGTTCACCCCGTTGACCACCGTCGTCACCGGCGTGATATCGATTCCGGCGTCATACAGCACCTCGATCGCTTTCAGCTTCACGTCGAACAGGTTGCTGATGTGGCGATGCTTGTTGGCGTCGTTCGACACGCCGTCGAACTGGAAGTACGCCATGTCGAACCCGGCCTCCCTGGCGGCTTGGCCGAACTCCGGCTCGAGCGCGAAGCGCAACCCGTTGGTCGCGGCTTGTACGGTGAAGTACCCGACCTCCTTGGCGTAGCGACATGCCTCGAGGAAGTGGGGCGACATGGTGGGCTCGCCGCCGGAGAACTGCACCGACATCTGCCGGCGCGGCTTGAAGGAGATCGAGTCGTCGAGGATCTGCTTGATCTCGTCCAGCGTGAGCTCGTGCACGTACCCGACCTGGTTGGCGTCCATGAAGCACGGGTTGCACATCATGTTGCAGCGGTTGGTAAGGTCGATGGTCAGCACCGCTCCGCGGCCGTACTTGATCGTCGAGCTGCCGTGCCTGTGGATCAGCTCGTCTCCCATCGTGCGGAAGTCGCGGCCCGGATAGCGCGATTCGATCACCCGGCTGAACTCCGGGTCGATCGAAAGGAGGTCGTCGAACGTCCCGTGCTCCGCGCACGTCTTGCGGATGACGATCCGGCCGTCCTCCTCGACGATGTGCGCTTTGATCTCGCCCAGCCGGCCGTCCACCAGGTCGGCGAGGTCCCGCTCGCCGCGCAAGATGGCCTCGCGCGTCTCCACCACGCACCGCGGGCACAACGAGTCGGTGTCGCGAGGCCACCCGAGCGGAGGCATGGTCCGCTGGTGGCTCTTGAGGAGCGGCCCCGGCGCCCACCCGGGGCTGGGCGATGGCGCTTCCGGGACACGCGTGTTCACTGCCTGGAGCCCATGCCAGCCGAGATTTGCGAGCTCCTTCACCACCGCATCGAGGACTTCCGACATCTCGCACCTCCTGTTACGATCGTGGAACCGAGAACGGCCTCAGTACGCGATCGATCCACCACCAACGACGCCTCTGCTTCGGCGGCGCGGCCCGCGCCGCGATCCCGACCACGTGCTCGGGCGCCGCGACGCGCTGCGGTCGCAGCTCGGCGATCTCGGCGAGCTCGCGCCCCGGCGTGCCGAGCGCCGCCGTGGTAAACCCATCGCCGACGAACGAGAGCATCTCGAGGCGCGCCGCGAGCGTCGCCCGCCCAGCCAGGTACACGACGTCGCCCTTCTTCGCTGGCGCTGGCGCTGCCCTCCGGACAGCCCGGACGCGCGTCATCGCCTCGCCCTGGGTGAGGAACTCGAAGCCGGTGGCGGCCTCCCACCGGACGAACTGGCCGAGGGCGCGCGCCTCAGCGGCCACCCCGCGCGCCTGGGCACGGAAGGATTGGGCGCGCTCCGGCGTGTCGAGCGTTCCGCCCAGATCGAGCGCCTCGCTCCACGGCGACGCACCGTCCGCGCGACCGTCGAAGCACACGAGTGCGCGAGCCCCGGAACGGAGCCGCTGGAGCGCCGCGGGATCGGCCACGAACATCGCGGCGGGCGCCAGCGCCTCCAGGGCGGCGGCGAGCTCTGGACCGGACAGTGCAGGGTCGAGCACCACCGACACGGCGCCTTGTGCCGCCGCCGCCAGCTCCGCCACCACCAGCTCCGGACGCAGACCGGAGACGATCGCCAAGCGGTCGCCGGGAACGAAGCCCGCGCGCTCGCGCAGGAACAGCCCGAGCCGGATCACCTGCCGCTCGAACCGCCAGTCGGGCGTTTCGCGCCACTTCGCACCATCGTGGTGCAGCAGCGCCGCCGCACGGTCGTGCTTTCGCATCGATGCGAGGAATAGCCTCGCCACCGTCGTGGGCGCCATGCGTTCGACGCTGCCAGCAAGCCCGCGCTCCCCATCCGAGCTCGACATCCTTCACCTCGTTCGCCTGCCGTCCGGCGAGGCAGGGCTGCGTCTAGCCGACGCGCACCAGCTTGCCCCGGCTCAGCAGGCGGTACAGCTGCCGTTCCTCATCCGCGCCGCGCGAAGCCGACGGCCGGGCGCATACCACCACGCACGGACCTCGGGATGCGCAGGACCGACCTGTCGAACCGCACGAAGGACGTTGAGGATGCTTGGCCGCCTCATCGAAGGCCTCCACGCGCCACCGCGCTCCGTTCAACCTAGGAGCGCGCCTTCGTTCGCGCACGCATGACTGAGCGATTACCGCATAAACTCCGGCTTAGGCTTCCCGCACCGATCTCACCCCAACAGGGAATCGATCATGAAACGAAGTCTGGCAGAGCAGTCCCTGACGGTGGCGCCGTCTGCTACGGAGGCTCCGCGGCCGTCCGCTCCGCCCGCGGCGGCGCCCTCCGACTGGCTCCTTCTCGCGGGGCCGGGGATCATCTGGGGCGCGTCGTTCTTGTTCATCGCGGAGGGGCTGCGCGCAATCGGGCCGAACGGCGTCACCTTCGTCCGCATCCTGGTGGGGTTCGCGGCGCTCGCGCTCTTTCCCGCGGCGCGCGCCCGCGTGGATCGCTCGGCCTGGCGAGGGATCGTGCTGCTCGCGATCCTTTGGTTCGCCTTCCCGCTCAGCATGTTCCCGTTCGCCGAGCAGCACGTCTCGTCGGCGCTCACCGGGATGCTCAACGGCGCGCACCCGCTCTTTACCGCGCCGGAGCAGCGTGCTCGGGGTGCTCCTCATCCTGGCGGCGCTGACGTCCTATGCGTTCGCGCTCAACCTCGCGCGGCCATTGCAGCAGCGGCACGGGGCGCTCCCCGTCATCTGGCGCGCGCAGGCCCTGGCCCTCGTGCTCACGGCTCCGCTGGGTCTGCCCGAGCTGACCGCGGCGCACTGGAGCCTCGGTCCCCTGCTCGCGCTGCTCGCCCTCGGCGCGCTGGGAACCGGGGTCGCGTACGTGCTGCTTGCGGTGGCGACGGGCCGCGTGGGTGCGACGCGGGCCTCGGGAACCACCTTCCTCATCCCTGGCATTGCGCTGGTGCTCGGCGTTGCGGTGCGCGGCGAGCGGGTCGCCCTGCTCTCTGTGGTGGGCGCCGCGGTGTGCGTCGCGGGCGCGTGGCTCCTGCGTCGCGCCCAGAGCGAAACCCGCGCGTAGGTCGCCGGCGCCGTGCTCTCCCCCCAATTCGGCTCACTGCAATCGATATGCAACCACGGAGCCGACCCCGACCTGCAGCGCTTGCTGCGTGACCGGGGATCTGGCTGCGTCACCGAGCAAGACGCCCCCGCGTAGAAAGGTCCGCACCGACCAACGCTGATCGAGGATCACGATCGCCGCCAACGAGGTGGCCAAGTCGCGGAAGCCCGGGCCCGGAGCAAAAATGGCCGTAGCGACGCCGTCGTTCTGCGCGGCAGCAAGCTGGGCTTCACTGATGCCAAAGTATCCGCGCATGTACCGGCCGTCGCCCCAGGTGAGGGTCAAGCCGCCGGTCAGGAACAGGCGCCGCCCCAGCGGCACCCCCCCAGACACTCCGAGATCGGCCAGGGTCCCGTTCGATGCGCCGAACTCGTGCCTGATGCCGGCCAGTCCGCGCAGCGGCCCGAAGCGCATCTCGGCGAATACCTTTCCCGCGGCGCCCGGTCCGATGTGTCCCCATCCGCTCAGGCGCGCATCGCTTCCTTCTGAGCGTCCGAAATCCGGCGCGAGCGCGACGCCCAGATGCACCGCGGGCAAGGCCACGACGTTCACGCCTACTCCACCCACCAGGCCGGCCACGAAGAAGCGATCCCCGTACTTGGCCTCGACGAGGGGAAGCGGCAGGACGCGCAGCGAAGAGGATCCCTGGTACTTCGGCGCGACGCCCACCCCGGCGCCGAGCAGCAACGACCAGTCCCGTGGCAGCTCGCGCGCCTCTGGCGCCTGCGGCGTGGGCGCCACCACCAGCGCAACCAGGAGCAAGGCGAGATTCATGCCTGGCCGCGCGCAGGAGGCTGATGCCCAGCACCAGGAATCCGGCGGCGACGACCCTCGCGCCCGCGTATGCCAGGTAGATGAAGCCGTTGGGCTCGGTGGCTGCCTTGGTCGACGATCACTTTGCCCACTAGCGCGGTCCCTGCGCGGCCGATGCATAGCACGGCCGCGGGCGGACCCGGAACCCGTCAAACCGGAAGAGTAGGACTCCATGTACCGCTTATCCAAGGACGAAGACCTGTCATTCTTTATTGATGCCCAAATCAATCAGGTCTGCGTTGGCGCGAACGAGCTAATCTTGCATTTCGACCCGCGCGTGGGGGTGGGGACCGACAGATCACGTGTAGGTGAACGCGAACGATCAAAACGGGCAGGCGGCAGTCGCGGCGATCCCTCAATCCGCTCCCCCGGCCGCAACCTTCGGTGCGGCCGGGTCTGAACTGCCCCCCTCGACGTGTGCGCGCGCGAGCCGCACCGCCTCGTCGAGCGTGGCGGAAAAGATGAGCCGCCCGGTCTCCTCGACGATGCCGGACTTCTTCAGCACCCCCGCGGGCTGCGGCTGGACTTCGACGAGGATGGCGAGGACGTGCTGTTGGCGAAGCCGCGCGAGCGCGCCCTCCAGGGCGACGAGGCCGGTCACGTCCATCGCCGGGACCGCGCCCAGGTCGAGGACGCAGACCAGCATCCGGTCGCGGATCGCCTTGAATGCGTCCATCGCCTTCTCGGCGGCGCCGAAGAACATCGGGCCGTTGACGCGGTAGAGGACCACTTGCTTGGGGAGCTGAACGCCGCGGTGCGGGTGCCCGCTGTCGACGAGCTGGACGCTCGCGGTCTCGGCCATCCGGCGCATGAAGAGGAACGCGGCGAGCACGATGCCGGCCGTGACCGCGATGACCATGTCGAAGACGACGGTGAGGCTGTAGCAGGTCAGGAGGATGAGCGCGTCGCTCTTCGGCGCGACCTTGAGGATGTGCAGGAACTGCTTGGCGTCGGCCATGTTCCAGGCGACGAGGAGCAGCAGGGCCGCGAGCGCGGCCATCGGCAGATACGAGATGAGGGGCGCGAGCGCGAGCACGAAGGCGAGGATGGCGAGCGCGTGCACCACCGAGGCGATCGGCGACCGGCCGCCGTAGCGGATGTTCGTCGCCGTCCGCGCGATCGCGCCGGTTGCGGCGATGCCGCCGAAGAATGGGCAGAGCACGTTGCCAACCCCGAGCGCGATCAGCTCCGCGTCGGCGTCGTGCTTCGTGCCGGCCATCGCATCCGCCACCACCGCCGACAGGAGAGACTCGATGGCGCCGAGAATGGCGATGGCGATTGCCGAATGCAGGAGGACGCTGACCGTGGCGAGGCTCAACGAAAAGCCATGGCCCTCGGGTCCGGGCAGGTGCCAGGGCAACAGAGGCAGCGGCGGCAGGCGCGGCACGCCGGCGACCAGTTGGCCGCCGATGACCGTGTGAAAACGCGAGCCAATGGTGGCGACGTGAAAGTCGGCATCAAAGTCGTGCAGGAGGGCAGCGCCAGCGGCAGCGGCGCTGAGCGCCGCGAGCGGAGCCGGCACGCGTTGGGTGATTCGAGGCACGAGGACCAGCAGCGCAAGCGTCCCCGCTCCGATCGCGATCTCAGCAGCGCTGGCGGTCGCCCGCGCTTCCCACATCGCCCTGAGCCGCGGCAGGAACTGGTCGGGCATGCGGGAGAGCTCGAGGCCGAGAAGGTCCTTGAGCTGCAGGACCCCGATGACCGTGCCGATGCCGGCGGTAAAGCCGGTGGTCACCGGATGCGGGATGAATTGGATGAGCTTGCCGACACGAAAGAGACCCATTGCGATCAGGATGAAGCCGGCGAGGCCCCCGGACAGCAATAGGCCCGCCAGCCCGAACTTCACGTAGATGGGCGCGAGGATCACGATGAACGCCGCCGTCGGGCCCGTGACCTGGAAGCGCGAGCCGCCCAGCAGCGGTACGGCGATGCCGGCGACGATGGCGGTGTAGAGCCCGTGCTGCGGCGGGACGCCGACGGCGATCGCGAGCGCCATCGATAGCGGCAGCGCGACGATGCCCACAACCAGGCCCGCGAGCACGTCGGCGCGCAGGTCGGCGAGCGAATAGCCCTCGCGAAACACCGCGCGGAGGGCAGCCGCCGGAGACGGCGCGAATGACTCCACGGTGCCAGGGGTATAGCGAGTCTTGGCCATGCAATGAGTAAGATATACGAAAGCGTTCTCCATTCACAGCGTTCGTGTCGTACCGGATTCCGGTTGAAATCGACGTGCTGTGGTTTGCATCAGGTCGCCGGCACCGTCGGCGGCGCCACCTACGGCGTCGCCTTGCGGGCGGTGCGCGTCCTCGACTGCAACGGCCCCGGCTCGACCTCGGGCATCATCGCCGCGCTCAACTGGCTGTCCGCGAACTACGTCGCCCCGGCAGTCGCCAACATGAACCTCGCCGCCCCTCGAGCGAGACGGCGCCCGCATCTTTCCTGCACAGGCGGGCGCGAAAGTGCTTAAGATGTGCTCGCGCGGGCGGCGCTCCTGCCGCATTTCCCCGCTCAACAGGAGGCATCATGGCACAACCCAAGCGTCCACTCTGGGAGCTCAAGGTCGGAGAAGAGGCCCCCGACTTCGAGCTGACCGCCACCGGCGACGGCGCCGGCAAGGGCGGCCCGCAAAAGAAGGTCAGGCTCTCGGACTACCGGGGCAAGAAGAACGTCGTGCTTGCGTTCTACCCGGCGGCCTTCACACCTGTTTGAACGGTGCAGATGCCCTCGTACGAGGAGGATCTCTCCGAGTTCGAGCGGCGCAATGCCCAGGTCCTGGGCATCTCGACCGACCAGGTGTTCAGCAACGAGGCGTGGGCCAAGACGATGGGTGGGCTGTCCTATCCACTCCTGAGCGACAACTGGCCATACGGTTACGTCGCAACCCAGTACGGTGTGCTGCGCGGCAGCGGCACCACCGAGCGCGCGATCTTCGTCATCGATCGCCAGGGGATCGTGCGCTACATCGACATCCATGACATCGGCGAGCAGCCGCCCACTGACAAGATCATGGACGCGCTCGACAAACTCAAGTGACCCCGGAGGAGAAGCCGGCGCCGCTCGAGCTCTCGCGCTACTGCGTGCCGTACACGCCGTTCCGCAAGCGCCTGGAGGAGTCGACCATCTGCCTGGTCAGCACGGCGGGCGTGCGCCAGCGCGATCAGAAGCCGTTCGAGCTCGAGGGCGACAACTCGTATCGCCGCATCGAGGGCGCGCTGGAGACGAGCGCGCTCACCTTCGACGACGCGCACTACGACCACGGCTGCGTCGACCAAGACCTCAACTGCGTGTTCCCCGTCGACCGGCTGCGTGCCCTCGTTCGCGAGGGCCGCATCGCCGGACTCACCGAGGCGCACTTCTCGCTCGGCTTCAGCCAGAGCCTGCGCGACCTGCGGCAGACCACCGTTCCCGCGGTGGCCCATGCCGTGTCGGCGGTGCGCCCCGACGCCGTGTTGCTCACCGGTGGTTGACGGCTCTGCCACCGCACCGTGGTCACGGTGCAACGGGCCATCGAGATGGTGGGTTTGCCGACGGTGCTGATCACCGTCGAGCCCGAGGAAAGCGGACAGGCGCGGCCGCCGCGTGCGCTGTGCCCGCGCGGCTTCGTCGTCGGGCACACGCTCGGGCGCCCCGGGGACGAGGCGCTGCACAAGCGCATCCTGCTCGATGCGCTGGGCCTCCTGCTCGCGCCGGCGCAACCGGGCGAGGTCATCACGCGCGACTACGCCTGAGCCGGCCGGCTTTCGCGTAGACTATGCCGATGGCCCTCCGCACGACCCAGGCGCTCCCGGTCTTGTTGACAACCATCTTCCTCGCGGCGCCGCTGCGCGCTCAGCCGGATTCGAAGCGCACCGCGCCGGAGCCGCAGGGCGCCGAGGCGCCGCTGGCGATCGATGCCGCAGCGGCGAGCCGCTTCGTGCGGCTCGCGCTCACGTGCGTGCGCAAGGAGTACCCCAACAAGCTCGACCACGTGATGAACGGCGCGCCGGAGGTCCGCTCGCCGAGGGACCTTCACCCCGCGTTCTACGGCTGCTTCGACTGGCACTCCTCGGTGCATGGCCACTGGATGATGGTCCGGCTCCTGCGCAGGTTCCCCGCGCTCCCCGAGTCGGCGGAGATCCGCGCGGCGCTCGACGAGAGTCTCGCCCCCGGGAACGTCGCCGCCGAAGTGGCGTACTGGCGCCAGCCGGGCCGCCGCAGCTTCGAGCGCACCTACGGCTGGGCGTGGCTCCTGGAGCTCGCGGCCGAGCTGCGCCGCTGGGACGCGCCGGAGGCGCGGCGCTGGTCCGCCAATCTGCAACCGCTGACGGAGGCCGTGATCTCCTCGTTCCACTCGTTCCTGTCGCTGCAGACCTATCCCATCCGCACCGGCGTGCACCCGAACACGGCGTTCAGCCTCTCGCTCGCGCTCGAGTACGCCGAGGCCGCGGGAGATCGATCGCTGCGCGCGCTGGTGGTCGAGCGCGCCCGCACCTACTTCGCGCGCGATCGCGGCGCCCCCCTCTCCTGGGAGCCCGGTGGCGAGGATTTCCTCTCGCCCGCCCTGGAGGAAGCCGCGCTGATGGCCAAGGTGCTGCCTGCGGCGGAGCGGAGGCGGTGGCTGCCCGCGTTTTTGCCTGCGCTGTTTCGGGGCGCGAAGCTCGCGCCCGCGATCGTGTCCGATCGCACCGATCCCAAGATCGTCCACCTCGACGGGCTCAACCTGAGCCGCGCGCGATCTCTCTACACGCTGGCCGCGCTGGACGCGCAGGACCCGCGCGCGGCCCGGCTCCTCGCGATCGCCGACCAGCATGCGCACGCGTCGCTGCCGCACATCGCGAGCGGAAGCTACGAGGGCGAGCATTGGCTCGCGACCTTCGCGGTGCAGATGCTCGATGCTCGCGCCGCCGCGCTCGAGCGGTGACGGCATCCACGGGGTGGGATGAAGACCCCGCCCCCGCGTTCGGCTC
>WNFI01029003.1_pt1 | contig 14416 bp, 13 predicted proteins | sample 5400471 | NCBI WGS metagenome assembly WNFI01 (sample SAMN13153348, study PRJNA577476) | soil metagenome | isolation source: 100 cm saprolite on Douglas fir-dominated hillslope | place: USA:California | collected 2013-09-17
CTGCCACGGCTTCTACGAGGGCCGGCCGCCGCGCCTCGTCGACTACTCGACGCCGATCACGCCCCTCTCCGACCTCGGCACCGATCCCGAGCGCTACGAGAAGATGACGGACGCCTTCATCGACAAGTACAACACCATCGCGTGGTACAGCGCCCGCTACCAGGCGCGTCGCAAGCGGGACCGGCCGCGTGGCTACGTGGCCCCGCCCCTGACCGGGCTGTGGGCCACCGCCCCCTACCTCCACAACGGTTCGGTCCCGACCATGATGGACCTCCTCAGCCCGCCCGCGGCGCGGCCGGCGCGCTACTATCGCCACCCCACGACGGAGCTGTCCGCCTACGATCCCGACCGGCTCGGATGGAAGGTGGTCGACTGCCCGGCACCGGCCTGCTCGGACCGGACGCTGCCCTACCCGCGAATGATCTTCGACACGTCGCGGCGCGGCCTGGGCAACGGCGGGCACACCTGGGGCGTGGAGCTGAGCGCCGAGCAGAAACGCGACCTCGTCGAGTTCTTGAAGACGATCTGATGCCACGCGCGCCCCTGGCCCTCGTCGCTCCCCTGCTGATGGCCCTGCTCGGCTGCCGCAACGCCGGCGGCGCCCCGCCGGTGGCGGCGGCGGCCCCCCCCGCGGAGACGGTCGCGGTGGCAGCCCTCGGCCGCATCCAGCCCAAGGGCGGGGTGCGGCGCATCGCCGGCCCCGCGCGTTCCGCCGCCGTCATCAAAGAGGTCCTCGTGGAGCCGGGAGATGCGGTGCGGCGTGGCCAGCGGCTGGCCGTGCTGGAAGACTTCGGCGCCCTGCAGGCCGAAGTCGCGCAGCTCGAGGCGGTGGCGGAGGCCAAGGCGGCGGAGATGGACGGCTGGCAAGCCAACCTGCGCGTCGAGGAGAGCGAGCGGCGCCGGACCGCCGAGCTCTATGCGGCCGGCCTCGTCTCCGCGGCGGAGAGCGACCGGGCGGCCGCGCGCGTCGACGTGTCCCGAGCGGCGGTGCGGCGCACCGCGCGCGAGGAGGAAGCGGGGCGGCGCGCCCTGGCCCGCGCGCAGGTGGAGCGCGACCGCGCCGTGGTCCGGTCGCCGATCGACGGCCGCGTCCTCAAGGTCCTCGCCCGCGCGGGCGAGAAGGTGGGCGAGGAGGGGATCGCCCAGCTCGCCACCTCCTCCGAGATGTACGTGGTGGCCGAGGTCTATGAGACCGACATCACGCGGGTGAAGGTGGGACAGCGCGCGCGCGTCCGGTCCCCGCTCTTCCCGCACGAGCTGCTGGGCACGGTGGAGCGCCTGGGCGCGATGGTGGGCAAGCGCGACCTCCTGGGCACGGACCCCGCGGCCCGGAAGGACGTGCGCGTCGTGGAGGTGGAGATCCGCCTCGACGACGGCGCTTCCGCCGCCGACCTCATCAACCTCCAGGTCGACGTGTCCATCGGCGGATAGCCGCCGGAGGCCGCGATGGAAACTCCCGTCTCTCTCGCCTGGAGCCAGCTCGACCGCGAGCGGCGGCGCTTCGCGGTGGCCGTCCTCGGGGTGATGTTCGCCGTGCTGCTCATGCTCATGCAGCTCGGGTTCCGTGATTCACTGTACGCGAGCACGGTCCTCCTCCACCGGCGGCTCAACGCCGACCTCGTCCTCATCAGCACGGAATCGTCGTTCCTGGGAACGCTGCAGCCCTTCTCCCGACAGCGCCTCTATCAGGCGCAGGGCACACCGGGGGTGGCCTCGACCACCCCCGTCTACGTGGACGTCACCTACCCGGTCGGGTGGCGGAACCCCTACACCGGCGTCACGCGCGCGATCTACGTGATCGGCTTCGATCTGCAGGGCGAGCGCCCCTTGGACATGCCGGAGGTGAACGCGAACTTGGCCCGGCTCAACGCTCCCGACGTCGTGCTCTTCGACGCCCTCTCCCGCAAGGAGTACGGCCCCATCGCCGAGGACTTCCAGCGAGGGACCCCCGTCGTCACCGAGGTCAGCGAGCGCACGATCGCGGTCGTGGGCCTGTTCCACCTGGGGACGTCCTTCGCGGTGGACGGCACCCTGATCGCGAGCGAGGCCAACTTCTTCCGCCTCTTCCCCGGCCGCGAGCAGGACGAGACCGACCTCGGCCTCGTGCGCCTGCGGCCGGGGGCGAACGTCGAGGGCGTGCGCCGCGCGCTCCGGGAGAAGCTGCCGCCGGACGTCCTCGTGCTCACCAAGCAGGGCTTCGTCGACAAGGAGATCGACTACTGGGCGGGCTCGACTCCCATCGGTTTCGTGTTCACGTTCGGCTCCATCATGGGCTTCGTGGTGGGCTCGGTGATCGTCTACCAGATCCTCTTCGCGGACGTCTCCGATCACCTGCCCGAGTTCGCCACCTTGAAGGCGATGGGCTTCACCGACGGCTACCTGCGCCGGGTCGTGCTCAGCGAGTCCGTGATCCTGGCCGCCCTGGGCTACCTGCCCGGCCTCATCGGATCGTGGCAGCTCTACCGCCTCACCGCCCGCGCGACGCGGCTGCCGATGCACCTCGATCCGGCGGTGGCCCTCCTCGTCTTCGCGCTCACCGTGCTCATGTGCACGGCCTCCGGGTTGATGGCGCTGCGCCGGCTGCGCGCGGCGGATCCCGCGGAGATGTTCTGAGATGGCGACGGCCCCCGTCATCGCCCTCTCCGGCGTGGACTACTTCTACGGGGCGGGCACCCTGCGCAAGCAGATCCTCTTCGACCTCGAGCTGACCGTCCAACCCGGCGAGATCCTCATCCTCACCGGTCCCTCCGGCTCCGGGAAGACGACGCTGCTCACGCTCATCGGCGGCCTGCGCGCGCCCCAGAATGGCAACGTGCGCGTCCTCGGCCGCGAGCTGCGCGACAGCTCGGAGGCGGCCCGGGTGAGCGTGCGGCGCGCGATCGGCTACGTCTTCCAGTCCCACAACCTGCTGCGGTCGCTGAGCGCGCTGCGGAACGTGCAGCTCTCGCTGCACGGCCAGGGGCTGTCGCGACGCGACGCCGCCGCCCGCGCCTCGCAGTCGCTGGCCGAAGTCGGTCTCGGCGACCGGGCGAAGGACTATCCCGAGCAGCTCTCCGGCGGCGAGCGCCAACGCGTGGCCATCGCGCGCGCCCTGGCCCGGCAGCCCCACATCATCCTCGCCGACGAGCCCACCGCCTCCCTCGACCGCCAGGTGGGAAGGCAGGTCGTGGACCTGATGAGCGTCCTGGCCCGGCGTCACGGATGTGCGGTGCTCCTGGTGACCCACGACAACCGGATCCTCGACGTCGCCGATCGCATCCTGCACATCGAGGACGGGAGGCTCTCCGCCTGAGGTGACGATGAGACCAGCCCACGTCGTGATCGCGACCTCGGCCGCGACCCTTCTCCTGTCCGGCCCCTTGCGCGCGCAGGCTCCGCCCGATCCCCCGCCCGCGCCGTCCGTGGCCGTGATTCCCCTGCAGCCCCTGGCCCAGCACGTGCGCGCGGTCGCGTCGACTCTGGCCTACCTGGGCCAGCCGCTGACTCCCGAAGACCTGCGACGCATCGACGACGCGATCGCCGAGGCCGACGAGCGTGCGGCCGTCCAGCGCCTCCAGGACGTGCTCGACGCGCATGTGCTGGCGGTGGTGGACATCAACCCCGAGAGCCGGGTCAAGGTGGAGCCGGGCGCCGCGCGCGCGGAGCTACCGCTGGGCCGACGTGTCCCTCTACCGGACGGAGGTCAGCGTCTACAGCAAGCCGCCGATGGGCGGGCGGCTCTCGGGCCTCCCGCTCGAATACGGGGTCCTGCAGGTGTACAGCCGCGATCGGGGCCAGCGCTCGGCCCTCCTGCGCTTCAACGTGGGGCAAGGCAGCCAGGACATCGGCTTCCGCAACGAGGCGACCATCGTCTTCGATGCGCTGCCCGCCTACTCCGTGCGGCTCCGCGTCCAGGACGAGCAGGGACGGCCGGCCACCGCTTCCTTCCTGATTCGAGACCGCCTCCGGCGCGTCTATCCGAGCCAATCGAAGCGACTCGCGCCGGACTTCCCCTTCCAGCCGCAGATCTACCGGATGGACGAGGACACGATCCTCCTGCCCGCGGGCGCCTACACGGTGACCTGCGACCGCGGCCCCGAGTACGACGCGCAGGTCCAGGAGCTCGTGGTCGCCGGCCCCGCGGAGCTGTCGTGCCGCCCCGCGCGGTGGATCGACCCATCGAAGTACGGCTGGTACTCCGGCGATCATCACATCCACGCCGCGGGCTGCGCGCACTACGAGAGCCCGGAGCAGGGGGTGGGGCCCAAGGACATGCTGGCGCAGGTGCAGGGCGAAGCGCTCAACGTCGGCAGCGTCCTGACCTGGGGCCCGTGCTACTACCATCAGAAGCAGTTCTTCAGCGGCCACGACCATCCGCTCTCGACCGAGCGGAACCTCCTGCACTACGACCTCGAGGTGTCCGGGTTCCCGTCGAGCCACGCCGGTCACCTCGTGCTGCTCGGGCTCAAGGAGCAGGACTATCCGGGGACCAGCCGCATCGAGCAGTGGCCGACCTGGGACCTGCCCGTCCTCCGCTGGGCAAAGGCGCAGGGCGCCGTCGCCGGGTTCGCGCATTCCGGCTGGGGACTGGCCGTCTCCACCAGCGAGCTGCCCAACGACGAGATGCCGGGCTTCGACAGCATCAGGGCCAACGAGTACATCGTCGACGTCACGCACGAGGGCGCCGTCGACTTCATCTCCGCCGCCGACACCCCGCCGCCGTGGGAGCTCAACATCTGGTATCACACGCTCGACGTCGGGTTCCGCACGCGCATCAGCGGGGAGACCGACTTTCCCTGCATCACCCAGGATCGGGTCGGGCAGGGCCGCTCCTACGGGAAGGTCGAGGGCCGGCTCACCTACGCGGGGTTCGTGGAGGCCGTCCGCAACGGTCGCACGTACGTGGGCGACGGACGCAGCCACCTGATGGACTTCGCCGTCAACGGCCGCGAGGCCGGCACCGGCGAGAGCGAGGTCCGGCTGGCCGCGGGCGACGTGGCGCGGGTGACGGTGAAAGTCGCGGCCCTGCTCGACCCCTCGCCCAACGAGGTGATCCGCCGGCTGCGCTACGACCAGTCGCCGTACTGGGATATCGAGCGGGCGCGCGTCGGCTCCTCGCGCGAGGTCCCGGTGGAGCTGGTCGTCAACGGCCGCGTCGCCGCCCGCAAGACGGTCACGGCGGACGGCGTCGTGCGCGACGTCTCCTTCGAGGTCCCGCTCCATCGCAGCAGCTGGCTGGCGGTGCGGATCCTGCCCTCGTCCCACACGAACCCGATCTTCGCCATCGTCGACGGCAAGCCCATCCGTGCGTCGCGCCGCAGCGCGGAGTGGTGCCTGGCCGCCGTCAACCAATGCTGGACGCAGAAGGCGCCGAAGATCGCGCCCGCGGAGCTCGAGGAGGCGCGCGCCGCCTACGACCACGCGCGCACGGTCTACCGGCGGCTGATCGGGGAGTCGCCGGCGCCCTGAGGTCGGCGCTCCGACGCCTAGCTGCCCAGCTCCTTGATGGCGATCCGCCGGAACTGAACCAGGGCGGGCGGTGCCGCCCATTGGCCATCCTTCTTGCTGCCGTGGTGCTGGAGGGCGATGCGTCCCCGCGCCGGCACGCCGGGCAGCTCCGCATTCTCGATCACGCGCTCGCCGTTGAGGACGACGGTGAGCCGGCTGCCCTTCATGGTGATCTCGAACGTGTTCCACTCGCCGATGTTCCGATCCGCCAGCTTCTTCGGCGTCACGCCCGCGCGCACCGGGCCCGGCATCTTCTCGTCCGTGCGGTACCCGTAGACTTCACCCGAGCCCACCGGCCAGCACCAGATGTTGACCTGCGCCTTGTCCAGGCCGCGCAGGTAGATGCCGGAGTCGGAGTCGGGCACGGCCATGAGGATGGGCTTGCCCGCGGCGTCGAGCTTCGACGTCCCGTCGGGCTTGACGATGTGGACGTTGTGATTCGTGTAGGGCGTCTCCTTGATGCGCCAATCCACGCGCAGCGTGAAGTCGCCGTATTCCTTCTCCGTCCACAGGTGCTTCTCGCCGGCGGCCTCGCTCCCCGCGTCGTAGTCGATCACGCCGTCCACCACGCGCCAGTGTCCGTTGTCGCCGGAGGGCACGCGCCAGCCGCCCAGGTCCTTTCCGTTGAAGAGCGAGGTGAATCCGGCGGGCGGCGCGTCCTGGGCCAGGAGCGACGCCGCGCCCAGGAAGACGGCGGCGAACGGCAGCATCGAGCGTCTATCAATTGACATGTCAGTCACCTTTCCGGGGTGCGCTCATCGCGCGCACATCAGTGAATACAGGATCATGGGGCACGGGCACAACCGCTCCCGCTTGACTCCGCCCGCGGGAAGTCTAGGATGGCGCATTCCCTGGAGGCGACTCATGCGGATTGACCGTACACGTGTCGCGGGCCTGTGGCTCGCCCTCGTTCTCGTGCTGGGCCTGGGTTCCAACGCATTCGCCCAGACGGGCGCGGCGTCCCGGCAACTACACGATCACGTCGCTGCCCGTCGGAACCTACGTCGTCAAGGCCGAGCTCTCCGGCTTCAAGACGCCGACCACGAAGCCGTTCCAGGTCGAGGCGAAGCAGATCGCCCGGCTCGACCTGAAGATGGACGTCGGCTCCCTCGAGGACAAGGTCGAGGTGACGGCCGAAGCGCCGGTGCTGCAGACGGAGACCGCCACCGTGGGCGAGGTCCTTTCCGCCAAGACCGTCGAGTCGCTGCCCCTCAACGGCCGCTTCTCCAGCAGTCTGGCCCTCCTGCTGCCCGGTGCCGTCACTCCCAACCCCGGCGCGCAGACGGACTCCACGAGCCGCGGCGCCGGCGCGCGCCCCTACGTCAACGGCAACCGGGAGCAGACGAACAACTTCATGGTCGACGGCGTCGAGGTCAACGACACGATGGACAACCGGATCGGCTACCAGCCGAGCCCGGACGCCCTGGCCGAGATCAGCGTCGAGACCAACAACTACGCGGCCGACATCGGCAACGTGGCCGGCGGCGTCATCAGCAACGTCATCAAGTCGGGCGCCAACAACTTCCGGGGCAACGTGTTCGAGTTCTACCGCAACGGAAAATTCGACGCGAACACCTGGGAGCGCAACCGCTCCGGCGCCGCCCGCGCCGAGCGCAAGCAACATATCTTCGGCGCCACCCTGGGCGGTCCGATCTTCAAGAACACGCTGTTCTTCTTCGTGAACTACCAGGGGACGATCCTGGACCAGCCCGGAACGCAAACCGTGGCGGTGGCCCCGGTGGCCTGGCGCCGCGGTGACCTCTCGAGCATCAGCACGCCGATCCGCGACCCACGCACCCGCCTGCCCTTCCCGGGCAACCAGATCCCGCTGAGCCGAATCAGCCCGACGGCGCTGGCGATCTTGAACAGCCCCAATTACCCCGCTCCCAATCGCACCGTCACCGGCGTCGCCGGCAACTACGTGGGCGACTCCCTGAGCACGACCCGCGCCCACCAGGGCGACCTGCGGCTCGACTGGAATGCCTCGGCCAACGACAAGCTCTTCCTCCGCTTCTCGATCGCGGAGCTCGAAACCAAGACGGACAAGCAGGCCTTTGCCTTCCTTCTCCCCACCCGGAGCAAGTCACCCTTCCGCAACCTGGCCGTCAACTCGAACCACGTGTTCGGCCCCTCGGTGGTGAACGAGCTCCTCGTCGGCTACAACTCCGTCCTCTTCTTCTCGGAGCTCAACGACTGGGCGGGGATCGGGAACGCCAACGCGCAATTCGGCATCCCCGGCGGACAGCCGATCGCCGGCCTCAGCAACATCCAGTGGGGCGCCGGCCTCAACAGCATCGGCGCGGTGGCCACCGTCGAGGACAGCCTGCCCAAGATCTACCAGCTTAACGAAAAGCTCACCTGGCTCAAGGGCCGCCACGCCCTGAAGTTCGGCGGCCAGGTCCTGCGCTACAAGACGAAGCGCTTCTATCCCGGCAACAACGGGCTTCTGGGCTTATTCAACTACACCGGCACGTTCACGGGCAACTCGTTCTCGGACTTCCTGCTGGACCAGGTGGCCCTCAAGGGTCGCGGCTTCAACGGGGACCCCTGGACGCACACCCAGAATCGGATCTCGACCTTCGTCCAGGACGACTTCAAGCTGCGTTCCAACCTGACCCTGAACCTCGGTCTGCGTTGGGCCTATACCTCGCCGCTGGTGGAGAAGGACAACCGGCAGGCGAACATCGACCTCCAGACCGGCGTGCTGACTGTGGCCAAGGACGGCAGCATCGAGGATCGCGCTCTCTACAAGCCGTACTACAAGGGCTTCGAGCCGCGCCTCGGCTTCGCCTGGACCGCGAGCAACCGCCTCGTCCTCCGCGGCGCTTACGGGATCTCGCAGTATATGGAAGGCACCGGCTCCAACCTGCGCCTGCCGCTCAACCCGCCGTTCTTCTTCGAGTCCGACGTCCGCTACGACCAGACGACGGGCGCGGGGTCCATCACCACCGGCTTCACCGGGCTCCAGGCCCGGGACCAGGTCGCCGGCCAGCCGCGCGCGTGGGATCCCAACCTCCGGCCGCAGTTCACCCAGCAATGGAACGTGTTCGCGGAGTACCGGGTGACCTCGGGCATGTCGGCCCAGGTGGGCTACGTCGGCCATCACGCCACCCACCTCGTCACGCCCATCGAGGGCAACCAGCCGCTACCGGGCGTGGGCGACCCGACGACGTGGGCTCCGCTCGACACCCGCCGGCCGCTCTACAAGGCGCTGCCGCTGGTCACGAACATCTCGACGACGGCGTCGCGTGGCCGCAGCAACTACAACGCCCTCCAGGCGAGTGTCCGCCAGCGTGACTGGAAGGGCCTCGAGCTGATGGCGTCGTACACGCTGAGCGAGATCAAGACCAACAACCTCGGCTACTACGGCTCGGCCGGCGTGGCCGCCGAAGGCGCGTACTGGGTGAACGCCTACGACTCCGAGGCGAACTACGGCCGCGGGTTCTTCGACGCCCGGCACAATTTCGTGCTTGCAACCAACTACGAGCTGCCCTTCGGGCGGGACAAGAAGTGGGGCAGCAACTGGCCCGGCTTCGCCGACGCGATCCTCGGCGGCTGGAAGATGTCGGCCATCTTCCAGGCGCGCTCGGGCTTCCCCATCACGGTCCAGAACTCCAACCGAAGATCGCTCCAGGGCACGCGCAGCGCGGAGTGGCCGAATTGCATCGGCAACCCCGTGCCGTCCAACCAGAGCATCACCTCCGATCCGGCCGCTCCCAGCAACTCGAAGTGGCTCGACATCGCCGCGTTCGCGGTTCCGGCTCTCGGCACCTTCGGCAACTGCGGGATCGGCATCGCCAATGCGCCGGGCTACACCAACGTGGATGCGTCGCTCTCGAAGCGCTTCAAGGCGGGTGGGGCTCGGTACCTCGAAGTCCGGGCCGAGGCTTTCAACGTCCTGAACCACCCGAACTTCGGGCCTCCCGGGCGCGACATCAACACGCCGGGCACCTTCGGGATCATCACGAGCACGGTGGGCAACCCCCGCGTGGTCGAGCTGGTCGCGAAGTTCTTCTTCTGATCAAGGGGGGGGCCGCTGCGTCGCGGCCCCCCCACTCCCCCCCGCTCGCTACGGCCACGTGAAGTGGCCTCCGCTCGCCGCTTGCCCCTCGAGTCGGTTGGGCTGCGTCGCACCCCCACAACCCCCGCTCGCTGCGGCGACGTGAAGTCGCCTCCGCTCGCCGCTTGCCCTTCGAATCGGTCGCGCTCCGATCCCAACCCCCGCAATCCGATCGACGGTTCGCTCTCGGACGTGAAGTCGCCTCCGCTCGCCACTTGTCCTTCGAGCCACCGGCGCTGCGATCCCACCCCTAGCGTTCCGATCTGTCGTTCGACGGTCCTGACTCAACACACCCAGATGGCTCCCGGGGTAATGAGGGCGAGGAGGATGGCCACCGCGTCCAGCAGGTAGGACCAGGCAATTCCCGCGAGCGCGTACTTCAGTAGCCGTCCGGGCTCCCCGAAACGCCGGTCGAAGAAGACCGCGATGATGGCGAGCCATTCGAGGAGCCGCACCGGGAGGAGTCCCGCGTACAAAGCGATGATGCCGGCGCCACTCGACACGGACGGCACCATGCTCCCGTAGGCCAGACCCGCGGCCACGCCCAGGAGCGTCCGCGACACCCCGAACGCGATAGGCACCCGGCCTTCTCTGTGATACGCCGCGCGCAGCTTGAAGCCGGCGACGGTGTAACCGACGAGCTTGACGCCCGCGAAGGCCGCGAATCCGACTTCCGTGGGGCCACCAGGCACTGCTCCTCCTCTCAGCGCCGGGCGAACTTGAGATGGGTCACCTTCGGAGCGGCGACCGTCCGCACGAGCTCGAGCCCGTGCAGATCGTCGCCGAGGCCGTCGAGCAAGCGCTCGCCGCTCCCGAGGAGCGTCGGCACCAGGTGGATCTCCATCTCGTCCACGAGGCCGGCCGCGAGATACTGCTGGGCGGCCTTGGCTCCACCGGCGAGCGACACGTCCTTGCCGCCCGCGGCTCCCCGCGCCTGATCGAGCGCCGACTCGATGCCGTCGGTGACGAACGTGAACGTCGTTCCGCCTTCGAGCTCGAGTGGCGCGCGCGCATGGTGGTGAGCACGAAGACGGGGTGATGGAACGGCGGGTCGACTCCCCACCAGCCGTTCCACGATTTCTTGCCATCCCAGGGCCCCGGGTGGCCGCCGAACATGTTGCGTCCCATCACGGTGGCCCCGATGTTGGCGAGCGACTCCTCGACGACCCGCGTGCTTTCGTTGACCTCTCCGCCGGGCAGGCCCTGCATCGCGCGCCAGGCCGTGAGCGGGAAGACCCACTCGTGCAGACGCATGCCGCCGATCCCGAGCGGGTTGTCGATGCTCTGGCTGGGGCCGGCCACGAACCCGTCGAGCGACATCGAGATCTTGAAGCGCAGCCTGGACAAGTGATCCCTCCTACCGAGTCGGCTTGTTTTCCGGATTCCCCGCCAAGAGGTCAGCGCGCCGTCCAGCCTCCGTCGATGAGCAGGGTGGTGCCCGTCACCAGCGACGCCGCAGGCGAAGCGAGGTAGACCACCGCCGCCGCGACCTCCATGGGTTCGCCGATGCGGCCGAGGGGAATTCGCGAGAGGACGTCGGCCCGGAACGCGTCGTTGGCCAGGCACTCCGCGGTGCCGGGGGTCCGGATGAACGTGGGCGCCACCGCGTTCACGGTGATGTTGTGGCGCGCCCATTCGACGGCCAGGCACTTCGTGAGGTGCGAGATCGCGGCCTTGGTCATGCAGTAGACGGACTCGGTCGGCAGGGCCACGAAGCCGGCCTGCGAGCCCACGTTGACGATGCGCCCATACTTCTGCCGGATCATCACCCGCCCCGCGGCCTGGCTTGCGAAGAACGTGCCCTTCAGGTTGACGGCGAGGGTCAGGTCGAAGTCTTCCTCGCGCACGTCCTCGGCGGGATTCTCGGGAGCCAGCCCGGCGTTGTTCACGAGGATGTCCAGACGCCCGAAGTGCGCGGCGGCCGCGTCGATGGCCTGGCGGACCTCGACCAGGCGCGTCATGTCCATCTGCAGGGGCAGGGCGCGCCGGCCCAGGCCTTCGATCTCCCGCGCGAGATCGCCCCCCGTGCGCGCATCGCGCAGGCCCAGCGCGACGTCCGCGCCGGCCTGGGCGAGCGCGAGCGCGCACGCGCGGCCGATGCCGCGCGCCGCGCCCGTGACGAGGGCGATCTGCCCGCGGACGTCGAACCGCGGGAGCTCGCCGCCGCCCATCAGAACGTCAGCTTGATACCGAACTGCGCTTGTCTCGGATCGCGCGCCACCGTCGCGCGGCCGAAGTTGGCGGAGGGCTTGAAGGCCGTGATCGTCGTCGCGGTGGCGGCACGCCCGGTATCGAGGGTGGCCGTCGTCGGGCTCAGGCTGGTGGAGACGGTCGTGAAGTTGACGCGGTTGAAGAGGTTGAAGACCTCGAAGCGGAGCTGGGCCTTCACCCTCTGGCTGAGCTTGATGTTCTTGTAGAGCGATGCGTCGACCTGGGCGAAGTTGGGACCTTCGCAGACGCCGCGGCCCGAGTTGCCGAACGTGCCGAGCTGGAAGCCCACGAGCGTCCAGGCCGCCGGGTTGAGGATCTGCTCCCGCGAGCCGCTGCCGTGGCAGTCGACGCCCGCGACCACGTTCGGCCGCTGCGTCGACGTCTGGCCCGTGCCGGAGACGCGGTTGGTGAGCCCAGGGACGGACCCCGTGAACACGGTGAAGGGATGCCCCGACGCGTATTGGGCGATGGTCCCCACCTCCCAGCCGCCCAGCACGTTCTTCACGAAGCCCGACTTGTCGTCGAACTCAGGGAGGACGAGGACCAGGCTGGCGTTGAAGATGTGCTTGCGGTGGCTCAGCGTCAGGCCCCGGTCGAAGCCGGGATCCTCGTTCAGGCTGGTGGTCGTAGAGCCGAGGTCGTTCTCGCCGCCGATGAGGCTCACGATGCCGATGGTGCGCGAGAAGGTGTAGGAGGCCTGGAACTGCGAGCCGCGCCCGAAGCGGCTCACGAGCTGCGTCTGCAGCGAATGGTAGACGCTGCTGCCGTTGTGGTCGATCACGTTGATGCTCGCGTTGCCGAAGGCCCCGAAGGGGCGCAGGGCGGCACGCGCCGAGCTGCTGGAGCCGGCGCGGATGAAGTCGAGGCGATCGGGGACGCCGTTGTGGTTGTTGTCTCCGGCCGGGACCTGGTTGGCATCGTGGGGATGCAGCAGGTCGAACCCCTTGCTGCCCACGTAGCCGATCTCGATGGTCGTGTTGCGCGCGATCTCGCGCTGCATGGAGACGTTCCACTGCCAGGTGTAACCCATCCGGCCGGAGGTATCGAGCCCGTACTGGGGGATGCCGTTGTCGGTCGAGAAGGCGTCCGCGAACGGCTCCGCGATGCTGTCGAGGGTCCGGCTTCCCACGCGCAGTCCGTTGAAGGGCGGGTTGAAGCCGAAGTTCAGCCCGTTCTGGAGCGATTCGCGCTCGATGAAGCGCCCCAGCCCCGCGCGTACGGCCGTCTTGCCGTTGCCGGCCACGTCCCAGGCGAGCCCCAGGCGCGGGGCGAAGAAGCTCTTGGTCTTGGTCAGCGCGCGGCTCGGCCCCGCCGTACCTCCGCGCAGGCCCGCCGCCTGACAGGCGTTGGAGCCCGGCGGCAGCAGCATGCCGTTGCAGGGATCGCCGCCCAGGGCGGGATTGAAGGTCGTGGGATCGAAGCTCGAGATCGTGTCGCCCGCGGTCGGCGGAGGGCTCGCTGAAGTCGAAGGCCATCCCGCGCAGCAGGAGGTCGGCGAGCACGTTGCCGGTGGTGTCGTCGTTCCCGGTGAGGCCCACGGCGTCGTTGAAGGTCGGCGACTCCGCCGAGCCCTGGTCGAAGACGTCCTCGTTCTTCTGGTTGTAGCTGGCCACGGCGCCGACCTTGAGGAAGTGCCGGCCGAACACGGCCGAGAAGTCGTCCTTCAGCACGAACAAGTTCTGGTTGTTCTTGAAGGGGGCCATGTTCTGCAGCGTGTTCCCGTAGCTCCCGCGCCCCGAGAAGATGGGATGCCCGCGGTCCGCGCCGTACTCCTTGATGGAGTCCGGGAAGAGGTCGGGGACGGCGGACACGATCTGGGAGTTGAGGCCGGGATTAGTTCCGCCGCGCGTCACCGTGATCACGTTGGCGGAGTAGTTGAAGGTGAGGCTGTTCACGCCCTTGGTGCCGATGTTCTTGGTGAGCTGCGCGGTCAACGAGCGGCCGGGCTGGTCCCAGTTCGAGTCCACGGCCGGGAAGGGGTCGTCGCCCCACAGCGTCTCCTGCGCGCTGGGCGAGCTGTTCTTCCAACTGTCCTGGGTGTAGCGGACCATCAGGTGCGTGCGCTGGGTGAGGCTCCAGTCCACGCGCGCGTTCTCCTGACGCCAGTTGATGGGCGTGTTGAGGGCGGTCACCCAGTTGTTGCAGCTCCCCGAGGTGGACGTGTTGGGGAGCGGATAGAGCTGCATGACCAGGAGTCCGGCCGGAGAAATGCGGCTTTGCGGGATGCGGTTGCCGGCAAACGGCTGCTTGGTCAGCGGATCGACGGGTGTGGGCGAGGAACAGCCGGCAATGGTCGGGCCGCTGAAGTCTCCGGTGCGCTCGGCCGCGGTGGGCACGAACGCGCTCCGCGTGAGCCCGCGCTTCTCACGGTTCCATTCCTGCGAGAAGAAGAAATGGAGCTTGTCCTTGATGATGGGACCCCCGATCGTGCCCCCGAAATCATGGGAGCTCAGCGGGCCCTTGGGTTGGCCGGCCTTCTTGAGGAAGTACTCCGTGGAGGCCAGGGAGTCATTGCGCCCGAAGTAATAGACGCCGCCGTGGAAGTCGTTGGTGCCGCCGCGCGTGACGATGTTCACCTGGGCCCCGGAGGCGCCTCCGAACTCGGCCCCGTAGCTGTTCCGGTGGACCTTGAACTCCTCGATGGCGTCCACGGAGGGG
>WNFI01135020.1_pt1 | contig 14416 bp, 14 predicted proteins | sample 5400471 | NCBI WGS metagenome assembly WNFI01 (sample SAMN13153348, study PRJNA577476) | soil metagenome | isolation source: 100 cm saprolite on Douglas fir-dominated hillslope | place: USA:California | collected 2013-09-17
CCCATCATGACCAGCGCCCAGGTCTTTGCCCTCACCATCGCCGTGTTTGTCACCCTCGCCGCCGGGTTGTATCCTGAGCCGTTCACCCGGCTCGCTCAATATGCCTTCGGACAATAAGCAAGACGAGAGCTCCACCTCAACATCGGGACCGAAGAAGTCCGCGGACTTTGCCTCGCAACCGGCTCTAGCCCTCGAGTTACCTTTCACTTTCGTTGGCGCGATTGTCGTCGGCGGCGCGATCGGTTTCTTTCTGGACCGCTGGCTGCACACTTCGCCGTGGCTGATGCTGGTCTTCGGCGGTCTCGGCTTCTACGCCGGGATCCGCGAAGTCATCCGCCGACTCCCCGGTGGCGGCAAGGATGGTCAAAGTGGCTGAGGAGGTTGCCGGCGCGACGACCGAGCGGCGCATCGCCTGGCTGACGCTCCTGTTCGGCTTCACCGCTGCCGCCATTCTGGCGCTCTCGCACCAGCGGCCCTGGGCCACCGGCCTTGCTATTGGCACGGTTCTCGCCTGGCTCAATTTCCGCTGGCTGAAGCGCGGGCTTGATGCCCTGGTGCTTGCTTCCAAAGCCCAGCAAGACCGCGAAAAACCTCAGGTCCCTCTTGCAACCTACTTCACCGCCATTTTTCGCTACGGGTTGCTCGCCCTCGCCGTCTATGTTATTTTTAATTATCTACGCGTTCCTATCGGCAGCATGGTTGTGGGTTTGTGCGCTTTAGCAGCCGCGACGATTGCGGCCAGTGTGTGGGAAATCCTGCATCCCGTGGAATAGAGAATGGAAGAACACCTACTCGGCATAACCAGGCTGGTCAATCATCTTCTCGGTCGTCGCGCTCTTTCTCCGTTCCCGATTGTCGGTTGAAAAGCCCGGTGCCAGCCAGCAAATTGCCGAGATGTTTCTGACCAACCCGCTCGGCATTGGCATACGTGATTTGCTCGAAGAGAATACCGGTCATCACGCTCCGCAGTACATCGCGTTTGTCGGCTCAATTTCGATTTTCGTTCTCCTCAGCAACCTGCTCGGAGCTTTTCCCTTCTTTGCCTCGCCGACCGGAAACGTCAGCGTTCCCTTGGCTTGCGCCATCCTCACTTTTCTCTATTTCAACTGGCAAGGCATCCGCCACCATGGCATCGGCGGGTACCTCAAGCACTTCGCCGGCCCGGTCTGGTGGCTCTCGCCGCTGATTTTCCCCGTGGAAATCATCAGCACCTCGGCGCGACTGCTCTCCCTCACCGTCCGCCTTTGGGCCAACATTTTCGCCAGCGACATGATTTACGGCATTTTTCTCAGCCTGCTTGCCGGGCCGGCCCTCTGGGGTTGGACGAAGACTCCCGTGCTGGGCGTCATCTTTGGCGTGTTTCCTGCCGTTCTGCCGCTGGCTTTCATCGGCTTGCACATCTTTGTTTCGATTATTCAGGCGTATGTCTTTACCATTCTGCCGTCGGTCTATATCGGCATGGCCACGGCGGAAGAGCACTAACGCCGATAGAAAGTCTTTTGTCGCTGACCAGTGTGAGCCCGGCTGCACGGTGTCCGGGAACCACCTCCTGGCGGCAATTTCATGAGGAGGAAATTATGAAGAAGACGGCAGTACTAGTTGTTGCTCTCATCGCCATTCTCGCGATCGCGCCTGCGGCTTTCGCGCAGGGTGGAGCGGCGGAGAAGGCCCCGGTTAATACCACGACGCTTGCTCTGGCTGTCGGCTTTGGCTTGGCCATCGCGGCGTTTGGCGGAGCGCTCGGCCAGGGCCGTATTGCTTCCGCTGCTTGCGAAGGGATCGCTCGCAACCCCGGAGCTGCGGGAAACATCCGCGCAGCCATGCTTCTGGGTCTCGTCTTCGTCGAGACGCTTTCGCTCTTCACCTTCGTGTTGGGCATCCTCCTCTATTTCAAGTTCTAAGCTTGACCATTATCGAGACAAAACGGCCCGGCAGCACAAGCTTCCGGGCCGTTTTTGCTTTCCCTAAGCCCGCACCCATGTGCTAGGCCACCAAGTCACCCCAAAATCTGACCTGCAACTTTGAAAAAACCTGAAATCGCCCTTGAAAATCTCATAATTTGTGCTATACTTGATCCTATAGATAACTGCGCATGGAGTGCGGGAGCTTGCTCCCGCTTTTCTTATCCCAGCCGGTCATTTCAACGTTGCCATCCCAAATAACCAAGATCGCACCCTTTAGAAACAACGAATTGCGAAATGCAAATTTGTAAGTCCTTTTCTTTGAGATTCATGCAAATTGGTAGGGGGTGGGGGTAGCAATCCAAATCGTGCCGCTGCACCGTTCCAGTCTAGCGGCCGAGAAGCGTCGGCTGAAGAATGAAGTTGAGGACCGCATTCGGATATACGCCAAACAAAATGGTGCCGGCAGAGGTTACGAACAGCACGACGCTCACGCCAAGCGGGAAGCGCACTGGGCCGAGTGCCGTTGCTTCCGTACTGGACTCGCGCATGTACATCACCACGATCACCCGCAGGTAGTAATAAGCCCCGATCACGCTGTTAACCGCCATCAGCGCTGCGAGCCACAACAGATGCGAATTCACCGCCGCCTTGAAAATGTAGAACTTCCCGAAGAAGCCCGCCGTAACCGGCAGCCCAAGCAACGAAAGCAGGTACACGCTCAGCGCCGCCGCCACCCACGGCTGCCGCTGCGAAAGCCCCGCATAATCGTCCAGCGAAAGATTCTTCTCGCCCGTGCCGCCAACCTGCGAAACGATCGTGAACGCCCCTAGCTTCACCAGCGCGTAACTGAGCAGATAAAACAGCACCGCGGCATAAGCTGGGCCAGCATTGGCCGCTCCCCCTTCACCCTGCGCCATGGAAGTGACCGCCGCAAACGCCACCAGGATGTAACCCGCGTGCGCGATTGAGCTGTACGCCAGCAGCCGCTTGACGTTGGTCTGCACCAGCGCGCCCAGGTTTCCGGCAAACATCGTAAGTGCTGCGAGCGCCCAGAATGCCCAAAACCAAAAGTGAGTTGCGGCGGGAACCGTTGCAAAGATCCGCAGCAGCAAAGCGAACGCGGCGGCTTTCGGCCCCGCGGAAAAGAGGGCCGTGACCGGCGTTGGCGCGCCTTCATAAACATCTGGCGTCCACACCTGGAACGGCGCCGCAGCCACCTTGAAGCCCAGCCCGATCAAAATCATGGCCAGCCCAAGCTCGAAAAGCGTGCTATGGAAAAGCTCCGCGGAATCCATCTTCACCAGCATGGTCGTTCCGCTCGCGCCGTACACCAGCGCAATTCCGTAAAGAAAAAACGCCGTCGCAAATGATCCCAGCAGGAAATACTTCATCGCTGATTCGTTGGACTTCAGCGCATCTCGGCGGTATCCCGCCAGAACGTAGCTCGAAATCGAACTCATCTCCAGGCCGATGAATGCCGTTAACAACTCCTGCGCTGAGGCCAGCACGCCCATCCCGGCAGCCGCAAAGAGCAACAGCGAATAAAACTCCGCAAAGGGCAGCCGTTCGCGCTCAAGGTACGGGCTCGCCGCCAGCACCACAAGAAAAGCCACTGTGCCCACCAGCACCCGGAAAAAGAAACTGAACGAATCGGATTCGACCAGCCCGCCGAACGCTGGTCCCGCATGCATCACCGCGCTAACGGAAGCCCCCGTTCCTGCCAGATGACTTTCGGCAAGGCGCTTGCGGAATCACTCTTGGACTGCGATGGAATCCGGCTCGGCGTGATCACGTTCGGTGTGGTCGCCTTTGGCGCCGCAGCTTCATACGCCCGCTGTGGTTCGACCTGGTCAATTACGTCTTGGGAAGCCGCGGCGGTCCGCGCGGTAATAAACGTCGAGCCGATACCCATCCACAGCGTGACGACCGCCATGACCGCGAGAATCCACTTCTCGCGCGCGGAGGCGTCGGGCAGTGTGCGGTTTTTCTCCCGCGTGATTTCGCCGAAAAATACTTGCTGATACGACCACAGCAGGTAGCACGCGGAAAGAATCACGCCAAGCGCGGCCCAACTAGCCCATTGCCAGTGCCGCTGGTATGTGCCGAGTAAGACCAGATACTCGCCGACGAAACCATTGAGCATCGGCAGTCCCAGCGAAGAGAGCGCCACAAACAGGAAGAACGCCGCCAGCTTCGGCATCGGCGTCGAGAGCCCGCCATACTCGCTGATTTCAAAAGTGTGCCGCCGGTCGTACAACATGCCCACAAGCAGGAAGAGCGCGCCCGTCGAAATCCCGTGCGCCAGCATTTGGTACACCGCGCCCTGCATGGAAATGTTGTGAAACGCGAAAATGCCCAGCACCACGAAGCCAAGGTGGCTGACAGACGAATACGCGACCAGTTTTTTTAAATTCGGCTGCACCATTGCCACCAGCGCCCCGTAAATAATGCCGATGATCGCCAGCACGGCCACCCAACGCGCGGCGCGGCGCGCGGCCTCCGGGAAGAGCGGCAAGCAGAAGCGAATCATGCCGTATGTGCCCATCTTCAGCAGCACGCCCGCCAGCATCACCGATCCTGCCGTCGGCGCTTCCACGTGCGCGTCGGGCAGCCAAGTGTGCAGCGGGAAGAGCGGCACCTTGATCGCAAACGCCACGAAAAAAGCCAGGAACAAAAGCATCCCGGTTCTTGGCGCCAGCTCCAAGCCACCTTGTGACGCGGGAGTGTGCAGCAGCGTCTGAATTGTCGGTAGATCAAAAGTCCCCGTCGCGTTGTAGAGCCAGATGATGCCGATCAGCATGAAGATCGATCCCGCCATGGTGTAGAGGATGAATTTCACAGCGGCGTAAACGCGGCGCTCGTGCCCCCAGATGCCGATCAGCAAGGCCATGGGAATCAGCATTACTTCCCAGAAAAGAAAAAACAGAAAAAGGTCCAGCGAGAGAAACACGCCGACAACGCCGACTTCCAGCATCAACAGCATCACAAAAAATTCTTTGACGCGGGAAACAATCAGCGCGGTGATGCGGATGAATTTGTGATCGTCGCCGCGCAACAGCAAAAGCGCCAGCGCTCCAATGGAGGGGAAGAAGATTAGCACCGAAAGCAAGTGTCCGCCGGGCGGCATCAGTGCACCATCCCGACGACCGGTTTTCCGCTGGCCGGCCAGAAGAAGATCACCGCGATGATCACGATGGCGCCCACGACCACCCACACCGCATAGCTGCGCGTATTGCCGGATTGCGTATGCCGCAAGCCGTCCCCGATGGACGTAGCTCCCGCCGCAATCCCATTCACAGCGCCGTCAATTCCGGCAACGTCGGCGGCTTTCCAGAATACATTGGTCGAAATCCAAAGCAGCGGCCGAACGACCACCGCCGCGTACAGTTCGTCCACGTAATACTTGTTCAACAACGTTGTGTAAGCGGGCTTCAGCGAGTGCGCCAGTCCATCGGCCTTCCCGGGTCTCTTGAGATAGAGCCAGTATGCAAACAGCGTTCCAGCAAGCGCAATCGCGACAGCGACGCCAGCCAGCCACAATTCAAGCGAGTGAGCTTCTGCTTCTGCTCCACCCACTTCCAAGCCGCCGAAAACCGGTTGCAAAAACTTTGTGAAATAATCCGTTCCCCCCGGCAAGAAAGCAGGCGCGGCGAGCCAGCCTCCCACCGTCGAGAGCAGCGCCAAAATCATCAGCGGCGCCAGCATGTTGTTCGGCGATTCATGCACGTGAACTTGATGTTCGTCGTAGCGTCGCTTACCGTGGAACGTCAGAAATATCAGCCGGAACATATAGAACGCCGTCAAGAGCGCCGTGGCCAACCCAAACGCGTAAAGGACGTATCCGACCGTGCGCCCGCCATATTCGCTCTGAAAGGCGCTCAGCAGAATCGAGTCCTTGCTGAAGAATCCCGCAAACGGAGGAAATCCCGCGATTGCCAGAGTGGCTGTCAGCATCGTCACGTAGGTCCAGCGAATCTTTTTGCTCAGCCCACCCATGCGGTTCATGTCCTGCTCGCCGCCCATGGCATGAATCACGCTGCCGGCCGCGAGGAAGAGCAGCGCTTTGAAGAACGCGTGCGTCATTAGGTGAAAAATCCCAGCCGAAAACGCGCCCACGCCGCAAGCAAGGAACATGTAGCCCAGTTGGCTGACGGTGGAGTATGCCAGCACGCGTTTGATATCCGTCTGCACGAGACCGATCGTTGCCGCGAAGAACGCCGTGGCACATCCGACGATGGCGACGGCCAACATGGCCGTCAGGGAGTGGGCAAATAAAACGTGCGACCGCGCAACAACGTACACGCCCGCTGTGACCATAGTCGCTGCGTGGATCAATGCGCTGACTGGCGTCGGTCCCTCCATGGCGTCTGGCAGCCAGACGTACAGCGGTAGTTGCGCCGATTTTCCGCAGGCCCCCATAAACAGGAGCAGGCCGGCGATCGTGAACGTCCCCAGGTGCCCCATCGTTTCCGCCGGCCACGGATCGGCTTTGGCGAAAAGCTGCACGAAATCTAATGTCCCGAAGGTCTTGAACAGCAAGAACATTCCCAGCATGAATCCAAAGTCGCCGATGCGATTGACGATGAACGCCTTTTTCCCCGCGTCCGAAGCCGACTTCTTCAAGAAATAGAATCCGATCAGCAGGTAGCTCGAGAGTCCCACGCCTTCCCAGCCTACGAAAAGCAGCACGTAATTCGCAGCCAGCACGAGGATCAGCATGAAAAACATGAACAGGTTGAGGTAGGAAAAGAAGCGGTAGTAACCGCCTTCGTGTGCCATGTACCCGGTGGCGTAAATGTGAATGAGCCAGCCAACTCCGGTCACCACCAGCACCATTACCACGGTGAGCTGGTCCATCTGCAGATCGAATCCGGCGCGGAAATTGCCAGCCGCGATCCAAGTGAAAAATATCTTATGAAAAGCTTGATGTTTCTGCGCGAAGTAATCAAAAAACTCGCGCACCGCTTCGAGAGCGCCGAGGAATGAAAGCCCCGTCGAGCCGATCGCCACCCAGTTAACAATTTTGTTCGGCCACTTCGCGCCAAACAGACCATTCACCGCCGAGCCTAGCAGAGGCAGCAGCGGAACAATCCACAGGTATTCGAGAATCGGGTAGGTCGGCATTAGAGTTTGAGCAGGTCCACCCGTTCGACGTTTAGCGTCTGCCGGTTGCGCGCAATCAAGATGATGATTCCGAGTCCCACGGCCGCTTCCGCCGCGGCCACCACAATCACGAACAGCACGAAAACCTGCCCGTCGAGTTTTCCCAGCGCCTGGCTGAAGGCTACGAACGCGAGATTCACCGCATTCAGCATCAGCTCGATGGACATGAAAATGGTGATGATGTTGCGCTTGAAAATAAAAGCGAACACGCCCAGCCCGAACAGGATGGAGCTCAGAATCACGTAATAATTTGTGGGCACCATTTCAGCTCTTCTCCCGCTGGGCCAGCACCGTGGCTCCCAGGACCGCCACGAGAATCAGGAACGAAGTCAGCTCGAACGGATACACAAAGTCCTTGAAGAGCATGTTCGAAATCCCCGTTGTCGAAGACATTTCCCCGGTTTGCGAAGTGGCTTGTATGCTGTCCGACGACCGCGCGATCGTGGCTGCCACAAAACCGGCCAGCGCCACAACCAGTAGCAAACCCGGCGCTCCGGCCAACTTCGAAATGCTGGTGTGCTCTTCGATCCCCGCATTCAGGAGCATGATCACGAACACGAACAGCACCATGATCGCGCCGCCGTAAACAATGATCTGCACGGCAGCCACGAACTCCGCGCCCAGCAGCAGATAGAGCCCCGCCAGCGCGACCATAACAACAATCAGTGACAGCGCGCTATGAATGGGATGCTTTTGCAGAATCAAGCTGACCGCGCCAATCACCGCAAGACCCGCGAGCACGAAGAAAACGACCAGTGGCACCGTCATTTCGCACCCCAGGTCATCTTTGCGAGAATCACGAAGCTGGTGACAATCACGTTCACGATCGACAGCGGCAGCAGCAATTTCCAGCCGAAGGCCATGAGCTGGTCGTAGCGGAAGCGCGGTAGTGTCCCGCGCATCCACACGTATACAAAAAGAAATACAAGAATCTTTGACAGCAGCCAGAATGGGCCCTGAATAAACGTATTCACGCCCGGCAACAAAATGAGAGTGGCCCCTACTCCGGTGATGGCCGTTCCCAGGATCGGCAAAATCATTCGCCCGAAAATTGTTTCATAACGGATCCCATCCCAGATGACCCACAAGCCAAACGGAATCAGGATCGCTGAAGGCAAGTAATGCGTGAGTGTCCACGAAGCCGGGAAGGGAGACAGCCATCCGCCAAAGAACATGATTGAGCACAAGCACGAAACAGTGATCATGCTGGTGTACTCGGCAATGAAAAACATCGCGAATTTGAAGCTAGCGTACTCGGTGTGAAATCCAGCGACCAGCTCCGACTCCGCTTCGGGCAGATCAAAGGGCACACGATTAGTTTCTGCGACCGCGGCGACGAAAAAGCAAAAAAATCCCAGAATCTGCGGCCACACGTTCCAGCCCAAGATTCCCCACTCCGGATGGTGCGCTTGGGCCTCGATGATTTTTTTCAAATTAAAGCTGCCCGCCAGGAGCAGCACGCCGACCACGGACATCGTCAGCGCCAGTTCGTAGCTGATCATCTGCGCCGAGCTGCGCAGGCCGCCGAGCAGTGGATACTTGCTGTTGGAAGACCATCCCGCTAGCGCCACGCCGTAAACGCCCATCGCGGTGATCGCAAAAAGCGCCAGGATGCCGATATTCACATCGGGCGGCGCGATTCCCAGATAAATTTCGTGGCCGAAAAGACGGATCGGATCCGGTCCAAACGGGATAAGAGCAATCCCAGTGAGGGCAAGGGCCAAAGCCAGCAGCGGCGCGAGATAATAGACAAATTTATCGACGCCTGCAGGCGTCGGATCCTCTTTGAAAAGAAATTTCACGCCGTCGGCAAGCGGCTGGAGCAATCCGTGCGGCCCCACGCGGTGCGGCCCCCAACGCGATTGCATGTGGGCCACGACCTTTCGTTCGAACCATGTCAAGTATGCATTCACCGTCAGAACGATGAACAGCAGCAGCGCAATCTTGACGAGCGTGATAGCCAGCTCCGCGTTTGCAGACACAAAAGAAATCACGGCTAGGTCTTGGCCTCCGGCAGGGATTCCATCATGGTGCAGAAGCGCCCGAGGGTCCCGCTCGTGAACAAATCATCTTTTGCGGATCGGATCAAGCCTACCGGCACGTCGTAGGGCGCGTGCCCGTTTCTCGCAAACTCCACGCGCGTCGGCTCCGCGCCGCCGGTCAGCAATCCCATAGGCTGCACGTTATAACCACTCACCGCCTTGCGAATCTCTTCAAACACCGCCGTCGGCGTCCTGTAATGAGCCGTCTTTTTCGTAAGCGGAAGCCGCGGGAAAAACGATGTCCGCCAACTTCGCGGTTTCCGTGAGAAACATTTCGTGCACGATCAGCAGTTCGAGTTTGCCTCGGCCGGAGCCCGGGATTCCGAAATGTGCCAGCGGATTCGCGCCCACAACGTAAAGCGCCTTCAGTTGTCCGGCTTGCGCCGCTTCGACCATTTGCGGCGCGGTCAGCCCTGGCTTCATCGGGATCGGGCCGCAGGTCCACAACTTCTCAAAAGATTCGTGCGCATGCGGACTGCCCACGTAGGCATATCCCGGCAAGCGATCCGGCAACACCCCCATGTCTGCCGCGCCGCGCGAATTGGCGTAATCACCGAGCGCCATGTAGCGCGTCTTGCCTGGCAGTTTCGAACCAAACGCCACGAGCACCGCAATTGCCGCGCCGGAAATTTCCGCGCCAAAAACAATCGCGACATCGCTTCCTGCTTCAAGTGCGGCTTTCAATTGAACGAGTTGTTCGACGAGATCCGGCGCGAGTTGTCCTTCTTCATGCGCGAGCCAACGCAGTGCGGCCACTTCTTGGCCTGCCCCCACTTTCACAAACTGCGAGGCTTTGCGCTTCAGCTTGATCTCGCTGGAATTGATGACGAACAGCTTTGTGTCATGGTGACGAATGCCGCTGCGAATCTGCCAGCCGACAAGCGGGTTTTGATTCGTGGGATCATTTCCCACCAGCAAGACGCCCTTCGACTGATACAACTGCTCCATGGTGAGCAGAGAATCGCCGGCGCGCTCGCCCAGCGCGGTAATCAATCCGGTGTAATCCGCGGTGCGGTGATGATCGATGTTGTTGGTTCCAAACGTGGTCCGCGCAAGCTTTTGCAACAAATAATTTTCTTCATTCGAAGTGCGATTCGAGCCGATGAACCCAATCGCGTCTTTGCCGCCCGCGTCGAGCATGGCCTTCAGCTTGGTCGCCGCCGCTTGGGCTGCTTCTTCCCAGGACACGGGATAAAGCTTGTCGCCTTTGCGGAGCATCGGTTGTGTGACACGTTCCGCGTGTCTCGTGAAGTCAAATCCAAACCGCCCCTTCACGCAGAGAAAATCCTTGTTGATGCCGCTCAGGTCGCGGTTGTTGGAGCGCAGAATTTCATGATTGCGCACGCTCAACGTGGTTTTGCAGCCATTCGAACAGTGCGTACACACCGTTGAAACGTAGGACATCTCCCATGGGCGCGTTTTATAGCGGTACGTTCCGCTGGTCAGCGCTCCCACCGGGCAAATGTCAATGCACATCCCGCACTCTTCGCACTCCAGATGGTCCTGGCGGTTCGGGATGATCACGCTGTTCGCGCCGCGCATTCCCACCCCCAGCGCCTTCACATCCATGCCTTCGTCGCAAACGCGCACGCAGCGGAAGCACAGAATGCAACGCGGCGCATCGTAATAGACCAGCTCCGACCATTTTTCCTCTGGCCGGTGAATTTTTTCTTCGACGAAGCGGCTCGAGTCGGCGCCGTAGCGGAATACCATGTCCTGCAATTCGCACTCGCCGCCCTTGTCGCACACCGGGCAATCCAGCGGGTGGTTGGTCAGCAGGAACTCGAGCATGTACTTGCGCGCTTGGCGCACTTGTTCGGTATCGGTTCGAACGATCATGCCTTCCGTGGCCACCAGCGTACATGCGGTCTGCAGCTTAGGCGCTTTTTCCACTTCCACCATGCACATGCGGCACGCCGCTTGCAGAGAAAGCCCTGGGTAGTAGCAGAATGAAGGCACTTCCGTCCCGATGCGCCGCGTCGCTTCAATCACCAACGTTCCTTGCGGCACCTGCACTTCGCGTTCGTTAATTTTCAGCTTGATCAGTTTCTGTTCGGCCATGGATTCCTATCGCGACCCAACCAGCACACTCGCGGATTTGTATGGACAACTTCCCCTCAAGTGTTCTTCAAACTCGCCCCGCCACTTCTTCATGATGCTGATCGTCGGCATTGCCGCCGCGTCACCAAGCGGGCAGAAAGTGCGGCCTAGCATGTTTTTCGCCAGGTCCGCGATCAAGTCGATGTCTTCCACGCGCCCCATGCCGGCGTGAAAACGCTCCAGCGTCTTGCGCAGCCAAGTCGTTCCTTCACGGCAGGGAATGCACCACCCGCAGGATTCGTGCGCGTAGAAATGCATGATCCGGCGGGCCATATCCACCATGCAGGTGTCTTCGTCCATGATCACCATGCCGCCGGAACCCAGCATCGAGCCTGCTTTGGCGACGGAGTCATAGTCCATCGGAATATCGATCTCGTCGGCGGCGAGCAGCGGGCAGGAACTTCCCCCGGGGATCACCGCTTTCAGTTTTTTCCCGTCCGGGATTCCACCGGCAACGTCGTAGATAAACTTTTTCATGTTCATGCCCAGAGGCACTTCGTAGATTCCGGGCTTGTTGACGTGTCCCGCGATGCACAGCATACGCGTACCGCCATTTTTCGGTGTGCCGCGATTGGCGTACGCATCGCCGCCTTCGCGAATAATGGAAGGCACCGCGCTGAGCGTTTCCACGTTATTGATGATCGTCGGGGAGCCATACAATCCCACCACGGCAGGGAAGGGCGGTTTGATGCGCGGATAGCCGCGCTTGCCTTCCAGCGATTCCATCAGCGCGGACTCTTCGCCGCATTCGTAAGCGCCTGCGCCGGTGTGCGCCAACAGCTCGAAATCAAATCCCGAGCCGAGAATGTTCTTGCCCAGGTATCCGCGTCCGTATGCTTCTGCGATGGCGGCGTCGACGATGTCCAGCACGTAGCGGTATTCGCCGCGAATATAAATGAATCCCTGGTGCGATCCGATGGCCCGCCCCGCGATCACCATGCCTTCGATGAGCTGATGCGGGTCCATCTCCATCAGCGGCCGGTCCTTGCACGTTCCCGGCTCCGATTCATCGGCATTGCAAATCACGTACTTCGGCTTCGGCGAATCCTTCGGCACGAAAGACCATTTCATTCCCGTGGGGAAGCCCGCGCCGCCGCGTCCGCGGAGATTCGACTTTTTCACTTCATCGATGATCGTTTCCGGGGTCATCTCCTTCAGCGCTTTTTCCAATGCCTGATAGCCGCTTTGCATCAAGTAAACGTCGATCTTGTGTGAATCCTTCATTCCCCAGCGACGGCTGATGAGCGGGGTTTCCAGCGCATGCCGTTCGTGCAGCGCTCCGGAAATCACCGGCTCCGGCGTGGGATGCTTGCCCGCATCCAACTCTTCGATGATGCGGTCAAACTTCAGCGCAGTCAGATTCTCGAAAAAGTCGTAGTTCACCTGCATGGCCGGGGCGCCGGTGCACGCACCAATGCATTCCACTTCTTCCAACGAGAAAACTCCGTCCTGCGTCGTTTCCTTGTGCCCGATCTCCAGCCGTTTTTTTGCGCGCTCTAGAAGCTCGTTTCCGCCCTTCAACATGCATGCCACGTTGGTGCAAATCTGGACGTGATGTTTGCCCCAGGGCTTGCGGTGCAGCATCGAGTAGTAGGCGAGCGTTTCCTCGACCTGAACGTTGTTGAGGTCTAGCCGCTGGCCGATCTCTGCGATCATCTCGTCGCTGACGCAGCCGTACTCGTCCTGAGCGTACATCAGCATGGGGATCAGCGCGCTGCGCTTTACGGGATAGCTGCTCTGCAACTTCTCAAACTTCGCTGACAGTGCCGGCGAAAGTTCCATGATTATCTGTCGACTTCTCCGAGAACGATGTCGATGGTTCCGATGCAGGCGATCACATCGGAGATTAACTGCCCTTCAATCAGCTTGGGCAGCGCCTGCAAATTGATATAGGAAGGGCTACGGAAGTGCACGCGGAGCGGCTTTGGTGAACCGTCGCTGGCGATGAAACAGCCCAGCTCCCCACGCGGGGATTCAACGGTAACAAACACCTTGCCTGGGGCTGGAGAGAATCCCTCAGTGAAAATCTTGAAGTGGTAAATGAGCGCTTCCATCTCGGTTTTCATCTTTTCGCGCTGCGGGGGGATGATGCCGGGAGCTTCCGCTTTGATCGGCCCTTCATTCGAGATCTTGTCCAGCGCCTGACGGATGATCTTCAAGCTTTCGTGCATCTCCGCCACGCGCACCAAGTACCGCGCGTAGCAATCCGATTCCGTGCGCGTCGGCACGCCAAAATCGAATTCCTCGTAGCTGGAATAGGGGAAGAACTTCCGATTGTCGTAGGCCACGCCAGCGGCCCGCAGCGTCGGCCCGGTCATGCTTAGCGCAATCGCATCCTCGGCCGAGATATATCCGACGCCCTTGGTGCGTCCGATCCAGATGCGGTTTTCGGTGAGCAGAGTTTCATATTCATCCACGCGGCTGGGCATCATCTTCAAAAAGCGCTCGACCGTTTGCCGCCAGCCTGCCGGGGGATCCAGTGCGAGGCCCCCGATGCGAATGTAGCTGGTCATCATCCGCTGTCCGGTGAATAATTCAAAAATCTTCAGGATCTCTTCGCGCTCGCGGAAACAGTAAAGAAAAACGGACATCGCCCCCAAGTCGATCGCATGCGTCCCGAGCCACACCAAGTGCGAAGAAATGCGCTGCAGCTCCACCATCATCACGCGGATGTATTGCGCGCGCTTGGGCACTTCCAGCCCCAGCAGTTTTTCCACTGCCAGGCAGTACACCAGGTTGTTCCCCAGTGGATTCAGGTAATCCATCCTGTCCGTGAGCGTGATGGCCTGAGAATAGGACTTGTCTTCGCACGACTTTTCGATTCCCGTGTGCAGGTAGCCGAGATCGGGAACCGCCTTTACCACTGTTTCACCATCCAGCTCCAGCAAGATGCGCAACACTCCGTGCGTGGAGGGGTGCTGCGGTCCCATGTTCAGGACCATCGTTTTTGCCGTGCCGATTGCGGTTTCAACCGTTGTCATGGTGTGCTGCTTTTCCTGAAGAGTTCGCCCGTGTTGGGGACGTCTCGATAGCCCTCAACAGGATAGTCTCTGCGCAATGGATGCCCTTCCCAGTCATCTGGAAGTAAGATGCGCCGCAAATCCGGATGGCCCAAAAAACGAATGCCGAAGAGATCAAAAATTTCCCGCTCTAGCCAATTCGCGCCGGGCCAGACGGCTACCAACGAATCGACAACCGGATCGTTGC
>WNFI01291762.1_pt2 | contig 14416 bp, 13 predicted proteins | sample 5400471 | NCBI WGS metagenome assembly WNFI01 (sample SAMN13153348, study PRJNA577476) | soil metagenome | isolation source: 100 cm saprolite on Douglas fir-dominated hillslope | place: USA:California | collected 2013-09-17
TGGCAGTATCGCCGCCTCTCGGTGCGGCCCGGCCTCACCTGCCTGTGGCAGGTCTCACCCGATCGCTATCGGATCTCGTTCGACGACTGGATGCGGCTGGACCTCTCGTACATCGACCGTTGGACCCTGCGCCTGGACCTGGAGCTCATACTCCTTACCTTTGGGGTGGTGCTGAGAGGAACCGGAGAGTAGTCGAACGCAGCCGCGCTACTCGGCGACGGATGCATTCTCGACGAGCACGCAGGAGATCCGCTCGCGGTCGCCGGGCCGGATGGCGATGAACTCGACCTCCACGTCGAACAGCGCGGGGGCGCCCTCGGCTAGAGCGTCCACCGAGAGCACCTCGACCTTGCAGACCACGCTGGTGCCGTCGGGAAGGAACACCTCGATCTCGAGGCGGGTCCCCTCCCTCAGATCCTCGTCCGTGTAGACGCGCGCTCCGCCGAGGGCCTTGCCGCTCGGCCTCCGCTTGGACCGGAAGAGGGGCAGGCCCACAGGCCTCCAGTACCCCGGCGCCTGCAGCCGGGGAGAGAGGATTCGCTCTCGATGCCCTTGTCTCATATTTCGCGCAGGCTCGTCCGTGCCAGGAATGCAACCTTCGTGCGAAGGATCGGAGTCGACGTTGGAATGCTGACCAAGGTCACGCAGAAAGCCTTCAGGCTACATGTTTCCACCACTTGCGTCGGCTTCTGTTCCTTTCAAAGGCGGCGTCGTATGGCAGAAACGTAGCCGAGGGGGCTCGCGCGCTGGCCCTCGGCCAGACTTCTGGCCCTCCTGCGCGTACAGATCCAAACAGCGGGAGACGACGCAGAGGTCCAGTGGTTCCAGGCGACGGGCGCATTGTGCTCGATGGCATCCTCGCGCTAGAGGATGGGGCATGGAATCAAGCAGCGATGCCCTCCGCCGCAAGCAGAAGGACCTGCTCTTCCCCAACGTCGGCACCTACTACCAGGAGCCGCTGGTGGTCGAGTCCGCGAAGGGCATGTTCGTCCGCGACGTCGAGGGGCGCGACTATCTCGACTTCTTCGGCGGCATCCTCACGGTCAGCGTCGGGCACTGCCACCCGCGGGTGACCGAGGCAGTGATCGAGCAGCAGAAGAAGCTGGTCCACGTCTCGACGCTCTACCAGACGCTGCCGCAGCTCGAGCTGGCGGAGAAGCTCGTCCAGCTGCGCCCCATGCAGGAGAAGGCCAAGGTCTTCTTCACCAACTCCGGCACCGAGGCCAACGAGACCGCGGTCGCGCTCGCCAAAGAGGCGACGGGCCGGCAGGAGCTGGTGGTGCTGCGCCACAACTACGGCGGCCGCGGCGCGCTCGCGCTCAGCATGATGGGCAACAAGTCCTACCGCCCGAAGACGCAGAGCGAGGTCTCGGGAATCCGCTGGGCGCACGCGCCCTACTGCTACCGCTGCGACCTGGGCCTTCAGTATCCCGACTGCGGCATCGCCTGCGCCAAAGACATCAAAGGCCTCATCGAGACCACCACCGACGGCGAGATCGCGGCCTTCATGGCCGAGCCGATCCTCGGCGTCGGCGGCTTCATCACGCCGCCCAAGGAGTACTTCCAGACGGCGCTGCCCATCGTCAAGAACGCGGGCGGGCTCTTCATCGCCGACGAGGTGCAGACGGCGTGGGGCCGCACCGGCGAGAAGTGGTGGGGCGTGCAGCAGTACGGCGTCGAGCCGGACATCCTCACCAGCGCGAAGGGCATGGCCAACGGTCAGCCCATCGGCCTGACCATGGCGCGCGCGTCGGTGGCCGACAAGGGCACCTACGCCAACATCGCAACCTTTGGAGGCAGCCCGCCCAGCATGGCGGCGGCGAGCGCGACCATCCGCGTGATCGAGGAGGAGAAGCTGCTCTTCAACGCGCAGATGATGGGCAAGGCGCTGCGCGACGGGCTCGAGGGGCTGCAGGAGAAGTTCCAGGGCATCGGCGAGGTGCGCGGCATGGGCCTCATGCAGGCCATCGAGCTGGTCAAGGACCGCGGCACCAAGGAGCCGGACCCGCAAGGCGTGAGCCGCCTGATGGAGGCGACGAAGAAGCGCGGCCTCCTCGTCGGCAAGGGCGGCCTCTACGGAAACGCCATGCGCATCGCGCCGCCGATGATCGTGAACAGGGGCCAGATCGACGATGCGCTACGTATCCTCGGCGAGGCGCTCGCGGAGGCCACGCAGCAATGAGATGGCGCGCGGCAGTGCTGCTCCTCGTCTTCTCGGCGGCCTGCAAGAAGCAGGCGCGGCCGCCCTCGCTGGGCGAGGCCATCTCGGTCGAGCAGCCCGGCGGCTCGGTCTCGCAGCTGATCACGCAAGGCAGCGAGATCCCCACCAGCGCCACCGAGAGCTTCACCACCGGCAAGGACGGCGACAAGCGTCTCCTCATCCACGTCCTGCGCGGCGCCGGCCGCACCGCCGAGAAGCTGCACAGCGACGGCTGGTGGGAGGTCGAGGGCATCGCGCGGGGCAAGGCCGGCGAACCGCGGGTGATGGTCACCTTCGAGGTCGACGCGCAGGGCCAGCTGTCGTTGAGCGCCCGCGAGGACGACCGGCGCCTGGCGGTGAAGAGGGTGGAGAAGGAAGACAAGCTCGCCCCCTCGCCGCTCACCGAGCCCGACGACGAAGAAGATGTCGAGGACGACGCGGAGTAGGACACATCTCACGACCGTTTGTGCAGGCCGCGAGCGGAGTGTCCAAGCCGCCTGCGCCGCGACCATCCCTCGGTCGGTTGACGACTGTCCTGCACCGCCGGCCTCACGTTATCATCAGTGCGATGCCGAACCCCATCGCGCTGGCCATTCCCTTCTTCTTCCTCCTCATGGGCGTGGAGCTCTTCTTCGCCCGGCGCCGGGGGCTGAAGCTCTACCGATTCACCGACGCCATCGTCGATCTGTCGTGCGGGATGACGCAGCAGATCCTGCTCGTGTTCTCAGTGGGCGTGTTGGTGTCGGGATATACCTGGCTTTACAAATTCCGCTTCGTCGATTTTGCAAAAGGCAGCGTCTGGCCCTGGGTGATCGCCTTCTTCGCGGTCGACTTCGTCTATTACTGGTGGCACCGGCTCTCGCACGAAGTGAACGTGCTCTGGGCCGTGCACATAGTCCACCACCAGAGCGAGGACTACAACCTCGCGGTGGCGCTGCGGCAGGCTGTCCTCTCGGTGTGGACCATCTGGCCGCTGCACCGCAATACCTCGACAAGAACTACGCCGCGACGCTGTGCATCTGGGACCGGCTCTTCGGCACCTTCGAGGAGGAAGTCGAGCAGCCGGTATATGGGCTGGTCAAGCCGCTGGGCAGCTTCAATCCGATGTGGGCGCAGGTCCATCACTTCTTCGAGATGGCGAAGCGCACCTGGCAATACTCTGGATTCGATAGAGTGCGCGTCTGGCTCAAAGGCCCGGAATGGGGTTTTCCGCCCGCCCCGCCGGCGACTCGCGCCGGGCAGAGGAAGCACGACGTGCGGCTCTCGGTGGCGGAGATCGCGTGGCTGGCGGCGACGCTGCTCGTCGCCATCGCCGGGACCACCGCGCTGCTCTGGTTTCAGGAGATGCTGCCGCTGTCGCGCAAGGCCGGGCTGGCGATCTTCCTGCTCGCGCTGATGGCGAGCTGGGGCTTCCTCCTCGATCGCCGGCTGATCTGGAGGAGGAGAGCCAGCGCGCCCAACGCTGCGCCCGGGCCGGTCTGAGCCTGCGAGCAGCCGCAGCCGCCGTTCGACGAGCCCACCGGCGTCAACGAGATCGGGTCGAGGTTGCCCGTCACCGTCGCCTTGCCGAGCGGGTAGATGGTGCAGATGGCCTGGATGTCGTCGCTTCCCAGCACGCGCTTCGAAGTCTCGCCCTGGGGCGCAGTCGCGTACATGGTGGCGTTCGGATCGGTCGTGTGATCGAGGCCCAGCGTGTGGCCGGCCTCGTGGGTGATGGTGTTCTGCACGTCCATGCGCACGCAGCCGGTCTGGTTGGGGTCGATGCACGGCACCCCGTCGACGGCGGTGAAGATGAACTTGGTGCCGGAGCTGGGGACCGAGTCGTTGATCTCGATGTCGGCGTCGTTGATCTGGCCGGTGAAGCGGTTCGAGGTGGTGGTGGTGGTGGCGATGACGCCGTCGCCGTGATCCCAGCAGTCCCAGGTGTTGGCACAGCCGCCCTGCGTGAGACAGGGGTCGCCGAGCGGGACCACGCCTCCGTTCTTGCCGTCGCCGCAGCGGCGCGTGCGGAAGAGGACCAGGTTGCGGTTGTACTGGCCCGGGAAGTAGCCGACCACGCGGTCCTTGGGATCCTGCGAAAGGCCTTGATCCTGGAAAACGAGATCGGAGCAGCTCACCGCCGCCCAGGTCTGGAAGCTCTTGCGGATGGCGGTGAAGGCGGCGGTGCCGGGGATGTCGGGCGTGCCCATCGCGTCGATCTGGAACGGATGGCCGCGGGTGGACCACCAGATGGTGACGCCGCCGGAGTTGACCGACCGCTTGTACGCAAACGCGGGCGTCGCGCCAGCGAACGAGGAAAGCGCAACCAGCAGCGCGGCTCTCACTTGTGCTGGCTCGCCAGTACGCGGGCGCGCAGTTCGTCCAGCGAAAGATCGTCCTGCTCCGCGCTGCAGCCCGGGCACTCGAGGCCTCGGCGGTCGCGCAGCGCGCGCTTGGGCAGGCTCGGCAGCGCGGCGCCGACGGCGAATTTGCCCAGCGCGAGTTGCTCTACTGAATATACTCCATTCGCGCGATGGCGCAGGAACACCACCACCTCTTCTCCGTCGCGAAACTCCGCCGCGCCCGAGACCGTCTGCGACAGCTCGCCCACCGCGCCGCCCGGCACCAGCACCGAGAGCTGCGGCCCGATCTCCCCCTTCCAGGTCTCGATCGGCCGCAGCACCACGGTGGTGAAGATCTGTCCGCCGCGCACGCCGAAGGCGCTGCTCTGCCTCACCACCTGCGCGTGCACCACCGCGTCGGCGGCGGCGGTCAGCGACTCGACGTCGGAGGGGCCACGCACGATCGCGGCGAGCAGGAAGAGGGCCTGGAAGAGCATCGGCATATCGTACTACGGGACCGCTCCTCCTCCCGGCTGCCGCGCGTCGCAAGCGCCGAGGCGCCAGCCGGTGTCGGGGTCGATGCCCACGCCGCAGGCCTTGCCCCACAGCGACTCGAACATGCCGTGCTCGCGCGGCTCCTCGAACGGCTCGACGGCGAAGTCGAGCTTGTGGCCGCGCGCCTCGAGCGCGTGCGCCGTGGCGGCCTCCAGCGCGTCGGGCTCGGCGTGCACCACGTCGGGGTAGAGGTTGTGGTGGATGCGCGGCGCATCGATGGCGCGATCGACCGGCATGTGATCGTCGACCACGTGCATGATCGCCTGCGCCACGCTGGTCGGGATGGTCGACCCGCCCGCCGCGCCGATGGCGAGCAGGAGCGTCCCGTCGGGCGCGAACACCAGCGTCGGCGCCATCGACGAGAGCGGCACCTTGCCGGGGCCGGGCGCGTTCTCCACGTCGCCGCGCAGGCCGTAGGCGTTGGGCACGTCGGCGGCGACGGCGAAGTCGTCCATCTCGTCGTTGAGCACCACGCCCGTGCCCTTCGCCACCATGCAGGCGCCGAACGCGTCGTTGACGGTGGTGGTGAGCGCGATGGCATTGCCCTCCTCGTCCACCGCCGCGATGCTGCTCGTGCCCTTGTCGCGCAGCTGCAGCACTTGCGCGGCGGGCGTCGCCTTCTCGCCGATGCCCTGCCACAGCTCGCCGGCGAACTCCTTGGTCAGCATCTTCTGCACGCGCTCCTCGGTGCCGGGGTTGAAGTCGGGGTCGCCGATCTTCTCGCGCAGCGCGAAGAGCCGCTTCTCCGCCTCGATCTCCACGTGCAGGAAGCGCTCGGGACGGTAGCCGCCGGCGCGCGGGTCCTCGCGCTCGAGCACGTTGAGCAGCGCCCCGACGATGAACCCGCCAGAGCTGGGCAGACCCATGGTGACGATGCGGTGGCCGCGGTAGGTGGTGGTCAGCGCGGCGCGCTCGCGGACCTGCGCATGCGCGAGGTCCGACGCTTCCAGGATTCCGCCCTTCGACTTCACCGCCTCGACCAGCGCCTTCGCGATGCGGCCCTTGTAGAAGGCGGCGTCGCCTTTCTCGCCGATGGCATGTAGCGTGCGCGACAGCTCGGGCTGCAGCAGGCGATCGCCGGGCTGCAGCGGAGCCAGCTCGCCCGCTCCGTCCTTGCGCAGGAAGAGGCGCGTCGCCTCCGCATCGGCCTCCAGGCACTCGAGCCGCTCCTCGCTGGCGCGGAAGAAGTGGAGGTCGACCTGGAAGCCGCGCAGCGCGATCTGCTCCGCCGCGCTAGTGAGCTGCGAGAGCGGCTGCGTGCCCCAGCGCTTCGCCAGCTCGACGTAGCCCTTGACCGCCATCGGCACCGCGACGCTGAGCGGGCCGGAGTTGGCGAGGTCCTGCCGCGCCTGGCCGCTGCGGATGTACATGTCCGGCGTGGCCCGCAAAGGCCCCACCTCGCGGAAGTCGAGCACGTGCACCTTGCGATCCTTCGCGGTGTAGAGCACTGCGAAGCCTCCGCCGGCGAGCCCTGAGCTCTCGGGCTCGACGACGGAGAGCGTGAACGCCGCGGCGACCGCGGCATCGACTGCATTTCCCCCTCGACGCAGTACCGCAGCGCCCGACTCGGCGGCGAGAGGATTGGCAGCAGCGACGGCACCACGGGGAGAGACCGCTGGAAACGCGACGAGCAAGAACGCGATGAGCATGGCGCGCACTCTTACTACAGGACGCCCGAGCCTTGAGGCCTCAGGCTTCAGGCCTCAGGTTTGAGACCGGAGCTTGAGGGCCGCAGTCAGGCCTCTGGCCTGCGGCCCGAAGCCTGAAGCCCGAGGCCTGCTTCTATGGTATCTCCGCCGCCCTCATGTCCGTCCGCGTCCGCTTCGCGCCGTCCCCCACCGGCTACCTCCACATCGGCGGCGCCCGCACCGCGCTCTTCAACTGGCTCTGGGCGCGCCAGCAGAAGGGCGCCTTCATCCTCCGCATCGAGGACACCGACCAGTCGCGCAGCACGCAGGAATCGGAGCAAGCCATCATCGACAGCCTGAAGTGGCTGGGCCTCGACTGGGACGAGGGCCCGGGCGTGGGCGGGCCGCACGCCCCGTACTTCCAGATGCAGCGCCTCGCCACCTACGACAAGCACGCCGAGAAGCTGATCGCGGCCGGGAAGGCCTACCGCTGCGACTGCTCCAAGGCCACGCTCGACGCGCTCCGCGAGCAGGCGGCGAAGGAGAAGCGCGGCTTCAAGTATCCCGGCACTTGCCGCGACAAGCATCTCCCGCGCGGCACGCCCGACGCGGTGGTGCGTTTCCGCATGCCCGAGGAGGGCGCGACCACCTTCAAGGACCTGGTCAAGGGCGAGATCACCACCCAGCACAAGGAGCTGCAGGACGAGGTGATCCTGCGCGCCGACGGCGTGCCGCTCTACAACTTCGGCGCGGTGGTCGACGACATCGAGATGCGCATCACCATGGTGGCGCGCGGCGACGATCACGTCGTCAATACGCCGCGGCAGATCCTCATGTACCAGGCGCTGGAATATCGGGTGCCGGTGTTCGCGCACCTGCCGATGATCCTCGGCGCCGACAAGCAGAGATTGTCGAAGAGGCACGGGGCCGTCAGCGTGCTGCAGTACCGCGACGAAGGATACCTGCCGGGCGCGCTGGTCAACTACCTCGCGCGGCTGGGGTGGTCGCACGGAGATCAAGAGATCTTCACCATCGACGAACTGATCAAGAACTTCGACTGGGAGCACGTGGGCGCCACCGCCGGCGTGTTCAATCCGCAGAAGCTGGAGTGGCTGAACCAGCAGTGGATCAAGTCGACGCCCGCCGGGGAGCTGGCCCGCCTGACCGGCACGCCGGCGGAGTTCGTCAAGCTGATGCAGGAGCGGGCGAAGACCCTGAACGAGATCCGCGACGCGTGGGCGGCGTACATGGCGGGCGAGCTGCCGGCCGCGTACGACGACAAGGCGGTGGCGAAGCAGCTCACTGCGGAGACGCGGCCGCTGTTAAAGGAAGCGCGCGACTTGATCGGGCGGACATTCGATCAAGGCGCGCAGGCGATGGAGCACGCCTTCCGCGCGCTGGCGGAGTCGCGCGGCCTCGGGCTGGGCAAGCTCGCGCAGCCGGTGCGCGTGGCAGTGACGGGCACCACCGTGAGCCCGCCGCTCTTCGAGACCATGGTGCTGCTGGGCAAGGAACGGACGCTGCGGCGCATCGATGCCGCGCTGGAGAAGATCAAATGAGAGCGCTGCTCTTCGTCCTGCTGGTGGCCGCTTCCGCGCACGCCGCCGAGGGCTTCAAGGCCCGCGGCTTCATCCTCCCCGACGGCGCGGTGAAGATCGACGACGACCGCTACCGCCTGTCGCAGCCGTGGGACGAGGCGGTCAAGTTCTACCGCCGCGCCTATCCGCCCGCGAAGTACCCGCGCCACAGCCTGCGCAGCCAGACCCCGGTGCGCGCGCTGCACATCGCGAATCCCGCCGGCGGCGAGTGGGACGGCGTCAACCTCTACGAAGCCAACCGTGGCGAGGTGCGCCTCTTCATCCTCGCCTCCAAGGAAGCGCCGCCGGAGGAGCCGAAAAAGGGCTTGAAGCAGCCTTGACAGCCTCTCGCGGAATCGGCTACACAGCGCGTCCCCTTCGCTGGGGGATCGTCTAACGGCAGGACGTAGGACTCTGACTCCTACTATCTAGGTTCGAATCCTAGTCCCCCAACCACTGTGTTATTACCCTGCGTGTCAGAGCCGCGGGCGGCAAAAGGAAAGGCGGCCCCATCGTCTAGTGGCCTAGGACGGAGGCCTCTCACGCCTCAAACATGGGTTCGAATCCCGTTGGGGTCACCACTCTGGCCCGGCTTGTGAGAGAGCCGGGCTTTTTTATTTTCCGGCTTCCGGCCCTGCTTTCCGGAGCTTGCATCGGCTGCTCTCGGGGCTCCATCGGACAAAAGGCGCCTGCGTGACTGCGATCACTTCCTGACCGAGCGGGTTGGGGCAGTGTCCCCCGCGCTCCGAGCGAAAGGGAACCTGCCGATGCCCCGACTGACTCTGCTTGCGTCCGCCGTATTGCTTGCCGCCTGCGCCCGCGGGCCGTCGCCCAGCGACGCCGCATACGCTGCCGCCAGCGCCCAGCTCGCGGCCGCGCTGGCCCGATCCGGCGTGCAATGTGAGCCGCACGAACCGCCTCCGGTGCTCGCTTGCGATCAAAAGAGCGCCGGCGCTCCGTGCCAGGTGGTCGACGACGAAGGCACCGCGCAGGGCATCTGCAAGTCGATCCCCGACGGGCGCCTCGTCTGCGCCGGCGTCGATGAGGACGAGCGCGACGGCGGCGATGCCGGCGAGGACCAGGACCAGCGCGACGGCGGGGCACACGATGACCGCGACGGCGGCCAGCGCCACCACCACGATCTCAACCGCCCGCCCCCGCTGGCGCTGCTAGCGGCCTGCGTGAAGCTTGCGCCCAACGCCGCCTGCACCGCCACGCTCGACGAGCGGACCATCACCGGCACTTGCAGGGACCTGCTGGGCGCACTGGTGTGCCTGCCGGTGCCGCCTCCTCCGCCGCCGCCGATCGCGGCCTGCGCGCAGAAGTCCCCGGGTGCTTCCTGCTCGTTGACCCTCAACAACAAGACGGTGGACGGGACCTGCCGCGCCTTCGGCGAACATGGGACGGTGGCTTGCGTGCCGGCGCCCGGGCCCGCCTCGCCGCCGCATGCCGCCATCGACGCCTGCGTCGATCACACGGTGAACAGCACCTGCTCCTTCATCTGGGACGAGGACACCTTCAGCGGTTCGTGCCAGAAGGCGCCCGACGGCACCATCCTCTGCGCGCCTATCTGCCACTAACTACGCGGCGCGGGCGGGACGCTCGGTGCGGGTCCAGGTCTGGCCCTGCGTCCCGCGGCTGTACTTGACGAAGCCGACCAGCAGCGCGGCGTTCATCTCGACGAAGTGCGCGGCGGCGTCGGCCACCGCGCGCACGCGGCGCGGCGTCATACCGAGCAGGCCCATCGCCGCCAGTGCGTAGGCGACGCACTGGCCGAGGAGCAGCGCGGCGAAGAAGCGGCTGTCGCGCGCGAGCCAGAGGTTGGCGAGCAGCGCGACCAGCATCGCGTGCGGCACGAACCAGCGCAGCACCTTGTGCGACCAAAGCGCGAAGGCGGTGAAGCCGTGCCGCGGGGAGAGCAGATCGCGGTACTGCGATAGCGCGCGAAAGCAGCCCGCGGCGATGCGCACGCGGCGCCGGTATTCGCCGAAGTGGTCCGGCGCGGCCTCCTCGTGCGCCACCGCCTCCGGCTCGTAGCGGACCTCGCTGCCCGCCTCGAGCACGCGCAGCGCCGCCACGAAATCGTCTACCACCGTGCCCGCCGGCAGCGGCGAAAAGAGCTGCTTGCGGACGGCGTAGATGCCGCCGTTGGCGCCCATCACGCAGCCGCGCCGCGATTCGTAGAGCTTGAGCAGGCTCTCCAGCTTCCAGTACGCGCCCTCGGTCACCGGCGCGCCCAGCGGCGAATGCAGCCGCAGCCGGCCGCAGACCAGCCCCACGCTGTCGTCGCGCAGCGGCTGCACCAGGCGGCGGATGGCGTCGCGTTCGAAGGAGGTGTTGGCGTCGGTCATCACCAGCACCTCGCCGTTCGCCAGGGTGACGAGCCGGCTCAAGACGCCCGCCTTCCCGAGGCGCGGCCCGCGCGAGAGCTTCACGCCCCGCGCTGCATAGCGCTGCACGATGGCGTCGGTCTCGTCGCTGGAGTCGTCGGAGCCGATGAGGATCTCGAGCTTGTCCGCCGGATAGTTCTGCGCGAGCAGGTTCTCGATGCGCAGGCCGATGCAGCCTGCCTCGTTGTAGGCGGCGATCAACACCGACACCGCCGGCAGCCCGATCTGCGCCGGCGGATGCCGCCGCTCGTTGCCGCCGAGGTAGGCCCAGGCGCTGCGGGCCTGCGCCACCGCATCCAGCGCGACGAGCAGCAGCGGATAGAGGACGTAGGTGTGGACGATGCAGCCGACCGCGACCCAGAACAGGATGGCGAGCATGCGGTCGCAAGGAGCAAGCAGCGTGCCCGCAGTGGAGCCTGCGGCCCGGGGCAGCCCTCAAGCTCAGGCTGTGGACTGCATTGCCCACTGAGGGAACTTCACTTCCCACCACTGGTGGCAATGGGCAGTGAAGCGAGCAGCCGCTGCGCCCTCTCGTGCTTGGGGTTCTCTTGCAATACCTGTGTCAGCGCGACGCGCGCCGGGCCGGGCTCGCCGCGATCGACCGCGATCGCCGCCACCTCGACCTGCGCGCGCAGCATGCGCGGCTCCCGCTGCCGCGCCACCGCCAGCGCCGCGAGCGCGCGGTCCTGGGCCTCGCGCGAGGGCGGCTCCGCCAGGATCAGCGCCGCGCGCGTGTACGCGACCCACGGATCTCCAGGCGCGAGCCGGGACGCCCGCTCCAGCGGCTGCGCCCCGGTTCCCGGATCGCCCGACACCGCCGCATGCAGCGCGAGCGCCCGGAGCGCCGCCGCCTCCGCGCTATCGTCGTCCAGCGCCGCCCTTGCCGCGGCGAGCCCCTCCTGCAGCAAGCGCATCTCGCCGTGGTCGGCCAGCGCCTTGTGCGAGCCCGCTTGCAGGAGCAGCGAGAAGGCCCGCTCCGCCTCCGGCGCCGCCGCGCCCGGCGACAGCCGCGCCGCCTCGGTGAACAGCTCGGTCGCCTCCTGCAGGCTCTGCGCGTCGTCGCGCAGGAGCTTTTGCCGCGCCTGCTCCATGCGCACCCGCGACCTGCGCGATGCGCTCGTCAGTCGTGCGCGCAAGGCCAGCGCAGCGATCGCCAGCACCGCGATCGCCGCCAGCCTCCACAGCTTGCGCCGCCGCCGCGCCGGCCGCTGCAGCTCCTCGTCTCCGGGCTCGAGCGGCTCGAGCGCGCGCATCGGTTCGTCCGCGACGGCGCTGCGCTCCAGCGCTTCCCGCTTCGCCACGCTGGGAGCGGGCGGCATCGGCTCGCGCTTGTGCGGCGCCGCCGCTTCGAAGACGTTGTGGCAGCGCCCGCACTCGACCTTGAAGGTGCCCGCGGCCCCGGCGACGCCGTCTTGCAGCGAGAAGAGCGCCTGGCACTGCTGGCAGCGGATGAGCACGGCTCAGCTCTTCCCGCTTTCGTCCTTGTCGAGCCCGAAGGCGGTGTGGAGCGCGCGCACCGCCAGCTCCGAATACTTCTCGTCGATGATGCAGCTGATCTTGATCTCGCTGGTGGAGATGACGCGGATGTTCACGCCCTCGGCCGCCAGCACCTGGAACATCTTCGCCGCCACGCCCGCGTGGTTGCGCATGCCGACGCCGACGATGGAGACCTTGGCGATGCCCTCTTCGTGCTCCACCTTGCCGGCGCCGATCTGCTTGCCGATCTTCCGCACCAGCTCGTGGGTCTTCTCGGTGTCGAGGCGGCCGACGGTGAAGGCCATGTCGGTGCGGCCGTCCTCGTGCGCCGGGGTCTGCACGATCACGTCCACCACGATGCCCGACTCGGCCAGCGCGCCGAACACCTTGGCGGCGATGCCCGGCTTGTCGGGCACGTTGCGCACCACGAAGCGCGACTCGTCGCGCGTGACGGCGATGCCGCTCACCAGCACATCCTCCATTGCCTCGTCCTCCTCGGTCACCAGCGTGCCGGGATCGTCGGTGAAGCTCGACTTGACCCACAGGGGAACCTTGTACTTCATCGCGAACTCGACGCTGCGGATCTGCAGGACCTTCGAGCCCAAGGAGGCCAGCTCGAGCATCTCCTCGTAGGAGACGCGGTCGAGCTTGCGCGCCTTGTCGCAGATGCGCGGGTCGGTGGTGAAGACGCCGAGGACATCGGTGTAGATTTCGCAGGCGTCGGCCTTGAGCGCGGCGGCGAGCGCGACGGCGGTGGTGTCCGATCCGCCGCGGCCCAGCGTGGTGATGCTGCCCTGCTCGTCGATGCCCTGGAAGCCGGCGACGACCGCGATCTCCTTCGCCTTCAGGCTCTCGCGCAGCTTTTTGTCGTCGATGCTGCGGATGCGCGCATTGGCGAACGCCGAGTCGGTGAGGATGCGCACTTGATGGCCGAGGAAGCTGCGCGCCTTTCCCTTCATCTCCTGGATGGCGAGCGCGAGCAGTCCCACCGTCACCTGCTCGCCGGTTGCGACGACCACGTCCTGCTCGCGCTGGCTCGGGCTCTTGGAGATGTCGGTGGTGAGCTTGAGCAGGCGATTGGTCTCGCCCGACATCGCCGAGACGACCACCACGATGTCGTGGCCGGCCTTGCGCGCGGCCAGCGCCCGGCGCGCGACGTTGCGGATGCGGTCCGCGTCGCCGACCGAGGTTCCGCCGTATTTCTGCACGATCAACATCGGAGCTCGAGCCTCAGGCCCGACCTCGGGCCCCGTGAGTCTTTGCCTCAGGCTCCGGGCCAAATGCAACAGGCCCGAGGCCTGCATTCGAAAAAGGTGTAGAACGCGCGGCCATGCGCATCACGCTGTCGGGGACGGAGCTGACGCTGGAGCAGGTGGGCGCGGCCGCGCTGGGCGGCGCCCGCGTCGAGGTGGCCGCGGCCTCGCGCGAGCGGGTCCGCGCAGCGCGGCAGCTCGTCGATCGCATCGCGCAGGGGACGGTGCCCACCTACGGGATCAACACCGGCTTCGGAACGCTGGCCGAGGTCTCCATCCCGCGCGCGGATCTGCAGAAGCTGCAGCGCAACCTCATCCTCAGCCACTCGGCGGGCACCGGCCAGCCGCTCTCGCTGCCGGAGGTGCGCGCCCTCATGCTGCTCCGCGCGAACGTGCTCGCCGGCGGGTACTCGGGAATCCGCGAGAGCACCCTCGATCTGCTCATCGCCATGCTGGAGCGCGACGTGATCCCGGTGGTGCCGGAGAAGGGCTCTGTCGGCGCCAGCGGAGATCTGGCGCCGCTCGCTCATCTCGCGCTTGTGCTGATCGGCGAAGGCGAAGCTTTCTTCAAAGGCGAGAGGCTGCAGGGGCGCCAGGCGCTCTCGCGGGCGGGGCTTGCGCCGGTGGTGCTGGAAGCGAAGGAGGGCCTCGCGCTGGTCAACGGCACGCAGGCGATGCAGGCCGTCGGCGGGCTCGCGCTCCTCGAGGCCGAGAGGTGCGCGCGCATCGCGGACATCGCGGCGGCGATGACCGTGGAGGGGCTGAGGGGATCGCACAAGCCGTTCCTGGCGGCGATCCACAGCGTGCGCGGCCACGCGGGGCAGTCGCGGGTGGCGGCGGACTTGCGCGCGCTCCTCGCGGGCAGCCAGATCAATGCCAGCCACCAGGACGAGAACTGCGAGAAGGTGCAGGACCCGTACTCGCTGCGCTGCAGTCCGCAGGTGCACGGCGCCGCTCGCGACGCGCTCGGATTCATCCGGCGCACGCTGGAGATCGAGGCGAACGCGGCCACGGAC
>WNFI01458501.1_pt1 | contig 14416 bp, 21 predicted proteins | sample 5400471 | NCBI WGS metagenome assembly WNFI01 (sample SAMN13153348, study PRJNA577476) | soil metagenome | isolation source: 100 cm saprolite on Douglas fir-dominated hillslope | place: USA:California | collected 2013-09-17
GGCAGGCTCATGGGAGTCAGAGTCCAATGGGATGAGGGCGGAGCTGCATATGTGCTGCTGCTAGCCTGCTGCCGCTGCTGGAGGAGAAGGAAGGGGAGGTACTGGTACTGGAGACGTCGCTACTAGTAGAGTAGTTAGAATTGTAGGAGGCTCTGTGTGATGTGGCACAGTGCTTGGCGGATATTCAATGGCGGGTGGGGTTGGTGGGCATGTGCTGTATAGTTGTTATTGCGTAAGTAATTTACATAACCCAGTCGGAGGTAAGGAAATGTTGTTCTGGACTAGTTTTGGGCTTTGAGCGTGAACGCCTTTTGTGCTTTCTAAAACTGAGGCAAAACTCAGAACCAACTGACACAAAAGTGCGAACAAAACTCGCTTAGTTTTGGCTCACTTTCAGGTCAGTTCAGGTGAGCGTGAACACCCCTATTGTAACTATGCTGGAGAAGAATCGTGGAATAAAATTGAACAATGTTGTGAAGCACCGTGATCAAGCAAGATCGATGAATAATAATCCAAGATTGGCAGTCATGTATGCTAGTATGCTGGGGCCTTGCACTTTCGCTGTCGTAGTCAGTGATCGGCCCAACCTGGAGAAGATTTCTTTAACAGCCACCAACCATGTCTCAACTTTATGCAGGGCTAGAAACTCATATGTGATGGCTCGTTTCTGTCACATAGCCGGATCCAGGTCGCGTCGAGCAGGTAACTGAAGGTCTCCCATATGCAGGGTGCTGTGGGGTGCTTGGTCTGTCATCTCCTGTGTCGAACTTGAAAGTGTGTGGAACGGCCGAAGGCAAGCCATGGCAGGGCGGGTGCTGTCCACTAGACAGGCAATGTTGGCCATGATGATGGGATCCTGTTAAAGCCAGTGGCACGCTTGTCCGAACGAAAACCGCTACATTTAAAGCAAATTCGTCCAGAGTCCCAACATACGCATATGATGAAGTGTGTCTTGCTTTGAAGCCATACCTACATGGTTAGTCTATATTTCGATCCTTAATTTGTGTAATTCGAAAGAATCAACCAATCGTGGGGGGACCGTCTGGCTTTTCTACTTCCTCTAACATAGCTGTCTTCTTAATCATTGCTTCGCGTTCGGGTCCTACTCCGATCCACTCTACTGGAATGCCGCAACGACGTTCGATCTCCTCCACGTAGGCACGACAGTTGTGTGGGAGCTGAGAGTACGTCCTAATGGAGGATATCGAGGCTTTCCAACCAGGCATTGTCATATAGGTGACGGTGACCCGAGAAAGAAGATCCAGATCCGCTGCAAGGGACCGTAAGTTTGAGAGTTCGCTGAAGAGCATGGCGGCGTACCTGGAAACCCCGGGAGTGACTTGCCATTTACAGCGTACTCAACGCCAATTTTGATTTCATCTAGGTCGTCAAGGACGTCAAGTTTGGTGAGGTTGAAGAAATCATATCCGTTGACGATGCATGAATGTTTCAACACCACAAGATCCAGCCATCCGCAGCGCCTTCTTCGTCCAGTGGTCGTCCCGTACTCTGCACCAGCTTCCTGGAGATGCTCTCCGATCTCCTATATGCAGTGAGTGAGCATGTTTCTCAATCCTGAGGAATTCGAGTATGGTATGTACATTTAGTTGCTCAGTGGGGAACGGCCCTCCACCCACACGAGTGGTGTAGGCCTTCACGACGCCGATTACTTTGCTTATCTGCTTTGGAGGAATACCTAGACCTGTAGAAACCCCCCCAATGCTGGTCGATGATGAGGTCACATAGGGGTATGTCCCAAAGTCGATGTCAAGCATAAGAGCATTCGCTCCTTCCACGAGAATACGCTTAGGAGGCGAAGAACTTAAAGCGGAGTGTACCAATAACAATGTATCGGCCACGTAAGGTCGAAGACGCTCCGCTAGTTCCCTGTATCGGAGGATCTCAGTTTCCGTGTCATATTCAAAGTGACCGTAACGCTTGAAGCGCCCCTCGACGATTTTACGAAACTTGGCAGCGAACGTTTCGTGGTTGAATAGATGATGTACCCGAAGTCCCGATCGAGAAGCCTTGCCAGAGTAGGCCGGGCCGATACCCTTCTTCGTCGTGCCAATGCTAGAAAACCCATTTTTGGAAGTCAAATAGGATACAGGGCATCAATATATGCAGCATCAAACCTTGACCCGCCAAGCTCCACTTCTTTTATACCATCTACGACTTGATGGAAATCAAAGACGAGCTGAGCTCTGTCCGAGATAAACAGACGACCCGTGCAATCGAGTCCTGCGTTAACCGTCAGGGCCAGCAGAGAGTACAGGCATAAATCCAATGAGCTGATTACCCTTCTTTTGTAAGTTCTCTAGCTCGGTAAAGAAGGAGGGTACGTGGATCACAACGCCCGACCCAATAATCCCTAGGCAGTTCGGATTGATAACACCTGCAAGCCATGTCCAGGTGAGCATAGGAATCCACTATCCCTTGCTACAGGACTCATGAGACTCACCGCTCGGTATAAGATGAAAGTCATATGTTGTCTTTGGTTTGTCGCTCGTAGCGGGAATGACGATTGTATGCCCAGCATTGTTCCCACCAGCACAGCGGCAGCAGAGATCAGCATCCGCAGCAAGTATGTCAACGAGTTTTCCTTTACCCTCGTCGCCCCATTGTGTACCTAAGACGACTTGGACGACCATGATCTCGATCCTGCGACGTTCAGAATAAACCTTCTCTGTTTGGAATGTATTCCCATCACGCGACATTCACCGATAATATGCCGTCGAGGCCGCTGACACTTCGCCTTTCAGCTACGTCTGCGACCCAGACATGGAGTAGGGGCTTCAAAAGGAATCCGTTAATTTTCGGGGTTCCCTTCGTGTTCACCATCGTTGTTGCTTCGTTTGGTCTCTCAACGTTGACGCAAACACGCTACGATGTACACGACAACAAGGTCCAAGAGGTGTGGCACTCTAGTTTAAGGCACAGTGTATACGGGCTCACCCCCCTCATAAGGTGTCCAAAGAGGAAGAGATAAAACTCAAGAAGGATCGTCGGAAGATTGACATCCGTGAAGAGTACTTCGTACGTACTGGCTTTCAATTTGTCTCACGTATGATATTCATGGCAAGTGACGCACAAGCGGCTTCAAGCTGGCGATGGGATGCAAGTTGCAAGAGACAACTGGGAGCAAGTTCGTGTACCTCGGCCCAAAGGTACTCCCGAATGGGGGGTTCCTCCACCATCTCGATGATACTCGTGTTATAGTAAGCCTAACAGGATCCACGTACTGTTATCCAGATCCACTTGTCATGGATTTTGTATCCCCATATTTCTCGACTTGTATAAATCCGTGCTATATCATGCAGTATCACTATGGTGTCATTGATTTCACATCTACTTCCTCTCTATCTACTTCCTGATCTCCTCCCTCCCGTAACTTTGCGGTGGGGGCAACAGATGGCTTCTCGTACCAGCCTCTACTTGCGTACAAGACCTCAGACTCTCCCAGGACTGGAGGGTGGCATGGAACCACAAAGTCGGCTTTCAACAACTCCTCAAACGATCCGAGAGTTTCTGATGGCGTGAACGATGGAGGGAATGCAGATGTGGGAAGCCGAGTGAGATGGGAAGGATGTCGGGTCAGGTAGAGACGGTTCAAGGAGTCTTCCGCGGCCTAAATCCACTTCAGAAAAGAAAGACAGACAGCGGAAGCACTGACGTACTCGGTATTCAGCCATCTTCAGTGAGTGGCCAAAGCCTTCACCCAGCTTGTCTGAACCCGAATAGATTCCCACGACAAACATGGGTGTGTTGGTGTAACGTCCAGTTTCACTCAATAATCTAAATGATACGTAACTTCGTTAATCTGGCTAGGCGGCAGTGAATGCTACTAAACTGCACCTTGATATCGGTCGTTCCTTCCCAAACTTAGCCACAGTCTCAGTGAGTGCAATCTTTGGGGCTCGGAATTTTAGTAGTGGCTCAAGGTCTACGGAGCGCATTAAGAGGTGGTCGTGAGTGAACTGTCGCGCATCTGCGAGTGAAGTATGTTGGGCAAGTAGTGCCACTAATGCTCGAGGGAAAGATGCAAACGCGTTTACTTGCAATACACCTGGGTCTTTGTCCGTACGATACTGACAGGAAGGATGCGGTGCAATGAGAACAGTAATTATCAGGAAGTGGGCATTTGCTCAGCTAGAGATCAAGAGTTTTCGCGACTCACAGCACGCGACCACCTTAATAATGGTGAAGCACCCCATTCCTTTGCAACGTCCGCCAAAGTGCGCGGACCAACATATGCACTCACGGCAGCCTTGATTGCTCGCGTTGGTAAGTGGGGGTACGTCGCATGAACCCACTCAGACGCGAAAAGCCCCAGCAAGCCATTACCCACGCTGGCCAGTGCCTGATTCGATTTCGGCGACGGCGCTTTTGGGTAGTACTTTTTGATTGCAGGTAGACATGATGAATGGGTAAGCGCTTGTACGAGCAATTCCGCTCTTTGCGACGGAGTGTGGGATATGGATGAAGTGAGGAAGGAAAGTCGGGCAGAAAGCGCGTGCAGAGCAGAAGCTGGTGGTTGTTGAATTGAGCCCCATTCTTCTGGAGAGAACAGTGGTAGATCTGGAGTTTCCGTGGTGGGGGCGAGAGGGGACATGGCGAATGAAGGCGGAAACGGAATATATAATGTATCCTCACGTCGACTTTAGCGATGCTCAAGACAGGCGCGATGGATATGCGAATCTTGGGTAAGAAAAGTTAGAAAAGCTTTGTTTGTGCCGAGGAGCGCCAAACAGAACGAACTTTGAGAGGCGAATGGGAGCTGGGCGCTCCGGCGTGGCCTAATCAATCCAGTGTCCTACTCTTATAGGGATCGAGAACGTCTGCAGCGATGAGTACGCCCACGGCATCCCCTGAAGTCTCACGCCCATCTGGGCTTGCAAATTCTACGGCAGTGAACTCTCCGAAGCCGTCGACAGGTCTAGCGCTTCCTTCTCCTCGTCCTGCTGGCTCGACTCCACTTCCTCCAAATGCTACCTCCCCTTCAACGCCCTCTGCTTCCTCTTCAAAACCCTATCAGTCTCCTGCACCTTCCTCTGGGCTGGCCTTGCCAAGCGGTTGGCACACTACCCGTGAGCCCATCTGACCACTCGCTTTGTTTAGCTTAGGTTGTATTGAAAAGCGCTCGTTAATAAGAGCCTGTTCAGATTGACCCTGCACTTCAGTCGACCCCAGCGGCGTCATTAACTCATGCGACGACAGGGTATGGTTAGACTCCATCTGATGTCACAGTTTTCCTTACGCGTTTCGATCGTCTGTAGGGCATCGACATCCACCACTACGCCTACTACTACTTCCAATCCTTATCCACCGGCCGTAACCTCTAATTTTGTCCAACGCTACCTTCCACAACAACAATTACCCCCAGGCGGGACCTCATATACACCTCAAACGTATCCTTACACGCAACAAGCGTTCTCCTCTGCTTACGCGACCTCTTCCACTGCTACAACGACTACCTCCCCATATCCTTATTACACCCAAACTGGGTACACCAGACCCCCTCAAGGCTATCAAGTCCGATTGGGGACGCCGGCGACCGCAAATGGTTCATCAATGGGAACATTCCAAGCAACACCAGGACCTCCCTCTGTTACAACTGCTCCCCCAAATCCATTGGACTCATCGGATCCAAATGAGCTGAAAGACGCGTTAGGTTCCGCAGGTGTTGACATAAGGGTTCGTAGACAGTCCCAAATTTCATGATGCTATCTATACAGCGACGTCCTCCCACCCCTAGGCTGAGCAAGATGCGTTGCAACGATCACATGCTTATTACCAAGTGCAGCCAGGCCAACTGACTCCCGGAGCTGATCGTTCTAAAAAGCAAACATTTGTGGACACACGGATAATAGCGCCGACGGTGCGCGCCATTGGTGGGTATCTGAAGCTGCTGTTACGAGTGCCTCCCGTTCACTGCAGCATTTTTATGTTCTCCTTGTTCTCCCCAGCGGCGAGACATAATCTCAAAACCGTTCCGGAGGACTCCATAAATTATACAGCCCTCGCTCTCCGGGCCCGCTTGCTCTCGTTAATCGGTTCGGCGATAGAGGCACGTGATCATCGGTCTTCCTCGACAATATCTCGAGCACCCGGAATATATTCGGACGGGGCCACCCCCATGTGGTCGACGATCATACGGAGAGACGTCCAAAAACAGCTCACGGCCTTAGAACGCGTCGGGCGTGACGATGAGGCACGGATACGGCGAGAGAGGCGAGAACGCCTCGAGAACGGATTCGTTGCGACATCGGAGAATGCGGACGAAGACTCTGCCACTGGGAAGAAACGGAAACGGCAGAAGGAAATGGGACCTGGTGTAACGGCGCGGACAATGAACGAGGAGACACGTAAACGAATGATGGATGATGCAGCGAGTCGAGCCATTGGGGGGACTGGCAAACAGAAGTATGGATGGATGACGGCAGGCGCAGCCGCAGCCGCTACGACGCCGGCGAAGAAGTTTGGGACCAGCTCACCATCGACCCCAACGGCTGGGTCACCTGCACCTAACGGGACAGGAGTACTGCCGACATCTGGGACGTACACTCCGGCTGTAGCCAAGCCACCACCATTATCGTCCGGCGGAGGGTGGGCCAGAGCACGTTTTCCAACATACGGGACAACTGCTGGTGTAACAGAGCAGGATGAGACGAGGACGATCACAAAGCGTGATGTCGATTTTGCCATTGAGAAGGAGAGGGGGCATGGTGGTGGGCGGGGGAGCGCCAGAGGCTGGACATAGTTATGCTGGGCTTTCTTGTCCGACTTACATCCCATAGCATTCCCATCTGTCTCGCCCCGCTATACTATGTTGTATCTGGTAAAATTCACCGAACCTCCTGCTGTTGATGCTTTCCACTCGCAACTGATCGGAATATTATTCCGGTGCACATCTGAAGGTGTCAGCAAATAGTGTGGACACCAGACTGCGGCACTGAATGAAGTGGATAACAAGGAAATAATTAACGTTCTAGTAACAGCTAAAATAGGTTGGTGACATCAGATGCAAAATACTGTGGTACATTAATCGACATCCATTCCCATGTACTTCCCTTCGCGGGGGAGTAACGCACTCTTTCGATTCGCCTTGACCGGAACTTTGATCTTCTCCTTGGCAGCATCCATTTCCTGTGTAATCGGCCGGACAAGTTCTGTCGACGGCACGTATGCTGCATCCTTTTTGGCCTGGGCGATTTTCTTCTTCCGGCGAGCCGTGCGTAGTTTCTCGCGGGCAACAGACATCCTGAAGTTAGAGACAATGTATCCTAAGCGAGGCTAGTAAAGGGCAAGTCCAGAAAGGAACTAACCGATCTTTCCAGAACGCATGCTCTCTCCGAGCCTTGATTTCTGCGACGCGTTTCATTGCCTTTATCGTTGTCTGGAGAAGCTCACGGTCATATCTGACTGGAATGTTCCTCCGCTTCTCAAACTCAAATGTGGAGTCCTGTAGATCCAATTAAGGGCAGAAACCGAGAGGCCAGTACAAATACTGACGATGGTCATCTCTTTTCCTGCTGCCTTTCTGAATGCCTTCGTCCACTTAACCTTCCGCGGGTTCCTCTTCATTCTAGAGAAAAAACGCTAAAAGTGGTAGATATCGGAGAAATATGAGGAGCCGTGGACATACTTGAAATTCTTGTTGCACCTGGGTGCGACGTCCTGTTAGCATAGAGTTGATCATGTTATATGTGCGATAACACCCACTTTGATGAGCAAAAGCGGAAAACCTTCGCATCGTTTCTGACAAATGCAGACCCTATATGAACCTTATATCAGTTAAGAACATCGAAAATCATGCAGATTCCTTTGCTTACCGTGTCCGGGGTACACGTTAGTGGAGCAAAAATAGCACTTTTCGATTCTCATCCTGGAGTGGCCTTATTCCAATGCCTGACTTTTCAAAAGAGGGAGATCCCCGGTGGGCTCTGCCCAGTTTCGTCAGTGACTTTTGGTTGATCAAAATGGTCACGTGAACATTTAATAAGCGCCCACTGTGGCCAAGCGCTTCCATCGAACGCGAAAACAGTGCTGCACAAATGGTTACGATAATTACAATGGAACCGGCAACTCCCCGCAGTAGGTCGATTATAAGAATCTGATATATAAGTAGAAGACTCAGTCAGTTAACAGCATTGGCTTGGGATAGACTGAGAGAAAAAAAAATTCTGAGGGGGTTGGCAGTCTCCGTTCTTTTGTGGTGCCAACCATTGCACGATTGGAATGTAGTGAGTCATTCACGTCCAACACCTTCAACCGGGACACCAAACCTATAGACTCGCACAAATGCTCATGCTTCCAATGCATATCTGTTGTAAAGTCCCATCCCGCACGGGCGAATTTTGAGGTAGTTGTCCCAATTCCCGATCCCATCAAGTTCGTCAAGGAGGTTGCTACACTACATGCAGTATCCGTGGTGGCAGACACTGGTCGGGACTACCCGTGAGACTGTTCTACTGAGTGTGACAGACCTCGGTTGTCCCACAGTGTCCGTTGTTCGAAAGTCATCACATTTTGGCCTCCTACGTCAATGGAGGCTTCAAATCACCATGACGAGGTATCCGATAATTCGCGCCAAGACGAGATGATAGTTCGCGAATTTCCTCCCCTCTCCGTTGTAACTCTCCCATTCCTCGGTGTACAGTCAGTGTGGTCCACTGAGATGGCATTCGGTTGGCTTTGTTCTCTCCACCTTACATAGGGGCTTCGCTTCACCATCATTCTTAGCGTCTCCCTACCTAATTTCCCTTGGTCTTCCCAAGAGCCTCATGGCTTGCACATTCCTCGCTGCTCCCCTCTCCGGTCTGCTCATTCAGCCTCTGATCGGGAGCTATGCCGATGCGTCAAAATCTCGCTACGGCAGGAGACGACCTTTTATGCTAGGTGGCTCTGCCATTTGTGGAATAGCTATGCTACTCTTGGGGTACAGTAAACCATTGGTGGCCCTGTTTCTCGGCCAAACGGGGGCGGTACGTTGTCCAGCGTGTAATGGCTATGTTTAGCTCTTATAGATGCAGGTGACAGGGCATCATTATCACCATCATCCTTGCTGTGTTGGCGCTCTACGTGATTGACTTTTCAATTAATGCTGGTGGGAATCGTTGATCCAGGCGGGCGTTTGACTTTATTAACGTGGATTTAACTCGGAAGTGATGGCAGTGGATCGTGCCTTGGTAGTCGATGTGCTACCTTCTTCATCTCAGGATCATGCGAACGCGTGGGCTAGTCGTATGATCGGGATCGGAAGTATAGCAGGATTCTACATGTGAGAAATACTTCCCTCAACCGCTAAATATGAATATGTTCACCTCTTCCCCAACAGTGGAAACTTGGATCTTCCCAATATACTACCGTTCCTTGGTTCAACTCAACTGCAGATTGTGTCCGTCATCGCGACTTTTATTCTCGTCGGAACACACGTTTTAACTGCATTGCGCGTGAATGAGAAGCCCCTGACAAGCTGTGTGTACGTATATACTTTCGTCTAGAATGCACTAGACTTACCATAATGTTCGACATACTCAGCAAGACGCAACAAACGTTATGGTCCACTTTTTCTGACGTCTTCAGGCACTTTAGGCAGTTGAACAACGTGGTGAAGACTGTGGTGAGTAACGACTTCATCTATGCTCGTTTTACATATTGAGAAAGGTCGTTGGATCCAGTGTTTGATAAAGTTTTGGTGAGTGTAAAGGTCTGAACCAATGTGGTGCTGATAAGGCGGTGGACTCAGGTCGAGTCAATTCGTAACAACTTTCTTTGCTACAGTATACATAAGTGACATCTATAACGAGCAATATGGACAGCAGCCCTCCTCATCCCCAGGCACTTTGGAGAGTGATGACGGTGTTCGGGCTGGATCTTACGCTTTGTTTCTGGGGGCTATCGTCACTTTCATTTCTACCCTTGCCGTGCCCTGGATCCAAAGACAAATCATCTACCAACATTCCGGAAACTCAGTCACTTCATCCAGTGCGACGTCACTAGCTTTCATCTGGGGATGTAGCAACGCATTTTATACACTTCTCAATTTCTTCAGTGGGTATGTGTCCGTTCAGGCAAACCTCTGAAGAGGCTTTCTTGACTAGCGTCTATTCAGAGTGCCAAAATCTGTGGGCTTTGCCACCTTAATAATTGCACTGATGGGCTCGTGCGTTGCCGTGGATCATTGGGCGCCATATGCACTTGTATGGCAATCTTTCACTACGGGATACACATTTGAACTTCGTGACCTCTAGATCGGTGAAGCACTGCTGCTTCAGTCTCAAGCAATTCCACGATCCGGGAGAGAGACTCCGGGAGAGGATCATGACCCAGTGACAGAACCGCTATTGGAGGAGCAACGTGTTCGGAGCTCTTCATTGATGATGTAGGGTCTACCGTACATTTTGTTCTACCAGCATGCTCACGCCTTGGTTCCAGGTCCAACGCTCCCGTCAGCGCCGGGGTTGTTTTGGTGCGTGACATCATTCTGTCGTTGAGAGATGACACGTTTACTTAAGCACTGGTATAGGGCATCTATAACATATTTCTAGTTTTGCCGCAGTTCCTGTTTATTGCCTTGAGTGCTATTGTCTTTCAAATAATGGAGCCATACCGTGATGTGATGGATCCTGGCTCGAATCTGTCACCACCAGCCGATGACCCCAAACTCCTCTCGACACTGGCGAAAGATAGGAACGGTCCAAGTGCTGTCGTTGTTATCTTCTGGTATATCAACACTTTTCGTGGAAGCGCTCATTCTAAGCTTTCCCCATTGCAGGTTTGCTGGACTAAGCTCCTTAATTGGGGCATTCTATTCACTTAAGCTGATGATGTACCTGCGGGAACGGCGAGATGACTGATTCGGATACCATTGCCCTCTCGATAATTAGATTCCGAACACAATTCAATTATGGGTTACCGTACTTCTCGCCATAATACTTTCGATATCTAGTTTTGATCTCTTCACCGACCTCTTTCTTTATCTTGAATGCGATGAGTCCATAGGTGAGTGCATCGAGTGGACCTTGAAGGAACAATGCCCATCGAGATAAGGCATGTACAGGCACGACGGGATTCGCGGAGGAATAGTCCACAATGAGGCGAGTGAGAGAAACAACCGTTAGAACCAGGTACTATCCAGAATTCAACCGATTATCAATATAGTAATACGGGGAAAAAAAAAACATAAACCCACTGTCAGGGGGAAGAGCAAAAATAAGAGGGCGGCTCGGTGAGTCATCAGCTGGTGGATTGTATGATATCGATAACTATGAGTATTCTCCCTAAGATTCGTCGATTGTGGGTGTTGGATTTGGTTCCCCGAATAGTCCGGTCCCGCATCATATGAGTTCATATCACGGCTACGTGTCCTGCACGGAAATTTCGAGTCACACAGTGCGAATTCTTGCGAGAGTCTGTCGAGCGTTGACACTCGATCCCCTGTTTCCGAGGTACAGTCATCGGTCGCTGCATCAGCTTTGATGTAATCTCCTGGAGTCTTATCTCCCGCCACTACGGGGTCTAAACATAGGCGAGAGGATGACGCGACTGTATCGGGAGGTATTATAGCACAAGAGGATCCCTCTGGTGTGAGGCTTCGGGATTGATTACCGCTACTTCCTTCAAGCATATCGAGCTCGAGCTGGAGTAAACTCTCATGTTCAACGTCCAGCATGAGGGATTCCGCTAAACCTGATAATTGCATTACTTCCCAGGGGCGCTCTGATACTGATTCTCCACGTTCTACATCCTCCGGGTAAGGTGTTCTCTGTAAGACTTGAGCGGAGCTGTGATTTCGCTGCGGGCTATTCTGGATGGCTTGATGCAGTCTATCAGGACGATTTCCGAAGATTGAGTAACACCAGCGAGCAAATGGGGATTTAGTGCTCTTGAATGAAAATCTCTGGCGGAGAAGATATGAGTGTATCCTCCAATACAGCGTGACGATAATGAGAAACACCATGACTCGAGGCAAACAGTTGATGAGCCCATTGAAAACATTGCGTTGTGAGCGTTGTGATCCCTTGAGATGAGGGCGTAATCAGATCTCGAATGAAGGGGGAGCTACCTAATTACTCACATTCCAACAGAATCCGCCGATGTAAACTGCCGGAGACAAGCCCGTGTGCAAGCCAGCCACGCCGAGAGCACCGACACAGACGCCGATATCCACGAAAAACCAATATTTCTCCAATGAAAGAGTGCAGGGCGATAGTGGGTGTAGGAGTATGCAGTACGAAACGACGGCGACAGCAATGGTGAAAAGGTATTCACACCAAATGGCACTTTCGACGAGAAAAGCAGATGCCTGGCAAGCCACCGTTCCACTTCTGAGAGGACTTCCTGACAAAGAGGCAACAATAAATGAGAAGAATACCACTCTGCGTTTCAATGAACAGTCATCAGCATTCGGTATGGCAAGAAGCACATGAGACTCACCCAGCCCAAACATGCGAAAAAAACAATCCAAAAAGCATACGTCCCCGAAGCTTGTTCTTATTCTCCAGATGAAGTATCCCCAGTAAGACGAGCGAACAGCATATTATCGAAATCCCCAAAAGGACGGATGAGACGATATCCGCCACGAGTCCCCATGCCTGAGAATACGGAGCAACTTCGTAGAACGTCATTCAATATCCAGATTCCATCCAACAGAGAGTAAGCCTCGTAATGGTGAAGAAAACAGATTGTTCGAGTGCAGGACGGTCCAGATCGCAATGATCATCCTCACTCTGAAACATTACCGTCAATATCGTATTCCTCAGAACGAACGACGGATGCTACGCGTGCTTAACACGAATTGGAACTGGGTATGTTCTCTGTGCTTTAAGAGAGCCAGACGCCTGCTTGTGCACACACGTCATCCAGAGATGGAAATTTCTTGTAATTAAGTCGGTTCTTTCCGTAGCAATTCAAGCCACCAATGAACAGGGGCCTTGGACATTGCCCAGTTCCTCATGTGGTCCCTGTGAAATATTTCTGTTCAAAGAATGCAAACGACCCGGACCGATGTTCAGAATTCAGGTCACTGACCGCACCTTTCAGGTGTCTGGAATGGAGGCTAGGCAGCACCTGAAATATTAGGTGTAAGCTATTTTACACGCCCTTACCCAAGCAATTTTTGATAGAAAGAGCCGCCCATGCTGAATCTCCTATCGGGTTCGCAGGGTGTTTGGTATAATGCTTATAATGTTATCTAATGCTATGTATCTCCTTCACCCACTTGCATGCGACGTCCAATCACTGCTTTGGATCCTTCGATGCCTTTTTTGTTCCCGGCTCAGGAATCCTTTCTATGGATACTCCCGTTCGACATCTGATGTCTGCAGGAGAATGCCAACCCCGAAGGAGGAGTGATGCGTTCTCCTTGCATATGTTAATGGGATCATATAAAATGCTCCCTCGGACCGCTGGCTGGCTTCAATGAATCCGTATGCCAATCAAGGAATCTTGGCTGTTTCACAAACAACCAAGTAGCAGCCCATCCTTTCTCTGACAGGTCTCTCTGATTCGCTGTCGCGGCTGCATTGCTGTGTATGCCATTGCCTTTGTGCCTTGTTGTACTGGACTCAGGAGCATCCGACAAAGTCCCTTGGGGAATCTCGTTTCTCACCTTTCTCATGACATTGCTGAATACAAAAGAAGCTTCCTTGTTGGACTTCGTTGAGAGTCCCGTCCCTGATGTTTGATGGCACGCAACACGTCCTTACGTTAGAATTATGTAGAGATATTTTCGACTGAATTTGTAATTTGTAATTTCTGCTCAGGGTGCGCTCACCAGACAGGACCTCCGATCTGAGATTGGCCAGTGCAATCACATCTTCCAAGCGAATCTTCTATCCTGAACAATACAAGGAATATTTCAGCTTCGCAATGCACAGGGAGCAGGATCTCCTCCTGGAAATCATCAGTCATCAACTAGATTCCGATTGTACCGCTACAGATAAGAGGGGCTTGCATCAGTTGTATATGTGATGTCTAGATCCTTTGCGGGTAGTGTACGTGAGTGGTATAGTCAAATACAAATGAAACAACTGCAAGGGTATCGCCCTTGTAAATAGCGCAAAGAAGCACGAAATCAATCGAGGCATTTATAAAGCGTCAGAAAAGCACAGTGTACTGGATTCAGCGAGAGTGAGCTTAGTTGGATAAGGGAACGATGGTGTCCATAGATAGAATCGTGAATAGGGGACCATAGGCGCGGCGTGTTTTCCCGAGATTGTTTCCTTCAGTCACTGAATGACCGGTCCGTAAACGGTAGCTTACTACTGCCAACTTTGTGTATGCGATGCTGGTTGTGTGGATTGTGGCGGATGAGAACTAGAACCAGGATCACCGGTGAACTCGACCGGATACCGAGTCCTATTGAGGTGCTGAGCTTCTTGCATATAAACCATCTCCCCATCTTCGCCGTCTT
>WNFI01285547.1_pt2 | contig 14415 bp, 13 predicted proteins | sample 5400471 | NCBI WGS metagenome assembly WNFI01 (sample SAMN13153348, study PRJNA577476) | soil metagenome | isolation source: 100 cm saprolite on Douglas fir-dominated hillslope | place: USA:California | collected 2013-09-17
GACCTCTTTATTCTGCTATTTGGCGCACTAGAGCATAATAGTCAATAGCCCTCACCTTCACGAATCGCGGCACGGTACGAATACTTGAAACCACTGCTCTTGGCTCACATGATGTCCCCAAGGACGTTGTCTGGATCGAGCATATGTGAGCCCTCTTTAGTGATGGATTGATTGGAGCAGGAATCCATCAGACTGCAAAAGCGCAAAATCCGCCAGCATAACAGGGGCTCCGAGAAGTTGGTCACGTATACGTCCTACTCATCACTGACACAGAATGGATATCCAGCGGATGCTTGGGATTCTCTTGGAAATATGGCCTGTCCAATTCAATTCGGCAGTCTCCCATACGCAGACGTCACTACACAATACGGTGAATCGGACTCCTTAGGTCGAAGGTAGCAGGAACAACGACCGGTCAATTTTTCGTCATTGGCGCGTGACCCGACCCCAGGGTAATAACCCATGTGAAAGTCTACCCGTATCACGGGGGCGCGGGGATCTCAATACCCGACGGTCAGGCTGGTCCTTCACGTTCCTCGATATAAAAACCCCTCTAAAACAACCCCCTCTCCTTTGACTCCTCCAAACTAGACAGTTACAGACATGGTCCTACGCACGAGGCTGACTGAGATACTTGGAATCACTGTGTAGGTCTTCAATGCATTGTCTTGCTCAGCTGTCCGCGTTGCTGAGCAGCAATACACCGTTCAGACCCGTAGTCCAGGGAGGCATGCAATGGGTATGTGTAACAAAATGGTTGGCCCAACACCAAACTGTGTAATCTTACATGTCTTGGTGCCATCGCGAAGGTTGGACTACCCCAGATGGTCGCTGCAGTATCGAATGCCGGAGGACTGGGCCTCCTCACCGCACGTACGTTCCTTAGCACTCAATTATACCGCAAGCCCTTGACTCTTCCCATGTCTAAATCAACTATTCCATTTGCTCGATTCATATATTTATGTCCCAGTTACTCAACCTAACCCCGACGCCTTGCGCGAAGCGATCAAAGAAACGCGAAGACTCACTGAGAAACCCTTCGGCGTAAACATTACGATCCTTCCGGCTATCACTCCTCCTGACTACGCCGGGTTTGCACGCGCCGCTATCGAGGAAGGCCAGTCCCTATTTAGACCCTGAACTCGATTTATTCTGATATCCTCATGTTGGTTAGGGGTCAGAATATTTGAAACCGCCGTTAAAATGGGTGTTGACATCCTATCCATCGATGGATTTGAATGTGAGTCTCTATTCGCTTGTTAGATGAGACTCTCAGCCCACGAATGAATTTGTTTGTAGGTGCTGGACATCCCGGAGAGGAGGATATCCCAGGAATTGTGCTGGTACGTCCTACAGAGATACGGACATCAAATTTCCTGACGTGTGCATGCGCATTGTGCTAGCTTGCCCGTGCGGCTGAAGAGTTAGAGATCCCATATATTGCTTCGGGTGGTTTCGCAGACGGAAGAGGTCTAGCAGCAGCCCTCACTCTGGGTGCAGAGGGTGAGAAATAATTTGAAAAAGTTCTCTGCTAAGCATTAAATTTGGCCTCGAATCAAAGGAATTAACATAGGCACTCGTTTCATGGCGACAGTTGAGGCACCCATCCACCAGAACATCAAGGAAATTATGGTCAACTCCACAGAACGAGACACGATCCACATCTTCCGGACGCTTAATAACACCGCGCGCGTATACAAGAATGCAGTCTCGAAAGAAGTCGTACGTCTGGAACGACGACCTGGTGGCGCCAAGTTTGAGGAGTTGAGGGAACTCGTGAGGGGTGATCGTGGAAGGAGGGTGTATACAGAGGGCGATGTTGATGCGGGTATTTGGAGTGCCAGTATAGCGGTTGGGTTGATTCATGACATACCGACCTGCAAGGAATTGTTGGACCGGATGGTGAGAGAGGCGGAAGAGGTCATACAGAGAATGAATAATTTGTCGACGGTAAAGGCAAAACTTTAAGACTAGAGACAAGCCTTCGAGTCTATCTTCAGATCATATGTTGGTTCTATACATGCTTGTAACGCGGAGTAATGGCTCGTGTACATTATTTATGTGAGGGTGTTTATTGAAGGAAGCAATGTTGGGTGGTGGTTAGACAGTTGGCTCGGGCTCACTATGCTCCTCATGAGGAAAGAGAATGTGCCACAACTCGGGTCCATCACGAACGATTGCCTATCCAAAAATGAGATCCTTAATAGGGTCTCGGATATCTTGAGTTGCAAACGTACGATGGATGCTTCAACGGCAATGAGAGCAATTATAATAAGTTCCATACGGTGCGTCGAGGACTAGACAACAAGTGATTAATGCACATAGACGGGAATCCACTGATTGAGTGGAGAATGTACCTCGGTAAGGAGTTCTCGTAGGGTTACCTGGACCTGAAGGACAAGTTATAGGTTGCAATAATGGATGCAGTACTAGCTTGAAGATACTTACTTCAGCCGCATATGTAATCTTCGTATTTAGGGCGTTTACACGTTCCGGAATCTCTAGCGCCTTGCTCATAGAGTTGAAGTACCCTACGTAAGGTCAATAGCAGCTTATATTTGAGGTGCCATCACCGCACCTTCCAACACAAGTTCCGCCCAGTAAAAATCAGGTGTATCTCCGAAATTTTGTCTACTGAGGTTCAAACCCTGCCTGAATTTCAATAGTTCACCAAGCTTCTGGATAATCTGTTTGCGTTTCAGACCAGGAACGCCGGTTTCTGATAGGGTCTGGGGAAGCCGTTCAACGGACGACAGGAATGCATCCAGACGCGACTCGAAAGCTGCGAGTGCCGTTGACCGAGCGAGAGCCTGAGAGAACGCGTATCGAGCAGGGAAGGTATGTGTCGGGAATGAGGGCGCCATTGAGGAGTCCGGATGGGATGGTATTTCGGATAAGTCGGAGTATGGTGGAACTTGCCCAAGTATGATGAGGTCACCTTGCAGCCGCGTCTGCCTAAAAGAGGGGTTAGCATGCTTATAATTGGGGTGTGCAACCCCCCCCCCCCCCCCCCCCCCAGGCGAGAAGACAGCGTGAGGAGCGCGAAGAGTGATATTTTGGGCAAAGGTACGCGAAGCTTCTTCGTCCAAACCCCAACATACTATTGCACCATTTCCAAAAATCCAGACTTCACCGTGAGAACTGGGTACGTTCACTGGCGCCCACAGAGCCTCTTCAAAGCGTCTAACTGACTGGGGCAAAGCTTTCGACAACTCATCGAAGTTGAATCTCTCAGAAGTGGCGAAGGCGATCACGGGCTGAATGGTACCTCTCGTTGGGGTTGGATTCTCTCGTATAGGCAACGATGCAGAAGCGGTACGCTTTAAAGAAGCTGAAGACTGGTTTGGTCTGGACTTCGTACTAGTTTGTCCTGAGGGTTTTGTGCTACTTGCTAAGGCCCGAGAAAATCTGGGTGCTTGGATCTTGGGTCGCGGTGGTAATACTCCAGTGTTCCCCCGCCGAGCGGCGCGGAAAACTGACATTGACGCTCTAAACATTCAAAACAAGGGCAAATCCAAAACCCTCAACGGTTGAAGAGAACTGGCATATCATGTGGTTTCCAAGACCGTGGGAACTCACGCTCTTCTATCACCGACAGAAACAATTATTCTAAATTACCAACAACTTCTTGCTTCTGATACACAAGCTGCTCTGTTCCGTGGGGGTATACAGCATGGATGACTTCCTTCTCCAAGTACGCCTGTTTATTAGCAACTGATATGTCTATTTTCCGTCCTAAGATGGTATACTCTCTCGATTCCACCGGTGTAAGAGTGTATTCAATTCGGAGTGCGCTTAGCACACCTCCATATGCGTGGCTGATGCCACTGGAGGGCCAAAATTAGTTCACGACGCAACGATAGTAAATCAGTAAAAGCATACGTGTCAATGATAATAATTTTGCCCCCGCATCTTGAAACCTGCCTATCGAAGGTCGGTGTATGGCCCATGATCAAGCGTCGTGTCCCCGTCTTATCCAACACATTGTCGATTTCCTTGCATACTTTGCTCTCATCCTCAAGTGCCCAGCCGCGATACCATAGTGGTCCGTTTGACCCATACAGTTCGTGCTCGTCCTGGTTAGAGTCAATGGGGAGGCCTGGGTATGGGTGCGGAGGATGTGGCGGGGGCTGCTTTCTTCTCTGGAGCTTGGAAAGGAGTGATGATCCAATTTCGTTGATTCGAGAGGGATAAGGAGTGGACTGAAGGAATGTCGGCGATATTCCTCCATGGACGAAAGATAATGCCGCATGGGAAAGAGAGGAGTCACTAGAGACATAGTCCGTATTCGGTGGGCCGAGACTAGGATGTAACGGTAGACGGGAGGTGATAGTGTAGTTTGTTCTCCAAGCAGCGCCTATCCAGCCCTCGCTTAGGACCTTTTGGCGCTCTGCCACCGAGCCAAACGTCTTGATCTCAGATTCGAAGACGTATCTAGAATGGTGAAGATGAATGAGTGTATTCGAGAGCCCGAATGAACATAGTGCTACCTCCAATCCCCTAAATAATATTTTGTCAGTTGGGTAGGAACTGGGAGACGACGTTACCCCACCTATTGCGTTCATTACTTCGTGATTACCAAGATGGCTTAAGACGTCACCGCCGGAGAAGCGTGCTTGGCTTCGGAGGTTTTCCATAAGCCGGTAAAGTTGAATGGTGTCGTCACCCCTAAGTACTTAGGCGTCCGATGAGCATATACAAACAAATGGACCGACTCGACAAACCTATCGATAATATCTCCCGTCTGAACAAGGAAGTCGACGTTTCCTGTCCATTCTTTGTCCTCGTCAATGACACCGCTCATCTTGAGTACCTGTAACGCGTTGGGAAAGTCTCCATGCAAGTCTCCTACAGCGATGATTGTCCTCGAGAAGACGGGATCATTCTTCCCTGTCTTAGGCTCCCCTTTTGGTAGCGACCCAGGACCAGGCAAGGAATTGTACACCAGGAGAGAGCATATTCCAACCAATAACAGGGTTCGTCTCCAGGGCCCAGCCATCTTCGTGTTGATGTCGATTCTGTTCACACGCCCATGACCACGTGTATTCAGGATTAAATTAAACTTCGCTACTCGCGTTCTCAATGCCGGACGAGAGTCATCTATCAACTCCATCCTATCACTTTCAATTATCCAAGAAAGCACTTGCGGATGGCCAGGCCCTGTGTTCTCATGCGAAAGAGGTATCCGGCTTGAATGCAAATATTCTAGTTGACGCGCTTGGCGTCGAGGCCAAGATCAAGTGGTTGAACCAAGGAGTCATCGATCAACTATCAGTATGATTTGCACTTCGATCATCCAGGCGGATATTTCTAATTAATAATGCCGTGAATCAGTTAGCTGCTAACATAGCCAAGTGCTTAAGCGCTCAAAGGGTCAGATTACTAGACCAAGCTAGAGTACGCGTTCTCTATTGTACAGATCAGTGGCATGCACATGTCGTATGACGCGATACAATTTCCAGCAATGGGATGCACAGAGAGCCGAGAGGAACCAAGCCCTTGATGCCATTCTTGAATCTCTTGGTACTCAACTTGTCCCTCCTTCACTGCACCAAATGTCGTCTGGTTCATCTCTGTTTGGAAGTCAACATTCCTTATCAGATCCAACGATACTTCAAACCGATGACCATCAGGGTCCGTTATCTCAAGACCCAAAAGCCAAATGGAAGAGCCTTCGGGACTTCCTCGATGAAAAGGGCATCGAGGACACGCTTGATAGGATCGAGGAGGAAAGAAGCAACCTGGACGTATGTACCGAACTTCATTTTTGGGATTCATTATCATTCTGAAGCGTAACAAGGATATGCTGGGATCAACCGCAGCGCATGCTCCTGCACTCAACAAGTATATCTTGGATATTCGGAACTTCCTCCCCTCCATATCTTCCCCTCAGTCACTCTATCAGCTCCTTGGAAAGCAGGAGGACGTTGCATCGGAAATGGCCGCGCATCTAGAAAGTCTGGCAGCGCATTTCGAACAAACGTCTCGAGCGCTCCGTGATCAGGAATCAGGTCATCTTCTGTCTTCGCGAGACATGAAGGGTGAGTTTTACTTTTAAGGGGTTCATTTTCACGCCTAACTCCAATAATTCATTAGTGCTAGTAAAGGATACCAATGAGCTACCTTCTATCGTTGAAGACCTTGAACGAGCTGTTCGCTCAATTGATTCTATCAAGTATGTAGTGGCATGTTGGATTGGCGAAAAAGAGACTGCTAAGGCAATGCTCTCCATACAGTAGTCAAGTCATCGCGTATCGAGATGTCGCACTTGCAGGTTTGGAAGTTCATCATGATATCCTCTCGCAATTGGAAGGTTTAGAGTCAACGATGGATGACATGATAGAGGAACACTACCTTGTTGAGGTATGCATCGTCCTTCTGGTCATAAGAACTCGTTGAGTCACCGCCCCCCACACCTTAACTGTTAGTCGCGAGTTTCACAAATCAACAATTCCCTTCAAACCCATCACGCTGCGCTCGCGGAACTAGAAGACACCTACCATTCATACCAACTCGCCTATGATCATTTGATAGTGGAGATGGACAGGCGAAAGCGATATAGAGATGGAATCCAGACTATGATCGAGCATTGGACTGGGCAACTAAATGCGCTACGAGAGGGCAAGTTGCTATCTTGGTGTTCCGTATTTTGTTCCAGTCTGCTAACTCTGTATATAGAGGAACACTCGGCGCGTGAACGGTTCGTAGCGGATTATGGTGGCTTTCTCCCAGATGATCTGTGTCCCTACGTGTCGGATCTACCTGTCCGATGGACAATTGAAGGTGATGGACGTGAAAGTAGCGTCACCTTGAGTAATAGTGTTATATTGGAAGTACGTGTGTTATATCCTTTTCAACTCGGTCACTGGAGCATCAACTCGAGTACAACTTCAGGCAGAGAGAAATTTAGGTCTATCTGAGGAAAGCAGACAGCTCAGCACAATGCCCGATCAGCCATTTCAGGAAAGGCTGGGTAATGTCCAGCGTATCGTCTTAGGCAAGTGCTCTCCCAACAGCTTGACATTTGCATGTCACTTTAGCTATTATTAATCCAACTCTGTTTCACCACTTAAAAACAGAATAGATGTGGAAATTACAACCAAGATGCATATGCGATACCGCCCTCGAAGTATTGGCGAAGATACACCCCGGTCCCCGAATCACAACTTTACTCTCTCCCAGATTTGACTTGATCCTTCGTCTACCTTTGGTAAAATTTTCTGAGGTGTGGTGCCGACGAACACCTTGGCACCAGTTCTTCCAGGCGAAACTCGGTCCAAATTTGCACTGACCCAAGACACGACCGCTTCTATCAGTCCATTCACCTCATCCATCGTATTTCCAGCGTGAATACATATGCGTACCCGCGATGCATGGCGAGGAACAGTGGGTGACGCGATTGGACGCGCGAGGTATCGTCGTGATGCGGTCATTGAGCCACTCGAGATGTGCGTTTGGCATGAGGTCTGGTCAGTATCCATTTTTCCCGTCTGTAAGAAATGAGCGAGAGCATGAGGTGTGTGGCGTGGATTTGATGAAGGTGTTAGTAGCGGGACAATGGGCGATACTAAGGAAGCGCTTATTCCAGATGTTGAGCCAGATGACTGGTTGTGGGTCTCGAACCCATTGGGCAACACTAAGATCGACTCTGAACGTAGAACGGATTTAAGGCGATAGCGTAACGTGGAAAGGAAGTAAGATGAGAGATGGAGGAGATGGTCTGCTCGCTGTGCATGAAAGAAATGAATGAATTTGGTTTTAGTGACCAGCAGTTAAGGAACGCTATCAATACCCTCACGTTTTTGACAGCGTCTTCTTTGAGCATATTGACAGCGCATTGCATAGCAATAATGTTATAGATAGGCATGGACGTTGTGTAAATTAACGTCCGGGCATAGTTGATTAAGTATGCACGAAGCCAAGGAGTTGTCAGTATAACGGCTGTATTGGGACCAGTTTCAGTATTACGAAGGAATGCAATATTAGAGAATTAGCGAACCTCCTCCAGTACCCAAGGCCTTTCCGAACGTATGCAATCGGGCGAGTATTCGATCTTCCAACCCCCAGAAAGAAACCAACCCCCTGCCATTCTTTCCGTATATTCCGGTAGCATGGGCTTCATCGACAATGATGTGGGCATTTTGGAGAGGGAAGTGTTCCTGCACGAGACTAACTATCTCAGGGAGCGATGCAAAGTCCCCATCCATCGAGTAGAGGGATTCCACAACGATAAAAACGCAGGAAGAGCCCTCACGAATGTCGGAAAACGTTTTAAGAAGCTCCACAATTTGGGCCCGAAAATCACTGAGAGAGTTATGCCGGAATCTCCGACGCATCGAAGGATGGACTCGAGATGCCCTCATTCCGTCATGAACTGATGCATGAATTAGAGCGTCATAAACGATCGCGTCTCCAGCTTGAGGGACGGAAGAGAAAAATCCAACGTTAGCATCGTACCCCGAGTTGAAGAGGAGCGCAGCCGGGGCCCCAAAAAACGTCTCTAGGTTCTCCTCCAGTGCAGCATGCAATGGCGAATCTCCGTCCAACAGCCTTGATCCCCCAGAACCAAGCATACGTGTTGAGGGATGCAGCGATGTATGCTGTTCCAACCCAGCCATGAACCTCGAACGTAGTTCATGGCTAGAAGCAAGGCTCAGATAGTCGTTCGAACTAAAGTCGACCAAGTCCGAACTCTCATCCTGGGCTCCGGGCATTGTTCTTGACAGAGATGTAGCCTTGAGGCGACGCAATATGCCTCGCTGTTCTCTTGAAGCCAGTTTGGCTTTGACACGACTTTCCAGAGATCGGCTCGACATCTTGTCACCTATCATCCCCAGAACAAAGACCCTCCTGTGTCCGTCCTTTATATCTTGTTACGGTACAGCTAGACACCAGTCGGTTAGTTAGGGAGATAATCAGCTCCGTCACCATTTTTCAACTGGGGATTTCAAATGTGTATCAATAATATATTCAGCAATCGCTTGGAGTCAGCAGACCCAGTTGATCAATCCGACAATACCCCCAGAGAACCCAATTTGAATATTGTAGGAAGGACCCCATGTAACTAATACACGTACGGGGACCCGCCGCACTGCTGCATTCTCGATTTCGGGATAACAAATGAGAATTTATTTGTTTGATGGCTCAACGCGGATGATTTTATAGCTGCTTACTGTGGCGAAGTTGGCCTAGCTTGTATGAGCCCCAGGCCACGAGATAGTCTTCTTGCGTCTCGACGATGACTAAGAGGACAAAAAATGGGTGTCTACCAGACTCCTACCCGTCGGTACGCCGTAACTTAAATAAAAGTACATATCCCGAAATTAAGCCAGGTCTAGTCCAACTATGGCTCATCTCCATTTTCCACTCGATCGTAGGGATCCATAATGAATAATGAGACACCTGCAAAACCCTAGGCCTGCGATCTCCAGACTCCAGCTTCAGTGCCTAAAAAGTTATGGGGAAAGCTAGCCCAAATTAATAGCTGGGTTCGCGCCTCAACATTCCCTTCAGGAAGAGATGATCAACCAAAACGGATAACAGGCGAAAGACTACAAGAAGCGTGCTGCCGTAGACGCGATTGCCGCTTGGAACAGAGGCGAAGTCTCAGATCTCGAACAATTTGCGTGTCCAAACCTATCTCAGTGATGTCAGGATCTTAGGCAGTGAGGGATGTTCTTCTGGGTTCAAGCTTCTGCCGCCTACATTGTAGACATTTAGGGTTTTGTCAAGGGGCCGCAACGAAGGCACGAATAGATTGCTATGGGACTGATGGCTGAGTCCTTGATGGCCCCGTATGACATTATCTACTGGCACATGTATTCTAGTCCCTTCTAATTGTTGGAAAAAGACCCTGGATGTCATTGTGATCGATCGCGATGCGTATGCACACGCGGGCACCAGCGCTCGGGCGCACATTAATCATGAATCGAATACGCACGTATGTATCTGTACATCAACATGTAGAATCATGCGCATACATGATGGATATCATATATAATATGTTGCGGTGAACCTAGAACACTCCGGAGAGCGATGGGTGGAAGAGTGCTACCCGGAGGTGACGAGTCCGACATCTTCATGTAACCAATCTGTAGGACGTTTCCCTCCTGTACCACTATGTAGTACGAGGGACCGCACTTAGCGTAGATCACGCGCTTCACGCGGTATATAAATTTGCTTCATCATCACCCGATGTGAGCGCACTTGACAGCGGTACACAGAGGTTCAAAAAATTAGAGGCTTAAGGGGATCGCGGGCCCGCAAGACGAGTGGTCTAGATACCGGGGCGACGTGAGCCCGTACGCAGGGCGGATATGAGGTTTGAGGTACAGGGGCGACGCAGGCCCGGCGCCCATAATACAATACTATCGTACGCAAGATCACGGATGTGGTTTGATTGAGCACTTGCGCAGATCAAGCCGAACAGCAAAGATAGGAATTGTATCCCCGGCAAGAAGAACGCCAGCGAGTAATCCGGGAAGAGGAAACAAGACATTCAATTAACGGAGGTCATATGTGATCAAGACTGTTGCTACAAAGCAACCGCATGATGAAAAGAGCCCAGGAATGAAAAGACGAAGAACGTTGTGTTAGAAGTATAGGGTGTCAGTCCGATAGCTGGACACTTGAGGCGACAGCGCCGCCGGCAAAGTAACAGAGAGGCTGAGGCGCACACTCTGGGGCGAGAGTGCCGCTTTGATTCCTTTTTTCCCTTGGTGTTACTTGCCATATCATATATAAAGCGTGTACGCTAGCTGGGAGCACATCTATCTAACGAACGACCTAGCCACGCTCAGTTCACCAGATTGCCCAACCTTTCACATGTTGTTGTCCAGTAGAGCAGCCCGCTGTACAACCAAACAAATCGAAACAGGGACGCTGGAGTTAGGCGTCTAGCACATCGCGGATTTGATCCCAACAGAACAAGTGGCTCAAAATGAAACGGAATGGCATAACGGTGAATTTATTCGGACTTGGCCGGGAATCCGCCAGAGCTCCGACATGGAGCAGTCACCCCCCTCCAAATCTGCAACTGTTAGTGTGCATTTTACCTGTTACCCAAAGATCTGATAGGAAACCCTTACCTACAGAATAGTGTTGCAAAAAAGACGACCATGTTCGTCACAACACAAAATGAAGGGGAAATACCCCTTCCAAGCGCTGTTTGTTTCGCTCACTCTTCCATGTGTTCAGACTCTGATATTCTGGTCAAGTTCTCCTGGTTTCAATCAGGATTGTCGCTGTCGTCAGCACCCTGGGGTGGGCTACCTAGGGTATGTGACTTCTTCAAGAGCCTCGTAACGTAGCTGATAACCAATGCAATACAGCCCTCCCTCCTGCCAATAGGCAAATCAAACAAAAAGGAGGTGATGGTAACCGAACCATCGCCTCCAGCCATTGATTCGCCAAGGGGCAGCAGATGATGCTTTTACGTTGCATAAGTATTATCTGGCTCGTCCTGTGGTGGGTCATGGCCAAGTATATCATTCTTCTCTTCCTATCATTCTATTATCATCCTTATGACAATAGAATACCATCATCGTGTTTAGGGAGGAACATTTCTGGGCTGCATCGGAGCCCCCGTTTGATCTTTCTGAACCTCCTGAACGACCTCGTTATATGCGTTTCGGTGATGACCTTAAATTGTTTCTGGTTCGGGCAACAACACTTATGAAAGACATTCAATGAGCGCTGATGAGGTCCCAACTAGGGACGTCAATTGTACACGAATGAACCTGACAAGGTCACTAGAGAATGGCGGCCTGGGTTGGCCAGTCATGTTCAAGAGCATGCCACAAAAGTGGATGGAGGAAGACTTTTTATGTCTCATCAGCTAACTTGTCTGTATTCGCTGCATCACCCCATTATAGTAGTGTTTGGGTGATCATTCCTCCTTTGATACGTACTAGCCCGATGAATGCCAACACTTAGTGATATTTACGTTGGCCATGCATGTCTCACAAGTACTGATTCGACCAGGCTCAGCTCGTTGGGAAGAATCAGGTATCAAGTGTTCGAGCAGCATCCCGCCATCCTCGATAACGATTGCGTGTTTAATTGAAACATGTAGAAGGACTGGAACAATAGCACTGGCTCCGGTACTGGGCTCACTTCTGGAGGTCCCATATGACGATCTTTAATTTGTGATCGAGAATAATGAAATGCACTTGGTAAAGGAGGTATAAAGCTCTGCATGTCTCTATTGTAATGGAGAATGAACTTCTCGAGACTTCTCATCAAAGATCAGAAACATCTGCATCGGTTGTCAATAAGCGCCAAGCTTGGGTCCAATGTCACCATCATCACTTCATCACTGAAACATACCCTCCTCAACCCCTCACCCAATGCGTAGAATCTTATTCGCAGGGGACGACGAACCTCATGCACATCAAATTCGAAGGTTTCAGTATGAGCTCTTTCTCCAACGCCACACTCGCAAATTCGACTTAATTGTCCTATCAGCTCGCAACTGACTTGAACGCTGTTGTCAGTGTCCAGATACTTGTGGCTTCCAGGTGATGGTTGTCGTTAGGATGCGGGATTTAATTATATCATGTAGCGGACTTGTGCCAGATGCTGGATTTGTTCAATTATCATAATAGTGGCTGCGCTGGATCGGTCAAGTAATGCATTAGTGCAGGCCAGATTGCCCGAGTTGGATGCAAGGTTGGAGATGAATGCTGAAGAGGAAGATTAAGGGATGTGTTCATGATATCGATGTCTTCGAATCCCGCCCAAATGGCCTCAGCCCTTGATCATGTTCAATGTTGGCTACAATATTTGTCACTCGGCCTTCATAATTCGAAGAGCCGTATGTGGGTCACTGGCATGTTCTTCTCGACTCTTCAGGCAAAGAGGAACTCTGTTCCCCACTTAAACAGAATAGATGTGGAAATTACAACCAAGTAAATGCATAGGCGATACCGCCCTCGAAGTATTGGTGAAGATGCACCCCGGTACCCGAATCACAACTTTGCCACTCTCTTCCAGATTTGACCTGATCCATCGTCCACCTTTGGTAAAATTTGCTGAGGTGTGGTGCCTCCGAAATCCTTGGCACCAGCTCTTCCAGGTGAAAATTGATCCTCCAAACTTGCACTGACCCAAGACACGACCGCTTCTATCAGTCCATTCACCTCATCCATCGTATTTCCAGCATGAAGACATATGCGTACACGCGATGCATCGAGTGGAACAGTGGGTGACACTATTGAACGCACGAGGTATCGTCGTGATGCGGTCATCGACCCACTCGAGATGTGTGCCTGGCGTGAGGGGGTCCGGTCGGTAACCATTTCTCCTGTCTGTAAGAAACGGGCGAGAGCATGAGGTGTGTGGCGCGGATTTGACGAAGGCGTTAGTAGCGAGATAATGGGTGATACTAAGGGAGCTCCTATTCCAGATGTTGAGCCAGATGACTGGTTGTGTGACTCGAACCCATTGGACAACACCAGGACCGACTCTGAACGTAGAATGGATTTAAGGCGATAACGTAACGTGGAAAGGAAGTAAGATGAGAGATGAAGGAGATGGTTGGCTCGCTGTGCATAAAAGAAATGAATTTGGTTTTCAACAGTTAAGGAATGCTATCAATATCCTCACATTTTGGACAGCGCCTTCTTTGAGCATATCAATGGCGCATCGCATAGCAATAACGTGATAGACCGGCATGGACGTTGTGTAAATTAATGTACGGGCATAGTTGATTAAGTGTGCACGAAGCCAAGGAGTTGTCAGTATAACGGCTATATTGGGACTAGTTTCAGTATTGCGGAAGAATGCAACATTAGCAGAGAATTGGCAAACCTCCTGAAGTACCCAAGGCCTTTCCGAATGTATGCAATCGGGCGAGTATTCGATCCTCCAACCCCCAGAAAGAAACCAGCCCCCGGCCATTCTTGCCGTATATTCCGGTAGCATGGGCTTCATCGACAATGATGTGCGCATTTTGAAGAGGGAAATGTTCCTGCACGAGACTAGCTATCTCAGGAAGCGGTGCAAAGTCCCCCTCCATTGAGTGGAGGGATTCCACAACAATAAAAATGCAGGAAGAGCCCTCATGAATGTCGGAGAACGTTTCAAGAAGGTCCACAACTTGTGCCCGAAGATCATTGATTGAGTTGTGCTTGAATCCCCGACGCATGGAAGGATGGACTCGAGATGCCCTCATTCCGTCATGAACTGATGCATGAATTAGAGCGTCATAAATGATTGCGTCTCCAGCTTGAGGAACAGAAGAGAAAAATCCAACGTTAGCATCATACCCCGAGTTGAAGAGGAGCGCAGCCGGGGCCCCAAAAAACGTCTTTAGGTTCTCCTCCAGTGCAGCATGAAATGGCAAGTCTCCATCCAACAGTCTTGAGCCCCCAGAACCAAGCACACGCGTCGAAGGATGCAGCGATGTATGCTGTT
>WNFI01177766.1_pt1 | contig 14414 bp, 11 predicted proteins | sample 5400471 | NCBI WGS metagenome assembly WNFI01 (sample SAMN13153348, study PRJNA577476) | soil metagenome | isolation source: 100 cm saprolite on Douglas fir-dominated hillslope | place: USA:California | collected 2013-09-17
AGTGCTCAAGCAGGAATTCCCCTAACCACGTAGCCATTTCTAAGCGTAGCCATGCATGCCTCAGGGCCAGAAGTGAACACTACCCTCAATCCCGCTGTATCACTTCGAATCACTTGAGAAGATCTAGGGTTGCTAGAGTCCGAAGGAAATGTCCAAGAACTCCTCAATGACGGGTTGTTCACTTGTGGCCGCGAGGACGGCCCTGATTTATATAATTATGTAAGCCTCTTGTTGTTCAATCCTCAAGCCCACCAACATTTATGCTCAGCACGCAGACAAAGAGCCTGGTTCAGGACCAACTAGCCTGAGCGAGCGGTCATATGGAAAGAATGGCGAGTTTATGCAAATAAATACTTATGCTGTACGAACATTTCAAGGCGACACAAACTCAGGATCGGTGTCTTGAAGGTGCCAATCACCAGGGCCACTTTCTTCACGCCAGCCTTCTCATTCCTTAGCTCCAAGAGGCACCACCGTTCCGGACCATCGGTGTTGTAGATGTGTCTCACGAAATCTGTAAGGGGCTTTCCCTTCGGATGAGTCTCATACCCCCCCTTTTTTAGTGCAAGATAGCGGATAAACTGCACGCCCGTAATCTTTCCAAGTATCATACCAATGATAATGTCATCGTTTATATCTCCCTTCTGGGCCAACGTGGATTTAGTATATCCGAATAGGCCTTTGTTTCGGGATTCCACTGACAGATGCAGTAAAAGCGGGTCCTGCAGCATAGAGGAGAAATAGGTGTCGATGACCTTCCGTCCATGAAGTTACAGGATTAGGATGCTTCGCTTGAACCGCTATGGCATCACAAAGTCGCGCGCCTCTCGATAGTTGTGCTGTGTATTTTTATATCCTATAAATGGCGATGCACTCCGAGTCTTATGTATATTTTTATTTTTTTTGGTGGAAGCTACGGGCCTCGAGGGCCATGGTGAAAACCATTGCACACCGGGGTTGGGGGATTTCGCCTCGTGGTCAGTAGGGCTGCGAGTGTTTATGTCGGAAATGCATTTACGCACGAGAAGTGTTGGACTCAGCGGCGCCGATTCCGAGGTTACGAAATGGAATATCCACTAAAAACCCCTGGCTCGTGGCCAGTTCTCTGGAAGGTTGTTGAGGGTGCCGCACGTACTAAGCACTGGATGTTCTGGGAGCACTTCCTTATCCTTTCCTGCCGGTTAGTTTTGTTCTTGAACGAAACTCCTGCGATAATAATATAAACAGTGGACTTCTTGTGGGGAATGTGTTAAATTGGTTTTTGATGTAATATTTTTACATCTGAGCCTCCAGATGAGGATGGTCATGGCATCATCCTTGTCTCTTGCCTGTTTTCATCGCTGCGGTGATCATGCCATCAAGTTGTAGGAGTTTTCCTGGGAGATTCCGGGAGAAAGCGAAGAATTCATCCATCAAATCTTTTTGGATATTCCGTGTTCAGCACGTTCACGAGATAGGAATGACGTCAATTTCTAATCCAGAGTTGTTACGATATCTTCTGCATGCATGCCCATGCATGCCGAACAAAACAATACCAACCTTGGAAGATTCTCACATGGTGTCAAAACAACGAGTGTGAGGATTTTTATGATGTCCCCTCTGCTCTCAGGTCGCCCGAAGCGGATTGATATTCGCCAGGGATATATATTTGAAGCCGTTTTGATGTTATGAATACGGGTCAATTTTCAGCCGTTCGATCAGAGTCCGAGACGTACGTCGCCACGGGGTCGTTATCAGGTGAATGGGTTTCTATCAGTCCAGGAACACCCTCTCATCTCAAGGCATGATCCTATCCTTGGTGAGTCAGATGCGCCGCAATCCTTGCCGTTTATCATAATGTTCCTTTGTACTCATTTCTGACTAGACTTAGTACTTAGCCAAGACGGCACCAAGACGTCCATTGCCCCTTGCTACGGCTTGGGTGCCATCGAGATCTGAGCGGCTGTTACCGGCCGCGTCCCACGCCCGCAAGTTCCATCAAGAAAAATTGTGAAGCAATCCAGAAAAGTGAGTGATTTCAGACTGATCACCGGACCCAGAAGATCTCGATCTATTAAGACTTGCCTCACAGATATATTGATGATTACGTTTCGAACATGAGGATCTGCACTTTAGGGTAACTCATCCGACCCTGAATGCACTGAGATTGATTTTTTGAGACACTACACATGGCTTATCGTTGATTGAGGATCTCATTCCAGAGGAACTGAACTCCATCGATTCACGTTCTCCTTTGTGCGACTGCACGCGACTGTTGGAGTAAAATCGAGCATCAGCCACCGGTCTACCCTAATTGTCAACAGCTGGGCTGCTGCCGCGCGTTGGAAATATTGTTCTATGGAATTGCTGCCGTGATTCGCGTGGCGGTTACGACCCTCTATAAGAGTATTCTATGTATCCCCTCATCACCAACTTCCCCGATCCCTTCTTTGGCTTCCCCCAACAACTAGCCTTCAGCGATGTCGCAATACAATTCAGAAAGTACAGCTGAACAAGTGGCTCGCAACCTCAAGGATCACGTTAAGGGGAAGAATAGTAAGCGCCTTCGTGAAGAGAATATCCTGAACGTTCTGATGTAACCTCTTCGTAGTTGTCATCACAGGCGTGTCTCCTGGGGGATTAGGAACAGAGGTCATGCGTGTCCTGGCCCCTTACGCCAAGCTCATTTACGCGACAGGGCGCAACAAAGCTCGGTGAGTTTACAGAAATCAGCGTGGAATCCCACCACTGTCCGTCCTAGCCATCCTTACTGACTCTCTGCTTCGCCAGCATCGAGGCGAGCATTGCTTTGGTCAAAAAAGAGACTTCTTCGGCGAACCTGAAACCAGTCGTTATGGACCTCATGTCGTTCGATTCCATCCGGAAGGGCGCCCGGGAGATAACCGAGCCTATACACGTACGTTTTTGGATTGATCGAGATTCCGTGACGCTCCGACTTAAATTGACTGTATTGTAAAACAGGTACTCATCAACAACGCTGCCGTTGCGCATTTTCCGACAATCACTCGTACAAATGAAGGCTTTGAGGCGCAATTTGGCGCAAACCACATTGGCCATTTCCTCCTTACGAACCTTCTTCTCCTTCACCTACGTAATGCGGCGACAGCTTCTTGTCCGTCTCGTATCATCAATGTGTCAAGTCTCGCCTTCGCATGGTCAGGAGAATCCGAAGGCATTCGTTGGTCGGATCATAGCTTCACCAGGAAGCCGGAAGAGTACGACCGTTACAAGGCTTACGCTATCAGCAAAACAGCGAACATTCTTCTTGCGCGTGAACTCTCCCGCCGTTTCGCAAACGATAACATTGTTGCTTTCTCACTTCATCCTGGGGTTGTCGAGACCAAGATGAGCACAGCGATGTCTGATAATGTTCTGATGGGGTTTGGTCTTATGAATGAGGATGGGTCACGTAATCATATGTGGAGGACAAAGGAACAAGGCGCTGCAACGTGAGTAAACTACATATTCTGTTTTCATTTCTGAGCGTCGATTCATGATCATCAGTATAATTGTCGCAGGCTTCGAGCCTTCTGTGGTATCCCAAAGCGGTGCATTCCTAGTTGATTGCCAGGTCTTTGCGCAAGAGCAACTCGGTCCAGTCATAAACGATGTACGTTGACATATGACGTAGTTGGTATCTTTGTATCTGATTGGTTCTTTGGCCGTGGGAAGGTACTGGCTGAAAGACTCTGGGGCTTCACAGAGGAGCTTCTGATCACGAATGTTCCAAGCAGGCTGTAAGCTTCCTCTATGTGCAACCCGGGTTGACGGTGTAACGTTACCATATGTGTACGCAATGTAAGTATGAGGCCAATTATTGCTACACTGCATCACAATTTGAAGTCTTGACTGGGATCTGGTGACGATGGAAAGGGATGAAAGGGCTCAAAGTCTGTAATCGGCAACCAAAAAGGAGTCCGAAGTGAGACTAGGATCTGGTTCATCTTTGTATGGCGCACTAGCTGAGATGCCGTGGTTCACACATTCAAAAGGCTTTTGGGGATATCAATTCGAGGCTCTCGCTACTCCGCGCGATCCGAGGTGCAAACAGTGGATCTCGGTTTGACAAGTACCAAACGCGAGGCCGAAACTTAGAGATTTGTACACCACTTTAGACTCTAATATGGCCCGTTTGTAGGTATAAGGTTAGCGTTTAACCAACAAACCAGCTGGTGCTCGATAGAGTATCTCGATTAGAGACATACTGATACGGAAGATTATACCTGCTAGTACAGCTAACAGGTAGGGTGAACAAACCTCGGTCTTGTCTCCAGCACAAGTTGTCATCGACAACCTGAAGTCATGTATCCCCTTGATGGTCTCTAGTTGATCTTTCGATGCCTTTCTGTGGCAACATCAGGATCGATCTCCTCCCTTGATGATTTACATGCTACCCCCTTATGGACAGATACATGCCACCATCTGCCATGAAATCGTGTAAACCTTAGGTCCCCCGTATCACAATGGTGATACAGGAGGGGTTCTTCCTATAGGTGGTCTATGGAATGTGGTCGGGGGCTACGTTGATCTGTTTCGAGACCTTAAAAGTTTTCAGGAAATCAGGTACGCGATGGCTGTCCAAAGGGTGAGACGATGTTCGGGGTAATCCACTAAAAACCAGATCTACACCAATGTAACACTAATATACAAACAGGGAGGGAAAGCGAAGTCGCAGAACATGGTCACCACCGGTCAAGCAAAAACTCAGCGTACTCCTGACAATTCCATCAGCTTGTGATGCTATTCCGAACATATGAATACCCACCTTTAGCAGATCTAAACCATGGTAGATGGCAACGTTCACAACGGTTCGAAGCTTACGTCTCGTCTCGGATCTCCCGATTGTGAGCGAATAGGAGCCCGAGCATTTGCAATGCGGTGCTAAGTTATCCGCCTTGAGCTGCCCACACTTCAGGCATTTCAAATCCTGCACTTGATACGAGGTCGCAAGCTGCTTCACCGAGTCAATGACGGATACCTCAATTGCCCGACGATCATATTCGCATCTGCATACCGGACATTGCCAACGAGGAACGCCTCGATGATGTCCACGCTCTTCGAGAGCTAGAAGGTCAGGGTCTCTGCAGAAGTCAAAATCCCGCATATAATTGCATAAGCGGCAAGTCACCATCGGCAAAACGAAGGGGTCACAAGGATTCCGGAACTCCGCGTCATCCGAAAACTCACGAACACCAATCAGCTGGAGGAGGTTGCGCTTCAGCAGCCCTACCTCCAGCTTGGTATCTTGAGCTACAGAGAAAACGACACAAGTAAATTTTATGAACTCGAGTGCTGGGTTAGTCAATACTAGGTGAGAACCGGGTAGGAGGGGAAAGCGGTACTCGTCGGGCACTTGGGAATCGAGGAGAGCCTCCCGGTGTTTGTCGACAATTTCAGTCACAGCATTGAGCATCTTTCTTGTCAGAGTCTCCGAAATGAGCTTTCGGACTTCTTCATTTTCCTGCTTCTCGGCATCGTCAAGAGGCTTCCCATCACCGTCTTGCGTGAGCTGCTGTCGGACCTTGAGAGGGGAGCGATTCAAAAGCCTGTTATCCCTATGAATTGAATACCGATTTCTGATGAAGCTATTGACGAAGCGACTGAATTGCTCCTGTACGAACGGCGGCAAGAACGATTGGATATTCCAAGTTGCTTCCATATGCACTTTCTGGGGAGGCTCCAAGGCTTGAGGGTCGACACAGACTACACCGCCTCGGTTCGCTTTATCCAGGTATAGCAAATAGTCGTAGAACCTTTCGGTGCGGAGGGCAATGTATTTGAATAGTTCGTTGCCGTTAATGGCGGACATCAAGTAATTGGCATAAGCATAAGCCGTCCCGGGTGGCTTGGAAGTAACAAGGAGAAGGTTGCCGAAATCCGCGTGAACAACATGAGAGCCAAGCCTTCTGAACTCTGCCACCATTTGTAGGAAGACTTTCTTCATTAGCCCGTAAATGAAACGATGGATACCAGGATCGTACATGAATGCACTTCTGGTGCTGACCCATCTACCAAAATGCTCAATGATATTCCGGGAAGCTGGACTGGTACCGCGGTCAGCATGCCAGAATCGCAGCTGCGCCTTCAGTTCGGCAAAGACATGAGGCGCTAGCACGGTATCGCCAAGCGTCACGGAGACATTTGTTTCCCCCTTCGCAAACTCATCCAGCCTATGAGATGTTGAGTCGAATGCGGTCGTGCCACCACTACCCTCCAATTCGTTAACGAACGCCGCTTGCATCACGGAATCAAACGCGAGATCTTTGATCTCAATGGAGAGGCATACATTGGAATAGCTCCCAGGGACGGATATTTCTACACCCAGCAGTTCCTCCGAGTCGCCTGCTGAATCTTGCTCACGACCTCCAAGGTCTGGTTTCGGACTAGGAGACCACCACAAAACGCAATCTTTCTTCCATAATCGTCTAGCAAACTCAACGTCTGCGAAGAACAGAGCCTCGTCCTCCTCCACGTTCCCGAGCGGCACATTGTGATAGGTACAATGCTCATGCCTATCTCGGATCCAAACACCGACGTGGATATAGCGTGTTAGCATCTTCTTGACGACGTCTGGCTGCCAAGGGAAAGCATCCAGGCTATGGGCCCGCTTGTTTCCAGGCATCATAAGCACGGGTTGATTGGTTATTCGAGGCATACCTCGTTCGAAATAAGCCATTGACTTTGAGGAAGAGATGATGAGGATGGAGGACTTGTTGGCTCGTACAACCATTTCTCGGGAGAGTGCTTTCATTGCGATTGCATCAGTGGAGTGGTAAGTAATTTCAAATTCCAGTTCTGAGGGGTACTGAATGAAAGACCATCTACCCAGTTTAGCCTTGTAGTCATTCAAGAGGCTGAGATATGTTTCCCGGAGTCTCGCCAGGGGTTGTCTATTTTTCGCATTGTCAACTATATGGATTTTGACGGTACTGTTGGGAAAGAATAGCCCAAAGACGTGCCGAGGAGACGTGGTGGAATGGAAAAGGAAGGTGATATTGGACGGGTGAAGGTGTGGAAGGTATTTCGTGCTGCCTGGTCGAGCCGAGGACGTCAACTGCTCCAGGTCAAAACCCACATCCCTTGCCCGATTGAGACCTATCACTGCCGTGCTACTGGTGGAGCAACGCAAGCCCAATTGCAGAACGCCTATAAGGTCGGGCGAAAGCTTGAAAAATATAAGTCAGTTTCATCTGACGTTAAGTACGGAACTGCCCACCTGGGTCTCGTAAATTCCGTCTACGTTAGGATTATTTAATAAATCGGCAAAATGCGACTCAGATTTGAGGTAAACGTCCTCTGCGACGGTGATTTTGTACAGATGTAGGCAAGGTTGATTTCTTGGGAGCACACGTGTTACAGCGTCAGCGGCGTACGTGGGCAAGAATGTGGAATTGGAAGGGGCCGACTTGAAATTGACGTAGAATTGTCGAGGAATGCGAAGAGGCACAGACACAAATTCATCATCCATGGCAACCCACATTATGAATCGGCCTGGTGTCTTTGTCGTCCGGATTTGCACGATATCCCAGGCGCGGTATGAACGCATATGAGATGTTCGAAACATTGCTGGTACGATTGGGCCCACTCCTCCATCCTCTCCTCGGGCTCGTTGCTCACGAACGGCCTTCCACCGGGGTCGGATGTATTCTAGCCATTTGACGTAGCTGACATTTGGAGAGGGAGGCGGATCGTCATCAGGTGGCATTTGTTGTCTGGTGACTTTCGCCAGCCTCGGATGAAGCGTAGACTCGTCCGTTGAGCCACCAACATCCTCGATATCTCGAGTGGCCACAAGCTTGGAAGCTGGAACGGTCGAAGGGTCACTCTTCTTAAAGAAATCGGTGACTTTGTGCTGCTGATACTTGTCTTCACGATCCGAAACCCGTTTGAATAACCAATCTGGATGTCGTATACGTGGGACGGGGTTGGAGACCTTTTGCATCGCTGCGGGAATCGTAATGAGTTTCTGGATAACGGATCCTAGACGTTCGATATAGTAATCCCAGTCCAAGATGGTTCGGATATCAAAATCTATTAGTCGGCTATCGTGGAGCCATTTGCGCAGATAAGACCTCTTGACGCTGTCCTCGGCGGAGAAAATGGCAACAGGTACTGCGCGCTCAGTGACAGGAGCACCAACTGGCTTCGCGGAGATAATGAACTTGCAAGCGAGACCTTTGTCCTTCACCATCTGAGACCCAAGAAATTCTGCCAGTCGCTTCGCAGTGCTGATCGAGGTAGACTTCTGCCCGCCGTACTCCGCAAGAGTCTTCGACATACTACGGTTTTCCGCAATGAGGTCGACCAGTTCCTCATCGCTCAAACTCCTCCCTTTGCTGAAGAGCACATCCAACCACTGGTCTGCCACCTTCGCTACCGCTGCATAGCACTCCTCCGTAGTGGTCCCGAGGAGGAACTTCTCGAATATCTGCGTTTGGAATATCTTGATCAGTTGCAGCTCCCCGCGTCGCTTGACCTCGAAACCTTTCAGCTCCGCCAAACTTCCGTCCTCATTGAATACCGCATACCGCTTCTTGAGAAGTTTATCTTCCTCTTTAGAAGATGGGAGGATCATGGCTCTGTAAGGGCCATCCAACTCGAAAAAGATTGAGTTCTCGCTATGAACGGTGTATGATTCCGTGGACTTGTCCAAGGTATGGTACTGATGGTTGGTGAATCGGTCATAGACCAGATGGTTGAGCATAGTACATGGGTAGGAGAACGCGAGTGGTTTTCCATCTTTGACTCGGAAAGAAAAATTTTCGGGGAAGCAACCAGGCAGCATACACCATATCCCATCTGTGTCCAGCTCTAAAGGGCGTCCAATCTGCTCAACCAGCTGACGGGCCATCTGGATGATTCGAGCTCCAGTAAGACACGTAATACCAGCCATTTCCATCGAATGCCAGCGAGCGCCTTTCCTCATGACATACCCATAGAAGGAGTTGAGGATACACTTGTGTGCAAGCTGTAGAGAATCCCACAGAACGATCATCTTCTTCGCCTCTTCAATTTCCGTAATGGAACCGTTTCCCAGGGCCAAGTCTAGCTTTTTCTTCCATTCTTTATGGAAGCCCTTGTATTCGTACCGACGGTCACGGAAATTTCGAACGGTATCGATATAGAAGGGGTTTTCACGTTGGCAAATGATCGCCTCGCGCTCCACGACCTTGGTATCCTTGGTCTTGCGATATACCTTGCGCGAGTAGTCGCTCAGACGCTTATGGAGGAGGGTCGTCTGTTCGGCCTGGGTGAGATCATCGAAGCGTCGTCTCGGGCCTCCAGGGTGCTTTGGCGCTAATGTTTCGGAGTCCAGTGCGTTGCGGACCATATTAAACTCATCGCGTTGAGCCGGAAAGAACTCCCCACGCCATGCCCATGTCATTCTACGATCGCACTGCTTTCCAGGACGATTATAGTCGCAGACAGCGCACATAGCCTCGCTGACGACCGAGTCTGGTTGCAGGCGATTTGACAACATGATATTGGGATACATAGCGGCCACGTCAAGATGGTAGATGAGAGGCAGGTCCGTTCGAAGTGGATGGTCTCGAAGCTCCTCTAGCATGCTTTGAATCTTCCCTTTCACTTCGTCGTAATTCGTCACATCGGATAAATCCTTTTTGAATTCTTTCTGTATGCAGAACTTCAACGCGCGGTCCAAGTCTGAGATTAGCTATAAAAAAAAACAAGTCGTGTGGTGAACATTCGTCTTCAGGAGGATGGATGTACTGGGATACCTGATCGATGGCTTCTGGAACGATCTTGAAATGTGTAGGTATATCACTTCGGAATACACCTGCTTCGAGGGCTTCGACGTGACCTCCAACGTACGTTTCTGAAGCAAGTAAATGACCCTGATACATTATACCGCTAGGCTCCTCATGACGATTGGGCATAATGATTTTTCCACGGTAAGCTTCCACCTACAGCAGAATGTCAGCCACATCTTTCACCATGAGAATTAGGGTATCACCATAAGAAGCGTCTCACAGAGTGTGCCGGACCCCTTCCTTAGCACGTCATCTGGGTTAAGAGGGATGATGTTGCACAGAGAGAAAATGAAGGGGTTGACATATTTCATATAAAGATAGTATGTCGCTACGGCGTCAGACACTGAATACTGAGCCAAGATCTGAGGATGATCTACGGCATACCTGTAACATTTAGTTTGCACCGCGTTATACGAGTTACTTCGAGGAACTCACGGTGTCATGAGTTCCGGGTCCAATTCCATTGGATTATATCCCAACTTCGCCGTAGTGACGGCTTTCAAACCCTGGCTTCCCTGCGGAAGATACGAATCACGCTTAACCCACCGGAAACAATCCATATGGGCACATGCACGGCTTTTGTACTCATCCTCGGAGTCCTTCGCGAAACCAATCTCGATGAATATGTCCATCCCGTGGACTTTTGCTCGAGCGTCGACAAAGGGGAAATCGAATGAGTCACCGTTAAATGTAGCCATGACTGTCGGCTTGGCCTCTCGTATATGCTCGAACCAACGTCGGATGAGGCCTTCTTCGTTTGCTTCGTTGTAAATAGTAAAAGGGCCTTCGAATTCTGGCTTTGGAGTGTATTCGAAGTCCTCGATATCCTCACTAACGATATCACGATTCGTAATGAGGAAGCCTTCACCATCTATCATGTATGAAATCATCATGATCTGATCTATGGATTGGTCTGGGAACTTGAGTGGAGCCTTTGTGGTTTCGATATCAAACGCCATGACCACTGGTTCGGCACGCTTAACGCGCTCCATTATGCGAGAGACGGCTACCGATCCTTGAGACGCCGCTACTGTGTACCAATATCCGACGCGATAGTCTAGTGAGTAGGTGAATGAGCCGAGGTCAAAACACCCAATGAGCTCCATACCATTGTCAATTGCCACACGAAGATAGTAAGTCACATCATACTCTCGGATGTCGGTAATGAACTCGCGAGGATCAACGGTTTTCTCTCTTGGGACGTAAGAGGATTCAACGCCCTCCATCGCGTGACCACCAAGCCCGACTTGAGCTTGCGAAGTAGCCTGAATAACCTCGGCGTAAGCATCCACCGCACTGCGTTTGGAACTGTTTGCCAGAGCAATCGGAAGGAGGTCTTTTCGGACTGAAAGAAGGTCGGTGACGTTTTGAAAGTTGAGTTGCAAATACAGCTGTTGATAACCCAAGAGGTGGTTGGGCTTACCGAAGGAACACGTTAGTTGTGAGGGCACCAGGCAAGGAACCGGATATTTACCAGCTTCAAATCTTCTTTCTTCTCTCTCAGAATGCGATGGACTACACCCTCATACTTTTTCAGAAGCCATTCTTCCACAACGCTTTCCGTCCCATTCTGAAAAGGGCTTAAGTATAGTGATGTGCCTCATATCGCGATGTACCTACCTTGCACGCGATGCAGAAGTAAGGTTCATATGGCACTGTAGCCTTAAACATGTCACCATCATCTTGAACGAAATAGTAATCTACTCCCGCTCTTCCACCAGGCACATGTTCGTCTTTAATGAGGGTCTACTCGATACGTCGAATGTAAGCAGATCACAGTTAGCCTTTTTCAATGGCTGAAAAACACAAACAGGACGCATATTGATCATCCATCCTTCTCGTGGAGGGCCTTCCTGATATCTCCGAAACCCTAGCTTTTCGTCGATCTCATCCTCTATACGTATTTGCTCGAACCTAGCCTCGGCCTTGCTTCCATCATCTTCTTTCACAGCAGTAGGGCCGCGCGACGTGGCCGTGGCCCCCCCTCGACCGCGATTGCCGCGTCCCCTGAAGCTATTAGCTCTTCCACGAAAGTTCCCGCGAAAACTGGATCCTCTGGACGCAAATCCACGCGCCATTTGACCCACAAGAATGAACGCGTCTCGCGAAAGTGGGGGCGCAAATTGCCGTACCCAAAATGGAAGTTCCTTACTCTATCGAGTTGGTAGGTCATGATCAACTTTCGGATTTTCAAACAGACGGATACATATTGTTGAATCTTAGGAGTGCACGCTTAACACTGAAGTAAGCACGCCCGTCAATGTTGCGCTGCTGCCAAATCTCGCGATCGTATTCGAGTACATAACACTGGCAGGTACATGGGAAACTTCATAGCATGTTCAGGAAGAAATGGAACCCTAGGAAGAGTGAACACAACAACTGGGCCGGTGGTGGCAGTACGTCCCGTAACGGACCCCCAGCAATTGAACAACAACGTTCGAGAACACCGCCCATATCGCCCATACTTTTACGCCCTTGGATCTTGATCTTGATCCTGGGGAGGGAGCCTACGAACGTCACGCGGCGTGAAACTCCCACTCGATTCATAACGGTCCCCCGCCTCTGTACGATAACGGAACTCGTAGGATATAGGTTCATCGGGCTAACAATACCAATGCGGTGAAATGATTTGGAATAATCTGATATCATGGAAGGCGGCACTCACTGAACCCAATAAACTGGGATGGACCAACAATAGCAGTGCTATGATCCAAATACCTCCGGCAAGACGAAGTTCAACTCTGTCTCCTTCGCGAAACTGTTGTGCAAAACCGTTTGCCATCGGCGAACTTTCACAGTCAACTGTTGGAACTCACCGGTTGCGACATTGGTACAAAAAGCGATAAAGGGGAATGCTGACTCCTTTGGGGGGGATCCAAAATGCTGCTAGGCTGGGCTGATTCTTATGCGTCTTGGAGACGAATGAATCCTGACGAGCGCTTCACCGAAGGCCCTAGTGCTAGGGGCTCAATCAATTATTCTACTTCGTCGGAGCCAACTGCACCGTCCAAAACCAGCACTGAAAAATTGGTCAATCTTGCCACTTAGTCACTCGTGTTGCCTCTCCTCCGTTGCTATATGACAGCCAGGCGATTGACACGTTGGAGGTGGCTGCAACTCACCGCTCGGGTATCATTCAAAGAAGCAAAGGCAACGTATGGTACGTGGCGTCACGGTATTCACCTCAGGGTCATACGCGCTGGATCTGAAAAGGACGTCCCTAGCTCCAGAGAAATTGGAATTTGTAGTCATCTAAATGGAATGCGCTACATCATATGAAATTTTATTCGTTGGCGGAGTTGGTCATGGAAGACTGGAGCTCGAAAAGCACAACTTGGATTCTAATCAGTTTTACTCACCTTACTACTTATCGTACAGGCTTTTCGGCCCGGAATCGAGTTTCCGCTTTCATAATTAGCACGCGAGCCGCATAACCGCGCGATCTAGGACGCCCACAACATTTCATAAGACAAACTTAGGGATGGGGAGGGAGCAAGGCCCAAACGCTTCATTTCTATTCAACATCAACTAGGCAGATCCACGAATCCAGCAGACCGATCAGCCCTCTTCCATAAATGGGTCAACGCTAAGAGGTTCGGTTTGGCGAGAAAAAACGAGAAGAGACGTAATGCGGTAAGAGGCAGTGGATCACTCAAATTCCTTCTTCCCCAAGTTGCGGTGGCGCAAAGAGGCTGGAACTTGCCTACGGTGGCGCTAAACTGCTTTGCAGATCCAGGTCCCATCAAACATCGAAAACGGGACGACGAAGGCACGGTAACGATCGAAAAACCGCTCGTCCTTTCCCTTTCGTGCATGTACGTCAGGATGCGCGCGGCCGATCCCCTAGCCATCTGACGTACGTCCATCAGTGGATGAGATCAAAAGAGCATGGCAATGAAACAACCACCAGAGTGGGACACAAAGGCAGCTCTAGTCTCACTGATGAAAATGGAACATCAGCCTATTCTTGCATGCCCCCCCGGGTATCAAGCGATTGTTGGACTAGGGAGTTGCCGGAGAAGCGCCAGACGACCGAAGTATATATATATATCCTCCGGAACCGGTTCAAAGCCTGCACGCAGGATCACAGAAAAGACTATGATAGGAAACGATCTCAGCAGCTGGAAACTACCGACAACTTGATAATCGTCCACGCGAAGAAAAGCTTGCAACGAAACAGGGATTCTCCGAATGCTTCGGAGACCAGAGTCAGATCCGACAATGCCGAGTTCAAGAAGTGATCCGATTCATGCAGTCCCATAGTCCGATATGGAGTGCGGGGGAGAAAATCAACAACGTTAATTAAGCGTGGGAATGTGGATCCTCGATTTGTCATCCTCAAGCATCAAGCTAAGGAACGTTACAACCATGCATGCCACCAGACCAAAGCTGCCATGACCCAAGCCAAACATCAGCTAGTAGGACCTATGTGTTTGATGGCGAGTCTCTCATATCATTCTCACTCACAGGCCGTGAAGGCCTTGTAGGAACGTTAAGACATGTTTCAAGCCGCCATACAATTCCTCCGGACTCAATGGATGTTTCAAAACCTTCTCAGGTACCGTTCAAACCAACCGAACTGGTCGCAGCCGGTTTGATGAGGTATAATAACATGCACGGTCTCCGGAGATCACCCCGAGA